>ULVP01005567.1_pt1 | contig 68996 bp, 53 predicted proteins | sample 1959551 | NCBI WGS metagenome assembly ULVP01 (sample SAMEA4835789, study PRJEB28245) | human gut metagenome | biome: gut microbiome; material: fecal sample | place: Denmark | collected 2008 | reverse complement strand
CCAAATGAAAGCAAAGTAAAAAGGAGCTGTGAAGAAATGAAGATTCATTTCTTCACAGCTCCTATCCCCCTGATCGTACCTAAGGGATGTAGGCCCGGGTCGCATGGCCTAAGATGCATAAATGCAGATCCGTCAGAAGAGAGCGGCCGATCGGAAGCACCCTTCTGTTTTCTGTAAATATATCGACCTCGGCTTCTTTGATGTCCTGCACCAGAGAAGCGAGTTTTTCTTCAGCACGTTCCCAGAAAGCAAGCAGCTCCTTCGCCTGCTTTACATTAGAAGCCACTACGGCATGGACGGCAGCAGGATGCGTGATCTTCCTGTGCATAAAGAAAGCAAAGGCAGGCAGGGCCTCTCCATCCATGACGCGCTCCACATAGACGAGGCGCAGGATCATCAACATGGCCGAGCAGCCTACGCCGAAGACCAGCCCGAGCCAGTAGGAGTCTGCCCCGAGACCGACCACGTGGTCAAGGAAAAGGCTCATCGGGAAGCAGCCGCCCCAGTACGCAATGACCATCAGAACAAAGGAGACACGCGTATCCTTGAGACCGCGGAGGATCCCCTGGATCGGAGTGGAGATCGCATCAAAGAGCTGCCAGCCTGCGCTATAGATCAGGAACTGTCCGGCAATGGAGGCGACGATCGCGTCGCTCGTATACATATTTCCGATGGAAGAGCGGAAAAGCACCGTCATCGCAGCCGTCATCGCTGCTCCGGAGAGGGCCACGACAAAGCCGGCCTTCTTGTAGCGGCGAGCGAGCGGGATATCATGCGCGCCGACAGCTGTCGCGATGAGGATGGTGAGTGCCATCGAGCAGGAGACGGGCAGCATGTAGACGAGAGAAGCGAAGTTATCCGCGATCTGGTAGGCAGCCAGCGTGTCCGTGCCATAGCGGGCGAGAAATACGATGATCAGACTGAAAAGGCTCATTTCCATGAAAATGGAAAGTCCACTCGGCACGCCGACGATCAGGTACTCCTTGACGTCGGAACGCTTCACAAGGATCGAATGGAATATCTCATGCCCCTTGAGCGCAGAGGACTTCAGTACGACGATAAGGAAAAGAGCCAAAAGGAAACCATAGGTCAGCATCGTCGCAAGACCGGCACCGATCCCGCCCAGACGCGGCAGACCGAAATGCCCATAGATGAAAAGATAGTTGAATACAGCATTGACCGGCGGCGCCATCAGGAAGAGCTTCATGGAAGTCGACGTCGAGCCTGCCGTATCCGTCAGGCAGCGAAGGGGGACGATCATGGAAATGAAGAAGACCACGCCCACCATCGTCATGAGATAGTAGCGCGCCACATATGCCACTTCCGCTTCCAGCGTGAGCGACGTCAGAAGGTCATCGATGAAAAGTACATAGGCTGCCCCGAACAGGAAGGAGATCACAAGCCCGATCAGAAGTCCGCCGCGGACCACATAAGGAAGCCCTTCCGGCTTCTTTTCACCAAGAAGCGTCGCCATGAGCGGCGTTCCCGCCATGAGCAGTCCCACGATGGAAGCCAGAAGCGGATAGAAAAGTCCCGCGCCCACCGATACGCCTGCGAGGTCATCGCTTCCGGCATGCCCCGCCATGGTCGTATTGATAAAAGTGATGCCCGCTGTCGAGATCTGCGCGACCAGGATCGGCAGCATCACGGATAATAATTTCTTTATATCTTTGATTAAGGAGTACATCAAAGCTCACTCTCCAGAGATTTCATCAAAAAAGACGCCCTGCGGCGTCTCTTCTCACTGTCAGAAAAGGATCCTTTGGCGTATTCAAAAGCCAAAGGCAGGCACGATATCCGCGCCCCACCGCCGCATGAAATAGAAAGAAGCGGCCCCATAAGGCAACGCTTCCGGTACGGCTGCTGCTTTTCCGATCCTTTTTTACTCTTTCAAGCCAAGCAAAAAACAGGTACGCAAAAAGATCAGAGAGCAGCAGATGCTCTCCATCCCCCTGCGCCGATGAAACCTCTGAAGAAAGAGGCAAAACGAGACAGGATCCGTTTGAAATTGGCATTGACACGGCACGGCACCAGAAGATTCGCACCTTCTACATAGAAATAGGCCATGTAAAAGAGCAGGTACATGCTGCTGTACATCGTGAGATCCATCAGTTCATCGATCCCCATCATCGTTCTCGCCTCCTTTTATTTTTCGACTATAAAAAGCCCATCGGAAATGGACTTTTCAAAACTCTTGTGAGAAAAAGCAAAGTTTCCAAAATGCAAGCCTGCATTTGTATATTTTATGCTTTTTAGTTTATGGTATTTTTGATACCTTTGTATAAATTATATCATTAGCTGAAAGAAAAAGCAAATGAGGGGAAATGGTGACTAGTGACTGGTGACTAGTGACTGGTATTTCGATTTGTCACCTTCTGGACTTAGTGAGAAGTGCTGGTCATCAGTCGCTCGAGGCGCCGAATCCCTAGCCATTCCTCCCCAATCCCTTCATTCAAACGTTATGTTCGCAGTAAAAACGCAAAACAAAACGGTCTGCCTAGACGTTGGCAGACCGTTTTGTTTTTAAAGGATGATATTATAGCACGGCGGAAGGTGTTATTTTTATTCTTGGTTTCCGCCGGATCGACAGATGAGTGACAGATTCTCACGCAGCGTTCTTACGCCGCCTCTTTGGCTGCGCCCGTTGCTTCGTTGTCCGCTTTTGCTTTCTTCAGGTCAAAGCGATAGGAGGTGAGGCCGTAGAGCGTCCAACCGAGGAAGGTCACCAGAGCACCGTAGGTCATGGCATCGAAGCCGGATGCATAGCATGCATACAGACTGTAGATGGAGGCAACGAATGCAACGAATTTCGTCTTGGAAAGCTCGCTGCCTTCGTGACCGGCTGCTTTCATGATGCCCGAGCCCATCATATTCACCGCAGTGAGGATGGTCAGCTGAAGGACGCTCATTTTATTTGCACTTTTGCTCATGATGATCCCCTTATGTATTTGTCTGTGTCTCATTGATGGCGAGGCGAGCGATGCTTCCCGCTCCCCTTGCCGTCAACGAAGCGTTGCTTTATTTTTCAAGTTCTTTCTTCAGAACATAGCCGTAAGCATGTTTCAGCCCGTCTTCACCGGTCTGTACATAGACGCCCTGGATTTCAGGAGCGAAGCCCGGGAGCTGGTTGATGCCTTCGACAAGGTCTAAGAAGTAAGTGACTGCGGTCTTGGACCAACGTTCACCCGGATGTACGCAGAGAACGCCTGGCGGATATGGAAGAGCGCCTTCAAGAGCGATGCGGCCTTCCGCTTCGGTGAGGTCGACGAGGTCGCCGTGGCCTCTCATGTATTCGAACTGTGCTTCCTGCGGATTCATCACATATTCAGGGAAGTAGTCAGCGAGGAAGAGCTGCTTCTGCAGGGTGGATACTTTGCGGTCTTTGTAGAAATCATGCATTTCCTGGCACAGACGGCGGATGGTGTATCCTCTGTATTTTTCTTCGTATGCGTTGTAAATGGACGGGAGTACTTCAGACATCGGAGCATCTTCGTCGATGAGCTGTTCGAAGCGGATGAGTTTCGCTACGAGGTCATCCATCTTGGTCGCGCTTTCTGCCGGAGTCATCAGGAAGAGGATGTCGTTCAGGTCGCATTTTTCCGGAATGATGCCGTTTTCACGCAGGTAGTTTGCGAGAATGTTGCCCGGGATACCGAATTTTTCATAGCCGTCATTTTCTATGTCGATGCCTTCGGTCACGAACTGCAGCTTCATCGGATCGATGAAGTACTGGCCCTTGCCGTAGCCATCGAAGCCATGCCATTTAGCGCCCGGTTCGAATGCCCAGTAATCCATGTCATTCGCCATCTGTTCGGTATTGCCCTCTTCCCACTTCTTGCCGTGGACCATCGGCGGTACGAGCGGACGGATGTAGTGGCAGTTGCGGAGCACCTGTTTTCTGGTCTCGATCACGGTCTTTACAGCGTCGACCCAGAGCTTCTTGCCGCCTTCGCCTTCATGCATCTTCGCATTGACATCGAGTGCTGCGAAGAGCTGGTAGAGCGGAGAGGTGGATGCATGCATCATGAATGCGTTGTTCACGCGCTTATGCGGTACGTAGCGATCCTGACCCTTGATGTGGGAGTCTTTCTTATGGATCTGGGAGGTCATGGAGAAACCAGCCTGCTGTTTGTGGACGGACTGGCTGACGAAGATGCCCGGATCTTCCGGTCCGAGGTCGAGCAGCAGCGGGCTGCAGTCCTTCATCATCGGGATGAACTGTTCATAGCCGACCCAAGCGGAGTCGAAGAAGATGTAATCGCAGAGGTGACCGATCTTATCTACGACCTGACGGGCATTGTAGATGCAGCCGTCGTAGGTGCCGAGCTGGATGACTGCGAGACGGATCGGGCGCTTTGCCTGTGCTTTCACCGGATCTTTTTCAGCGACGAGCTTTCTGATGTAGTCTTCGTCGAAGCAGTGTTCCAGGATGCCGCCGATGGAGCCGAACGCATTTCTTGCGGTTTCCAGATAGACTGGGATCGCGCCTGCCAGAACCAGTGCGCCATGGTCGATGGATTTATGGTTATTTCTATCGAAGAGAACGATATCGCCCGGTGTCAGGACTGCATTCAGAACCACCTTGTTCGAAGTGGAGGTGCCGTTCAGTACGAAGTAGGTCTTGTCTGCATTGTATACGCGTGCTGCGTGTTTCTGTGCTGCCAGTGCCGGACCTTCATGGATCAGAAGGTCGCCCATCGCTACGTCAGCGTTGCAGAGGTCAGCGCGGAAGGTATTCTCGCCGAAGAATTCATAGAATGCGCGTCCAGCCGGATGCTTACGGAAGAAAGCACCGCCCTGGTGGCCTGGGCAGTCGAACTGGGAGTAACCATTTTCGACATATTTCTTGAGGTCACGGAAGAATGGCGGCAGCACATCTTCTTCATAGTGATGAGCAGCGCTCTCGATCTGGCGAGCGTAGAAATCATGGTCAGTCTCATTGAGATCCATGACGCGGTATACTTTGGAAAGCAGTGCGTCTTCTGTCAGGCCTTCGCCGGTCTTGATCATCAGCACCGGGATCTTGAAAGCGGCAATCATTTCCTTTTCAAGGACATCTTTGTCCTGATCCGTGATAACGACAGCAGCTACATCTGTGAAATCAGTGCGGGCGAGTTCAGCCTGCTCGCGGCCGGCGATAGCGCCGAAGATTTCCAGAGCTTTGTCAGTGTAAGCGATCTTTAACTTTTTCATGAGTAAATCCTCCATTTTTTTATCACTCTATGTCTCGAACTGTGCATGTTGTCCGGATAATTGCTTCATCTGTATACATCTTACTTGAAATTCTCTATTTCTTCCAATACTGAAACAGGCCGAAACGAAGAGAATTCACATTCCTATCACAAAAGGCATGGTGAGGGGAGTGTATCCCCTATATCATAACAATTTTGATATAAGACGAAGTGGCTGGTGACTAGGGATTAGACTAAGAGACTAAGAGACTTTAGACTTGGGGACTTGCAGACATCAGATACCCAAAGTCTAATGTCTCTTAGTCTCTTTCATCAGAAGTACAAACAGCCATGCAAAGGCATTGCCACACCTTTTATAACAGACTTGTTATGAAAAGTAAAAAGCCGCCGGAAATGGTTTCGTTTCCAGCGGCTTTGCCGGTACCATTCCATGGGATAGGTCCTGTTTGCCGTAAAGCGGACATACTCCCAGAAGTGATCAATGAGGACTATCCGTCCCTATGTAAAACCGATATTGGCCCGTATTCTAGAGGGCATTGGCAGTGTAGGAACATTCCCTATGGCGTCATCCTTCCCCGCGATCAGTTACAAGACATGGCTGTTCGTTCCTTTGCCTATGCGCGTATAATAAATATATCCATTGGTTGAAAGAAAGGATGATCCTTATGACAGAAGAAATCAGAAATACACTCACCGAAGAAGTAAAGAAGCTCATCGCCGCTCCCTCTGCTTGCCCGGAAGCAAAGGCCGCTTGTGAAAAGTGGCTCGCTGCAGCCGGCACCGCTGACGAAGAAGCAGCCACGGCTATTCTGAAAAAGGAAGCCCACGCAGACATCATGCCGATCGATGGACTGATCGGCTTCGCCGGCTCCGACGCCGGCAAAGCACTCTTCGGGAAGGAAAGAGCCGCTGCCCTCCTCGCTCATGCGAAGGACATCAAGGAAAAGGGCGCTCGCTTCTGCGACTGCCCGGCCTGCAGCGCCTGCGCCGAGATCATAGGTACATTGAAATAACGGATCAGTCAAAAGAAAAACCAAGTGTGGCTCTCTATCCATTGCCTTTCGTAAGGAAATGCTGCTTTCCTCGCATTTGGTTTCCTTGAACAAAAAACTGTGGGCTTTCATTCGCAGGCTCGCAGTTTTTTTATTTCCCATCCTCCTTAGATATGCTATGATAAAGGAATCGTCTGTTTTCAGAAAACAGAATCCGCCAAAGCAATCTCTCATCATCAGTCACTAAGGAGCTACCCATGGAAACATTTCTTCAATATGCTGTCATCTGCCCGCTGGTCATGCTTGCGGGCTTCGTCGATGCCATCGCCGGAGGCGGCGGGCTGATCTCCCTGCCGGGCTACCTGCTCTCCGGGCTTCCCGTCCATAACGCCATTGCGACAAATAAGATGAGCTCGACGATGGGGACAGTGCTTGCGACATTCAAATTTGCCCAAAGCGGCTTCATCCCGTGGAAGCTCTCGCTCTCCTGCGTGGTCTGCGCCTTCGCCGGTTCCTCGCTGGGCGCGAATCTTGCTCTCCTGATGGATGCGAAGATCTTCATGATCTTCATGCTGATCGTTCTCCCCGCGACAGGGCTCTACCTCACGCGCGGCAATGTACTGGTCACAGAGAAATCGCCGTACACGTATAAGAAAACGGTCATCCTCAGCATGGTGACTGCCCTTTTCCTCGGCGTGTATGATGGCTTCTACGGCCCCGGCACCGGCACCTTCCTGCTGCTGCTTCTGACGGGCATCGCGCATCTTCCTCTGAAAGAGGCGAACGGCGTGACGAAGGTCATCAATTCGACGACGAATATCGCTGCGCTCTGCATCTTCCTCCTGCATGGCAAGGTACTCTTCCCCTTGGGCATCATCGCCGGCCTCTTCGGGATGGCAGGCAACTATCTGGGTGCGCTCTACTTTGAAAAGGGCGGCGCGCGCAATGTGAAGCCGATCATTCTTCTGGTCCTTTCGATCTTCTTCTGCAAGATCGTGTATGAAATGTATATCAAGTAAAAAAGCAGCCGAAGGGCTGCTTTTTTGTACCAGGCACCACACGTCATATGCGCCATCTTTGCCAGATGCGTTCTATCTTTACGATTTCCTCTCTCGGAATCCGGCATTTTTCTGCCAGAAAGGGGTACTCCACCTGAATGATTTCCTGCATGCGCTCGATTTCCTCGCGAGGGCATGCCACTTCATAGTAGGGAGCCGTCTCTATCACCGCCTGCAGGTCTGGTCTTCGGTTTCTCTCATCGATAGCCAGTGCGAAATCTTTAGTATAGAAATTTGGATTGATATCATACGCCGGTGCGAGACGCCAACCTCTTTCGGTCAGCAGAAAGCCGTGATTTCTGAGGTGACAGTCCGTATTATTTACGAGTACGCTAAAAGTCACACGCCGCCACAGCTCCTGCAGGTCATTTCTGGCATCACAGCTGAGGGAGCTGATACATTCCGCAATATCAAAAAAAGAAGCATCATCTCCATCCCGCTTGCCGACCATCGTCATCGCAGAAGCGAAATGAATCCGCGCATCCTGTTCACGGTCAAAGCGTTTCGTGAGATAGCAGCTCCGATTTCCTATCATTTCCAGCTTCGCCTCTGCCATATGAAGGCCGCACTTCTCCCCCAGCTCATGAGTCAGATACTCCCAGCTTTCCGTGTGCTCCCTGTCCCGATCGGATTGAAACTTGGCAATCCAGATTTCGCCTGCTTCGTCGATGACATTCATTTTCGGGCGGGCACCGCCCAAGGAGGAACCAATGGAAATCAAATCCTGAAAATCGGTATTCTGTAAAACAGCGCCTGCCCGCTCGAAAGCGTGAGCGCAGTCTTCCAGCGCCCGGAGGCTTGTCAGCGGTGGTACCCGCCGTTTGTCGTGAGAAATATATGCGCTGCCATCATAGATACGGATACCGCCCATCCGTACATCATCCTCCACGCCGAGCAGGAAATCGCAGGCATCGAGCTCTCTTGGAGATCTCCCTTCCCTTTCGGCCATCTCTTGTTCTTTCCGCTTCAGAAGCTCCCGTCCCCATCGGTCCGGTGAAGCATCTTCCAAAAAGCCAAACAGGCCCGCTTCTGCATACTGCCGCCCGGAAAAAGGAAACAGCGCTGGGTCCAGCATAAAGCCCGGGTGCTTCTCCAGCCAGTCTTCCTCATACTCGAACGCAATCATCTGCCCCCGCCGGTCATGGCTGATGATGAGGCGTCCGATGCGGTGTCCTTCCTCCCAGGCGGCGTGCAATTCATAACTTTTTTCGTCTTTCATTCAGTTCCCTTTCGCTTATACTTCAACAGCTCATCATCCTGCAGCATGCGTCCCAACGGGTCATCTGCCAGGAAATTGTCCAGTTCCTTCACCATCCCGATCGCCATCAGCACATTGACATAGATGCCAATCGCTACAGAAGGCGAGCCCTTCTCTACCTCGCGCACAGAGAAACGAGAAATCTTCGCACGCTCTGCCACCATCTCTATTGTGAGTTTCCGGCGAAGCCGCGCCAGTTTGATGCGGTGTCCCAAGTCTTCTAATTTTTTCTGTACCTGTGGATACAGAATGACTTTTCCTCTTCCCATGTTGTTATTTACCTACATTTCTGACTATAATGTTGTTATTTACCTACATTATAGTCAACATCGAAGATAAAGTCTAGGGAAACACTGATTCAATCGTTGTCAGATTTTACTCTTGAATTTTTATACATGACAAAGAATAACCCGACGCGAATAGCGAGCTATTGAAGGAAGGAACTCCCCTAGTCACCAGTCACTAAAAAAAGCACGCTCCTTTCGGAGCATGCTTTTTATTTTGCCAATATCATTCGCCCATTTCGGTGAGGACATGTGCGCAGCGAGCGCAGACGCCCGGGTGCTTCGGATCGGCATCCACATCCGCCGAGCGTTTCCAGCAGCGTTCGCACTTGGCGAGCGTGCAGCCAGCGACAGAGGCTTTCACCGTGCCTTCTTCATTCGAAGCAGCATTTTCCGGAGCCGCTGCTGTACCGGAAACGATGTGCGTCTGGGACACGAGGAGGAAGTCTGCGAGTTCTTTTTCCATCGCTTTGACGATGTCATAGGCTTCGCCGTCCGCATAAACGGTGACTTCCGCATCGAGCGGATGGCCGATGACCTTCGCCTGACGGGCTTCTTCGAGTGCCTTCATAGCGACGCTTCTCACAGCGAGGCGCTTCTTCCATTTTTCATCGAGTGCTTTGTCAAGGTATGCTTCATTGACCTTCGGCATATCGGACATATGGACAGACCATTCTCTTTCTTCCTTATTGGGAAGAGCCTGCCATACTTCTTCGGAGGTGAAGCAGAGGACCGGAGCGACTAGGCGGACCAGCGTAGTCAGGATCTCATACATCGCGGTCTGTGCGCTTCTTCTCAGCTTGGAGTCAGCCTTTTCCGTATAGAGGCGGTCTTTCAGGATATCGAGATAGATCGCAGAGAGATCGACCGTGCAGAAATTATGGACAGCATGGTACATGACATGGAATTCATAGTCATCATAGGCTTTGAGGACAGTCTCCTTGACCTGTTCCATGCGCAGCAGTGCCCAGCGGTCGAGTTCTTCCATATCTGCGTAAGCGACGGAGTCGGTCTTCGGATCGAAGTCGGACAGATTGCCGAGCAGGTAGCGGAATGTATTTCTGATCTTTCTGTAGACGTCGCTCATGGACTTCACGATCTTGTCAGACAGACGGACATCGCCCTGGTAGTCGACAGAGGAGATCCAGAGTCTCATGACATCAGCGCCGTATTTGTTGATGACATCCTGCGGCGCGACGACATTGCCGACGGACTTACTCATCTTTCTGCCTTCGCCGTCCATGGTGAAGCCATGGGTGAGGACGGCCTTGTATGGCGCATGGCCATTGACAGCGACAGAAGTCAGAAGAGAGGAGTGGAACCAGCCGCGGTGCTGGTCAGAGCCTTCGAGATAGAGATCGCACGGATAGGACATATCCTTCCAGGACTCTTCATGCGGGTAGCGGAGGACGCCGTTCCATGTGGAGCCGGAGTCGAACCATACGTCCATGATGTCTTTTTCTTTATGGAAATGTGTGCCGCCGCAGTGCGGGCATTTGAATCCTTCCGGCAGAAGTTCTTCTGCGGAATGCGCCCACCATGCATCGGTGCCCTCTTTTTCGACGATCTCTTCGACCTTCTTCATGGTTTCCGGCGTGATGATCCATTTGCCGCAGTCATCGCAGTAGAAAGCCGGGATCGGAACGCCCCAAGAGCGCTGGCGGGAGATACACCAGTCCTGACGATCACGGATCATGTTGTAGAGACGGTCATGGCCCCAGGATGGGATGAAGCGGGTGTCATCGACGGCTTTCAGCGCCTTGTCGCGGAAATCATTGATGGAAGCGAACCACTGATCGGTCGCTCTGTAGATGACCGGCTGCTTGCAGCGCCAGCAGTGCGCGTACTGATGGTGCAGGGATTTCTTGCCGAGGAGTCTGCCTTCATGCGCGAGGGTAGAGATCACCGGGCCTTCCGCTTCCCAGATGGTCTTACCGACGAGGAATTCGCCGGCTTCTGCCGTCATGTGGCCTTTTTCATCGACCGGGCAGACGATCGGCTGGTGGAGCTTGCCGGCATTCTCATAGGTCTTGTAGACTTCGAAGTCGTCGACGCCGTGTCCCGGTGCGGTATGAACGCAGCCGGTGCCGGCATCCAGCGTGACATGGTTGCCTTCCAGAACATAGATGGTGCGGTCGCCGTAGGTCTCCGGAGCGAAATGAGCCAGCGGGTGTTCGAATTTCGCAAGGTCAAGTTCAGAGCCCAGCATTTCACGGCCGACAAATTCATAATCTTCGACTTTGCAGTCGGAAAGGGATGCCGGAGCAAGCTCCTTATTCATGAGATAGTATTCATCAGCAGCCTTGTTGTGTACCCAGACATAGGTGAATTTCGGATTCACGCTGATGTAGCAGGAAGCCGGGATGGTCCACGGGGTGGTGGTCCAGATGACGGCAAAGACCTTGCTCGGATCTACGCCTTCCGGCTGGAGGCCATGGACGTCGATCATCGGGTATTTGACATAGATGGACGGAGACTTTCTGTCCTTGTATTCGATCTCTGCTTCGGCCAGTGCCGTCTCGCAGTGGGTGCACCAGTAAACGGCCTTCTTGCCCTTGTAGATGTAGCCCTTGTTCGCCATTTCGCCGAAAACTTCCAGTTCCTTCGCTTCCAGATGCGGGTCGAAGGTGACATAGCGATGTGCGAAATCGCCGACAACACCCATACGGATGAAGTCTTCCTTCTGGATCTCGATCCATTTCTTCGCGTAAGCGAGACACTTCTTGCGGAGTTCCAGCGGGGTCATGTTCGCACGATCTTCGCCGGAGTCCTTGAGTACGGCGTATTCGATCGGCAGGCCATGGGTATCCCAGCCCGGTACATAGATGGCTTCATTGCCAGCCATGTGGTGGTATCTGACGATGATATCCTTCAGTGTCTTATTCAGCGCATGACCGATGTGGATCTTGCCGTTTGCATAAGGCGGGCCATCGTGCAGTACGAAGGTCGGTGCGCCTTCCTTTTTTCTCTTTTCGATTCTCTTTTCATACAAATGATTCTGCTGCCAGAATTCTACGAAGCCCGGTTCCTTTTTCGGAAGGTTGCCGCGCATCGGGAATTCAGTTTCCGGTAAGTGCAGGGTCTTGCTGTAGTCCATGACGAATTTCCTCCTGGGGTCATACAAATGACCGAAATAAAAAATTCCCGCCCGATAAGGGGCGAGAATTGATTTCCCGTGGTACCACCCTCATGACCTTATGGCCACTCGGTACAATTAACGATGTCCCGTCGGGGCTTTTCTTCCCCGCAGCTCTGAAGTGATCCATCCGCAGCCCCAACGCTCTCCTCCCACCATCGGAAAGCTCTCTGTGCATGAGGTCCATGCGAAACGTCTTCATCCTTGCCTTTACATAACTTTTGTTATTATAGGCTGATTGGAAAGGCAAGTCAAGAGGAAGTTTTTTGGGTTAGCCCGTGGGACGTACTGCCCTTTGATTGTGAATGAAAGTTCTGCTCGAATGAGGAATTAGGAATGAAGGTGGCGGCTTCGCCGCAAATATATATAGGCGATGCCCTAAAGTGGTATTCAAGTCACCAGTCACTAGTCACTTGAGCCGTCTAATCCCTAATCCCTAGCCACTTATCCCTGCTTTCAAACTTCAGGTTTTAGGGTTATCCCCGGCGCGGCGCCTCATTGACTGCGAGGGAAGAAGGGAGCGGGTTCTATGGGTTCAACAGGGGCGGTGCGGCGCATAAAAACAGGAAAGCGCCGCGAAATTTTGGTAGCGCTTCGCGCCGTCGTCATCTCGAGCGAAGTCGAGAGATCTTCCTTGCAGAACAGTCAACGTGCTAAATGCGCTACTTCAATCACTGCTTGCTTCTAATCCCTAGCCGCTTATCCCTGCTTTCAAACTTCAGAGTTCAGGGTTAGCCCCTCGGGCGTGTTGTCCTTTGATTGCGTACAAAAGAGGTTCAGCGGGTTCTGTGGGTTCTACGGGTTCAAAAGGGGGTGGTGCGGCGCATAATGCTATAGAAGCGCCGCAGAGTATAAATAGAGCAATGCCCGAAAGTCTGCGGATAGCAGGTTTCCAGTTTTGATCTTTCTAATCATTGCCCACCTAACCGCGAATGACAAAGATTTCTCGCTTTCGCTCGAAATGACGATACGAGAGTCTCCTAGTCACCAGTCACTCATCCCTGCTTTCAACCGTGAACCCATCAACCTGCACCCCGAACCTTTTCATTCAAAAAAGGAGAGCTTCGCGCGCCGTCCTCTCACCCACGGGTGATTCGCACGGCGGTGGCGGATGCGGCGGCGCGCCCAAGGTGAGATCTCGCGGCGCAGGACGCCGCCGATCTCCTCTTTATGAAGTCCGTCTACCGAAGACGCCGGCTCAGTCTTTTTTAGGAGCTTCCTGAGCGGTGCCACCAGTTTCTTCAGCTGTTCCAGGATTTTCACCGGGATTTCCTTCTTTCTTGGCTTCTGCCTGCTTCTTGGCTGCGCGTTCTTCGATCTTGGCCTTGTATTCGCTGGCGGTCTGCTTGAGGCTTTCTTTCGCTTCTGCGGCCCTGGCCTGAGCGGCTTCTTTGTATTCTGCCGCCTGCGTTTTTACTTTTTCAGAAAATTCCTGAGCAGAGGCTTTCGCCATTTCTGCCTGCTCTTCCGCCTGCTTTCTGAATTCTTCGGCCTGGATCTTCAGCTTATTCGCCTGGATCTTCGCTTCCTGCATCTGGACGCGTGCCTGCGCTTTCAGTTTTTCGGACTTGAGCTTCATCTGCTGGGACTGGACTTCGGACTGGCGCTTCATCTCTTCCCGCTTCTGCTGGAGCACTTCCATCTGGTCCTTGGCCTGCGCTTTCACATCCTCCGCCTTCTTCGCCGCATCCTTCTTGAATTCTCTCGACTTGATGCGCGCGATAGCCTGCAGATCCTTGGCGGCCTTTTCTGCCGTTTCCTGTGCGATCTCCGAAGCACCGAGTGCGGTGTACTTCGCCTTCTCGATCTGTTCATCGGTCACGCCGACTTTTTTCAGGGCAGAGAGGAATTTATCGCCAAGCACCGTGACGGATTCCGAAAGCTGATCGGCCAGTTCATTCATCTTGGCATGTGCCTTTTCCGGGTACACGTCCTCCCAATTCTTTTTGAGTTCCTTGGTGAAATCTCTCTTCTCATCTCCGAGCGGTTCGTCTTTCTTCGGATTTTCTTCGAGTTCCTTTTCTTCAGACGCAGCCAGCGCCTTTTCTTCTTCAAAAACAGCGCGGTACGGGCGGGTATCGTCCGGCATGCCGTCTTTGATCCAGCGCTGCGCGGCCTTGCCGACGCCATAGGTGACGGTGACGCCGATCGGGATCTGCATGATGGAGATCGGGATCAGTGTCGCAAGCGTCGTGCCGATGACCGTCCCGCCAAGCGAACCGATGAAGGAAAGGATCGCGGTCTGGTTCACTTCGACATCATACACCTTTGCGACCTTCGCGATCATGTAGACTTCATTAGCGACCAGAGCGACCGTCCCGAGGACAGGAGCCGCCACGATCACACCGGCGCGTCCTGCCGCCCAGCGGATGAGGCTCTCGGCTTCTTCATCCCGGTTATCAATGATACGGATCTCTACATCAGCTTCCGGAGAGTCGACATGGGCTTCTTCCTTCGCTCGGGCGACTGCCGGTACTTCAGCGGCTTTCTTCTCTGCCGGCAGCTGCGATTCCTTCACGACAGGAGCATTCTCTGCACGGACAACCGGTGTCTTTTCCATTTCTTCACTCATAAGTCCCTCCTTCTCCGGCCTTCCCGGATCTTCAGGTTTAATTTACAAGGATCAGGCTGTCTTTATTATAACGTATTTCTCTGGGAGTGGGTAGTAGGAAGGTTCGGGGTTAGCCCTTGGGCGGGGCGTCCTTTGATTGTGGATGAAAGCTTTGCTAGAATGAGAAATTAGAAATGTGAAATGAGAAATGGTGGTGCGGCACAAAAATAATGAAGCGCCGCAGAATTTTGATAGCGCTTCGCGCCGTCATCATCGGAAGCGCAGCCGAGAGTCTTTCTTGCACTACTGTCAGTATCACATAGACACCGGTACGGAAACAACGCCTTGGTGCTATGTATTTCTGCTTTCACACATTTTTCGTTTAGCGGTCTGCAAGAAAGATTTCTCGCTTCGCTCGAAATGACGATATGGTAGTCTGATGTCTCCTAGTCCCCAGTCCCTAGTCACTAGCCACAAGTCACCAGTCTGTCAGTCCGCCATCGACAGGGATCACCGCCCCTGTCATGAAGGAAGATCTCTCGGAGATCAGAAATGCGATCACTTCGCCCACCTCAGATGCTTTCGCAATGCGGCCCAGGGGATACCACTCTGCCATTTCCTCGCGGCTGCCGCCATAGACTGCCAGCTGCCTTTCAAGCAGCGGCGTATCGACATCCCCCGGGCAGACGACATTCGCACGGATCTCATCGACAGCAAGCTCTAAGGCCAGCGAACGTGTGAACGCAGTGAGCGCCCCCTTGGTCGCACTGTAAAGGCTGCACTGCACATTGCCCTCTAGTGCGGCATCCGAGGCCACGGAGACGATGCTCCCCTTTGCGCCGCGCATCCGGGGGATCACCGCACGGGCGAGCTTCATCGTACCGAATACATTCACGGAGAAGAACTCCTCGATGTCTGCGTCCGTCGTATTTTCCAGAAGCTGCTCTCCATAGATACCAGCGGACAGCACCAAACCATGGATCTTCCCAAAACGAGAAGCAGCCTCTGCGGCCGCATTACACTCCTCCGTCTTCGTCACATCGCAGCGGATGAAATGAGAGCCGGAGACTGCCCTTAGGGCGGCGCGGCCACGCTCTTCGTCTCGCCCGAGAAGGATCGGTTCATAGCCGTCACGAGAAAGTACCTTTGCCGCCGCCAGCCCGATGCCGGACGTGCCGCCGGAAATGAGGACGAGATTTCGTGTATCTGACATAGCATATGCTCCTTTGTATGGAAAATATTTTTTGAAGGCAATGGGTTCTATGGGGAAGGTGGCGGCTTCGCCGCGAGTATATATGGAGCGATGCCCCAAAGTAGTATGCAAGTCCCAAGTCAGTTGAGGCTCCTAGGGAAACACTGATTCAATCGTTGTCAGATTTTACTCTTGAATTTTTATGCATAGCGAGGAATAACCTGACGCGAATAGCGAGCTATTTAAGGAAGGTCATGACGAAGCTATGTATAAAAATTCTTGTAAAATCTGACTCTGCGATTTAATCAGCGTTTCCCCAGTCCCTAGTCCCTAATCCCTAGTCAAGTCACTTTTTCAACGACGACAGGTACACGAACTCGATCCCCTGTGCCTTGAGCTTCGGCACCATCTGGCGGAAGGCTTCGGCAGTGTGCGGACGGCAGTGGCCGATGATGATATACGTGCCCTTTTTCTTCGCGCGATCGGCGCCCTCCTGGATCATCGCACAGATATCAGAGACGGAGGCCGAGTTATCGACGAAGAGATCATTTCTCACGTAGGGCACACCGTATGTCTTTGCAGCCTTGTCCGCAGCCGTCGTGCTGTTTGTGTGGCTGTCGAAGAAGAAGAGCCCGCGATGGTGGAGCTCATTCATGACGATATCCATGGTCCTCGCGTCAATGGTAGCCTTCGATCCCTGATGGTTATTGATGCCGATGGCTTCCGGCAGCTGCGAAAGCGAGTCCCTCAGCATCTGCCGGATGGCCGCATCGCTCATGGACGTCAAGATGACCTTCGGCTCCATGCCGATGCCAGAGACGGACTCCATGGGCTGATGGAGAATCACGGGAAGTCCGTGTGCGCGCCACGAGAGTGCGGCATCTCTGGTATGCACCTGATCCGGCATGACGGCCAGCGTGAGCGGGATGCCCATCTGTTCATAGATGTGCTGGGAGTCCAGATCGCGCCCCGCATCATCGATGACGATGGCAAGGCGGCCGGTCACTTGCCCGCCGGCATTTTCTTTCGGCGGCAAGATGGATGCCGCTTTGGCCGGCAATGCTTTTTCGGAGCTGCCATTCGCACGGGCTTCACTCTTGCCGGACTTTGCAGGTGCTGCTTTTGCGGACTCCGTCTTCTTTACGGAGGATGGAGCCGGCGCAGATTTTCTCTCACGAGAGTCTGCGCTCTCTGTTCTTTCCGAAGGAGCGGAAGCCACGACCGTTTCTTTCGCCGGTGTTTCCGCCTTCGGCTCTTCTTTGCCTGTGATCTTGGAGACGACACGGCTGATGCTGAAGACCTCCTTCGTCGGCTCTGTCTCTCTCGCCTCATCCTCTTTCATGCGCTCTGTCTTCCCGTCAGCTTTCGTGACTTCGGCGGCCTTCGGCGTATCCTCATCGTCCGCTTTGGCTTCGACGACGACGGTTTTATTGATGATATCCTTGATCTTTTCTTTCACGCTCTCGGGCGTCCCTTGGTCTTCCTTTGGGACGAGCCCCTGCATTTCCTTGTCATTGAAAATATGACGGATCGCCGTCACCTGATCCGCATTGTCCGCCGTCGGTGCGTTCGTCATCCGGTCTGTCATATATGCCGAGCCCACCACGAGGCTGATAAAGAAGAGAAGGACCAGAAATGGATGTCCATTGCTCTTTTTCGTTGCTCTTTTTCTTCTGACTGCCATGAAAATCTCCTTTGAGAAATGGTTATATCTATTTCGTCTCTATGGCTTTAGTATAAAGGTTCAAGGTTGCAGGTTCAAGGTCAGCTCATATCGTAGGTACCTTCTTTGGCGTTCTCCAAAAGAGACAAATCTCTTAAAGGCAGGGAGACTGGGAGAGTCGAAGACTTTAGCCCAAAGACTTTGCGACTTCAGACCTCTGACTTCTCCCAGTCTCCTTATCTCCATAAAAAAAGAGCCCGAAGGCTCTTTTTATTTCCGATTTCTCCACACATGCCACGAAGAAAGGACGAAGCAGAGTGTCACCATGCCTGCCGTCACCAGTGTCATAGCGTCATCATGGCTTCGCGTCCGCCAGAGGGCAAACGCGGTGAGGATCGCAAGGAAAAGAAGTTTGATGGTATTCGTCATAGGGAACTCCAAAGAATAGTGACTTGGGACTGGGTTCTATAGGTTCAAGAGGTTCAAGAGGTTCAAAGGGGTTGGTTCGGCGCAAACATAACGAAGCACCGCAGATTTTTGATAGCGTTTCGCGCCGTCGTCATCAAAAGCGTTGGCGAGAGATCTCTATGGCACACTACGGTAAGTATCATCGCATAGGCACTGGCAGGGAACCTATGCCTTGGTGCTAGGTATTTCTACTTTCATACATACATCGTTTATCGGACTGCAAGAAAGATTTCTCGCTACGCTCGAAATGACGATACGATAGAGTCTGATGTCTCTCAGTCACCCGTGACTAGCCACTCGAGGCTCCTAATCCCTAGCCACTAATCCCTAATCCCTGCTTTCAAACTTTTGTCATGTAACATGCGTATTGTCCCCCCTTTCCTCCGGAAAGGGGCTCTCCGTGCGCGTTCTCCGATCCTGAAACCTGTCAACCTGAACCCAACAACCTTATCTATTCCGCTCTCTCCAGCATGAGCTTCAGATCCTCCTTATGGAAGGACTTGATCTCCGGTTTCTCTTCAAGCATGGCAAGGACATAGGCGAGTGCCGCTTCGACGCCGACCGCAAGGCCGCTCTCATCGATATCAAATTCCGGCGTATGGTGGTTCGCTCCGGTGCCCAGCGCTTCATTTTTCACGCCGGTGAAGGTGAAGAGGCCCGGGTAGGTGGACTCGGTGATGGCAAAGGTTTCCGAAGCCATCCATGGCTCGGTATCTTCCATGACATCACCCACACGCTCGGCGATGGCTTTCCGCGCCAAGTCTACACACTCTTTATTATTGGCCGTGACAGGAAAGTACTGATCTTCCATGATCTCTGCCGTGCAGCCGTAGTTGTCGCAGATGTCCTTGAGCAGCTTCCAGAAATCCTCACGGAAGGAAAGCCCGTCTTCATTCACAAAGCAGCGCGCTGTACCGGCGAAAGTGAGCTCATCAGGGATGACATTCGGCGTGTCACCCGCCTGCACCATGCCGAAGGAATAGGTAAGGCAGTTTCTCGGACTGACCTTCCGCATGCGGTAAGACTGAAGCGCCATGTAGAAAGTATTGAAGCAGTCGATCGGGCTGACGGCAAGGCTCGGCATGGAGCCATGTCCGCTCTTGCCATGGATCTTTACACGGTAGAAGAAGGCACCTGCCAGTACACCATCATACATGACCGCGACCTTGCCCGCAGGCAGGCAGTACATCATATGCGTACCATAGCAGGCATCCACGTGGATCTTCTTCTCGTCCAGATAGGACAGCAGATGACCGACACCACGCTCTCCCATTTCCTCCGCTTCTTCGAACATGAGAAGTACCTTGCCTTCCCATTCGTCCTTGTGTGCTGCAAGGATCTTCGCCGCGGTGAGGAGCATCGCCATGTGTCCGTCATGCCCGCAGGCATGAGAGACACCGTGATTCTTCGAGAGGCACACCTTTTCGCATGCCAGATTCTTCGGATTCTCTTCGATCGGCAGCGCATCGATATCCGCCCGCATCAAGACCGTCCAGCCATCCTTCCCGCTGTCGATCATGCCGAAGACACCGCCGCGCGGTACGCGGACGGTGGAAATCCCCCAGCCATGGAGTGTTTCTTCGATGAAGTCCATGGTCTTCCATTCCTGCTGCGACAGCTCCGGATTTTCATGGAAATGACGGCGAAGAGAAATGAGAAAGCTCTCCTCGGCTTCGACTGTTTTCTTTATATCCATTATGATCAGCTCCTTGTAGGGAAACACTGATGAAATCGTTGTCAGATTTAATCAGCGTTTCCATAGATCGTCGGCAGATATTCTGCCGCATGTCTTTCGTTATACATGTCTTTCATTATAGAAAGGGGAAAGATACGTGTCAAATGATATGGGGAAAAGATTCAAGGAGTTCAACGGGTTCAGCAGGTTCAACGGGTTCAACAGGGATGGTGCGGCGCATAAAAATCAGAAGCGCCGCGGAGTATCAATAGTGGCAATGCCCGAAGGTTTCTTTGAGAACAGGTTTCCCGTTTTGAGCTTTCCAAACATCGACTGCCTGACCGCGAATGACAAAGATTTCTCGCTTCGCTCGAAATGACGATACGAGAGCATCAGCAGTCGCTCGAGACTCCTAATCCCCAATCCCTAGTCACTAGTCCCAGTCACTCCTAATCCCTAGCTACTAGTCCCCAGTCACTAGTCACTCCACTTCTCCCAGCGAAGGCATCGCAGGGATCGCACCGGCTCTAGTCGTCGAAAGGCTGGCCGCACGGTTTGCAAAGGTAAGGATGTCTTCCAAGCGCTCCTGCGAAAGACAGCTGAGCTCTTCACGGCAAAGCTTGGAAAGGGCCGCACCGAAGAACGTGTCTCCCGCACCATTCGTATCGACGACTTTCGCAGGGAAGCCGTGGACGCGGCCGGTCAAATGCCCGAGCCGGTAGAAGCAGCCTGCCTCTCCAAGCGTCACAAGGATGAGGGAAATGCCCTTCTCCATCAGGCGCCGGCTCCCTTCCTCCCAGTCCTCCGAGCCAGAAAGGAGCGGAAGCTCTTCTTCGGACACCTTGAGAATATCCACGAACGGCAGCGGCTGGCGCATCACGATGATCGCCTCCCGCGGATCGTCCCAGAGACGGGCGCGGTAGTTCGGATCATAGGTGATGACCGCGCCATAGGATCTTGCGCGGCGGATGGCAGAGAGCACACTGCCGCGGGCCGGCTCCGCCGTCAGAGACACCGAGCCGAAATGCACCATGTGCGCCTGTTTCAGAAGGAAATCCTGGATCTCCTCCTCCATAAGCATGGTATCCGCATGGGATCTCCGATAAAACGTGAAGCTCCGTTCCCCGTTTGCATCGACAGAGACAACGGCAAGGCTCGTCGGGTGCATGGCATCGACGGCAAGCGCAGACACGTCGACACCATCCTTTTTGAGAACGTCCGTCAGGTAACGCCCGAAGGCATCATCCCCGACCTTGCCGATGAAGGCCGTCCTCGCCCCGAGCCGGGATGCCGCGACAGACAGATTCGCCGGCGCGCCGCCCGGATTTGCCGCATAGAGCGGCACGCCCTTTGCATTCACCCCGGTCTGCGTGAGGTCGATCAGTATTTCTCCAATGGATAAAATGTCCATGATACGTTCCTTTCGAGAATATGGTTGGCAGGGATTAGTAGCTAGTGACTGGTGACTAAATGCCACTTTCGAGCATCGCCATTTTTTATAGTTCGCGGCGCTTCTATATTCTTATGCGCCGCACCACCATTTCGCATTTCTCATTTCTAATTTCTCATTCAATCAGAGCTTTCACTCACCATCAATAGGCAGTACGCCCGGGGGCTAACCATTGTACCTATTCCAAACAAAAAATCCGAACCCTTCTTCCAGAAAGGTTCGGATCATTTGGTGCCGGAGGCGGGACTTGAACCCGCACGATGTCGCCATCGCCAGATTTTGAGTCTGGTGCGTCTGCCATTCCGCCACTCCGGCATATCGATAGTATGTATTGTAGCATACCTATCGACATGCCGTCAATGACAAGTAAGCAGTCAGTGAAATTCTGATCCGGTCATCGTCAGATTGCCGTGCTGCATTTTCATACGAGTGGAGAGAAGCCCCCTGAAAAGGCAGGTATGAGGATCCCCATGCCATGCTCACGCCTGACTCCTGACTATGGCAAAAGGAGAGCGCACTCTGCCGCACACGTCCCGGGTTATTTCTCGATCCCTAGGAAGGTGTAGTCCTTATCTTCGACCGCTTTCCGGATGTCTGCGTCGGGGATCTCTTTGGAAAGTGTCAGGATCGCCGTGCCCTTCTCGTGAGAGACTTCTGCCTTTTCCACGCCGCTTAGCGCTTCCAGTGCTGCCTTCACCGCCTTTTCGCAGTGACCGCACATCATGCCTTCGATTTTGACTGTTTCTTTCATTTCGTTTTCCTCCTTTGGAAATTGAATCGATCTATAGGTATAGTCTGCTGCTTCCAGAACCTTCCTGAGGTCGGCTTCCTGTGGCAGCAGGGTGTAGCGGATGGTCGCCTTCCCTGTCTTGGCATCGGCTTTCAGACAGGTCACGGAGGGGAGAGTCTCCAATGCTTTCTTCACATGCGCTTCGCAGTTCTCACACATCATGCCCTCGACATGGATGATGGCGCAGCCGGAGCTTTCCTCCTTCACGGGAGTGACTTCTTTTCCCTTGACGCCCACGCGATGCCAAAGAGGCTTGTCATGAGATGCATCATGGATGTTCACACGGCCGAGACGGAGCGCATTCAGGCATACGCTGAGACTGGAAAGCGACATCGCTGCCGCCGCCCACATGGGCTCTAAGGAGATCCCCGGATACAGACCCGCTGCCATGGGGATCAAAAGCGCATTGTAGGCGAAAGCCCAGAAGAGATTCTCATGGATATTTCGCAATGTCTTCCTTGAAAGGCGGATGGCTGCCGTCGCGTCCGTCAGGCGCGAATTCATGAGTACCACATCGGCGGAGTCGATCGCGACGTCAGTCCCGTGTCCGATCGCCATACCGACGTCGGCACGTGTGAGAGCAGGCGCGTCATTGATGCCGTCGCCGATCATGAGGACATGTCCGCGCTCTGCCAGCTTCCTGACAGCCGCTTCCTTCCCTTCCGGGAGGACCCCTGATAGGATGGTATCGACGCCGGCTGCCTCTCCGATGGCACGAGCCGTCTTTTCATTGTCCCCCGTCAGCATGACGATCTCGATGCCCATCGCGTGCAGCTCATGCACGGCCTTGGCCGAATCCTTCCGGAGAACATCTGCGACAGCGATGAGACCGAGAAGCATACCGTTCTTCATAAAAAGAAGCGGTGTCTTCCCTTCTTCGGAGAGTGCGTCCGCACGGGCGCGGAGAGAAGTAGTATCTGTCAGAGACGTGATGTAGGCAAGGGAACCGCCAAAGAGCGTTTTCCCCTGCTGCTTGCCTGTGAGACCCTTTCCCGGAAGGATGAGAAGATCCGTGATCTCTTCTGCTTTGATTCCTCTCTCTTCCGCAAGATCGGCGATGGCGCGTGCGAGCGGATGCTCCGATCTCCGTTCCAGCGCATACGCTGCCTGAAGAAGCTCCTCCTCCGAAACACCGTCCTTGGGTACGATGTCTGTCACGCGAGGTGCGCCCTCGGTGAGCGTCCCTGTCTTATCGAGCGCCGCGATCTCTATACGACCCGTCATTTCCATCGCTTCACTCGTCTTGAAAAGGATGCCATTCTTCGCGCCCAGACCATTTCCTACCATGATCGCGACCGGCGTAGCAAGCCCCAGCGCACAGGGGCAGGAGATCACGAGGACAGTAATGGCATAGGTCAGCGCCTCCTGCGCGCTGCTTCCCCATACCAGATGCACCGCGAAGATGAGGGCAGCGACGCCAATGACCGCAGGCACAAAGACGGCGGAGACCTTGTCTGCCATACGGGCGATCGGTGCTTTCGTCATCCCCGCCTCACTCACCATGCGGATGATCTGCGCAAAGGATGTATCCTCACCCACGCGCGTCGCTTTCGCCTGGATGTATCCATTCGTATTGATCGAGGCCGCGCGCACAGCATCGCCGATCCCCTTGTCGACCGGCACCGACTCACCCGTCAGCGCCGCCTCATCAAGCGCTGCCGTCCCCGACAGGATCTCTCCATCGACAGGGACCGCTTCGCCCGGCTTCACCAGAAAGATGTCCCCCACTCTGACCTCGCTCACAGGGAGACGGATCTCCTCTCCGTTTCGGAGGAGCAATGCCTCCTTCGGCGCCATCCTCATGAGCGACTTCAGCGCATCCGTCGTGCGCCCCTTTGAGAGAGCCTCCAGAAGCTTGCCCACGGTGATGAGTGCGGGGATCATCGCAGCAGACTCAAAATAGAGTTGATCATGGTAGAGCGGCATGATATTCATGTTCGACACACCATTGGTGATGAGCCATGTCATTCGGTAGAAGATGTAGAGTGACCAGAGGAAGGAGATCCCCGATCCCATCGCAACCAGCACATCCATATTCGGCGCGCCCTGCGAGAGCGAGCGAATACCGGAAATGAAAAAGTCACGATTGATCCCCAGCACAAAGAGCGCGAGCAGCATCTGCGAAAGCGCCAGTCCCAGATGGTTGTGATCCAGAAATGCCGGCACCGGCCAGGAAAGCATATTATGCCCCATCGTGATGTACATGAGAAGCGCCAGAAAAAGGACGGACCAGATGAGGCGCTTCATCAGCCGCGGCGTCTCGCGATCCTTCAGTGCCTCCTCTTCGGCAGAGATCAGCGGACTGCCTTCCGCCCTCGTATCTCCCATGGGCGAAGCTCCATAGCCTGCCTTCTCCACCGCACGCACCACGTCGTCCTCTCCGGCCGTCCCCTCGACGATCATTGAATTCGTCAAAAGAGCCACGGAGACCTTGGAAACGCCGGGCACTTTTTTCACCGCCCGCTCCACATGACCCTGACACGCCGCACACGTCATGCCGGTCACCAGATACTGTTTTTTATTTGTTTCGTGATCCACGATCCACCTCCAAGCTGCCACACCCTGCCAGCACCACGATCTGGGAAAGCGGTCAGCACACGGGTCGGCAGATCCTATGGGTCTTGCGGGAAAGGAGCGGCGAGAGCCTCAGCTGAGCTCTCCCTTTCCTTCCCCATCCCCCTTTCTAAAAAAACAAGTCAACGATTCTGCTTCTTCCTATGAAAGGAAGCACCAGAAACCAGAAATCGGTCTGCCATTGGTTCGCGCAAAGTCCGGCTTCCTCTCACTTCACGCGAAATGACGGCTCCCCTGCCTACTTCATCAATTTCTCCAGCATCGCGCAGAGCTCATCGACTTTATCCTCCTTGCCTTCACGAATATCTTCGGCGACGCAGCCGCGGATATGGGCCGCAAGAAGGAGCTTGTTGAAGCTGTTCAGCGCATTTGACACGGCAGAGACCTGCATCACGATGTCGGGGCAGTAGGCATCATTCTCTACCAGCCTCTCGATCCCGCGGATCTGTCCCTCCATGGTCTTGAGCCGCGTCATCAGCCGCTTTCTTTCCCGCTCCGTCCGCTCCGTGTGACGGCAGCACTCGCAAGATGTGGTCGTTATTTTTTCAGTCATGACAGATGTCCTTTCGAAATAAAGTGAGAATGGTTCAAGTTGATGGGTTCATGGTTCAGGGTTGTAGTGGCGGCTTCGCCGCAAATATACGGGGCGATGCCCGAAGGCGGTTTAAGTCACTCCAGTCACCAGTCACCCATAGACTACACCCCCCTGGGGTATTCTGTCAATTGAAAAAATCAAGAGCCTGCAATGCACATGCTGGCTCTTTGAGAAAGGTGTAGGGTTAGCCCTTGGAGCGTACTGCCCCTTGATTACGATTGAAAGCCTCACTTGAATGAGAAATGCGAAATGGTGGTGCGGCTCATAAAAATGTAGAAGCACCGTAGAGTATAGATGACGGCAATGCCCGAAGGTCTCTTGATGGCAGGCTTCCCGTTTGGGGCTCCACACATCGACCACTAATCCGCGAATGAAAAAGATTTCTCACTGCGCTCGAAATGACGATACGGAGTCTGATGTCTCCTAGCCTCTTAGTCACCATTCACTCGAAACTCCTAATCCCTAGCCACTCATCCCTGCTTTCAAACATCCATCGCTTATCAGTCTGCAAGGAAGATTTCTCGCTCCGCTCGAAATGACGATACGGGTGTCCGATATCTCCTAGTCTCCTAGTCTCCATTCACTCGCGAAGCCTCAGCCTCGGGCACGATTTTCATGGCCTCATCCATCTTCCCCGCTTCCGTCTGATCCCAAGTGATCGGCGTCAGGGTCGGATAGCCGCGGTGCGCCCAGTATACATCCGTCTCCGGATCTTCGCAGGAGAGCGCCTTGCCGGAGAGCCAGAAGCCCAGATGACCGGACGGATCTCTCATTTCCTGGATCGCATTGTCATAGTGCTGCAGGCCGAGGCGTTTCACCTTGAGCTGCGCGAAGGAGAGATGCTTTGCAGGCTTTGGCATATTGAGATTCAGGATGCCGCGATAGTTCTTCTCGATGAAATATCGCTTCACGACATCCAAGGCAAAGTCTGATGCCTTTTCCAAAAAAGCCTCCTCCTTTGTCGTCTCCGCAGAGAGCGCGATAGACGGTATCCCGGCAAAGATGCCCTCGAGCGCACCGCCGACGGTCCCACTGTAAATGCAGTCGCTTCCTGTGTTGTAGCCATTGTTGATCCCAGAGACGATGAGATCCGGCATATCGCTCTTGAGCCAGTGGCAGAGTGCGAGCTTCGCACAGTCTGCCGTCGTCCCGCTGCAGGCGAGCACAGTGATGTTCTCCCCATAGCTTTCCTTGTACCACAGGCGCAGATAGGTCTGCAGCGACAGGGAGGAGGAGCAGGAGCTCCGTCCCTTATCCGGCGCGATCACCGTCACGCGCCCGAGCGTCGCCAGCTTCTTCGCCATGGCGACAATGCCCGGTGCTTCATATCCATCATCGTTCGTCAAAAAAATATGCATTCGATTGTCTCCTTAGCGTTTTTTGAGTATATATTATGAAATGGTTCAGGGTTCGAGGTTCACCCGTGGGTTGTGCTGCCCTTTGATTACGTTTGAAAGTTTCTCTTGAATGAGAAATTAGAAATGTGAAATGGTGGTGCGGCGCATAAAAATCAGAATCGCCGCGGAGATTTGAAATTAGCGTTTTTCTCGTACCGCAAACCTAATCCCTAGCTACTAATCCCTAGCCACAAGTCACCAATCCCTAGCCACAAGTCCCTGCTTTCAAACTTGTGGGGGCGGCCTCGCCGCGAATATATATTCTGCAGCGAAGCTGCCACCACACCCTGAACCCAATCTATGCATTCAGCTTTCACCATTGTACCAAAACTGACTCGCTAATAAAACATCTTTCCCATCGATTTCCTTCTATGCTATAATAGGATATTGTGAAAGCACAGAATATGTATGCTTACGAGCATATCATCAGCGTAGCATCCCAATGTATAGAAAATCTATGCTCTTTGAAAGGAGTTTGTTTACATGACCGCAGATAACTTGACATTTTCCATTGAAATCGATTTCATCCCGGATATTCAGGACGGCCGCGCCGAGCTGAAAAAGAACATGAAGAGCGTCTCCGAGAAATTTGACGGCACCTACATCCTCGATCCGAAAGCCCGCCCGATCATCTCCGGGCTTTCCAAGGATGACGTAGAAGGTGCGCTGAAGGAGCTCGGTCTCCTCGCCTTCGGCACCTGGCCGGCATGCATCCTGACCGCCACCATCGTCTCCCCACTCCCGATCCGTGCGGTCGGCATGTCGGACGGCTGGGATATTTACACCGGCAAGAAGACTTTCTTCGCCTTTGCACAGTTTCCTGCCGATGCCCTCTCTATCATGGTGAAAGCCTGCACCTACTATCTGGAACATGAGTCCTACCAGTCTCTGGAAGAATTCATCGATGCCATGGGCTATGAAGCCTTCCGCGATACCGTCCTCGGAAACACCACACCGGGAAATGATGCCGGAAATGACTACTATGGCTCTTCCTGGGGCGCCCCCGACGTACCGCCGCTCAAGGAAGGCGACTTCGTACGTCCGGAAAACAACATCATGCAGATCATCGAAGTATACCCGGAAATGGGACCCTTCCTCATGGAATACGGCATGTCCTGCGTCGGCTGCTTTGTCTCCTACGATGAAAACCTCTGGCAGGCTGCCCAGGGCCACGGCATCGACGTCTTTGAGATCATCGGTGAGATGAACGAATTCATCGCAGATAAATACAAGAAGCCTCTCCTCACCGAAGAGACACCGATGGAGACCATCCTCACCCTTTACCCGCAGCTCCTTCCCGTCTTCCAGAAGAAATCCATCGCCATGCCGCAGGATATGAAAACCACCATCGGCACTCTCTGTAAAGAAGCAAACGCAGATGCCAAAGAGCTCATCGCTCTCTGCGATGAAAGACTGCGTGGGAAGGAAGAAGCGTAGTTTAGAGATTAGTAGCCAGGGAAACACTGATTAAATCGTTGTCAGATTTAATCAGCGTTTCCCTAGGGATTAGGGATTGGGAGTGACTGGGGACTAAGGATTCCCCGTAGCGTCATCCCGAGCGTAGCCCTCGATCTTTACTGCACTGCAATAATCAGCACGTATGCACTGAGGAGAAACGACGTATTGGTGCTGTTTCACATCAGGCAATGAGCGTTCTGCCATAGAGATTTCTCGGCTACGCTCGAAATGACGACGGCGCGAAGCGCTATCAAAACTCCGCGGCGCTTAGATCCTTCGACTCAGTTCTCATATTCCAGATTAGCCATTTTCTAACATACGACGCTTTTCTCCGCTCAGGATGACGAAAAGCGCCGCACCACCATTTCTCATTTCTAATTTCTCATTCAAAGGTCGCCCACCCTCTTGAGCTAAACCCGAACCATTTCAAAAGCCGGATGCACAATCCATGCATCCGGCTTTTGAAATGCTTTCTTATTTCATTTTCCATCCTGCTTTTTTGAGTGCCATGACGATCGGCACCACGATGACGCCGGAGACGAGAGCTTCCGGGATACCATTTGCAGTGACGATCCCCATGATCATCAGACCGACCGCTTCGACAGAGATCCCCTTCGCTGCGGCATACGGTGCGCCGACCAGCAGAAAGAAGGAACCCAGGAAGAGCACCGTATTCGTGATCGCCCCGCCCACCGCTGAGATGCCGGCACGCAGATGCGCATTTCCCGGAATATACTTATAAAGAAGCCACACCACGATCGGGATGCAGATCCGCGGCACGATACAGATGAACGCATCGGCGATGACACTGTACTGCAGTGCGAACTGCATCATCAGGCTCGGCGCACGCAGCGTCTGAATGAAAGAAAAGAGCCCGAAAAGGAAACCGACCAGAATGCCGACCTTCGGCCCTGCGACGACCGTCCCGATGATGGTCGGGATGTGCAGGATCGTCGCATTCATCACGACGAGCGGAATGAATCCATAGCCTGTCAGTCCGAGAAAGATCGTGATCCCTGCGAGCAGCCCGGAAATCGTCAGCTCGCGAATACTCATAAAAGTCTGATTCTGATGGGGATTGTTTTGTTCCATACCTGTTCCTCCGTTCTTGTTCTCTGTGAGATATAAGACGCAAATAAAATACAGGCGCGAACGCGTTCTGCAGTCCAGCCCGCGCAAGCGATGCCAGCTAAAAGGCAGTGCGTTTCTGCACCTGTAGTTATTATAATCTGTGTCCCCCATTTGTCAACGGGGATGGAAAATTGAAAGACTTGGAGACTTCAATTCTCAGACCTCAGACTTCAGACATCTGAGCCCGTGGGCAGCGCCTTTGCTTTTGTTATGAATACGGCTTGATTATACGGGTTTTGCAGGAATTATCAATCCCAAGTGATCAAAATCTCATCCCATCACGATGCAAAGGATCCCTGCAAGAGAAATCCCCACCCCGATGAGCTGGCGAAGAGTCAGCTTCTCTTTGTAGAGCAGAAATCCTGTCAGCATCAGCGCCGCTACGATGAGACTGTTCGCCACGACGAAAGCCACATTCACCGCCCAGCCGGCCCGGTACATGAAGAGCGTCCCCACCTCGATGCCGACGATCGCCAGTCCCAGCCCTATGGCAGAAAGATTCACGGAAAGTACGCCGCGCAAGAAGCTCTCCTTCCCCAAAGACTGAAAGAAGTAGATCACAAAGGAAACGACAGACGCTGCAAGATACGTCACCGTGAGAGAAGCCATAGGATCCCCGATATCGGAGACTTCCTTCAGCCCCACCTGATATCCTACACTGGATAGGACAACGAGAAGAAGCGGCCACCAAGTCGAAAACATCTATTTTCTCCTTACCTTACAATACAAAACATGCCCAGACAGGTGAGTGCGACCCCGGCGAGCTTCACAAGCCCCATCGGTTCCGTGTAAATACAAGAACCGATGAAGAGCAGCAGCACGACAATGATCCCCGTGTACACGATAAATCCCACATTCATCGGCCAGCCCGCGCGATACATGTAGATCGTCCCCACCTCCAGCCCTGCGATGGAAACTCCTGCGACGGCCGCCGGAAACGGCACAGCGGCAAGCGCCGCCATGAGATCTCCCGCCGGAGAAAGCGCCTCGAAGAGCAGCACGCAGGTCAAGGCGCTCACCAGGTACGTCGCCCCCAGCGCCGCGAGCGGAGAGGCGACGGACGACAGCTTCTTTGCGCAGATCTGGTATATCACATCAGCCACAACGATCAGAACGACAGGCCACCATAGAGCAAGCATGGAGATCCTCCTTTCAAAAAAAAGACGCTCCAGCCACTCTCTCCCGGCTGCGCCGTACCTACGGAGAATGACTGAAACGCCTGTCTGCTCCACCCGGTGGCGAAGCAGCGGTTTTGTTACTATGTTATAGGAAATATAGCATGAGAGCCTTTCCCCTGTCAAGGAGATCACGCTCGGCCGGCATGTCTCGCGCAGCTTGATGGCCCGCAGGACATCCCCCGAAAGTACATGTCCGCACCGGCTCAAATCGCGCAGTGACGTATCGATCCCATATAGCTTTGAAATCTGTTTTACTATATACTTATAAGGTTACTATGGAAGGAAACATAAGCACGCACGAAGGATCCTGCATCATGCCAAGTCTGTGTTTCGATAAGGAGGTATTATGAGATTTTTCAGTTATCAGACCCTGCTCGCCGCATGCCATTTCTGCTCGGACATCAATCAGAGCGCACTTGCGGCGGTACTGCCCTTTTTGGTCGCGGCCTATCACTATGACTACGCGACCGCGGCCATGCTGGTGCTGTCCTCAAACATCATCGGTTCACTCATCCAGCCACTCTTAGGGACTCTCTCCGACAAGCACAACTGGCCCTGGATCATGCCGCTCGGCCTCTTCATGGCAGGCGGCGGCATCGCATTGACAGGCGTCACGTCAGATTTCTATCTGCTCTGCCTCTTCACGATGATCTCCGGCATCGGTGTCGCGATGTTTCACCCGCAGGGCGCGCTCATGGTCAACCGCGTCTCGACAGATGACAACCGCGGCATCAGTCTCTCGGTCTTTTCTTTTGGCGGCAATATGGGCTTCACCTTCGGCGCAGCGATCATCTCTGCATCGATCGCCTTTTTCGGCCTGCCGGGCACGCTCATTTTCTTTATCCCGGAGATCATCATCTGCGTGCTCCTTCTCGCTCTCTATCCCCGTCTGAAGGCCATCGGCGAGAGATCGATCTCCTCACACAAGAAACACGCCGTGACGGACGCACCGGACCAGTGGGGCTCCTTCTGTCGTCTCAGCGCCGTCGTTTTCGGCCGCTCTATCATGTACCTCGGGCTGAATACCTTCATCGTACTTTACTTCATGAATCATTTCCATGAATCGCAGAATTTCAGCAACCTGCTCCTCAGCGTGTACTATGGCATCGGCGCACTCTTCACACTGATCGGCGGAAAGCTGGGCGACAAGCATGGCTATCGCACCTTTGTCCGCTTCGGCTTCCTCCTCGCATTTCCTGCTGCGCTCATTCTCGCATGGACGGACAGCTCCATTCTTGGTATCCTCTGTCTCATCGTCCTCGGTGCGGCTCTGAATCTTACGTATAGCCCGATGGTCGTTCTAGGCCAGCAGTACCTGCCGAACCGTGTCGGCCTCGCCTCGGGCATCACGCTCGGCCTTGCCGTCAGCGTCGGTGGCATCACAGCGCCGCTCCTCGGAAAGGTCGGCGACATGTATGGTCTGGAGACGACCTTCTACGTGATCGCCCTGATCACTCTCATCCCGCTCATTTCTTCCTTCACCTTGCCAAAGCCAAAGAAATAGCGGCTGCCGACTGTCCAGCGCAGTCGCATTTTTCCCCTGACCGGCATACTAAAAAAGCCCGGCCTCTCTATGAAAGAGGCGGGCTTTTTTAGCGTGTACGCCGATTTCTTCATTTCTACTTTCCCCACAGCACCAGGTACGCCCCGATCAGAACGGCCAGAAAGCCCAAATTCGCCCCGGTAAAGACGAGAAAATAGGCACGGGCAAAGTGGAATCGCATCGAGAGATACGCCTTGAAGGAAATGAGACTCGCCATAGACGCGATGAGGGTACCGAGGCCTCCGATATTGACGCCGAGGAGAAGCGCGGTATAGTTTTCCGTATAGGGAGAGAGCATGACGGTCGCAGGGACATTGCTCACGACCTGCGAAAGGAGAAGAGAGATCCAGAATTCGTGTCCGGCAAGGAGCTCCGCCGGTCTTTCTTGGAGCCCCGGAATGTGCGTCAGATTTCCTACCGCGATGAAAAGAGCGAGGAAGAGCGCGAGCAGCTTGTAGTCGACCTCGAGGAAGGCCTTCCGGTCAAGGAGCGCACAAGCCGGGATGACGATCGCAAGGAGGAATGAGATCGGGAGGAGTCGAAGGACATTCAAAAGACAGAGCGCAAAGAGAAGGAGCAGGAGCGCGATACGAAGACGCGGTATGCCTGTCGGCTTTGCGAAGCGGAGCATGAGCGGCCGGTCTTCCAGCGTATAGCTGGCAAGGAAGAGCAGGACGGCCGAGAGGACAGTGATGGGTGCGGTGATAGAGAGAAATTCGGCAAGCGGCAGATGGTAGTGGGCATAGATGAAAAGATTCTGCGGATTTCCGATGGGTGTCAGCATGCTGCCCAGATTCGCCGCGATGGTCATCCATGTGAGGACAGGGATCACCAGACGGAGGGCATGGGCCTCTTTGAAGAGAGAGATCGCAAGTGGCACGAAGATGATGAGTGAAACGTCATTCGTGAATACCATGGAGGTAAAGAAGGAGAGAAAGAGGAATACCTGCCCCATCCGCCGGCTATTCATGGGCTTCTGAAAGAGATGGCAGAAAAGGCCGCTGAAGAATCCGGCGCGCCGAAGAGCCGCTACGATGGTCATGAGAGAAAAAAGTAGCGCCAGGAGCGGGAAATTGATACTCTCTCTCAGCGAGGAAAAGCTGACCTCCGAGAAACACGCCGTCACGAGCGCAAGGAGCGCCGCTGCAGCAAGATCGGGATTTCGTCTGATAAGGCTCATGGGTGGCTCCTTTCTGATGGCAATTTGCGGCAAAATGAAAAGTAGGCGGCAGTGGGTGACTAGGGACAAGAGTTTCAACGCCTGCAATGGATCTTGCGGCAAAGCCGCCAATATTTCTCATTTCTCCAAATCCAAGACCCACAATATGATAAAAAAGCCCTGCCTCTCCACACGGGAGAAGCAGGCTTTTCTGATTTCTATTATTCCCACTCGATGGTGCTCGGTGGCTTGGAGGTGATGTCGTAGACGACGCGGTTTACGCCAGCGACTTCGTTGCAGATGCGACGGCTCATTTCGTCGAGTACTTCCCAAGGGAAGCGGAAATAGTCAGCGGTCATACCATCCGAGGAGGTGACAGCACGGATGCCTACAGTGTAGTCATAGGTTCTTTCATCGCCCTGGACACCGACGGAACGGATCGCTGCCGGAAGGACGGCGAAGGACTGCCAGATGGTATTGTCAAGGCCATGCTTATGGATGACATCTCTCACGATGAAGTCCGCACGGCGCAGGATATCGAGACGTTCCGGGGTGATTTCGCCGATGATACGGATGGCAAGGCCCGGTCCCGGGAATGGCTGACGATTGACGACTTCTTCCGGAAGGCCCAGCTGACGGCCGAGCTCGCGGACTTCGTCTTTGAAGAGTTCACGAAGCGGTTCGATGAGGGAGAATTTCATATCCTTCGGGAGACCGCCTACATTATGATGGGACTTGATGGTAGAAGCGGTCGCGGTGCCGGATTCTACGACGTCCGGATAGAGGGTGCCCTGTACGAGGAATTTCACATCTTCGAGCTTGTTCGCTTCTTCCTGGAAGGTATGGATGAATTCTGCACCGATGGTCTTACGTTTCTTTTCCGGTTCGGTGACGCCTTCCAGAAGCGACATGAAGTGCTTGGATGCATCGATGTGTACCAGCTTCATGTTGAATTTGTTCGTAAAGGTATCGACGACCTGTTCTGCTTCGCCGAGACGCAGGAAGCCGTGGTCGACGAAAACGCAGGTCAGCTGATCGCCGATGGCTTTGTGTACGAGGACAGCTGCGACAGAGGAGTCGACGCCGCCGGAGAGGGCACAGATGACATTGTGATCTCCGACTTTTTCACGGATATTTTCGACAGCGATGTCGATGTAGTTGCCCATGGACCAGCCGCCTTCACATTCGCAGATGTGGAAGAGGAAGTTCTTCAGCATGGTGGTGCCTTCCGGGGTGTGGACGACCTCGGGATGGAACTGGACAGCGTAGAAGCGGCGGGCTTCATCCGCCATCGCAGCAGTCGGGGTGAGGTCGGTATGACCGGTGAGTCCGAAGCCTGCCGGCATCTCTGTGACGGCATCGCCATGGCTCATCCATACCGCTGTCTTTTCGGAGACGCCCTCGAAGAGTGCGGAGCTGCCGTTTCTGTAGAAATCGGTGTGACCGTATTCATGTTTTTCAGGTTTAGAAACTTCGCCGCCCAAGGTCTTGGCCATGAGCTGCATGCCGTAGCAGATGCCGAGGATCGGCACGCCTGCTTTGAATACGTCCGGATCGATCTCCGGCGCATTTTCCGCATTGACGCTGGATGGGCCGCCGGAGAAAATGATCCCCTTCGGCTGCTGGGCTAAAATTTCTTTTGCGCTTTTGTTGTATGGCAGGATCTCGCAGTAGACACCGCACTCACGTACACGGCGTGCAATGAGCTGGGCGTACTGTCCGCCAAAGTCAACAATCATCACAATTTCCTGATGCTTCATCGTTTTCCTCCTGTAGGAAATGAATCTTGTGAATGGAATAATTCGTATTGTTTATTATAGCATAATATATGCGGCTCTATCCAGTAGGCGTGAAAAGGGATTCGTGAACCCGCTCACCGGCCGTGGATCACTCTGCTTCAAAGAGCGGGAGCGGCGCGAGGAAAATGATATCCTCTCTTTTCGCTGCATCTCCTTCCGCCAGAATGGCTGCTTCCCCGATCACACATCCGCCTGCTTTTTCCGTGATCTCTTTCATCGCTTTCATGGAGCCGCCGGTGCTGATGACGTCATCGACGAGGAGAACATGCTTCCCGCGGATGAGATCGACATCGTCCTGCGAAAGGTAGAGGCGCTGCTTGCCCATGGTCGTGATGGATTCATCCTCGACACAGATGGGATTCTCCATATAGGCCTTCACGCTTTTACGTGCGACGATGTATTTCTTCATGCCAAGCACACGCGCCATCTCATGGGCGAGCGGGATGCCCTTTGTTTCCGCGGTGAGGATGATATCCGTCCCCTCGGGGACCTTCTTCGCCAATTCCTCTGCGGTGCGGGTGACGATCTCTGTATCGCCCAGTATGACAAAGCCTGCGATGGCAAGGGTGTCGGAAATATTCATGATCGGCAGCTGGCGCGTGCATCCAGCGACATGCAGTTCATAGTATCTTTTAGCCATAATGATTCCTTCTTTTGTTATTTATGTGATTGATTGTTTGGAAATAAGATCAAAGTTTATGGGTTCGAGGTTCAGGGTTAGCCCCTCGGGCGTGGTGCCCTTTGATTACGTGCGAAAGGGTTCAGCGGGTTCTATGGGTTCAAAGGGGTTGGTGCGGCGCTTTTCGTCATCCTGAGCGGAGAAAAAAGCTGTATATTAGGGAAACGCTTATCTGAATAATGGCAGCTGAGTCGAAGGATCTAAGCGCCGCGGAGGTTTGAAACTGTCGGTTTTCTCGTATCGCAAACCTAATCCCTAGCCACTAATCCAGAGCTACCAGTCACCAGTCACTAGTCACTTTTCCCCTTCGCCCTTCACGATCTCCACCTGGGGTGCTTCTGTGATGGTGACGGTCACCTCTCCATGCGGCGCGGGCAGGGGGTTGGTGCGGACGACGGACTTTCCTTTCCCCGGACGAGCCGCCTTGGGGACAGCGGCTTTGGGCGTCTGTCCGAAAGAAGCCGGGAGTGCATTGGCAGGCACGATGGAGCCCGGATCGCCTTCCTGCGTTGCTGCGAGCTTCTCGATCTGACTCATGTAGGTATCGCGGCGATCTTCATTTCCCATTTCCTCACGCACGAAGTAGACAGCGAGCGCAGAGGGATCCTCAGTGCCGGATGCGACCTCCTGCCAGCGATCATCCGTGCGAAGCACCCATGCCTTACCGTCCTCTGCGTAGCGGACATGCAGGAAGCCCGTCCCGACAGACTTGCCCTTAACGAGTTCAAAAATCTTCACACGCACAGCCAGTCCGTCATTGAATACGCCTTCGATGGTCATGGAGGTGAGGTCCATGAAGAGTCCCGTCTTGCCGTCATTGTAAATGCCGCCCGTATTCTGTATCATGGGCTGCGTCTGATCGCCATTCAGATAAAAGGGCTCGAAAGCGAAGACCGGATCTGCCGTGTAAAGGAAGAGGGCTGCGCCCAGAGCCGTCACGATCTTTTCCCATTTTTTCATAGTTTCATCTCCTTTGGTATGGTACATTTCCTATGCCTTATTTTACTATAGAGAGAAAGAAGTGGCTAGGGAAACGCTGATTAAATCGCTCGCTATTCGCGTCAGATGATTCCTTGCTCTGTATAAAGATCCAAGAATGAAATCTGACAACGATTGAATCAGTGTTTCCCTAGCCGCATGATAAAAAGGTGCGGCCCATTCCGATCCTGAAGCGCCGCACCTTCATGTCTCATTTTTCAGTTTTCCTGTGCAGCGTAAATACAGCAAGCTCCCTGTCGCAGGAAAAGCGGAAGGGGAACCAGCTCGCATCCCCGCGCGAGACATAGCCTTGATGCATGCCATCGCTGTACATACCGCGTGTATAGCGGAAGGGGGTAATGATCGGCCGACCGAAAAGGCCGAACTGTGTCCCATGTGTATGTCCTGTGAGCGTCAGGAAGGCTCCTCTTTCAAACCCCAGATCGATGAAATCGGAATGGTGTGCGAGCAGGATCGACGGTGCGCCCTCGGGAATGTCCCGATAGGCGAAGTCCATCATATCCTGCATCTCAAGCGATCGCGCCGCCCCGCGGCTCCACGGGTAATCCACCCCCGCCACGTAGAGCGCCGCGCCTCCGCGCCGGATCACGGTACTTTCATTCTCCAAAAGCTCGACCCGCGTCCGAAGGAGCTCCCTGCGGATGAGATCCTTGCCGCGATAGTACTCATGATTTCCCCAGGCATAGAGAATGCCATCGGGAAAAGCCTCCTGCCATTCGTCTAAGATATCCGCCGTTTCCTTCATATGGCGCACATCATCGATAAGATCCCCCGTGAAAAAGACCGCCTCTGCCCCTTCTGCCTTCGCACGCGCCATCTCACGCGGAAGATCCGTATAGCGGAAGTAGGGACCGATGTGCGTATCTGTCATCTGTGCGAAGCGATACCTCTCCAAGGCCTCTGGCAGATCCTTCACATAGATATCGTGATGCTCCGTCACCTCCCGATGATTTCCATCATAGGCTCCATAGACGCCGATCCCAAGTGATGCGAGAAGCCCCAGTGCGCCCAAGAGCTTCGCAGCACGCCGAAGGGCTTTCACCAGACTCAAAAGCGAAAGCGGGACGAGAAGGAAGAGCGCTATGATCTCCGCCACCATGAATCCTGTCATCCCATACGCCAGATAGAGTGACCAGAGTCCGAGCCCGTCATACCCCTTCGCATACCAGAGGAAATACGCGCCTGCTGCCCCGCCAAGGAGTGCCATCGCCAGTGCATAGAAATAGAAACGCCTCCGGCGGAAAAGCAGCGCAAAAAGCGCTCCGTCGATAAGGCCAAGGACAGAAAAGAGGAGAAGGATCATAGTTTCGAAATGCATAATGGCTCCTTTGAGAGAACAGTTTTAGGGGATAAGTGGCTAGGGATTAGGGATTAGGGATTAGGAGTGACTAGTGACTGGTGACTGGTGGCTAGGGACTAGAGACTAGAGACTAGAGACTAGGAAACCGGAAGACATCAGACTCCCGTATCGTCATTTCGAGCGCAAGCGAGAAATCTTTGTCATTCGCGGCCCAGCGGTCGATGTTTGGAAATCCGAAACGGGAAACCTGCTCTGAAAGAAACCTTCGGGCATCGCCCTATTTATACTTCGCGGCGCTTTATTATTTTTCGCGCCGCACCACCATTCCTAATTTCTCATTCCTAATTCCTCATTCGAGCAGAGCTTTCATACACAATCAAAGAACGGCACGTCCCACGGCCCCCTGAACCCATTATCCTTGATTCCTCCCTCTTTGTCAAAATGACTTCTTAAAAAATTCTTGACAATCCCCTGCCTCATATGGTATTATCTCTAAAGTCAGCTATGTGGAGTGATACTCAAGTGGCTGAAGAGGACGGTTTGCTAAATCGTTAGACCGGTTATACCGGTGCGGGAGTTCGAATCTCCCTCACTCCGCCACAGGAACGGATCTCGTCAGAGATCCGTTCTTTTATTTTTACAGAAAAAAGAAACGGCGCGATGTGAAATAACGATCATCTCATTTTCGCGTTCCATCTGCCGCGGGGGACTTGCAGCTCTCATAGGAGTGACGGGGAAACCTTATCCCAGCTGTCTTTCATGCCATAGTCACCCTATCCGCCCCTGCGGGGCACCTTCCCCTAGAGGGGAAGGCTGCGATACGAGATTACCATCTTCTAAAAAAAGGCGCCGAAGCCGCCACGAGAGCCCTGAACCCTGAACTCTGAACCAAATGAAAGCAAAGTAAAAAGGGGCTGTGAAGAAATGAGGATTTATTTCTTCACAGCTCCTTTGGCATACAGTGATTTTCCGGGCGGGTCAAAAAGCCGCCTGTACAAGTTTTCTCTTAGTCTGTGCCATAAAAAAACCTCCTGATATAAGAATCATCACTTCCAACATGTGATACGTCTTATATTAGAAGAAAATCAAAAATGTAAAGAGGGAAATAAAAAAGGGGCAGGGTTCAGGGTTCAGGGGTAGCCCTTGGGGCGTGCTGCCCTTCGATTGTTTGCGAAAGAGGGGAGCGGGTTCTATAGGTTCTACGGGTAGGGCGGGAAAGGTGCGGCGCATTTCGTCATCCTGAGCGGAGAAAAGCGTCGTATGTTAGAGGAAACGCTAATCTGGAATATGAGAACTGAGTCGAAGGATCTAAGCGCCGCGGAGGTTTGATGGCGTTTCGCGACGTCGTCATTTCGAGCGCAAGCGAGAAATCTCTATAGCAGAACGCTCATTGCCTGATGTGAGACAGCACCAAGACATCGTTTTTCCCAGGCGCATACAGGCTGATTCCCGCAGTGCAGTAGAGATCCCTCGGCTGCGCTCGGGATGACGATGCCGGAGAATCCCAGTCACCAGTCACTGCTAATCCCCAGTCCCTAATCCCTAGCCACTTATCCCTGCTTTCAAACTTACGGCGCTTTTGATTTGTGCGCCGCACCACAAACCTGAACCCGTCAACCTGAAGTTTGAAAGCAGGGATGAGGGATTAGTAGCTAGGGATTAGGAAGCTCGAGTGACTGGTGACTGGTGACTGAAATGCCAGCGCATGGCATCGCCCCATATATACTCGCAACGAAGCCGTCACCTTCATTTCTAATTTCTCATTAGCCGCCCCCATTCATCCTTTTGATTTCAGCCAGCAGGTCCTCCGCTTCTTGGAGCGAAGCGGCTTCCCTGTCTTCATTTTCTACAAGACTCATATCGATCGCCATGCCTTCGTGGAGATCCCCAAACCAGGCGGCGGGCAGCCGGATCTCCTCTTCCTCTTCCGTCAGGAAGACCGCCAACTTCTCCTCGATGCGGTCCAGTGTCAGTTCCTTTTTCATCTTAGCGCTCCTTTGTGATCTTGTAGCCGTCCCCCGTGGTGGTCAGGGTCAGCGTGCCGTCACGGTCGGTACGGTAAATGTGGACCTTGGCTTTTTCAAGCTTCGTCACGGTCGTCTTATGCGGATGTCCATAGTCATTGTTCAGTCCGCAGGAAATGAAAGCCTCCTTCGGTGAGACAGCCCGCAAAAAGTCCGGAGATGTCGACGTGCGGCTGCCGTGATGACCAACCTTCAGCACATCGCTCTTGAGCGTCCCCCGGTCAGCGAGGATGGATGCTTCCTCCTCTTTTTCCGCATCGCCGGTGAACATCATGGAGAAATTGCCATAAGAGAGCCTGCCGACGATGGAATTGTTATTGAAGTCCGAATTTCCCTTCTGGTCCTTGATGACCTTGACCGGCCCGAGCACCTTGTAGCTGACGCCATCGAAGAAGGTAAGCGTATCGCCCGCTTTCAGCGCCTTATAGGGGATCTGGTTCGCCTTGATGGCTTTCAGATAATTCTTGTAAGACGCCGTGCCGGATGGCATGCCGTCATCATAGATGGCTTCGACCTTGAAATTTTTGAAAATGGCCTGCATCCCGCCCAGATGATCGGCATGCGGATGCGTGATCACGACCTTGGAGAGACTCTTCACGTGATACTTTTTGAGCAGTGCCACGATGGTATCACGGTGCTCGATGTCTCCGCTGTCGATCAGAACGAATTTTCCATCCTTCTCCAGCAGGCAGGCATCGCCCTGTCCGATATCGAGCATACGTACCGTGAGAGCCTTCCCGCTCTTCGCCTCACTGCTCTTTGCCTTCGAAGCCGCAGAGGACGAAGCTGCCGCGCCACCGCCGCAGCCCGCTGCTGCCAGCCCTACCGTAAGAGTGAGTACGATGGCCAGAAGGTATTTCCAGATCTGTTTGATGGATAACATATAAGTCTCCTTTTATAAAATAGGTGCAACGAGTTCAGTGTTTCCCTAATCCCTAGCTACCAGTCACTAGTTACTAGCCACTAGTCCCCAGTCACCATTTTCCTCGCCCTTGGCACCATCCTTGCCACATCGCTCGCAGTATAGCCGACAGGTGTCTCTCTCGCAAGGAGATCGCCCGCAAGGCCGTGAAGATAGACGCCGCAGATCGCAGCCGGCTCCGGATCCATCTCCTGCCCGGCAAGAGCGGCAATGATCCCGGTCAGGGTATCGCCCATACCGCCTGTCGCCATGCCGGGATTTCCGGTCACATTCACATAAGCGAAGCCATCTTTCGCGGCGATGACGGTCGGCATGCCCTTCAGGACGAGCGTCACTCCCCACTCCATCGCAAAAGCGATCGCGCCATCGATGCGCTCTCTTTCCGCCTCAGCCGCCGTTCTTCCCGTCAGATGGGCGAATTCCCCCACATGCGGCGTCAGGATCAGCTGGCCGGGGCAGCGAGCAAGATCGATCTCCATCTCCTTTACCGCATACAGCGCATCTGCATCGACGATGATCGGCTTCCTCCAGCGTGTGAGGATCTCCTTCACAAAGCGCTCCGTCTCTGCGTCACGGCCAAGCCCCGGGCCGATGGCAAGCACATCATAGGCCTCTGCCTTCTGGAGGACTTCCTCTGCCATAGCAGACGTGAAGAAATCCGAATCCCCCACGGACGAAACCATGAGCTCGGGCACCTTGCCCGCTATCACAGCCGCCGCTTTTGGCACAGTCACGACAGCCACCTTGCCGGCCCCGGCATGGAGCGCACCCTGTCCGGCGAGGAGCGCCGCTCCTTCCATGCCGGCCGAGCCGGCGATGATGCCGATGAATCCATTCTTTCCTTTATGACACATGCACTCCCTTAAAGGCAGCAGATTTCCCACCTCTCTCTCCTCGATAAGGCTCACAGGAAGAGAGCGGCCCACAGCCGCAGGGAGGCCGATCGCGCTATAGAGCACCTTGCCGCAGTACTCATGCCCCGGAGAAAGCACATGACAGCGCTTGTACGACTCCAGCGCCACCGTGTAATCTGCCATGACGGCAAGCCCCATAGGCTCTCCCGTATCCGAAGACAGACCGCTCGGTACATCGACAGAGACCACCGACGCACGCGACGCATTCATCATCTCTATGACCTCTGCCTTCACGCCGCTGACCTCTCGGGAAAGCCCCGTACCGATCAGCGCATCCACGATGACATCCGCACTTTCCAAAGGCGTCTCCCAGTCCGTATCCTCACTGGCAGGGATGACCTGCACCCACATTTTTTCAACGATCCGGCGATACAGACGTGCCGTCTCACTCATATGCGCCTCATTGCCGCACAAGAGTACCGCGACGCTTGCGGTCAGCGCGCACAAATACCTGGCGATGACGAAGCCGTCCCCACCATTGTTGCCCGTCCCGCAGACCACCACCACCGACTTTCCCTTCCAATCGATCTCCGGCTGAATGAGCGATACCACATCGCTTCCTGCATTCTCCATCAGCACCGCTTCGGGAAATCCGTAGCTCTTCATCGCTTCCCCATCGAGCGAGCGCGACTCATCAGCCGTCGTGATGTACTTCATGATGACCTCCTGCCATGACGACCACCGTGATCGCCATCTCCTCTTCATGTGAAATAGAGATCGACATCTCCGTAATGCCAAGCTCTTCTGCCCGCTTGGCGAACGTCCCTGCGAGGTGAAGCATCGGCTGCCCCCACTCGCCCCAGGTCACATACGCATCCTGCCACGCCGAACCGAAGATGCCGATCCCGAGTGCCTTTCCTGCCGCTTCTCTCGCACCCCAGAGCGCTGCATACGACTCCGCACGCTTTTTCCCTTTCTTCTCGCAATGCGCGATCTCTTCTTCCGTGAAGATCTTCTCGACGCGGCGGGGAAATTTCTCAAGGATCCGCTCCCACCGCGCGATCTTCACCAGATCTACACCGACAAACATAGCTGGTACCTCCTTTTGCTCTATTGTACTAAAGAGGGGGACAGGGTTCAAGGTTCAGGCTTAGACCGTAGGGCGTGCCGCCTCTGGATTGCATTTGAAAGCCTCGCTTGCATGAGAAATTAGAAATGAGAAATGAGAAATGCGAAATGGTGGTGCGGCGCGAAAAATAATGAAGCGCCGCAGAATTTTGATAGCGCTTCGCGACGTTGTCATCCCGAGCGCAGCCGAGGGATCTTTCTTGCACTGCGGTCAGTATCACATAGGCACTGGTCGGGAAGCAACGCCTTGGTGCTGCGTATTTCTGCTTTCGCACACCCATCGTTTATCGGTCTGCAAAGAAGATTTCTCGCTTCGCTCGAAATGACGATACGCGAGAGTGACTCGTCACCCTGCGCCCCTAATCCCTAGCCACTGGCCACTCATCCCTGCTTTCAAACTTGTGGGTTAGCCTCTGGGGCGTGCCGTCCCTTAGCTGCAAATGAAAACCTCGCTTGCATGAGAAATTAGAAAGGTGGCGACCTCGCCGCTTTATATAAATAGCCTTCCCCTCGAGGGGAAGGTGCCCCGAAGGGGCGGATAGGGCACTGGCGGCATGAAAGAGAGTAGTGGAGAACGTCTCAAGTGCGCCGTTTACAAGAGCACCCGAGCGCCGCTGACGCGGTCCCCCTTCCCCATGCGGGTAATGCTTTTCGATTTTTCCCCGAGCCGTCATCCTGAGCGGTCGATAACAGTCTATGTGAAATAATCTCTGCCAGAAAAGAAGAGGAGTGAGTCGAAGGATCTCCTCGCAAAGCCGCTACGGGCAATTTGTTCCCAGATTCTTCGACTCATGCCCCGTGTGGCTTTCAAACGATCGTCTCCCTTCTGACTCTTCCCACCGCTCAGAATGACGATACGCGGGTAACCGTTCCCTCTTAGCCTTTTCTATGCGGGGAAGGTGCCCCGAAGGGGCGGATAGGGCACTGACGGCATGAAAGAGAGTGGGAAAATGCGTTTCAAGCAGGCGACTTATGGCAGCAGCCAAACGCAGTACCAGCCCCTTGACCCGGCGACCTAGAACCCAAAATAAAAAATCCCACAGTCCTAAGACCATGGGATTTCTCTCTCGGAAAATTAAGCCTTTTCTTCCATCTTTTCCTTGTAAGCTTCTTTTGCTTCTTCTCTAGCTTCAGCAGCAGCTTCTTTAGCTTCTGCAGCTTTTTCAGCAGCGATAGCAGCATTTACGTTTACGTTCAGACGGGATTTTTTACGAGCAGCAGCATTCTTGTGGATCACGCCTTTTTTAGCAGCGCTGTCAATGATGCTTACAGCAGCACGAAAAGCTTCGTCTTTATTTTCAGAGTTAGCAGCAGCGACAGCCTTCTTGATAGCGCCGTGAATCTGGGATTTAACAGCAGCGTTAGCAGCTTTCTTAGCAGCGTCCTGTCTCATGCTTTTCAAATTGGATTTAATCTGTGGCAATGGTTTCACCTCCCGTCTGCATTATTCATACCAAAGTATTTTATCATAAAGGACGAGTGATAGCAAGGTCGTTTGGAAAGAAAATTTAGAGAAACGGTTCCTGCAGGCTCTATGGGTGCAGCGCATGGTGCGGATATACGGCAAAATCCCTTTCCTAGAAACGGCGTCTCTGTTCCTTTATGCGTTATGCACCATCCGCTCGCCTTCCTATAAAAAAGGACATGCGATCTCTCACACGTCCTTTTCATGCTCTTACAGCGTCAGCGCTCTTGCGAAATGTTCCTTCAGGACTTTGATAGAAGCCGCAAGTTCCGCGTTTTCTTCCGCTGTCAGATGCAGCTCGATGATGTCTTCTACGCCATCCTTGCCGATCTTGACCGGTACAGAAGCAAAGCTGTCTTTGATGCCGTACGGGCCATCGAGGTATACAGAGACCGGTAGCACCTTGTGTTCATTGTGGTAGATCGCACGGACCAATTCTGCCGTTGCGGACGTGACACCGAATTCCGTGCAGCCCTTGGTCGTATTTTCCACATAGCCTTCACGGTGTACCTTTTCCAGGATGACATCCTTCGGATCCATCTTATAAAGCTCCGGCTTTTCAGCAAGCATTTCATCCAGCTTCTTGCCAGCGACCGTGACATGGCTCCACGGGATCATGCTGGAGTCCCCGTGTTCACCCAAGAGGTACGCGGTGAGCGAACGGCGGTTGATCTTCAGCTGGTCAGACAGCTGGTACTGCAGACGAGCGGAGTCAAGCGCTGTGCCGGAGCCGATGATCTTATTCTTCGGATAGTCCAGCTTGTACTGGATATATTCTGCGATGATATCGCATGGATTGGAGATCGAGATGATGATCCCGTCAAAGCCGGACTTTTCGATGAGCGGCAGGAATTCCTTCGTCGTCGCGATGCCGCCATCCATCATATCAAGGCGGGTCTGTCCCGGCAGACGAGGCTTGCCGGATGCATTGATCATGATGTCTGCATCCTTCATGTCATCGATCGTACCTGCATACGCTTCGAAATGATGCGGCTGGTAGCTGACCGCATCCATCAGGTCGAGGGATTCGCCCATCGCCTTGTCATTGTTCACGTCGTAGAAAACGACTTCATCCGCCAGCCCCTGTACCGCAAGCTGCAGTCCCAGATGAGAGCCGACATTGCCGGCACCGATGATTCCTACTTTTCTTGTCTTGATTGCCATATACTTCTACACTCCTTTGCTTCATTTTCTGGCATTGATATAGAATTATTCCTATATGTCATTCTATCATGTACTTATGAGATGACGTATGCATATTATACTACGGATCTTGAAAATTGGAAATAGAAAAGAGCATCGCTATCAGAAAAAGCCTCTCCTCATAGACGCCGCCGAGAGAGCTTTTCGTTGACCGCTCGTGTTTCCTTCGCGAATGAAACGCCGTGAGTCAAGAGCGTATGGAGTACCGTGTTTCCCGTTTTCCGATGTTCTCCTGTTTCTTCTTGACCGCAAACGAAAAAGATTTCTCGCTTGCGCTCGAAATGACACGCGTGAGAAGGTCGCCCCTCATCATCTTTCACATCACCACATAGAGTTATGCCTCTGCGAAGTACTCTATCCTGCGCCTTTGTAAGACTATCCCTCCTCTCGTATCGTCATCCCGAGCGTAGCCGAGGGATCTTTGTTGCAATCCTCTTCCTCACCAGTTCTGCTGATCCGTTTGCATGAAGCACCGTATCCCACATTCTTGGAGTATCAGGCTTCCCGTTTCCGTTCACACGCATACACCGTCTTACCGCAAACGAAAAAGATTTCTCGCTTGCGCTCGAAATGACGGTATGGGAAAGCGGTATTCTCGCATCGCTTCCTTTCTCACGAGGAAGGGCTTTGTCTGTCGCCATTGGCCTAAACAAGTCATTCTGCTGCTTATCAGAAATAAAAAAAGAGCACTGCCATCGGGCGATGCTCTTTTTGACCTTCTGTGCCTATCAAAAGTACTCGTTTCAAACGCGCAAGATCGTTCCTTCGGGCAAGTTCCGCCAAACCTGTATTCTCACACAAGTTCTGCGAGCTCGAGGATAAGGGCGCGGCTCTTTTCCCAGCCAAGGCAGGGGTCTGTGATGGATTTGCCGTAGACGCCTTCCCCGATCTTCTGGCTGCCATCTTCGATGTAGCTCTCGATCATGAGGCCTTTCACGATGCCGGCGACGTCGAAAGAGTAGCGGCGGCTGGCCATGACGTCTTTGGCGATGCGGATCTGCTCCATGTATTTCTTGCCGGAGTTGTTATGGTTGCAATCGACGACGATGGCAGGATTGGCGAGCGTTCTTTCGCCATACAGGTCGAGGACTTTCTTCAGGTTCTCGTAGTGGTAGTTCGGCATGCTGGTGCCGAAGTGGTTCACGTAGCCGCGGAGGATGGCATGGGCGAGCGGATTTCCTGTGGTGTGGACTTCCCAGCCGTGGAAGAGGAAGTCCTGCTCATTCTGCGCGGCTTCGATGGAGTTCATCATGACGGAGAGGTCGCCGGAGGTCGGGTTCTTCATGCCGACAGGGATACCGGCGCCGCTTGCGATCATGCGGTGGAGCTGGTCCTCGACGGAACGCGCGCCAATTGCACCGTAGGAGAGGAGGTCGGAGAGGTAGCGATGGTTTTCCGGATAGAGGATCTCTTCGGCGCAGGTGAAGCCGGTCTCTTCGATGACGTGGACGTGCATGCGTCGGATGGCCTTGATGCCTTCCATCATGTTCTCATTGCCTTCGGGATCCGGCTGGTGGAGCATGCCTTTGTAGCCTTTGCCGATGGTTCTCGGCTTATTCGTGTAGACTCTGGGCACGATGAAGAGCTTGTCCTTCACTTCGTCAGCGACTTTCGCAAGGCGCGTGCAGTAGTCGAGGACAGCAGGCTCGTTATCAGCCGAGCAGGGGCCGATGATGAGGAGAAGTCGGTCGTCTTTCCCTGTCATGATGTCCTCGATGGCTTGGTCTCTTTCTGCTTTCAGCTTTCTGTATGGTGCGCGCAGCGGGATCTCCTGCTGCACTTCGATCGGTTCCGGCAATTTGCGGACGAATTTCATCTGTTCTTTCATAGGGTTGGCTCCTTTGGGTGGAAATCGGGTTCGGGATTCAGGGTTAGCCCGGGGCGTGCCCCCCTTTGATTGTTTGCGAAAGAGGTTCAGCGGGTTCTATGGGTTCAAAGGGGGAAGGTGCGGCGCGTAAAAATCAGTAACGCCGCGGAGTATAAATAGGGCGATGTCCGAAAGTGAAATTTTAGTCACTAGTCACTCCTAATCCCTGCTTTCAAGCTTTTGAGAGTATCCCTTTCCCGTATCGTCATCCCGAGCGTAGCCGAAGGATCTTTCGAGCTATTTAAGGAAGATGATGACGAAGCTATGTATAAAAATTCATATGAAATCTGACTCTGCGATTTAATCAGCGTTTCCCTCGCACGGCGGTCAGTATCACATAGGCACTCATACGGGAACGACGCCTCGGTGCTACGTATTTCTACTTTCAAACATCCTTCGTTTATCGGTCTGCAAGGAAGATTTCTCGCTTCGCTCGAAATGACGATACGGGAGAGTCTAATGTCTCCTGGTATCTTTGTCTCCTAGTCGCTAGTCACTCAATTTCTCTATCTTAAACACATTGATCGTATCGACATCCGGGCAGCAGAAGAGGGCCGTGCCCTTCTCCACGCCGCGCTGGGGGATCTCGCCGCCGTAGCGAAGAATATCTACATAGGGGAAGGCGACGTGCATCGCCATGGGGCAGAGATTTCCTCTGTCCTTATCGAAATCCCACGAGTCCCCCACGCGGTGACCGCGGTGACAGGGACAGGGGCCTTTGCGATCGATGAGTGTGATGCGGATCTTCGGTCTTCTTGGCATCAGTCCAGCACCTCCAGCGAATTTTCAATGGCGATCCCTTTGAAGGTGTCCTGGCTGTCCTTGTTCTTCATGATGAGGAGCTTCACCGCGCCCATCGCTTTCTCGACGGAGCGGATAAGCGGCTCGTCATTCAGGATCTCTCCCATGAAGATGGAGGAGAAAATATCGCCCGTCCCCGGGAAGCGGATCGGCACCATGGTGAAGGTACGGAGGAAATATTCATCGCGCGCAGCATCATAGCCTGCCACAGCGTCTTCTCCATCGACCTTCGCGCTGGTGATGATGACCGAGCCTTGGCTCATGGCATGGAGCTTGTTCAAGAGTGCTTTTGCCTCTTCCCACGTCAGGCCTTCTGCCTTGTACGCCGCGCCTGCGATAAGGGCAGCTTCCGTATAGTTCGGCACCATGTAATCCGCATTTCTCGCAAGCTCCCGCATTTCCTTCACGGTGTCTTCGGTAAGGCCGTTGTAGAGATGCCCCTCGTCTCCCATGATGGGATCGACGAAGATCTTCGTCCCTGTTTTTCTCTTCTCGCAGCAGTAGGAGGAAATCAGATCCGCCTGCTCATGGGAGACGATGAAGCCCGTGGAGATCGCATCGAAGGTAAAGCCTAGCTCCTGCCAGACCTTGAGTGTGTTCCTCATGAAGTGCGTGGTGTCCTGAATTTCAAATTTCCCGTAGTCCAGTGTATTCGATACCAGTGCCGTCGGCAGATTGTAGGTGATATGGCCCATGTGCGCCAGGACCGGCATCATCGCCGCCAGTGCCACTTTGCCGTAGCCAGGAAGATCATTGACAAGAAGAATTTGTTTTCCCATTTGCGTCCCTCTTTTCTCCGCCATTGCGGGTGTGATTTGCATTCCATTGTAACATAAAAGGTGTGCGATGGGCAGGGCTTAGTGGTGAGGGATTGGTAGCCAGGGATTTGGGTTAACCGGTGGGACGTGTCATCCTTTGATTGTGGATGAAAGCACTGTTCGAATGAGAAATGAATGTGGCGCCTCCGCGCACCGATTCAGCCTTCCCCTCAAGGGGAAGGTGCCCCGAAGGGGCGGATAGGGTACCTGCGGTATGAAAGACGGCTGAGCCTAACAGAAAATGCGTCTGCAAACATAGTGGCTCTCACATAAGCACCCGAGCGCCGCTGTCGCGGTTCCCCGTCCCGATGGAAAGGGAAAATCATTCACAGCCAAAAAGCGCGCTCCGAATCACCGGAAGCGCGCTTTTGTTATGTTATGAAAGATGTATGGCGGCTACGGTCATCCCGTATCGTCCTAATCCCTAGACTATTTCCCCATGATCTTCTCTGCAGCGCCCATGACGGCGAGGACGGCATGTTCGAAAGTAAGTGCGCCCTGGAAGTACATGATATAAGGCGGACGGACAGGACCGTCAGCGGACATTTCGATCGTGGAACCCTGTACGAAGGTACCGGCTGCCATGAGGATGGGATCGACGTAGCCAGGCATCGGACCGGGCACCGGGGTCGCATCGGAGTCGACAGGCGACCAGCTCTGGATGGCTTCAGCGAATCGGCACATGTTTTCTTCGCTGTTCAAAGCGACCGTCGTGATGAGATCCGTGCGGAGATGCCCCGGCTCCGGCGTCACGGCAAAGCCGAGCTTCTGGAAGACGGCGGCGCAGAATTCTGCTGCCATCACAGCCTGACGGGTCATGTGCGGCGCAAGGAAGAGGCCTTCAAAGAAAGGACGATAGGAAGCTGCGTAGGAGCCCATCTCGTCCCCAAGACCGGGGACAGTGAGCTGGTGCGCGCAGCGCTCGACGAGGTCTTTTCTGCCGCAGATGTAGGCACCGGTCGGTGCGAATCCGCCGCCGGCATTCTTGATGAGAGAGCCGGCAGTGATGTCTGCACCAAGCTCGATCGGTTCCTCTTTGTTTGTAAATTCGCCGTAGCAGTTATCCACGAAGCAAATGGTCTTCGGGTTCTTTGCTTTGACGACGTCAATGATCTTCCTGATATCTTCCGGGAAGAGGGAGTTTCTGAGGCTGTAACCGCGCGAACGCTGGATCTCTACGAGCTTGGTGTGCTCATCGACCATGGCTGCGATGCCTTCCAGATCATAGGTGTCGCCTTTGAGCGGCACTTCCTTGTAGTGGACGCCGCGGGACTTCAGATTTCCCGGAGCGTTGCCGGAAATGCCTATGACGCTCTGCATGGTGTCATAGGGAGTACCGACAGCGGAGAGCATGGTATCGCCCGGTTCGAGGAGGGCGAGAAGGACGGTGCCTAAGGCATGGGTGCCGGAGACGAACTGCGGGCGAACGAGAGCGGCCTCGCATTTGAAAACGTCGCACCAGATCTCTTCGAGCTTGCCGCGGCCGGGATCATCATAGCCATAGCCGTAGGACGGTGCGAAATGATAGGCAGAGAGGTGATGCTTGCGGAAAGCCTCGAGGACTTTCTGCGTGTTGTAGAGGGAAATTTCTTCCATCTCATGAAAAACAGGCGCACAAAGTTCGAGCGCCTCGTTTTTGATCTGTTTCAGTTTTTTATCCATTGTTATCGTTTAGATCCTCTGAATTGTAGATATAGCGTGCTTGTAGATCAGCTGGGAGCGGTTCTCGCTGACCAAAAGTACGGTAAAGCTGTCGAAGGACTTCACTTTGCCCTTGAGCTGGACACCATTCATCAGGAAGATGCTGACTGGCACGTTTTCCTTTCTTGCTTCATTCAAAAATGTGTCCTGCAGATTCATTTTACCTTCCATCTTGTGATTCTCCTCTAACTTGTGAAATGACATAGGCTAAGATTTCCCTGTACCATATGTCTCCGTCTGATGGTGTTTTTTCCACCCAGTGAATATATGGCATTCGTCTGTACCAGGTCAGCTGTCTTTTGGCGAAGTGACGGGTATTCTTCTGTATCAGCTCCTCAGCTTCTTCCAGCGTGCGCTCACCGCGAACCACAGGGATCATCTCGCGATAGCCGATGCCCTTCATGGCCTGACAAGTTTCCGGGACGCCCGTTTCCAAAAGTGACCTGACTTCCTCTAAGAGTCCTGCTTCCATCATCTGGTGGACCCGCTTATTTATTTTATCATATAATATCGCCCTGTCCATAGCAATTCCCAAAACCGGGCCGTCATAGATGAGCGTGTGGGCTTTGCCCGCCTCTCTATCCTTGTTTCCGGAAGAGAGAAGCTCGAGCTTTCTCACCATGCGCTGCGGGTCGATCGGCACGTCTGCGCCCCGCTTTTGAAGCTCTTCGATGAGTGCTTCCTTCCCCTGTGCGGCAAGGAGATGCTCCCAGCGGCTCCTTCCCCCGACCTTGGGAAGAAATTCGTAGCCTTCCAGAAGCGACTGGATGTAGAGCCCTGTCCCGCCGACGACGATCGGGATGCGGCCCTTCTCATTCTCTTCATGGATGATAGCCTTCGCTTTTTCCTGAAAATCCGCGGCCGAGTAGCTTTCCGTCGGCTCCAGGCAGTCCACGAGGAAATGGGGCACGCCCTCTGCCTCCGCCTTCGTCACCTTCGCTGTCCCGATATCCATGCGGCGGTACACCTGAAAGGCATCTCCGGAGATCACGACGGAGCCCAGCGCTTTTGCCAGGTACACGCCGAGCGCCGTCTTCCCTGAAGCCGTCGGGCCAAGGATGGTGATGAGTTTTTCTTTGGGCATGGTGAAGCTCCTTTCGTGGTGAAATAGTAACTAGGGACTAGTGACTGGTGACTAGGGATTAGGGATGGTGGTGGCGGCTTCACCGCGAATATGTATGGGGCAATGCCCAAGACTTGGAGACTTTAGAAGTCAGATATCAAATGTCAGATGTCTGACTTCTGATGTCTAATGTCTCCTAGTCTTTTAGTCTAATCCCTCATCTCTGCTTTCAAACTTCGGGATTCGGGTTTAGCTCATGGGGCGTATCGCCCCTTGTTTGTGGTTGAAAGCTTTGCTCGCCAGTTAGGAGTGAGGAGTGAGAAGTGCTGGTGCGGCGCATAAAAATATAGAAGCGCCGCAAGGTACAGATAGTGGCGATGCCCGAAGTTAGTATTTAGTCACCAGTCACTCGAGGCTCCTAATCCCTAGCTACCAGTCACCGCTTCTCTATTACCCCATATGCGGTCGACTGGCCGCGCTTCATCCGGACATCGGTGAAGATGGGATCTCTGAAAATGCCAGCGAAGGGCCGCTCCTTCACGATGACCTTCCTCCGGCAGACGCGGAGAGCTTCTCGCAAGATCTCCACCGTCAGGCTGTCATACGCCGCTGCCGCCCGGAAGCCTTCCATATCATTTTCTCTGCGCTTCACCGGATGGCGGAACATGGGGTCGAAATAGATGACATCGTAAGCGTCATCCCTGCAGCCTGCCAGATACTCTCTATAGTCGGCATGGATCAGGTGGATCCGCCGGACGGCATCGGTGAGGCTCTCGTCTTTATCCTCGTAGCCTGCGATGCCGGCGCGCCCCACCTCATAGAGGATGGGGCTTTTTTCCAGTGCGGTCACACGCCCTCTGCCCGTCAAAAACCATGACATCGTACTCGAGTCCCCTGCCTGCCCGAAGGTGCAGTCGAGCACATCACAGGGGCCGTCCGCAGGAAGGAGAGCGCAGAGGCGGTCAGGATTTCCTTTTCGAAGCTGCGTGGTCCTAAGCACCGCCGTCCCCATATGGAAGCGGTACTCCTCGCCGTCAGACCAGTAAAGAGGGAGCTGCTTTCCGTAAATGAGGAAGCCGGAAAGCCCTGTCTCCTCCGTCATCTCTTCCAGCGTATCGCCGCGCGGGATGTAGGGAAATCCCAGCGCTTCTCCGCGCCGCTTCGCCTCTTTGATGATGGAGGAGTCCGCATGGCGGATGGTCGTGACGCCCGTCCTCATGGGCGTTTGAAGAGCCTTCCCAGCTCTTCGGGGGTGAATTTCACGATGGTCGGGCGGCCATGCGGGCAGACGAAGGGGCGGCTCGTGTGGAAGAGGTCGACGATGAGCTCTTTCATCTGCCGGATATTCAAGGGGTCTCCGCGCTTGATCGCACCGCGGCAGGCGGCATACGCCATCATGCGATGACGCATCGTCTCCGGCGAAGGCACATCCTTCTCATGGAAAGCGCGCGTGATGTCCTTCATCACCCGGTCCATGTCCGCTTCCGAGAGATCCTCCGGACTTCCCGTGATGCGGATGACGTCCGGGCCTGCCTGCTCGAAGGTGATGCCAAGACGCGCCAGATCCGCCGCATGCTCTTCCAAGAGCGCGAGATCCTCGGGGTCGGCATGAAGGAGATAAGGCACCAGAATCTCCTGTACAGGGATGCCCTCTGCGCGCGCCGCCAGACGGTCATAGCGGACGCGCTCATGCGCCGCGTGCTGATCGATGATGAAGAGATCCATCCCCCGCTGGCAGAGGATGAAGCACTTGGCGACCTGCCCCAAAGGAATGATCGGCTCTTCGGCCTTTGGCGCATCGAAAAGCACCTCGGGCGTGAGCGCTTCTTTTTCTTCGTGCGTTACGCCCGGGAAGACGGACTCCTTCGAGAAAAGTTTCTCTTTGGAGATCGATGGCTCGAAGGGGATCTCCCGCCTTTCTCCTGCCGGCTTTCCCTGCGGATGCCAGGCGGGCATCGGACGCCGTTCTTCTGCTGCATAGGCTGCGCCCGGCTCTCCCCAGCGCGCGGGATCCTTTTCTTTTTCCGTGAGTCCGATGTCAGGCCCCACGGAGCGCGCTTCTTCGACCTTGACAGACGTCAGATCAAAGTCGCTCTCCTTTGCCACCTGATGCCCCGGATCTTTGATCATTTCGCGCGCGATCTCATCCGGCGTATCCTTGGTCGTCAGCGACTGAAGGACGCTGTGATAGACAAGGCGGAAGATGCTCTGCTCATCAGAGAATTTGATCTCCCGCTTCTGCGGATGCACATTCACATCGATCGACTCGGGAGCGACAGTGAAGGCGAGGACAAGGATCGGATATCCATTCTTAGGGAGCAGCGAGTGATAGGCATTGTCGACGGCTTTCGACACCGCGCTGCTCTCGACGACGCGGCGGTTGATGATGATCGTCTGGTATTGGCGGCTGCTCTTCAAAAGTGAAGGCTTGGAAATGAGCCCCGAAAGGATGCCTCTTTCGTTTTCACCCGAGACTTCGAGCATCTCGCCAGCGGTCTTCGTGCCGTAGAGCGCGGACACGACATCAAGGAGCCGGCCGTTCCCCGGCGTCTCGATGACGGTGCGTCCGTTATTGATGAGTCGGAAGGAAATATCCGGATTCGCGAGTGCGAGCTTCCCCATCATCGTATTGATGCGGCTGGCCTCGGTGCGTTCGGATTTCAGGAATTTCTTCCGGGCCGGCACATTATAGAAGAGATCGCGCACCTCGATCGTCGTGCCGCCCGGCGCGCCGGTCGGCTTCACTTCGCTGACTGTCCCGCCCTCGACTTCGACGATCGTGCCCTCCACGTCTTCTTGGCGCCGGGTCGTGATGGCCGTGCGGGAGACGGCGGAAATGCTCGCCAGCGCCTCTCCGCGAAAGCCCAGCGAGGCGATGTGATAGATGTTATCCACCGTTGAGATCTTGCTCGTCGCATGACGCACGATGGAGAGCTTCGCATCTTCTGCCGACATGCCACTGCCATTGTCCGTGACACGGATGTAGGTGAGTCCGCCGTCCGCGATCTCCACCTCTATATCGCTCGCGCCGGCATCCACGGCATTTTCTACCATTTCCTTGACGGCGTTCACCGGACGCTCCACCACTTCACCGGCGGCGATCTGATTCGCCGTCACTTCATCGAGTACATGGATCAATGCCATCAGCGTCCCTCCTTCGCTTCGCGGCTCAGCCGGAATAAGATCTCCATCGCTTCGATTGGTGTCTTGCTCATGACATCCAGTTGCGCCAGCTCATCAATGATGGGCGAGCTGAAAAGATCAATCGCGCCGGCGGCTGCCTGCGGCTTCTCCGGAGCGGGACGGCTCTTCCCATCCTCCTTCTCAAGCCCCAGAAGGATCTCATCGGCTCTGGCAAGCAGCGACTCGGGAAGCCCCGCGAGGCGTGCGACGTGGATCCCATAGCTCCGATCCGCCGAGCCCGGCACGATGCGGCGCAGGAAGGTGATATCCTTCCCCCGTTCCTTGACGGATACCGTGTAATTTTTGATCCGCGGGCTCGTCTCTGCCATATCGGAAAGCTCATGGTAGTGCGTCGCAAAGAGCGTATAGCCGTGGATCTTCTGATCGATATACTCCACGACCGCCTTCGCGATGCTCATGCCATCATAGGTACTCGTGCCGCGTCCGATCTCATCCAAAATGATGAGACTGTTCTTCGTCGCGTGACGCAGGATGTAGGATACCTCCTGCATTTCCACCATGAAGGTACTCTGCCCCGTAGAAATGTCATCCGTCGCGCCGACGCGCGTGAAAATGCGATCGACCGGCGCGAAGACCGCGCTCCTTGCGGGAATGAAAGAGCCCACCTGCGCCATGATGGTGAGGACAGCGACCTGACGCATGTAGGTCGACTTACCGGCCATATTCGGCCCCGTGATGACCAGGATCTCCTGATTTCGATGATTCAGCTCCGTATCATTCGGGACGAACATGTCTCTCTTCAAGGCATGCTCGACCATCGGATGACGGCCGTCTTTGATGGAAATATACCCATCCTTCGGGCTAATGATCGACGGACGGATGTAGCGGTCCTTGATCGCTGCCCGCGCTAAGCTTGCGAGGCAGTCCACCGCTGCGAGCGCACGCGCCGTCTTCTGCATATCCGGGATCTCCGGACGGATTTCCGCCTTCACCGCCTGATAGATCTTGAGCTCGAGCTGCTCTGTCTTTTCTTTGGCAGAGAGCGCCTTCGTCTCGAATTCCTTCAGTTCCGGCGTGATATAGCGCTCCGCATTCACGAGCGTCTGCTTTCTCACATAGTACGCAGGGACAGGGAGCTTATTCGCATTGGAGATCTCAAAATAGTATCCGAAGACATTATTGAAGCCGATCTTGAGCTTGATGCCTGTCTTTTCCTTTTCCTTCTCTTCCAGCTCTTGGATGTACTTCTGGCTGTTCTCCGACAGCGAGCGCACTTCATCCAGCTCGGCGGAGAAGCCTTCGCGGATGTACTTGCCGTCCTTGATGTTGCCCGTCCCGTTCTCATTCATCGCGCGGTCCAGAAGGTCAAAGACAGGGCCATGCGTCGAGAGCTGGCTGTTCAGCTTCTTCAAAAGCACCGAGCCTGCGCCGGAGAGGAGCTGCTTCACCTGCGGCACCACGCGAAGCGTCGCTTTGAGAGAGAGAAGGTCTTTAGGCGAAGTCGAATTCGCCTCGATGCGGGAAAGAATACGCTCGAAATCAAAGACGCCGGAAAGCATCTCTTCCAGACGTGAAAGCTCCGTCATGTGCTGTGTCAGCTCCTCGATCGCCGACTGGCGCAGTATGATGCGGTTCACATCCGTCAGCGGCCGCTCCAGAGAACGCTTCAAGAGGCGCGCCCCCATCGCCGTATGCGTATAGTCGAGAAGCTCGAGGAGCGTGCCGCGCCGCCCGCCGTCACGCATATTCCGCGTGATCTCCAGATTTCTAAGGCACTCCTCGGTGAGCGTCAGCGTATGATCCTCACGGATCGGCCGCGGATCATGGAAATCCGCCGCCTCCGAGCGCATGACCTCCTTGAGGTATCCGGAAAGAAGGGCGAAGGCCTTCTGCACATGGCGATCCTCTATCGACGCTGCCGCCGGTGGGATCGCGCTCTCGTCCGCATCATCCCTTCGCGTCAGGAGACAGGCCCCGAGGCGCGCCGCGGCGAAGCGGGAGAGCTTCTCATAGAAATCATCCGACACGAGACACACCGCTTCTGCGGGACTATATACCGACAGAAGGTCGAAGAAGGCATCCTGCTCCTTCTTCTTGTCCCAAGTCCCCCACCAGCACTCCCCCGTCGAGACATCAGCGAGCACGGCGGCGATCTCTTTGTCCGCCTCTAAGAGATAAATGAGATAATTGTTCGACTTATCTGCGATGGAATTTTCAAAAAGGATCGTCCCCGGCGTGATGACACGGATGACATCCCGCTTGACCAGCCCCTTCGCCTTCTTCGGGTCTTCCAGCTGCTCGCAGATCGCCACCTTGTACCCCTTCTGGATCAGCCGATAAATATAGAGCTCTGCCGCATGGAAAGGCACCCCGCACATCGGTACGCGGCCATCCTGCCCCGCAGACTTCCCCGTCAGCGTCAGCTCCAGCTCATGCGATGCCGTCAGTGCATCGTCATTGAAAAGCTCATAGAAATCGCCCAGACGGTAAAAAAGCAGACAGTCCCGGTATTTCTCTTTGACTTCCTTATACTGTGCCATCAAGGGCGTTTTGGCCATGGTCTTGTTCCTTCTTTCTGGTCATTCTAATTTAGGCAAAAGGCATATATCTCCAAGTTAGGAGTGAGGAATGAGGAGTGAGGAGTGAAGGTGCGGCGCAAAACAATAATAAAGCGCCGCCAAGTTTTATACTACGCAACGCGCACAATAATAAAAAAGGGGGATTGGGGCGCTATATGAACTGTGCGCCCCTTCCGCCACTCCTCACTTCTCACTCCTAACTCCTCACTATGTAGATAGGCGTTCAAAGAAAACTCGAAACTACACCAATTTCCCCTTCAGCACCCACGTCTGGCCGACCTCGACTTTTGCTTCCAGCGTATCGCCAACCTTGACGCCTTCCTGATACGGGAAAAGGATCATCTTATTGCCCGATGTACGTCCATACCAGACATTCTCCTGCTTCGACGGGCCTTCGACGATGATGGGATAGGTCTTGCCCTCCATCGCCTGATTCAGAGAAAGGCTCACCTCATTCTCCACATCCATCAGCTCCTGCAGGCGGCGGTGCTTCGTCTCCTCATCGATCTGATCCGTCATGCGCGCTGCCGGCGTGCCATTTCTCGGCGAATAAATGAATGTATATGCCGAATCGAAACGCACCTCTTTCAAAAGCGCGAGCGTCTCCTGATGCATCTCTTCCGTTTCCCCAGGGAACCCGGTGATGAGATCGGTCGTCAGCACGATGTCCGGCATCTTTTCACGAACGTAGGAAACAAGCTCCTTGAAATGCTCGATCGTATATCCGCGATTCATCTTCTTCAGCATTTCATTCGAGCCATGCTGCACAGGCAGATGCATATGACGCGCCACCTTCGGCGAATCCGCCATCGCATCCACCATATCGAATGTCATATCTCTCGGATGCGACGTCATATAGCGCACGCGCTCAATGCCATCCACCTTGTCGATCGCGCGGATCAGCGTCCCGAAGTCCGTCCCGTTTCTGAAATCAAGACCATACGAATTCACATTCTGCCCGAGGAGCGTCACCTCTTTATAGCCTTTCTTCGCAAGCCCCTCTATCTCGCGCGAGATATCCTCCACGCTGCGGGACAGCTCACGGCCGCGTACATACGGCACGATGCAGTACGTGCAGAACTTGTTGCACCCCTGCATGATCGGGATCCATGCAAAGACATGGGACTTGCGCACCGCACGAAGCTCGCTGTAGTCACTCACGCTGTGCGGATTCCTCTCCGTCTTCACCACATGGCCGCCGCGCGCATCCTCCTTCGAAACGATCTCCTTCAGGTCATGGATATGGTATGGCCCGATGACGAAATCTATGATCGGCATACGCTCGATGAGCTTGCCCTTATTCTCCTGTGCCATGCAGCCGGCGATCCCCAGAAGCAGATGCGGATTTTTATCCTTCAGCTTCTTGATCTCCCCGATCTTGCCATAGACCTTCTCCTCCGCATTCTGACGGATGCTGCAGGTATTCATGATGATGATATCTGCCTCTTCCATCGTCTCTGCCGGCGCATATCCCAGCTCCTCCAGCTGTCCATTGATGCGCTCCGTGTCCGATTCATTCATTTGGCAGCCATAGGTCAGGGTGAAGTACTTCTTTTCCATCATAATATATTTCCTTTATATAACAACTCACACGTATCCAAAATATCATTTTATTATAGCATACGCAGAGTGAAAAATAAAAAAATCCCGATGTCCGGAAATGGTATCCGATCATCGGGATCAGGTTCGTCCACGGGGCATGCTGCCCTTTGATGGCATGCCAGAGAGGTTCAGCAGGTTCTATGGATTCAAAAGGTTCAAAGTGGTTGGTACGGCGCATCAAGTCAGCAGCGCCGCGCAGTTTTCTATAGAAACACTGATTAAATCGTTGTCAGATTGAATCAGCGTTTCCCTAATATGCGATATTCACGAAAGATGAGGCGTTTGAAAGCAGGGATGAGGAGGAGAGTGACTTGTGACTAGCGACTCTCTCGTATCGTCATTTCAAGCGTCAATGAGAGATCTTTGTCATCCGCGACTCGACAGTCAATGTTTGGAGATCCGAAGCAGAAAACTTTTGGGCATCGCCCTATTGATAAGGCGGCAAAGCCGCCGCCTTCATGCCTCTTTTTAAGAAAAGTCCGCACGCAGCATCATGAGGCCATCCGGCTTCCGCCTCTCTACTTCGCCGTCAGATCCGCCGTCTTCGCACCGATGAGGGAGATCAGATCATCCGGCGAGAGCACCACCTGACGGCCGCGCTGGCCCGCACTGATGCTGATCGCCGCATGGTGATGGCAGCTCTCATCGATGAAGGTCGGGAAGGCCTTCTTCATCCCGATCGGCGAGCAGCCGCCGCGCAGATACCCCGTGAGACCGGGCAGCTCCTTCACATGGATCATCTCTACGCTCTTGTTCCCGCTCACACGCGCCGCCGCTTTGAGATCGATCTCCTTCTCCGAAGGCAGACAGAAGACCACAGGACCTGTCTTGTCGCCATGCGTGACAATGGTCTTGAAGACCATGTCCGGATCATAGCCGAGCTCTGCCGCCGCATGCACGCCTGAGAGATTGTCCTCATCATAGTCATAGGACTTCGTCTCGTAGGAAATCTTCTCTTTATCTAGAATGCGCATGACATTCGTTTTCTTTTCTTTCTTTGCCATAGTTTGCCTCGATTCATTGGTTGGCTAGGGATTAAGAGACTTGGAGACTCGGAGACTTCACATATTAGATATCTGATATCTGATATCTGAAGTCTGATTTCTGACGTCCGATATCTAAAGTCTAAAGTCTCTAAGTCTCTCTGTCTGACGTCTGATGCCTGACCGCTTCCCACCGCACACCCATTTTCAAACAACAAAAAGCCGGAGCATCACGCTCCGGCTCATCATTCAAATTGGTGCCGAGGACCGGAATCGAACCGGTACGAATCTCACGATCCGAGGGATTTTAAGTCCCTTGCGTCTGCCAGTTCCGCCACCCCGGCAGGTCTATATGAATGTAATAGATTGTAATATGGAGGCGGCACCCAGAATCGAACTGGGGATAAAGGTTTTGCAGACCTCTGCCTTACCGCTTGGCTATGCCGCCATATGGAGCGGAAAACGGGACTCGAACCCGCGACCCCAACCTTGGCAAGGTTGTGCTCTACCACTGAGCTACTTCCGCGCTGGCGACCCGGATCAGATTTGAACTGACGATCTCCGCCGTGACAGGGCGGCATGTTAGACCACTACACCACCGGGCCGCACGTAAGTTACGCATATTAGTATATCCATCCATGGTACTTTTGTCAAGCACTTTTTGAAAAATGGTTGCCCTTGGGCGATAGGGGCGGCTGGGGACTGCGAACCCTCTCGCACCGTCATTTCGAGCGCAAGCGAGAAATCTTTGTCATTCGCGGTCAAAATGGTCAATGTTTGGAAGCCTCAAACGGGAAACCGGTTCTTCAAGAAACCTTCGGGCATCGCCATGATCGATACTCCGCGGCGCTTCTGATTTTTATGCGCCGCACCACAACCCGAGAGTTTGAAAGCAGGGATGAGTAGCTAGGGATTAGGGATTAGGAGTCTCAAGTGACTGGTGACTGGTGACTGGTTACTAAAACCCACCTTCTGGCATCGCCATTATTTATACTCCGTGACGCTTCTGATTTTTATGCGCCGCCCACTGAACCTCGTTCACACACAATCAAAGGGCGAAACGCCTTTCCCCTATTTTCTACAGATGATACAATTCCGGTCTTCTGTCACGAAACACATTGATGCTCTCTCGGATGCCCTGCAGCACATCCGTATCGATCTCCGCCGTGGCCACCTGCTCCTTTTCTCCCAGATGGAGCAATTCTTCCCCCAAAGGCGAGAGGATCATCGAGTTTCCGCCGTACTGCGTGCTGCCGGCACGGCCGCATTCATTCACTGCACAGAAAAACATCTGATTCTCGATCGCTCTGGCTTTAGAAAGCGTGATCCAGTGCTCCTTCCTTACGAGCGGCCAGGCGGCAGGAAGGAAAAACAGATCCACCCCCTGCAATGCTTCTGTCCGGATCAGCTCACAAAAGCGTACGTCATAGCAGATCGCCATCGAGCAGGCGATCCCGTCCAGCGTAAAGTGGACAGTGGAAGAGCCGCCGGTATACGACTTCGTTTCTCCCATCGGGCTGAAGCCGTGGATCTTATCATAGGAAGCAACGACCTCGCCCTTGCGATCAAAGATATAGCTTCGATTGAAAACGCATCCATTTTCCAAAACGCTGACCGAGCCCGCCACGATATTGACGCCATGCTTCTTGGCAAATGCTCCGAATACCTTTTTCGTCTGCACGCCATCTGCATCAGAAGCGGCATAGAGTGCGCTGTCCGGCGACGGAAAGAAACCGGTGTTTAACGTTTCCGGCAGGACAAGAATATCCGGCTTGTCTTCCAGCGCGAGCTCCATCAGCTGCACAGCTTTTTCATAATTTCTTTCCACCTGTCCCAGCGCCACATCCATTTGAATCAGACTGATCTTTTCCTTCATAAAGCCTCCACGCATCCTGTCACTCAAACGAACCATCGAATTTCATTCAATGTACCGCCTCCGGCTTTTTCTGTCAAGAAAAAATGGCTCCCTCTTTTTCCCATCAAAAAGAGCCGGAGGCAAAAGCCCCCGGCTCTTTTCTTATGCAGGAGAGGTATGAGAATATAGTCCCCATCCCTTATGATCTCCTCAATCAGGCAGATCATTCCGCAGGACACGATGCGCCATGCCCACCGTGACCTCATTGAAATGAAGCACGCCCACGCCGACGAAGATCGCGACGCAGAGATGCTCATTCCAGCGGGCGATACCGATCTTGCCGCCGACATTCATGCCGATCGCCATCGGCTTTACCTGCTCGATGGCAGACTCCATGGCTCCGACCACAGAGCCATCCCCCACATGAGTATCAGAGATGACCTTCTGCCTTTGGGCAGCCACGATGGCCGACTCGAAGATCTTCGGAAGGATATCCAGAAATTTTCCGCCAAAGTTCACAGCGACAGCGCGGATGCCATCCTTCGCCAGCCTTTCCTTCAGCGCATTCTCATCTGCCCGCGTCTCGGTCAAAGACATGCGGAGCGCGGCCCGTGCGATATCAGCACTCTGGTATTCTTTGTAAGCCATCTCAGTTTTCCCGTTCTTTGATCTCGCGGATCAGGTTTGCGACAAACATCGGGAGAGACTGGGACCCCAGATCGCCATTCTTTCTGCTTCTGACAGAAATGGTGTGACCCTTCATTTCCTGATCGCCCACGATGATCATGTACGGTACCTTCTCCATCTGTGCCTTGCGGATCTTGTAGCCCAGTGTTTCATTGGCCTCTTCCACTTCGACACGGATATCAGACTCGGACATAGCCGCTGCGACAGACTTCGCATATTCCAGATTCTTGTCCGTGACAGGGATGATCTTCGCCTGTACCGGAGCGATCCAAGTCGGGAAAGCCCCTGCATAGTGTTCGATCAGAATGCCGATGAAACGTTCCAGAGAGCCGTAGCCCGCACGGTGCAGCATGACTGCTCTGTGCTTTTCTCCATCTTCACCGATATAGTTCACATCGAAGCGTTCCGGCAGCTGCATATCCATCTGGATGGTACCGCACTGCCAGGTACGTCCGAGAGAGTCCTGTACATGGAAATCGAGCTTCGGTCCATAGAAAGCACCGTCGCCTTCATTGATCTGGTACGGTACACCCGCCGTCTCGATCGCTTCGCGGAGCGCATTCGTGGAGATCTCCCACAGCTCATCGCTGCCCATGGAGTTTTCCGGACGGGTAGAGAGTTCGACATGGTATTCCAGACCGAAGACACCATACATCTTCTGATACATCGCCATACACTTGATGACTTCATCCTTCATCTGTTCCTGCGTCATGAAAATGTGCGCATCATCCTGCGTGAAGCAGCGAACGCGGAAAAGACCGTGCAGCGCGCCCTTCAGCTCATGACGATGAACGAGACCGAATTCACCGACACGCATCGGCAGATCTCTGTAAGAACGCTGCTGCGTCTTGAAGAACAGGATTCCGCCGGGGCAGTTCATCGGTTTGATCGCATAGTCTTCGTCATCGATCTGGGTGAAGTACATATTTTCCTTGTAATGATCCCAGTGACCAGACTGCAGCCACAGCTTCTTCGACAGGATGACCGGCGTCATGATCTCCACATAGCCGAATTCCTTGAAGAGCTCACGCTCATAGTCCATCAGTTTATTTCTAAGGATCATGCCCTTCGGATGGAAGAACGGGAAGCCGGGGCCCTCTTCATGGAAGGAGAACAGATCGAGCTGCTTGCCGAGCTTTCTGTGATCGCGCTTCTCCGCCTCCGCACGGACGAAGAGATAGTGATCAAGATCCTCCTTGCTGAAGAATGCTGTCGCATAGATACGCTGCAGCATCTTATTCTTGGAGTCGCCGCGCCAGTAAGCGCCAGCGACCGTCATCAGCTTGAACGTCTTCACCTTGCCGGTGGACTTCAGATGCGGGCCCGCGCAGAGATCCGTGAAGTCACCCTGTTCATAGAGAGAGATCGTTTCCTCTTCCGGCAGATCTTCGATCAGCATGACCTTGTAGTCCTGGCCTTTATCCTTGAAATACTGGAGCGCTTCATCGCGCGGCAGCACCTTCTTCACCAGCGGGATATTTTCCTTCGCGATCTTCGACATCTCCTTCTCGATCGCTGCGAAATCCTCCTGACTGAAAACATGATCAGAGTCCAGATCATAGTAGAAGCCATCATCGATCGCCGGTCCGATAGCAAACTTTACACCGGGGAACAGGTGCTGGATCGCCTGTGCCATCACATGGGACGCCGTATGACGCAGCGTGAAAAGACCTTCCGGATCCTCCTTCGTGAAGAATTCCACCTCTGCACCATCCACGATCGGATCGCGCAGATCCGTCAGCTCGCCATTCACCTTCGCCACCAGCGCATTCTTGCCAAGGCTGTTGGAGATCGCCTTCGCTGCATCCGCCAGAGATACCGCGCTCTCGAACTCCTTCTCTTTTCCGTCTTTCAGACGAATCGTAATCATAGTATCTTCCTTTCTAAAAACAGACATTCACTGCTTGGGGACAGTGGCTTCCATTTTTGCTGCTTTCTGCTTGACTCTGCCATTTCAGCCGCTTCGCCGAAAGCAACATGAAAGCAATAAAAAAACTTCCGTCCCTAAGGGACGAAAGTTGTATTCCGTGGTTCCACCCAAATCAGAGCCGTAGCTCCACTTGTCGGCCTGGTAACGAGGCCACCCGGGAAGATTTCGATCCTCCTGCTCCAGAGCGGTAATCGATCCCACCACCATCTGCTCCCACCAGCCGCAGACTCTCTTTGCGTGTACCAAGGATCCATCATGTCTCTATCCTCACATGTATGGTCATACTATAGACTTCTTTTTTGCGTTTGTCAAGGGGAAGGTGGGAGACTATGAGCCGGAGAGTGTATGTGGAAGCCTTTGAAGAGCACAGTACCTACTCTTCCATGATATTTCTGGTGCATCTCGTTCAGGCTTTCCCGATGCCTATTGAATGTGTGCAGACAGATAACGGCACCGAATTCACTAAACGATTCACCAAAGCAAGTCTTGACGAAGACCTTACTCTTTTTAATCGTAAATTAAAGAAATTAGGCATCAAGCACAAAAAGATTCGTTCCTTTTTCCCCCCAAGACACAATGGGGAAGTAGAACGCAGTCATCGCAAGGATAACGAACGCTTTTATGCCACGCATTGTTTCTTCTCTTTTGAAGATTTCAGACTCCTGCCCTCTGACGCCTGACATCTCCGTCTCTCACCGGAATATCTTGGAAAGCTCATCATCCGTCATATTTCCTATCCAGCTTTCGCCGACAGAGACGGTCATGTCGGCGAGGAATCTTTTCTTTTGGATGATCTCATTGATCTTTTCTTCGAAGGTGTTCTTGGTGATGAAACGGTGGACGAGGACGTTGTTCTTCTGTCCGATGCGGTAGGCGCGGTCTGTCGCCTGAGACTCTACGGCGGGATTCCACCAAAGGTCGTAGTGGATGACATGGGAGGCGGCGGTGAGGTTGAGGCCGGTGCCGGCGGCTTTCAGGGAGAGGAGGAAGAATCTCGCCTTCGGGTCTGTCTGGAAGCGGTCCACCATGTCTTTTCTCTCCCGGAGGGAGCAGCCGCCGTGGAGGAACATCGGACGCTCTCCCAGCCTGCTCTCGAGGAGATCTGCCAGCTTGTCGCCCATGCTCTTGAACTGGGTGAAGATCAGGGCCTTTTCACGGCTGGCCTGGATGCTTGCCGCGAGGTCTAAGAGGCGCTCGGCTTTGCCGGAGAGGGCGGGATCCCAGTTGTCCTCTTTGGTGAAGAGGGCGGGATGGTTGCAGATCTCCTTCAGTGCGAGGATCATCTGCAGGACGAGGCCCTGGCGCTTGAAGAGGGAGTCTTTGTCTCCATCCTTCTGCTCGCTGATGACGCGGAGGCTCTCTTCGACGGTCTGGTGATACAAGGCGGCCTGCGCAGGGGTAAGGAGGGTGTACTCGTCCTGCTCGAGCTTATCCGGAAGGTCGCTGATGATGGTCTTGTCTGTCTTGAGGCGGCGCAGGAGCATGGGCGCGGTGATGCTTTTGAAGCGTTCGGCTGCTTTTCTGTCCTGCTCATACTGGATGGGATTCGCATAGCGTGTCTGGAAGGTCTTCGCACTGCCGAGGTAGCCTTTGTTGGTAAATTCCATGATGGACCAAAATTCTTTGAGGCTGTTCTCGACGGGGGTGCCGGAGATGGCGATGCGGATGGGCGCTTTCATGCCGCGGACAGCCCGGCTCTGGGCGGTGTCGGGGTTCTTGATGTTCTGCGCTTCGTCGATGATAAAGACTTCCCATTTCTTCTTTTTGAGAAGCTCCTGGTCGCTTCGAAGGAGTCCATAGGTGGTAAGAAGGATGTCCCCCTGGAAATCGGCGAGGTCGCGCTTGGCGCCATAGTAGAGGAAAACGGTGAGGAGAGGTGCGAAGCGGGCGATCTCTTCCTGCCAGTTGGATAGAAGGCTCGTCGGCACGACGATGAGCGCTTTCTTCTTGGCAAGGCGTCTTTCTTCGCGGAGCTTTTCGAGGAAGGTGATGACCTGAAGGGTCTTCCCAAGGCCCATATCATCGGCTAGGATGCTGCCGAAGCCGAGGCGGCTGTTGTTGTAAAGCCACGCATAGCCGCGCTTCTGGTAGGGGCGAAGTGTCGCACATACATTTTCCGGCAGTGCGACGGGCTCGCCCTCTTTCATGGAGGAGAGCAGTCGCTTCACCTCGCTCGTCATGGTGATCTCCGCTCCTTCATAGCTGCCCTCGAGGGCGATGCGGAGGAGTTCTTCCCCTTTGAGGGAAGCAGGATGCTGCCACATTTTTTCGAGCTTTTTCAGATCTGCTTCGGTCACGTAGAGGTATTGCCCCTTGAATGCGATGAGGGAGCCTGCTTTGACGGATAGTTTTTCGAAATCTTCCGGGGAGATCCGCTCGTCTCCAAGGGCGATCTGCCAGTCGAAGTCGAGCATGTCTTCCAAAGAGAGGAGGGACGGTGCATGCGATGCTCCCTCTTCTTTCTTTTTGAGGCGGAGTGTCTTCTTCGGACGGATGAGGTGCTGCAAGGACTTCGGCAGGATGACGCGCGCGCCCAGAAGACGCATGGCCGGGATGGCTTCCAAAAGGAAGGGGGCAAAGGTTTCCGCCGTGAAGGAGATCGGTGTCCTTCCTTCGCTGTCCATGTAGTCTTCCATGCCGGTCACGAGGGAAGAAAGCAGGTCCATATCCTTTAAAATCTGGTAGCGGCAGGCATCATAATCTTTCTTTGTAAAAACGTCCGCGAGCGGCACTGCGTCCCCTTCGCTGTCCTCACTGTCTACGACGGAGAGGTCCAGGCGGAAGGCTTTTGTTTTCGGATCATCTGACACGAGAAGCACAGGCTGCCAGCGGGCGGCGCTCAGGTGGAAATAGGATAGCCAGGATGCGATGCCGTCTGCCTCGGGGTGCGGCCTTCCTTCTCGCGCCATCAGGGGCTCCCCCATGAAGAAAAGATCATAGATGGGGTCGTCTGCGAAATTTTTCTTCGCCATGTTTTGCATCAAGTGCATGAGGAAAAGCGACAGTGCCGCCTCGGCAGGCTCTCTGGCAAAGCATCTCTTCTCTCTGTATCGCGCGATCTCTGCCATGGAAGGGGTCACCCATTTCGAGAGGATCCCCATGGCTTCCGCCGTGCCTGCGTCCTGCTCGGTCGGCATCCAACGGATGGCGAGGGCATTCTCATCCACACGCACCAACTCGGGGATGGCATTCCCCGTCCGGAGAAGGTGTATAGCGAGCAGCACCACCTCGCGGAAGGCGCGCACGGTGTAAGAGCTGTCCTGCGCTTCCTCTTCCGTCATATCGAGAAGAGCGGCAAGAAAACGACTCATCGGCCACCAGTCGCCGCGATCTGTGTAGAGCTTCCCCTCGGAGAGCCCTTCGATCACGAGATGCACGGAAGAAACGGAGGCAAGCTCCAGGCTGTCTTTCCCGCCGCCCACGACGTAAACGGCTGATGAATCAAAGAGTGCTTTCTCTGCGGTCTTTCTGACACCCATCATGGTCTTTTCATAGACGCGGCCAAAGCTGCCGCGCCCGTAGAAAGCAGGCGAAGCGGGAAGCACACGCATCCATAAGGAAAAGAGGCTTTTGATCTTCGTGAAATCTGGAATTTCCGCCGTTTCCTCTGCCATGGGAAGTGCCATATCCTTGACCAGTTCCCCTTTCACAAGGTCATCCCAGCGCGGGATCTTGGCAGACATCTCATTTGTGATCGTCACATGCCGCTTCTTTAGCTCGCTCACAAGCGACACGCCATGCAGGGAAAAGACTTGGAAGGGATCATTGTCGATAGCACGGCTCACCTCATAGATGACGGCCGCGATGTGCTTGCAGAGGTGCGCCCAGTCGGGACAGCTGCAATGCATCTCGATGTCATTCATCGAGGAGGGGAATAGGGAAAGACCTGCCTTTTCCGCAAGCTCCATGACAGCAGGTGACAGCTCCCGATGCAGGAGCTTCGTCACGATCGAAGGATAGCGCGATACATCATCCAGAAAGGCCTGGACTTTGTTTTCCGGAAAAGTAGGGAGCGTCAGCGTGACATTGTAGGGCGTGCGCCGCGTCCCCTGCACCTTTGCGGTCAGCGTCTCCCCCTCACGGTGCATGGAAATGACCGCGCCGCCTCGTGCATACACCCGCCCGCGCGGCAGACGGTTCGCATGATCCGCCTCCTCGAGCGCTTTCAGCCACTCGCTTCCCCACCAGGTATTGCCATATTGCAGTTTCATCGTCTTTTCCTCGCTTCTGTACGTTTTTCTTTATTATATGAAATCGTCACGAGACAGGCAATCGGTTGTGACGGATTCCGCAGGGAAGGAGAGATGGTACGGCACATCAAATAAGAAACACTGCGGGAATGAAAACAGGAATGAGTGACTAGTGACTAGGGGCTAGGAGACTAGGAGACTAGGAGACATCAGACTCCTGTATCGTCATTTCGAGCAAAGTGAGAAATCTTTGTCATTCGCGGTCAGAAGTCACGCTTTCCACACATGCGCCGCGCACTTCTCCGTTTTCCTCATCTGTTTTTCATACCGCCAGTGCCCTATCCGCCCCTTCGGGGCACCTTCCCCTCGAGGGGAAGGCTTTGTATCGGAGATAGCGACGCTCTCGTATACGATGCTCTTGAGACGATCTTCTCGTTCTTTTTCATACCGCTAGTACCCTATCCGGCTCGCTCCGCTCGCCACCTTCCCCACGCGGGGAAGGCTTTGCCGAGGGGTATTGTCTTTCCACAAATGCATGTATTCGCTCTGACGATATGGGGATAGCGCTGCTCTCGTAAACGACGCACTTGCGACGATCTTTCCCGATCTTTTTCATCCCGCTTCCCCCATCCAACCTCCGCCCCTTCGGGGCACCTCCT
>ULVP01098389.1_pt1 | contig 77813 bp, 60 predicted proteins | sample 1959551 | NCBI WGS metagenome assembly ULVP01 (sample SAMEA4835789, study PRJEB28245) | human gut metagenome | biome: gut microbiome; material: fecal sample | place: Denmark | collected 2008 | reverse complement strand
ATCGGAAAATTCAAATTATCGCTTAAAGCATTGATACTTAGTGCATTTGCTTTCATTTGCTTTCTTGTCTTTTCAAACGCATTTCGGAGGACTAAGATATTCTTGACATCCTGCGTTTCATTCTCTTCGGCTTGAGGTCGGGTTGGCGAACTTGCCAATATCGTAATCCGCATCTTCGTGGTATTCGGTATTTCATACAGTCCCCAATTCATCGAGTAGTGCTCAGCATTGTTAGTCCATCTATTTATGTACGTGCTGAGTAGCCCAATCTCTTCACTGCTCATTTTTCCGTGACCGACGGGAGCATTTATTATCATACATTGCTTCGTGGAATTGACGATGCTCTCTTTCCGTAATGTTTTACAGAATGCCCTATTCATGAAGTTCACCTCCGATTCTCCTTCTTTGGATTCCTCAGTGAACATGGAATGGTTGTCAACAAAGATTTCCTTTAAACATTCTTCCGGGATTGGAATAACTCCTGTACCTGCCAGTAAAACGGCGATTTTCTTTTCTGTTGCGTTCATGTAAGTTTGTTTTATTGTTAATGTTTTGCAAACTTACTGCGCATGTATGTCAAATTGTGACATACCATCAAAAAAAATATCGTAGCGGAGGCATAATACCTGCACTACGATATTTATCGTGTTATTGAACTTTCGATAGTTCAGTATGTTTAGAATTCCAACACCATTGTCTGGCGCGGACTGAGCTTTACGTTATGGCTTATCACTACGTTTCTGCCCGTTGTGACATCCACGGCTTTCTCGGCATTACCGATTATCTCGGCATAACGCTTTACGTCGAGTTCGGCTGTAGCGTTTCTGCCGTTGATGACTGTCATGACGCTCTTGCCGTTATACTGACGCGCCACCACGTAAACGCCGTGTTGCGTGCAGAACTGGGTCTGGCTGCCTTTAGTTATCACGTCGTTGCCCTTACGCCAATGCAGCAGACGGCTTATCCAGCCGAACATATCGTTCTGAGCCTTGGTGCGTCCCTTTGCCGTGAAAGCGTTGCGGACATCGCCAGCCCATCCGCCGGGGAAGTCCTTACGCACGTAGCCGTCTGTGACAGACTTCGTGCCGTTCATCAGAATCTCCGTGCCGTAATAGAGCTGCGGGATGCGGTTTACGGTCAGCAGCAGCGCCAATGCCTGCTTCAGAGCCAGCGTGTCCTTGCCCTCACCTAAGAAGCGGTCGGTGTCATGGTTCTCAATGAACGCCATCACGCTCTTGGGGTTCGGATAAAGATAGTCATAGCAAAGGACATTGTATATGCGGTTCATGCCGTTCCACCAGTCGTCTGTCTCCTCATGCTTTGCCTGATTGATGCGGTCGAAGAAGGCAAAGTCCATGACGGTCTTCAGATAGCTGTTCTTCTCGGAAAGCTTGCTGTCCTTCTGCCAGGCGGCAGTATAGGCAGGCTCCGTCACCCACGTCTCGCCCACGGTGTTGAAGTTGGGATATTCCTTGTCGAGCGTCTTCATCCAGAGCGCCATGCCGTCGCGGTCAGCGTAGGGGTATGTGTCCATGCGGATGCCGTCAACGCCGACAGTCTCAATCCACCACTCGCTGTTCTGAATCAGATACTTCATGACGTGCGGATTGCGCTGGTTGAGGTCGGGCATCGTCGGCACGAACCATCCGTCCACCGTCTCATGCAGGTCCACCTTGCTGGCATATGGATCGAGCACCGGCGTGAGCTTATAGCTGGTCTGCAGATACTTGTCGTTCACCTTGGCATTGCCGTCCATCGTGTCCATCTTCTTCTGATGCTCCTCGGTCTGATATTCGGGCAGGAGCCATTCAGAAGTGTTAAACCAGTCCTTCGACGGCATGTCTGCCACCCAAGGATGATCTATTCCGCAATGATTGAAGATCATGTCCATCACCACCTTCAGTCCCTTTGAGTGAGCCTCATCCACGAGACGCTTATACTCGTCGTTGGTGCCGAAGCGCGGGTCCACGCGGTAATAGTCCGTTGTGGCGTAGCCATGGTAAGACGAGTTGGTGCCATTGCTGGGGCTGTCGTTCTCCAGAACGGGCGTAAACCACAGCGCCGTCACGCCAAGGTCTGTGAAATAGTCGAGGTGCTGGCGTATTCCCTCAAGGTCGCCGCCATGACGCAGACTCGGAGCCGTGCGGTCGCAGGTCTTGTCGCGCATTGTCTTGAAGGCGTCATTCTTGGGATTGCCGTTGGCGAAGCGGTCGGGCATGAGCATGTAGAGCACATCCTCATTGGTGAATCCCATGCGCTTGTCGCCCGCCATAGCGCGGTCTTTCAGCTCGTACTTCACCTTCTTAGTCTGCTTGCCCTGCTTGAAGCTGAGCGTCATCTCGCCCGCCTTCGCGCCCTCAAGGTTGAGATAGAGGAAGAGATAGTTGGGCGAGTCGAGACGTGCGATAGAGTCGATGCGCACACCGGGATAGTTGACCTCCACGTCCGCGTCACGCACGTCCTTGCCGTAAACCATCAGCTGGAGCGACGCGTCCTTCATGCCTACATACCAGTTGGTGGGTTCGATGCGGTCCACCTTTACTGCTGCGTTCAAGCTCATAGCGCCCATAAGCATTATTAATGATACCAGTTTTTTCTTCATTATCTTTTTTTATATTATGGTTCTTACTTTCTGTATAGTATCAGCGCCGACTGCTCGTCTGCCAGCACCTCCTTGCCTTCGAACGGCATTCCGATGCCTTCCTCATTGATGACGCCGTTGCAGCAAGCCACCGTGTATTCGCCTTCGGGTACGCTGACCAGCTTGGCTTCCTTGTTGGCGTTGAGAATGACGATGATGTCCTTCCATGAGTCGATGCCCTCAAGGTTCTTCAGACGGAACGCCACAAGGCAGTCGTCGGTGGCAATAAACTCCAGATGATTCCGTACAGCGTCGGCATTGGCGAGGCGGAAAGCGGGATGATTCTTGCGAAGACTTATCAAGCCTCGATAATACTCGAACACCTGAGGATACTGCTTGAGATTGTCCCAGTGGAACTCGTTGATGCTGTCGGGCGACGAAAAGCTGTTATGCACGCCCTTCTTGTCGCGGAGCATCTCCTCGCCAGCAAGCATAAATGGCACTCCCTGCGACGTAAAGATGGCTGTCTGAGCCAACAGGTCGAGGCGGATAAGCTCTGCCATACGGTCAGCTTCTGACCTCGACGCATCCTTCAGACCTGGAATGCTCGCCTTGAGACGGTCCACAAGGCACATGTCGTCGTGACAGCTGACGTAGCTGATCTGCTGTGTAGGATTGTTGGTCCACGGCTTACGGTCGTAGTTGACGCGTGTCATATCCACCTGGTTGTGGGCGATGCCACCCACGATGCCGAACTTCAGGCTCTCCTCCTCGCCCTTTATTCCGGCAAGGAAAGCGCCCTTCGTGTCGTCGGAGAACGGTCCGCGAAGTGCGTCACGCATGTCGTCGCTGAAGGCTCCGATGCCGTTCAGACGTGGTGTGTTGGCTTTTATGGCAAGCTGGTCCTGCGGATAGGCACACGTTCCTGCGCTCCAACCCTCACCATATATATATATCGAGGGGTCGATCTCGTCCACGGCAGCGCGTATCTGGTTCATCGTCTCGATATCATGGATGCCCATAAGGTCGAAGCGGAATCCGTCAATGTGGAATTCGTTTATCCAGTACTTGACGCTCTCTATCATAAACTCGCGCATCAGCGGACGCTCTGAAGCCGTCTCGTTGCCGCAACCCGAACCGTCGGAATAACGTCCGTCGGCTGTCTTGCGATAGTAATAGTCGGGATAAGTGCGCTGGAAGTTGCTTCCGTCAATGTCGAACGTATGGTTATATACGGCGTCGAAGATGACACGGATGCCAGCCTTGTGGAGCGCCTGTACCATTTCCTTGAACTCACGGATGCGCACCTCAGGACGATAAGGGTCGGTGGAATAGCTTCCCTCGGGCACATTATAGTTCTTAGGATCGTAGCCCCAATTGAATTGTGGGCGCTGGAGCTGCGTCTCGTCCACCGAAGCGAAGTCGAACAGCGGTTGGAAATGGATGGCGTTGACGCCGAGACGCTTCAGATAGTCAATGGCGCGAGGCTCTGTCAGAGCCAGATACTTGCCACGATGCTGCATGCCCGAAGTGGGACTGATGGAGAAGTCGCGCATGTGAAGCTCGTAAATCACGAGGTCTGCAGGCGACGCAATAGCCGGACGGCGGTCTTCAGCCCATCCCACGGGGTCGGTGTCAGCCATGTTGATGATGGCGCCACGGTTGCCGTTGACGCCTACAGCCTTGGCAAACGTGCCGGGACACTCGCCCTTGCCGATATCGAAAGTATAGAACATGCCACTAAGGTCGCCCTTTACGGTAGCCTCCCAGCGGTTGTCGCCTATGGCACGCATCTTGACAGTCTTGACGGGTTTGCCACCCTGTCCTGCCTTATAGATACGCACTTTCGGGAGGGAAGCCGCATTGAGGCGGAATACGGTCTTTGTCTTACCGTATTCCATCTCGTCGAAGCGCCCCTGAGCATTTACGTTTAACGTAATCATTGCGGCAAGAAATGCCGAGAACATATAATTCTTTTTCATGTCAGTAGCGTACGTATTGTTGTTATTTAGCAATAAGCGACACTGCGAAACCACCGCCACGTGCCTCCTTTATCTTCAGCACATCGCCCTTCTTGACGGTCTTGTGCAGAATCTGGTAAGCCTTCGGATTGTGCTCATAGTCGGCGTCCTTGGCATCCTGATAGATGGCGCAGTCATACTTGCGACCCTTGTCGAGGAAGTCGAGGCGTACCACAGCCGTGCGAGCCTCTTCGCCTGTCTTGCCACCCACGAACCAGTTGTCTGTTCCCTTAGCCTTGCGTGCCACGGTGATGTATTTGGCTGGCTCTGCCTCCAGATACTTCGAGTCGTCCCAGTCACAAGCCACGTCGCGGATAAACTGGAATGCATCGTCATACTTCTCATAGTGTTCGGGCAGGTCGGCAGCCATCTGCAGCGGGCTGTACATAACAAGATAGAGCGAGAGCTGTCCGCAGAGTGTGGTGTGGACGAAGCTCTTATTCTGGCTCCAGTCAGAGAGACGTGTCTCGAAGATGCCGGGCGTATAGTCCATCGGACCACCCTGCAGACGAGTGAACGGCAGCATCACGGTATGGTAAGCCACGTTACCGCCGAATGCCTCATACTCTGTTCCGCGTGCACTCTCATTGCCAACAAGGTTAGGCCATGTGCGGCAGATGCCGGTCGGACGTGTTGCCTCGTGCGCATTCACCATGATGTGATGCTTGGCAGCTGTCTCAACGACGCGCTGATAGTGATTGTTCATAAGCTGGCTGTAGTGGTATTCGCCTCGCGGAATGATGTCGCCCACGTAGCCGGTCTTCACGGCGTCATAGCCATACTTGTTCATCAGACGGAAAGCATCCTCCAAGTGGCGCTCGTAATTGAGAGCTGCGGAGGAGGTCTCGTGGTGCATCATCAGCTTCACGCCCTTGGAGTGGGCATAGTCGTTGAGCATCTTAATGTCAAAGTCGGGGTAAGGAGTGACGAAGTCGAAGACGTCAAGCTTCTGATGACCGAACCAGTCTTCCCATCCTTCGTTCCATCCTTCCACCAGCACTTCCTGCAAACCGTTCTTTGCAGCGAAGTCGATGTAGCGCTTCACCTCCTCGTTAGTTGCGCCGTGCGTGCCGTTGGGCTTGCACTTAGCATAATCGGTAACGCCGAGACGAACCGACGGCAGGTCGTTGGTGTAGCTCCATGTCTTTGTTCCGACAATCATGTTCCACCACACGCCGCAGTACTTTGTGGGATGAATCCATGAGGTGTCCTCTATCTTGCATGGCTCGTTGAGGTTAAGAGTGAGCTTGCAAGAGAGCATGTCGCGTGCGTCGTCGCTCACCATTACGGTTCGCCAAGGAGTGTTGAAAGGAGTCTGGATGAATCCCTTTCTGCCCACGGCGTCGGGTGTCAGCCATGACTCGAACACGAGATTCTTGTCGTCGAGATTGAGGTGCATCGTGGGATAATCCAGGCAGGCAGCCTCATGTATATTAATGTAGAGTCCGTCCTTGGTCTTGAGTTGCAGCGAAGTCTGAACGCCGGTGTCGGAGAATACGGTAGTTGACGAGTTGCTCTTATATGTCTCGCGGTTCTTTGCAATGACCTCACGGATGCCGGTAAGCGGAGTGATGTTATATTCATACTCCTGCGTGTCGTAGTCGCCGGGAATCCAGTAAGCAGTATGGTCGCCGGTCATAGCAAACTGTGTGTGCTCTTCCTTTATCACGAAATAGTTGAGCTCATGCTGCTGCGGAAACTCATATCGCAGACCCATACCGTAATCATACACACGGAAACGTATGGTGATGTCGCGGTCTGAGGAGGGCTGGTGAAGGTTGACAGCCATCTCGTTGTAGTTGTTTCTGATGGTTGATGTCTCGCCCCACACGGGTCGCCAAGTCTCGTCGAAGGTGGATGTCTGCATGTCCTTTATCTTGAAACCGTCCATGAGATTGGTCTCCTCCATGCCCTTCGAGGCGTGCTTGTCCTTGGCAAGCTCCAGTCCGAGGTGAGAGGGGCTTACCACCTGCTTGCCCTTATAGGTCATTTCGTACGTGGGCTGTCCCTTGTCTGTGAGCGAGAAGGTGAGCGACACGTTGCCGTTGGGCGACTTTACGGTCTGGGCTGCCGCCATCATAGGGAGCAGCGCAGACAGTATCATGTATGTCTTCTTCATTCTGACGTTTGTCTTATATGTGTTTTATTGCTTTCTGCTATACGGAGTTATCTGCCAGCCTGACTGATGAGCGTGCTAATCTCATCCGTGAACTTGTCGTCAGCCATGAGATCCTCTATGTTGAGGTGCATGCGGTAACGCCAGTAGTGCTTCGGGTTGGCAGGGATGTTGATGCGTTCAGCGTCAGCATCGGGCAGACGCAAGCGCTCGTCCATGGCGAGCCAGTCCTGAACACTCAGCACGCAGAGCATCGATGGAGAGTCGAGATGACGGGCAATGATGTCCTCTGCAAGCCATCCTGGCAGCGGATGCGGAGCCGGTCCCTCACGATGAAGCATCGAGTTATAGTAGTCCTGCGTACGTTCAAAGTTCTCGTCCCACCACTGGCGGAGCGTAGGCATGTCGTGGCTGGATATGGTGCAAACCGAGCGGTATGGGTTCTGGCTGAGATGTCCGAAGCGCGTTGTGGGCGACTTTGGCATGCTCTGCAACTCAAGGCTGAATATCTTCAGCTCTTCCATCACCCAAGGAACACAGTCGGGCACCATGCCGAGGTCCTCTGCACAAACGAGCATACGTGTGGCCTGTACCAGCTTGGGCAGCTTCTTCATAGCCTCACGATACCAGAACTGATTGTTGCGACGATAATAATAGTCGTTGTAAAGACGATTGAAAGCCTCCTTGTCTACATCGTAGAGCGACTCATAGATGAAGTCGAGCTGGGCAGAGATGCGCGGATGGAACATATCGGCACGATTGCGGTCGCGCACGAAGAGCACGTCGCTCACAAGCGAATAGAGTCCGTCGCGCAGCCAAAGGTCTTCCTGTCGGGTCACGCCGGCAAAGTGTTCCTCTATCTTGCGCTGCGTGTTCACCTCGGGCTTCATGCGATAACGCTCGCCGTCGATGCGCTCCAAGTATTCGCTACGCACCTCGTCTGCACGCTCATGGAAGATGCGGTCGAGCACCCAATCGGTGATGTAAGGCTCGGTGAAGCGCTCCTCCTGGAAGTTCAGCCCGTACTGCATTATCTCCTCACGACTCATTGCCAGCGACGGAACGAACTGACCTGTCAGACCGTATACGCAGTCGATGGGTATCTCCCAGATGCGGAAGAATCCCAACACGTGGTCAATGCGGTAAGCATCGAAGAACTTCGACATGTTCTGGAAGCGGCGCACCCACCACTTACAGCCGTCCTTCAGCATCTCGTCCCAGTTGTATGTGGGGAATCCCCAGTTCTGTCCGTTGACAGAGAAATCGTCTGGCGGCGCTCCAGCCTGTCCGTTAAGATTGAAGTAATTGGGTTCCATCCACACGTCGCAACTATATCTGTTTACGCCGATGGGGATGTCTCCCTTCAGAATTACACCCTTCTGCTTGGCATACTCGTGAGCCGCCTTCATCTGCGAAGACAGTACGTACTGCACGAAATAGTAGAAAGCCACCTCCTGATGCTCCTTTGTGCGAGAATCCGACAGCATCGCGCGGTCATCCTCGTTCCATGTATTATGGTCTTTCCATTGTGTGAAATCGGCTGTGCCATACTCGTCTCTCAGCCATGAATACTGAGCATAGGGCACCAGCCAGCTTTGTGTTTCCTGGAAGAACGCCTTAAACTCTGCGCTCTTCATAATCTTCTTACCTTCCTGTTGAAAAACTTTCCTTAAATATCCTGATTTGAAAGCGTTTACCTTCTCATAGTCAATCTGTGGCAGAGCGTTGAGTTGGCTGCGCTCTGCTTCCGCCTCACGACGTGCTTCCTCGTCCTCCAGCTCCGGCAATGCGCGAAGATCGGCATACTGTGGATGTATGGCGAAGATGCTGATGCAGCTGTACGGATAAGAGTCTGTCCATGTATGGGTGATGGTGGTGTCGTTGATGGGAAGCAGCTGCAGCACGCGCTGTCCTGTCTTCGCCATCAGGTCTATCATCATCTTCAGGTCGCCGAAGTCGCCTATGCCAGCACTCTCCTTGGTACGGAGTGAGAATACTGGGACAAGTGTTCCAGCCAGCTTGCGGTTCCATATCTCGAAGAAAGCCTGGTCAAGGCTGTACATTACCGTCATGCCCTTCTTCATGTCGGGCAGAGTGAGGCAGCGGTTACAGCCACACTCCCACATCATCACGTGTCCTGAGGCGTTGGTCACCACGAACTTCAGCTCTATGCTCTCGCCTTGCAGCTGCGAAGCGTCGATGTCGACAGCCCATTCGCAGTAGTTGTGGAGCGTCATGGGCAGCGCTTTGTCAGGACACCATTCTCCTAAAGTCTTCTGCGCTCCCACCACAGCCAGACGTTCGCCTTCGCGAAGCTGCGGCGCACGTACGATGAGACGCAGCGTACGGTCATAGGACGTGGGCTTAAGAGGCTGCGGCTGCTGATGGTTGATGCAGTCCGTAAAGGCGCTACTGTAGAGATACGAGTCGTCCGGCATATCGTTCCAGCGGTCGTAGACGTGATATTCTGTTGCAGCGGTGCACGTGAAATCGAGCACATGCTTCACCGTCTGCCATTCGCTTCGCTCGTATGCGCCATCAGCCGTCACCTTATAATAATATGTAAGGCTATGGTCAGACTTGCGCTGCGAAAGGTCGCACCACCACTCCGCTCCGTTAACGGTGGTCATGCGATGTGTCTTCACCTCGTCATTCTCCACGATGCAGAGCGAGATTTCCTCACCGAATGCAGTACGGTATTCTATATGAAAATGTAATGTCATTATGTATTTGGGTTTAGGTTTGTTACCATGAAAACTGTTTCTTTCCTTTTACGCCTCTTTTCTGCTACGGATGGCAGCCACCGAGAAGGCACCGCAAATGAGCAATACGCCAGCCACAATCATCATGTTGCTCTGGTGTGAGCCTACAAGATGAAGCAGTTCGCCACCGCATAAGGCTGCCACAATCTGAGGTATGCAGATAGTGCCGTTGAAGAGTCCGAGGTAAGCTCCCTTATGGCTGTAGCCCTCAAGGGCATTGGTGACGAAGGCAAACGGCATGGCAAGCATGGCTGCCCAAGCACAACCTACGAGCAGGAAAGGAAGCACGAGCAGGTTCTTGTCGCCGACGAACGGAACAAGGGCGAAACCTATGCCGCCTATTACAAGGCTAATAGCATAAGCCATCTTCTCGTTCTTGAACTTCGGAAGAGCCATAGCCCACAGCACAGAGCCGATGGCTTGCCAGAAGAACAGCACGCCTACCCAGTTGCCTGCCTCCTGATAACCCTTGGAAGCTACGTCGGTGGTGTGCCATACGGTTTCGGCAATGGTGCCGTTGGTGTAGGTCCACATATACATAAAGGCTGCCCAGCAGAAGAATTGTACGAGTCCTACCTTCCAGAACATCGAGGGTGCATTCTTGAGAAGCGTTATCCAGCCTGCACTTTTCTCCTCGTTCTGAGGCTGAGCCTCGTTATACATAGCATATTCCTCTGGATTCCATTCCTTTACCTTCACCGTTGTGAAGATGACACAGAGGATAAGTATGGCTGCTCCGACGTAGAACGAATAGATGACAGAGTCGGGTATTACGCCCTTCGGGGCTTCGTTGGCAATGCCGAGAGCCGTGAAGAAGAACGGGAATACGTAGCCTATAAGCGAACCAGAATTGCAGAGAAACGACTGGATGGAGTAAGCGAGCGACTTCTGCTTCTCGTTCACCATGTCGCCGACAAGCATCTTGAACGGCTGCATAGCCATGTTGATGCTCGTGTCGAGGAACATCAGCGAGACAAGACCAAAGACCATTGCCGTGCTGACAGCCATTCCGAACGATCCAGCATTCGGCAATAGACACATCACGAGCACAGCCACCGTGGCTCCGACGAAAAGATATGGGATGCGGCGTCCGAAGCGACACCATGTTCTGTCGCTAAGCGTGCCGACTATAGGTTGCACAAGGATGCCCATCAGCGGGGGCAATATCCAGAAATAGCTAAGGTTGTGAGGGTCTGCTCCCAGTGTGGCAAAGATGCGCGATATGTTGGCGCTTTGCAAGGCGTAAGCTATCTGTACGCCAAAGAATCCGAAACTCAAATTCCAGAGTTTCCAGAATGAAAGATTAGGTTTTTGGGTCATTGTTATTTGGTTATTTTACTTTTTATAGCAATAAAGAATTTGGCTTTACTCCTTACAACTCCATTACTCAAAGTGTGGTGCCTCTCACTACGAGGCGTGTCCTTACCACTCGCATTGCCACCTCATTACGCGGCAGCGAGCCTTCCACCTGACTTATCAGTATATTGGCTGCCTCCTCGCCCACTACCACACCACGCTGTTCCACGGTGGTGAGCATCGGATCGCAAGCCACGGAACGGCTGCCATTTGTGAATCCGCAGATGCTTATATCCTCAGGAACTTTAAAGCCCATGCGCTTGGCAGTATAGAGAATGCCGATGGCGGTGTCGTCGTTGATGGCGAAGAAAGCGTCAGGACGTTCGTCGTCCGGCAACGAGAGTATTTCGGGAGTGATGGCCTCAGCCTGCGCGCGGTCGTCACATATTCGGACAAGGGCTTCATTCAACTTCAGTCCGTTCTTGGTCAATGCGTCATGATAACCGTTATAGCGGTTCTTTGAGATTTCCAGGTTCATCGGCGAACCATAGAAGGCAATGCGCTTACATCCTGTATCAATCATGTGTGTGACCGCTGCATATGCTCCATTATAATCGTCCACCACCACTCGCGAACCGTTCACGCCGGTGCAGATGCGGTCGTAAAACACGAGTGGCACACCATTGTCCATCAGTTTCTGGAAGTGGTCGTACCGTCTGGTGTCCTTGGCTTGCGACACGATTATGCCGCACACCTTATTTTTAAAGAAGTCGTCGCATATAGCCACTTCCTTGTCATAGCGTTCGTTGCTCTGAGCCACCATAACACGGTAGCCACGTGCACGTGCTTCTTCCTCTATACCTGACAGTACGGACGCGAAGTAATAATGCACAAACTCCGGAACGATAACACCTATTACCTTCATCGGAAGGCTACGGCTGTGACGCAACGCTCCTCCAATGACATTCGGGTAAAAGTTATGTTCTTTCGCGTATGCCTGAATGCGCTTTTTCTGGGACGCGCTGATGCGTGGGCTGTCGTTGAGCGCACGACTGACAGTCGCTATGGAGACGCCCAAATCACGGGCTATATCTCGCATTGTTATAGGTAAGTTATCTGCCATGGTTTTCAGTTATGCCGCAAAATTAGTCATTATTCCCGAATGCGTAACGCTTTTCTTCGGACAAAATATCAAAACAGAGTGCAAACGATTGCACTTAAAATATGGCGGTTTTGCACAAAAAAAGAAACAACGTATGTTTATAAATTCTAATTTTGCAAGCAGAATGAAATGAGCCCTTAAACTACTGAATTTCACTTATAACATATAACAATAACTAAAAACAGCAAAACATGAAGCAGTTGAAAATCAAATTGCCTCTGAGGACCATGGCACTTGCCGGCGGTCTTCTCCTTGCTACAAGTTCCTTTGCACAGAACAACATCGTCGTTAAGGGACATGTAACAGATGCTTCTGGCGAGCCAGTCATGGGTGCTACCATTACAGTTAAGGGTAAGGCCCTCGGTGTTACCGACATTGATGGTAACTTCTCATTAGACGCAGCCCCCGGAACAGAGCTTACATTCACTTTCTTGGGTATGACTCCGCAGACCGTAAAGGCTTCGAGCAACATGAGCGTTACCTTAAAGGACGACTCTCAGAATCTTAATGAAGTGGTGGTCATCGGTTATGGTGTGGCAAGGAAGAACGACCTTACAGGTTCAGTAACAGCCCTCAAGCCGGATGAGAAGAATCATGGTATCATCACTTCTGCCCAGGACATGATCCAGGGTAAGATTGCCGGTGTGAACGTCAACTCTGCATCAGGTGCTCCTGGTGACGGCGCACAAATCCGTATTCGTGGCGGTGCTTCTCTTACCGCCAGCAACAACCCTCTTATTGTTATCGACGGCATGCCTATGGATAACAATGACACTAAGGGTGTGAACAACCCTCTCTCTCTTGTCAATCCTAACGATATCGAGAGCTTCACAGTGTTGAAGGACGCTTCGGCTACCGCCATCTACGGTTCGCGTGGTTCTAACGGTGTCATCATCATCACCACAAAGAAGGGCCGCAGCGGTCAGAAGCCGCAGGTTTCTTACAATGGTACGGTTTCTGTAAGCACCATTGCCAAGAAGTTGGACGTGATGAACGCTTCTGAATACGTCGATTTCATCAAGAACTATTACGGCGAAGACTCTTCTGCATACCAAGGCTTAGGATGGAAGAAATTCAAGGAAGACGGCACACCTGACTATGCTGCAGGCACATTCGATACTGACTGGCAGGACGAAATCTATCGTGCCGGCATCAGCCATGAGCATAACGTCAGCCTTACTGGTGGCATCAACAAGCAGTCATGGTCAATGCCTTACCGCGTCAGCGTAGGCTACACCGGTCAGGAAGGTATCTTGAAGGGTTCAGACTATAAGCGTGTTACCGCAGGCTTCAACATCAATCCTTCTCTGTTCGACAAGCACCTCAACCTCAACATCAACGGTAAGTATTCTTACTCAAAGACTGTTTCTGGTGGAACGGATGCTGTAGGCGCAGCTATCAACATGGATCCTACTCGCCCTGTAAAGAGCAACGACGAGCAGTTCAAGAACTGGGGAGGTTTTTGGCAGTGGGCACTACCTACTACATCATACGACCCAACATTCCCATACAATCGCAATGATGACGCTCCTACAAACCCAGTAGAAAAGGTAGAGAACTACGACAACTACAAGAGTGCACATGTTCTCTTGGGCAACGTAGAGGCTGACTATAAGATTCATGGCTTCGAAGACCTTCATTTGCATGCTAACTTAGCTGGTGAATATACAACCGGTGGTGAGTACAACACCAATAATCCTCAATCTACATACGGATTCTACTATGGTGGCAATAGCGAAGACAAGGAGAAGAAGTACAACCTCACGGCTACAGCTTATGCCCAGTATACCAAGGACTTCAACAAGGCCAACCACTTCGACATCATGGCTGGTTACGAGTATAGCCACATGAAGTATTGGGGCAACAAGTGGAGCAAGTCAATGTATCCTTCTACCAACGAAGGTAAGAACGACAAGGGCGAACCTCTTGCAGGAACTGTAAAGTCATTCGATACAAGCAGATGGAGAGGCCAGACTTATCTCGTGAGCTGGTATGGTCGTGCCAACTATTCTTTGCTTGACCGTTATCTCCTTACTTTCACAGCACGTTATGATGGTTCAAGCCGCTTTGCCGACGGACACCGTTGGGGCTTCTTCCCATCAGCAGCCTTCGCATGGCGCGTTAAGGAAGAAAGCTTCCTTAAGGATGTAAATGCTATCAGCGACTTGAAGCTCCGCCTTGGTTGGGGTAAGACAGGTCAGCAGGATACTGGTAAAATGTATTACACCGCTACCTATTTAAAGAGTACAAGCAATCACTTCCTCTATCCTATCGGTGGCGGTAACAATACTGGTCTGCTCTATCGCCCATTGGCATACAATGACGAACTGACATGGGAGACAACCACAACATGGAACGTAGGTATCGACTATGGTATGTTCAACCAGAGATTGACCTTAAACCTTGATGCTTACTACCGCAAGACAACTGACTTGCTCAGTACAACTACCATTGCTGCAGGTCAGAACTTCGACAATGCCCTCCTTATGAATGCAGGAACATTGGAGAACAAGGGTTTTGAGGTCGCTATCACTGGTCGTCCTATCCAGACAAAGGATTGGTTCGTAGAACTTAGCGTCAACGCTGCCTACAACAAGAACGAGATTACAGAGCTTGCAGGCGGCCGCGACATGATTGAGGCAGGAATGAGGGTAGGTCAGGACCAGGCTATCACCTATCATAAGGTAGGAAAGCCAGCCAACTCATTCTTGGTATACCAGCAGGTATACGACCAGAACGGTCGTCCTATCATGGGCTGCTATGTAGACCGCAATGGCGATGGAACAATCGATGAGAACGATAGATACTTCTATAAGAATATCGTAGCTCCTTGGACTGGTGGTTTCAGCTTCAAGGTTTCGTACAAGAACTGGGATCTCGGTAGCAACTTCCGTGTAAGCTTAGGCAACTATCTCTACAATGGATACGCAGAAGGTGCGATAAACACTAAAGAGATTTGCAGCGCTAAGGGATATTACAAGAACAGTACAAAGGATATAGCAGCTTTAGGCTGGACTTCTTACAACTATCCTCTTACCGACTACTTTGTACAGAACGGTAGCTTCTTGAAGTGCGACAACATCACATTGGGCTATAACTTCAACAACCTGTTGAAGGGTGGCAACTATAAGGGTATATCAGGCCGTATCTACGCCTCATGCTCTAACGTATTCACTATCACAAAGTACAGCGGTATCGACCCTGAAGTAAACTCTGGCAAGGACGACAGTATCTATCCGCGTTGCCGCACATTCTTGCTCGGTCTGAACCTCAACTTCTAACAATTTAAAAAAACAGATTTCGATATGAAACTCAATAAATTCAAAACAATTGCCCCTGCAGTAGCTCTTCTGCTTACAGCAAGTTTGAGCTCTTGTATGGATGATTTGGACAAGGGAAACATTGATCCTAATGTTGACGCTACTCCAAACATTACAGGCTTGTACAGCAAGTGCTATGCTGGTCTTATCATGGAAGGTAATGACGGTACTGCCGATTTCACTATCGATGATAACGGTAAGTCAACTCTTCTCCGTAACCTGTTCAACTTCAACGAGGTACCTACCGACGAAGCAGTCTGCTGGTGGTCGGATGGCGGTATCGCAGATGTTGCCTACAATAAGTTCGATCCGGGTAATGCTACATTGAAAAACCTCTACTATCGTCTGATGTCGAACATCTCTTACGAGAACCACTTCTTAAGTCTTGACGCTGCCAAGGCTGAGAAGACCAAGTATGCTGAGGTACGCGTGCTTCGCGCTTACAGCTATTTCCTTATGCTCGACTTCTTCGGCGATCCGACATTCATTGACAAGATTTCGGCTGAGACTCCGCGTCAGGCACACTCTTACAACTCTAAGTTTGAGTCAGGCAAGTCTTACACTCGTGCAGAGCTTCTTCAGATGGGCCGTGAATTCTTGTTCAACTGGGTAGAAAGCGAATTGCTTGCTGCAGAGCCAGACCTGTTGGAGGCAAAGCCAGAGACAGATACAGATCCTGACTATGGCCGTATAGACAAAGGCACATGCTGGTTGCTCTTAAGCCGTCTGTACCTCAATGCTGGTACATACCTCAATAACGATGGTCAGAACAATCCTCATTGGGACAAGGCGCTTGAATACGCAGAGAAAGTAATTAATTCTGACTATAAACTCTTCCTCGAAACAGATATGTCAGCAGAGGCAAAGGCTAATGGCTACAAGCCATACGACTTGCTCTTCATGGGCGACAATGGATCGAATGGTGCAAGCTGCGAGGCTCTTCTCCCATTGATGCAAGATGGAGACAAGACTCAGGGATGGGGTGGTTCTATGTTCTATGTAGCTGCTCTTTGGGATGCTACGATGCAGACTGTTACAGCTAAGGACGCAGCCACTACTGCCAACACATGGTCAGGTATGCGTGTTCGTCCACAATTCGTAGAGAAGTTCTTCACCGATCCTTCTGTAGTAGTGAACAAGTCGGCAAAAGAAATTCGCAATATGAACGTTGACGACCGTGCTATCCTTTGGGGTAAGGGCAATAGTGACGGTGCTCGTACCTTGGAAATCGGAGATAACGACAAGTTTGTCAAGGGTATTGCAACACCAAAATGGAATAACAACTATTCTAATGGTGGTACTCCTCACGACAGCTACAACGTAGACATCGACTTCTTCCTCTTCCGTGTAGCAGAGGCTTACCTCAATGCTGCAGAGGCTGAGATGCACCTTAACGGTGAGAGTTCTGCTAAGGCAAAGAAGTACATCAACGCTCTCCGCGAACGTGCCCATGCTGCCAAGCGTGATTCTTACACTCTTAACGATGTCCTTGACGAGCGTTCTCGCGAGCTTTATTGCGAAGGTCTTCGTCGTACCGACTTGATTCGTTTCAATCAGTTTGGTGGAACTCAGGCTACATACAAATGGGAGCTTAAGGGTGGTAGCGCTAATGGTACTACATTCGCTAAGACCTATAATCTATATCCTATCCCATCTTCAGAGATTCGTTCTAACAAGAACCTGACACAGATCGACGGATATAATGAGGTTCAGAACTAAAGTATAAAAGTAAAAATAGAACTATAAAAGTAAACGCAATATGAAGAATAAATATATGATGGGTGCTCTGCTTTTCGGCATCATCAGCTTATTCGCATCATGTTCGGATGACAACGACTCTAACCCTACGCTTATACAGCCTAAGGAGTTTACGTTGAATACTCCTGAATATATAAATTCGACTATTGATTTGGAAAAATCTACTGGTCTTGAGCTTACATGGTCACAGCCTAAGTATACAGCAGACAATGCTCCGATCAATGCGACATACGAGGTGCAGGTTTCTCCTACCAACACCTTCACAGTTTCTACTGATGAAGCTGCGGCAGACGAAAGTGGCGAAAAGGTGCCCGACTACGCAGCTCTTAGCAACACCACAGAGAAATGTAACGTCTCTGCCTCTGCCGAGGAAATCGACAAGGCATTGGTGAAGATCCTTAAATGGACAGAAGGCAACGTTCCTGCCACGCAGGAGGTTTACGTCCGCGTGAACGCTTTCGTACAGGAGGGCACAAGCCGTCTGAACCCTGTCGCTTCAAACTCAGTAAAGCTCAACGTAAAGCCTTACTATATTGAACTGAAGGATGCTGTTCCAACAATGTGGTATCTTGTAGGTAACATGTTCGGCGCTAAGTGGGCTGGCACCAAGAGCATTGGAGTAGACGCACTTCCTATGTTCCTTAAGCCAAACTTCTCTTACGACAAGAAGACTGGTGCTGGTGAGATTGAATACACCAACTACTTCCTTACCGGCGATTACAACGACAAGGCCGAGTGCGACGGAGCTGGTTTCAAGATTCTGCCTTCAGACTTCAACTGGGATTACAGTATGAACGCCATACTCAATAACGAAATCAGCGCTAAAAAAGGCACAATAGAAAATCGTAATGGCGGTAGTGACGGTGGTCATATCGTTGCTTCTGAAGCCGGTTACTACACCATTACAATCAACACTGCTGACAATACAGCCAAGATGGAGAAGTACGAGGGTAATGTAACCAACTATGGTACTATCCAGATTGCAACCTCATTAGACGATTTCGCGAGCGACACTCCAATGCTTCCTTACAACACTGAGGGCGTTGAGAACCACGCCTGGTACTATGTGATGGATGTTCCTGCCGGACAGACAGTAAGCTTCAAGTTCAAGATTGCTGGTTCTTGGGATACCAACTGGGGATATGGTGCAGCAGATGGCGCTATCAACATGTATGGTAAGTGCGAGGCTAATGGTCATAACATCGGCTTGGCAGAAGGCAAGTATTGCATCTCATTCAACGACATCACAGGTTCGTTCAGCATCGTTAAATTGTAAATCACTTTAAGCAAAGACAATTATGATTAAGAAAATATTATTGGGAATGACCCTGTTGATGTCTATGGTGTCTTGCACCGAGGACTTTACAGACTGGGCACATCCGCAGACAAATCCTCAGGAGGAAGCCGTGGCATTCGGCGACGGTAGCGTAACTCCAGTAGACGTCATCAATCTGGCTGACGTCCAGACAGAGAAAGTAAAGGTGGCAAGCATCGTAGCTCCCACTTCTTCTAACGCTGCCTACACACCTACCTATAAGATCAACTTCGACGGCCAGTCGTTCGACATTGACGCCGAGGGCAACATGACAACAGCAGACTTGGCTAACTACATCGTCGAGAAGTGGGGCAAGCGCCCCACTGAGCGCGACATCGACGCAACACTCGACGCATGGGTAAGCAATGGCTCAACAGCCGTTAAGATGGCAACATCTGCTACATTCCAGGTTAAGGCCGTTCCTGTGGCTCCGGTTATCGAAGAGGGCTATTACCTCGTAGGCGACATGTTCACCACGGAAACAACAAACGGCTGGACGAAAGAAGCCGCAAAGGCATTCAACCACAGCGACAAGGACGTTTATGAGGATCCGGTCTTCACCGTAAGCTTCGAGACAACAAAGGCTGACCAGTACTGGAAGATCATTCCTAAGAAGAACATCGACTCTGGCGAAATCTGGGCTGCCGGCGTGGTAGGTCCTAAGGTAGACGGCGACGACAGCATGACTGGTGCGCTGACCAACGGTGACGCTAAGGCTGGTAAGATTGCTAAGGCTGGTAAGTATAAGCTCACCATCAACATGATGGACTATACTTACACCATCGAGGAAGTCAACTACGATCCGTTCATCTACTTCATCGGCGCAACTGATGGTTGGAGTTCTTCTGACCAGAAGCTCGCTCTCGTGGACGAGGCAAAGGGCGTATACACTGGCTACGTTTACCTGGCTGATCCTAACGGCTCAGGCTTCCAGTTCAAGTTCCAGCGTAAACCTGGAGACTGGAACAACGCCATCGGCGCTGGCGCCTTAAGCACATTCTCAGGTGCAGCAACCAACGAGGGTGACAACATCGGTGTGAATGCAGGAGAAGGCGTTTACTACATGGACGTAAATCTCTCAGAAGGCAAAATCACAGCCACTAAGGTAGAGAAAATGGGCATCATCGGTGGTTTCAATAATTGGGAAGGCGACGCAGTCATGACATGGAACGCTAAGGAGTATTGCTTCGAGGCAACCAATGTTGGCGTTACAGCCGACGGCTGGAAGTTCCGCGTAAATGGTGATTGGCCCATCAACCTCGGTGGAAGCATCAATGACCTGACAGCAGGTGGCGACAACATCTCAGTAGCAGGCAACACCGTTAAGCTCTACCCGACCAGAAAGACCTCTGACAAGATCTTCTGCACAGTGAAGTAAACACTTTTCATTCATAATAGACTTTTATATATTATGGGCGGTTCTCAGAGAGTGAGACCCGCCCATTTTTTTGTTGCTGCATAGTTAGGCAGGGCTTTAACAAAAACATGCAACAGTGCTAATCTTACAATAACTAATGAATTGTACCTGATATGGTGCTACGGAGGCCGGAGACCTCCGCTACTAATAGCTTTTTCCTCAATTTGTTTAATGTCTTCTTGTCTAAAAAAACATGTCTTCATGTCTATCATGCAAACGTTTGCACAATCGAATTGTGTGTTTACGCCTCGTTTTGCACTAACATATAAGTATTTGGCGTAAATTTGCAATGTATTCAATTAAAATGTAGTATTTGCGCGAGCAAATAGTGAGTAGCTTAACAAGTAGTTATGTATACAGTAGTTAGTAACAAAGCGAGTCATGAGTAAAGTTGAAAATCATTATTTAAACAAAAAGTAACTAAAACCCGAATATGAAGAAGTTTTTTTTGACAGCAGCAGCCCTCATGGGAGCCGCAAGCATGTTTGCACAAGGATGGCCCGCCAATTACGAAGGCGTGATGCTCCAAGGTTTCTATTGGGACTCGTTCCGCGCGTCGAAGTGGCAGAACCTTGAGGCTCAGGCAGACGACCTCGCCCCTTACTTCAGCTTGGTATGGGTTCCGCAGAGCGCCAACTGCGGCAGCGGACGATCAATGGGATATGACGACCTCTATTGGTTCAGCAATTACAACAGCTCTTTCGGCAACGAAGCCGAACTGCGCTCCATGATCAGCACTTTCAAGAGCAAGGGCATCGGCACCATAGCCGACGTGGTAATCAATCATCGCAACACGCTCACCAACTGGACCGACTTCCCCGTAGAGACATATAGGGGCTTAACCTACAAGATGAATTCTACCGACATCTGCAGTGATGATGACAAGGGAGGAACTTTGACATGGGCTAACAAACAGACACCAAAGGTTAGCCTCAGCAGCAATAAAGATACGGGCGACGACTGGGACGGCATGCGCGACCTCGACCACAACAGCTCCAACGTCCAGACCGTAGTGAAGGCTTACCTCGACATGCTCCTTAACGACTTCGGCTACGCAGGATTCCGCTACGACATGGTGAAGGGTTACGCCGGCAAGTTCACCGGCATTTACAACACTGCCCTCAAGCCCCGCTTCTCCGTAGGCGAGTATTGGGACGGCAACGCCACCACCGTAAAGACATGGATAAACGCCACGAAGGTGAACGGCGAGCCAACATCGGCAGCCTTCGACTTCCCCGTGCGTTACGCCGTGCGCGACCTTATCTCATCCAACTGGAGCAACAAGGCAAAGGACGGTCTCGTCAGCGATGCCACATACCGCCAGTACGCCGTCAGCTTCGTGGAAAACCACGACACGGAATATCGCTCAAGCTCAGAACAGCAAGACCCCATCCGCAAGGACACTCTCGCCGCCAACGCCTACATCTTGGCTTCATGCGGCACGCCATGCGTCTTCTATAAGCATTGGCAGGCCTACCCCACCGACATCAAGATGATGATCAACGCCCGCCACATCGCTGGCATCACCAACACCAGCAACACCACCTTCAACGAGTACGTAGGCTCGAAATGCAACGTACTCAAGACAGAAGGCTCACACGGCACGCTCTACGCCGTGATGGGAGCTAACGCCGACGCTTACCAGACGCCGTCGGGTTACACCGAGATACTGCGCGGCAACAAATATCGCTATCTCCTCAGCAACAACAGCAACGTGGCTTGGGTGGACCTGCCCTCAGGCAGCTACGACAACGCACAGAAGGCTCGCCTCACAGCCGTGAGCGACAAGCAGGGCGCACAGTTAGTATACACCACAGACGGCTCCACGCCCACCGCACAGAGCCACAAGGCTGCAAGCGGCACGCTCATAGACATCCCTGCCGGCACCACCACACTGAAAGTAGGTCTGCTTGTCGGCTCAGCAGTCTCAGCAGTCACAACGCGCACATACAAGGTAGGCCTCTCTGACACGTTCAAGCCGTACGACATCACCGTAAACGTAAACGTGGACAACGTAGGATGGAGCAGGGTGAACTTCTGGACATGGGACGACATGTACGGCGACAACTTCACGTCCACCGGCAAGTGGCCCGGCGACGCCGTCACCACAACGAAGACCGTGGAAGGCCGCAAATGGTATAGCCGCACATACCGCATAGACAAGCGCGACCGCATGCTCTCCTTCGTCTTCAGCACAGCCAGCGGCACTCCTCAGACCGTCAACGTATACGACCTTAACAAGGACGCATACCTCGAAATCTCCGCCAACAAGGACGGCCAAAGCCACTATTACGTGAACGACGTGACCTCCCAAATGCCCACCGCAATAACCACCGTCACCGCCGACGCCCCACGTTCAAAATACTGGTACGACCTGCAGGGCCGCCAATACACCAACCGCCCCACTCAACCAGGCGTATACATCCACAGCGGAAAGAAGATTGTTATAAAATAATAAAGATCCGCGAAGCCCTATCGGGTTTAAACAAAAGGCTTTACATTAGGTCTTACGAGAACCATGTTCTCGACAACCTAACGTAAAGCCTTTTATTTGTGCTAAGCACGCACCCATAACCGGAAAAAACAAAGAAAAACACAAGACAACACAGTAGCGGAGGTCTCCGGCCTCCGCAGCAAGCAACAAGGTTAGTACAACAATAACATGCAACAGTGCTAATCTTACAATAACTAATGAATTGTACCAGATATGGTGCTACGGAGGCCGGAGACCTCCGCTACTAATGGCTTTTTCTTCAATTTGTTTAGTTAGCACAGCCTCTTATACCCTTGTGTTTTTCTTTGTTTTTTCCGAAGGCTCGAAAAGCACAAACGGACTGTGGATGAATGTTTTTGTCAAAGCCCTGCCAATCCTAATTCCTAATTCGGACGGCGGGTGCCGTCCGACACAATATTTGCATTCCTAACGCTCAATACTCCTCGTTCAGCGCACAACAAAATCTTTGGTGCGAAATTCTTGAGTTTTGAGCAGTTAGCGCTAACATCCTCACAGCCAACACATTATACAACCGACAAGCAGAACACGCCAAGAATAACACCACAAAACCAGCCTGTTCATGCTGCTAAAGAGCCACTTTTGCATTGCCATAGAGCCACAGCCATCATGCAAAACAGCCTCTCTTGCCTTCCAATAGTAGAAGTATTGGAGTGCAAGAGAGGCTGTTTTGTTGTATGAGGGTGCCATTAGCACCACAAAACCACCCAAAAACAGCTCTCGAACTCTCTAAAATCAATTTTTATTTTGTAACATGTTTTTACCATTTGTACGATATTTGCATCTTCTACACAAATCAGATTATACAATATCAATTATGGCAAGAAACAAGAAAACATCAGAGACACTATTTCAGTTTACGAACCTCCTCATCACCTTACTGGCGAAGAACGGGCAACACCGCACCATGCAACATTACAAAGCCACGCTCAACAGCTTTATGCGCTACAGAGACAACAAGGACATTGCCATCAAAAAGATAGATGCAGAAGAGATGCGTTCCTACGAAGCATACCTGAAGAACGTGGCGAGAGTATGCAGCAACACCAGCTCGTTCTATCTTCGCATACTCCGTGCCACATACAACAAAGCCGTGGAGAAAGGCATCACTCCACAGCAACACCCCTTCAAGAATGTATACACCGGCATCGCCAAGACCAACAAGCGGGCCATCCCAACGGAAGCCATCAGCCAGATAAAGCATCTGACCTCGTCACGAGACCTTACCACAAAACAAGAAATGGCAAGAGACACATTCCTGATGTGCTTCTATCTGCGTGGCATCTCCTTCATCGACTTGGCGCACCTCCGCAAGTCAGACCTCAAAGACGGCTACCTACATTACGTCCGAAGCAAGACCGGACAACGCCTCACCATACGTTGGGAAAGGGAGATGCAGGACATCGTCGATAAATACCAAGCCCAGACCGCCGCCTCACCCTATCTCCTTCCATTCCTTGTCGGTGACAGCCCACATAAACACAGTAACTGGCAGGACGAGCAACGTCTTTACCATAATGCAGAATCCTGCATTGCCTACCACCTTAAAAAGTTAGGCGCGAAGATAGGCATCAAGGGCAAACTCACCCTCTACGTAGCCAGACATTCATGGGCAACTGCAGCAAGAGACCACAAAGTGTCTCTCTCCGTCATCAGCGAAGCGTTAGGGCACAACTCCGAGTCTACCACCAAAATCTACCTCCGCTCCATCCAAAACTCAGAAGTTGACGAAGCCAACGCCAAGATCCTTGCAGCAATATAACATTAATTCAAAATTCCTTATTCATACACCCCATTCCATAATCCGTTTCTCTATGTAAGAGATACAGAAATTCACGTAACTATTTGAAACACGTGCAGATACTAAACCAATTGTCCGATTCTTCCATTCCGTTGCAGAAAAATATTGAGTACATGTTAGATTTTAATACACATAAATCACTCATATATAATTATTTTTCGTATATTTGCAGTGAATTTCTGTATCTCTTACATAGAGACTCAGACATATGAGTAAGATTTTGAATAATAATTAGGCTTCAGATATACATATCCTATGTCAAACAGTAAACAAGATCTGAGCTTGTCGCTATCACGTATAGCGAACATTGAAAGACATAAAAGTATTGACGATTAGTGGAAGATAATCTATTGGTTTTCAATGCTGTGATACCCATCACACCCCAATTGCCTGGGAAGCTTGACGCTTTTCGAGGGAGGTAAGAATGTATGCTTACCACACCTCATTCCTTACTCTTTTTTTCACTTCGCCATGTGGTATATCATCAAGACAGACTATTATAAGGAGCGTGATGCCATCAAGGACCTGCTACGCCTTGACAGCATAGAGGACATCTACTTCCCTAATTCTCGTCCTAATCTAACAGATATAGGTTGGGATAAGAAAAAGGTCAGTTTCCGCCCAGTCATCAACGGCATACTCTTCGCTTACGTCAAAGACGTCAAGTTGCTGCTGAAAGACCTTAATGCCAACGGCTATTTCCTCCAGAAAGAAGAGTCGCCCAACGACAAGCGGCCCCAAGTGGCAGGCAATGCACACCTCTTCGCGTTAGAAGGCGAGACGGAAGGACTGAAAAGCATGCTCATACACGCCAATATATCAGATGAGGAAATCTATCGTTACAAGGTCTGCATAGAACAAAGCGCTGTACATACCGACGACATCAAGATAGTAGGCAAGGACTACGCAGAACTGGCAGCCAACAACGACATCGTGATGATAACCAACGGACCGTTCGTGGGTTACACCGGCGTCATCAAGCAAGTGAAGAGTCACGGCGTGAAAGACCGCTGCTTCCTCTTCTCCTTAGGAGGCTTCTGCGTACAGCTGTCAGGCATCCGCCGCTATGAGGTAATCGTGGTGAAAGAAACCACCAAAGGCATCAAGGCACAGCTGCCCAACACCTGGCGTTATATCGACCAACTGCAAGGCAGGCTGCAAGCCACATACTTCGCCGACAACTCCGCCGCCGTCCTTCGGCATATCCTCGAAATATATAATAAGGTGAAAGACACCGAAAAGTGTCAAGCCCTGCTGCTGGAGGAGGCCAAGCTGAAACAGACAGAAGCAGAAAGCCGTGAGCTGGCATTGCAAGCCGTGTGGCTACTGCAAGCAAAAGACGACGACTTGGCAGCACTAAAATCCTTAAGCCGTTACTTCCAGAGCACAGACAACAGCGTGGCATACGGACTGGCCGACCTGATACCCGACATGCCCCTACGCCCGTTCCTCACACCAACGTCAGGAGTGGAGCTGCCCAAAGGCAAGAACTACACGCTCTTACCCCACGACGGCTTTGTGGAACTAATATTCCGTGTCAACCTCAAGCAGGAATTTCAGAAAGCGGAGCACTACCCCACCCTCCCAATACAAGACACACACGAAGGAAGATTCACCGACAACGGCAAGCTGAAAGGAAAGATGCGCAAGGCCCGCCCCTTCCGTCTCTCCCCCGAGGAATACATCTATTATGTGCACATCGGCTTACGCGACAACGAAGACGGAACGGGAATGACAGCAATGGTCAACTGGGGTGAGTTTGCCCACCGCTATCACTCGCTGAGCCATTACGAGCGCCAAGCCTTCCTCGAAGGCCTCCTCGCAAAAGGCTACCACCACACCCATCGCCTACTGAGTGAGGCAAGTCTGCATGACGATGGCCCGTCGCTCAGTGGCTTCACATGTCACCTCCCCGACATCAAGACGGAAGACCTCCTGGCACAATACGAGAAATCGCCAAAGACCGCCCGCCTCCCCTTCGCCCTACTCCGCCCCCTCCTCCCCCTCCGCCACTTACTCCGCACCTGCATCCCCTCCGCCGTAGAGTTCTGGCAACGCCAGCGCCTCCTGGAATGGCGCCACCTAATCCAACGCCACGTCCTGCTGCATAACCAGCCGTTAGGGAGCGAATGAAGGATGTATAGAGTTGAATACAAAAAACTAAAGAGTTCGGCAAATAAAGTAGCGGAGGTATCCAGCCTCCGCCACACCAAGCCCAAAAGCAAACCATAGGATGTACGGCCTACAGCAATTGATTAATATAGTCAGCTTTGTTAAACGACATGTTAAAATCAAAAATAAAGATTAATATATGAATAATAATCATTATTTTTGTAGTATACATACTGGCAAAAGCATGCACAATATAAACAAATCCCATTAAGACTATATATGAAAGATATAACAATAAACAATTTTCGCTGTTACGAACATAAAGAGATTGAGTTTCGTAGAAGCATCAATCTCTTGATTGGTGACAATTCAAGCGGAAAGACTTCGCTTATCCGGGCTTGCAATTTTGTTGCAAACTCGTTGTTCTGCGGATTCAGCGACGAAAATACTATCTGGAAGACAGTGGAGGATGCTGACTTCAAGTTGAATATAGATGCCAATAACACTATTCTGCCAGAGCAGCCTGTGTCCATATCATTTCATCTTGCGCCTTGGGACGTTGCTCCCATCGTAGACCGAAGCAACACGACTATAGATTTCGATTATTCTACACAACTTCGTATAGAAAAGAGATCTAAAAAGAATAGTCGCAATTTGGTTCAGGGATTGGCCCTATTAAAGAATTATGCTTCTCTGTTATATAACAATTCGCATGTTCAAGAAAACAATACTGTTGTTCAACTAAATGCGTTGCCGGTATATGCATGCTTTACAACCGAGGATATCCATGCCTCTCGTAAAATTGACAAACAGAAATTCAAGGAATATGCACAAAAGCCTTCATTCGGCTATTTTGAGTGTTATGACTGTCGTGGCTTGTTCGACTACTGGCTCGACCGACTGCTTGTGCTGCAAGAGGCAGAAACCGGAGCGGAAGAAATAGAATGTGTAAGGAACGCTATTCATGAATGTCTTGGCAAAAACGGTTGCAACATCATTGACGATGTAGTTATCCGACCAATGAAGGGCAAAGTATATTTTAGATATACCGACGGCAGATACGTTGAATCGTCAATGCTTTCGGACGGCTACAAACGATTAGTGAACATCGTGACTGACTTGGCAATACGCTGCGCATTGCTCAACAAGACAAGGTATGGTGCTGATGCCTATAAACATACTCGTGGCACCGTTATAATCGACGAGATTGACGAGCATCTTCACCCCGCGTTGCAGACCAAAGTACTCAAATCGCTACACGCCACATTCCCCGAGGTGCAATTCATAGCAAGCACCCATGCACCTCTTGTTATGTCGTCTGTTGAAAAATCAGACAACAATGTGGTTTATCGTCTGTTCTACGATGCCGAAGCACATACATACAGCCACGTAGAACTGAATACATACGGTCTTGATTCTAATTTGATACTGGAAGAAGAGATGATGGTAGACAGTCGCGATACTGCAATCGGCAATCAGATCAGAAAGATAGAGACATTGGTAAGTGAGCGAAAACTTGCAGAGGCGAAATCATTGCTCTCTGACTTGGAGTTGAAGACTTATCCTTCTCAACCTTCATTAATAAAAATACACTCCATCATCAACCGACTTGAGAGCAGACAGAGATGAAACATATAGAAAAGAACTTTGATGCTCAAGAGGTCATAGAATATGAGGCAGAGCTAAAAAAGAACCAGCTGGACAAAGACAGTCTTGCTGACATTTCGGTACATCCGACGATGAAAGGCAAAGATGTCTATGATACCGTTAAGAGCTTTCCTTCTTTTAAAGGCTTGACAAACATAATGTTTGAGGAGCAGGGCGGAATATGTTGCTACTGCGGATGTCGTCTGGAATATCCCCAGCAACCACAATATATTGTAGAACATGTATTTCCTAAAGAGAAAGACAGGACCATAGCAGGTGAATATGAAAATCTTCTTCTTTCTTGCAAACCAACGGATGAGGAGGAAGAAAAAAGGCTAAAGGCACCTAAAAAGGAACGCAAAAAGTTCTTTCATTGCGACAAATCAAAAGGCTCAGAAATTATAGGCATAACTCCACTTCAGGAAGACTGCCATAATTATTTTGAATATGATGAGTTTGGCGGTGTGAAAGGAGCGGATGATAAAGTTGAAAAAGATATAGAAACGCTCAATTTGGATTGCCGATGGCTGCATGATCGTCGTCAGGCTGCCATAGAAGGAGAAATCTATGATGAGAATTACAATTTATTGCCAGACAACGAATTGCAACAACGCCTTGAAACAATCATGAACAAGGATGCAAACGGAAAGTATACAGAATTTTGTTTTGTTATAAAGAATGTGATTGAAGGTTTGTTGGAAGGTAAGCACTCAAATTAGGGCTTGGATCAGAAAGAAGTTACTTCACAGCTGAATTTAAACAGCGTTTTCCTTCAAGCCAAATGCACAGTCCAAGGCACGCTTTTGCTATATCATGGCCAGGGAATAATAGCATATAGTAGCGGAGGTATCCTGCCTCCGCCACACCAAGCCAAACGCAAACCATAGGTGGTACGGCAAGCAGCAATTAATAATTACCAAATACTCACTAATAATTATATAAGATGACTCTCCCTTTATATGTTTGTTCCGCAAAGCGGGACAAACATATAAAGTAAAAGGCACTTGCAAAAATGCCAATACAAATGGCTATGCCCAAAAATGAACACAAAACATACGCTCATCACGATGAAAACTATAATAAATCCACTTGCTTTCTTTAATTCTTCTTCCTTTTCTTCATTTTATGAAGAGAAAATGAAGCATAAAAAGGGTGGCGGTTTGGATGGTCTTATTCCAAGCAAGTTCTTTCATCGTTATGTCGATGAATTTGAAGACATAGCAAAGCGTTGTCGCAAGGGCACATACGAATTCTCACCATATAGAGAGAAACTTATATTAAAAGGACGGGAGAAATTTCCAAGAATGCTTTCCGTACCATGCATGCGTGATAGGATGGTGCTTGGAGAACTCAATCTCTATTTGCAGGATGCGTTTCCTGAGGCCGTTAACCATGATGTCCCCAATAAATACATCAATGATGTGGCAGATTTCTTGGCAGAAAATTCTTCCGAGACAATTTACTTTTTTAAGACTGACATAAAGGGATTCTTTGATAACATCCACTTGAATACGTTATACGCCAAGTTGGAAACGAGAATAGAGGCTCCGATGTTACAACTTATAAAGGCTGCTATCGAAACTATCACAGTTGCTTCGGATTCTCCTAAGACAGCGATTAGACGACAGGAAAGAAAGAATGGTATTCCACAAGGTTTAGCGATTTCAAACATTCTTGCATACATTTCTATGTTAGAATTTGATGAAAGCATCAAGGCAATGTGTGATACGAACACCGTCTATAAAAGATACGTTGACGATATCTTGATATTGAGTACATCTACAATAGATGCTTCTTTTGTAGATAAGTTCAAGAAAGAACTTGATCAGCGATGCGTAAGCTTGGAACTCTCTCCTGACAAAACCCAATATGGTGTGGTAGGTAATGCTGCATTTGATTATTTAGGATACATGATTAAGTCCGTACATACTATTTCTATACGAAACAAAAATGTACAGTCTTATCTGAACCGAATTTCTCGGTTGATAGCCCGATATAAAACTCAGAAGACCAACAAGAATCTTCGTCCACGTTTTATTTGCCAAGACAAAGAGTTCGACGATTATTATGTTTCCTTGATTAATCAGAAACTTGCAGGAATCAAGATTTCGCACCATCTCTTCGGATGGCTGCCGTATTTTCAGGCGATGACTGATATCCGCCAGTTGTATGAGATCGACACCGTGGTGCATCGCAAGTTTATGAAAGGTTTGGACATCGCATCACGAATTAAGAGTTTGCCCAAGGTGTATTGGGATATAAAGAAGAATGCAGGCAAACATACTTTGATGGATTATGATGCCTTAACAGACATCGCAGACATACGAAATTATCTTTTGTCAAAAGGTTTGATAGATGAAGATGTTAAGTATGACGATGAGGATATCAAGATAAAGTATATGGTTCATCTTGATCGTTTAAAGAAAGATGCCATGATAAGTATAGGTACCACATCATAGAGGGGGACTTTGGGCTTAGCCCTTGGGTCATGCGTGTAGCATCGACTTTTTGTTAAGAATTTAATATACAGTATAGTATATGCCACATTTCTTGTGGAATTTTCGCTTTCGATTGGGTTCCCCTCTATTTTAAAAGAACAATAACATGTATCTGGAAGAATTTAGCAATACAGTATATAAGACAATGTGTGCGAGGTTTACAGCCTTTCGTCGTGTCAAGCGCAATCGTGACGCTTCAAAGGTAGCTGAAACCTTGTTCTCGGCTTCCATTATCGGCATAAGCTTAATAGCTTTAATGAGTGACAATTTGGACGTGTCTAAAAACATAAGTGTTTTCACCATTATTCTTTCCACATTCCTGCTTTCATTGTCTTTGCTGTTAAGCGGATTGAACTACGACAAGCGAATGGACAATTATCATGCATGTGGAAACGAATTGAATAGATTGTATCGCAATATGCATCATGATGTCAAGACACTTACAGAAGAAGAACAGAAGAGAAAGGAGCCGGATTATATTGATCAATATTTCAACATACTGAGCAAGTATAATCAAAACCACACATCGTTCGATTACGATTACGCAATGTCCTTGCTTTCTGACTGCTCAATGGGACTTGACTTACGTTTAAGGCTAAAAATAAGATATTACATATTTGATATGTATATAGTTTATTGGCTGATAGCCATAGTGCCTGTTGTTTGGATAGCTTGGTACTGTTTATATAAAGGGGTATAAGTATGGAATGGACTACAAAAATCCAAACACAGCTTAATCGTGTAGCAGACCGTTATGTTCATGGGTATAGACGAATTGATGAATGTGTTGAAGAAATTTAAAGAACTCATAAAATAAGTATATTCATTAAAAGCGGATAGAATTAAGTTTGCTTGAATTCTTGAGCATGAAGACCTTATCCATGTATTTAACGGTTGCAGGGATTTTTTCAGTCTGCGGCCAGGCAATATCGGATTGGCAATATGCCAATAGTTAATAAACAAGTAAAAATTTTAACATCTCAATATGTAGGCACTTGTAAAAGTGCCTAAACGAAGGGCTATGCCCTAAATTGAGTACTAACCGAATAAGAATCTATTTGTATGAATCATATTAAAAGAAAAGTTATACATAATGATTCTATAAGTTTCAGCCAATATGCAAAACTTAGAGCTTTGTTTGAACAGAAAAATTGGGAAATAGACGAAGAGTTAGAGATATCTACTTTTGAAAGATACTTTAATACTTTGTCGAAGCTTTCTGTTGAACAGCAGGATTTTATGTTACAATTATCCTCTCGTTTCCTACATATTGAACAAACTAAATATCTCAAAGAACTTCTTGGCCCATTAAAAGAGTTAAGGAATAAATATCCCAATAGTAATCTTGTATTTTTACCATGTTTGCCAAAAGAGGATCAAGGTAAAACCAAGAGTTGTAGTGCAGTTCTTTACCAACTTAAAGGAACTACTATTAAGAAGTACATGACATTGGGAAAATATTATGTGTGCGAAAGTGTATCAGAACAAATTCTTAAGACTTTAGAAAATCAAGATTTTATAATTGTACTTGTGGATGATTTTGTTGGCACTGGTGAAACAGCTATTGGTGCAGTAAATTATGTTCGAGAACTTTGCCCGTTTTTGGACAACAATGAACACATTAAAGTTCTATGTATAGTTGCTATGAAGGATAGCATAAATAAATTGCATAACAACGGTGTTGATTTGTATTGTTCTCATAAAGAATCTAAGGGAATTAGCGATTTTTATTCTGGTGAAGAGTTGGTTAAAGCCAAAGAGCATATGGAATCTATAGAAAAAACGATAAAAACAAAACCAAGATACCATTTTGGCTATGGAGAATCTGAGGCTTTAGTATGTATGGAACGTTGTCCTAATAATACTTTCCCTATATACTGGGCAACAAAGAATCTAGCTCCTTATGAAAGATAATCAAGAACAAATATTGCTATTGTTGCAAATAGTTAAGACAAATGGAAATGTTATGACTTTGGTGCGTAATGGAATGGAACTCTCAAAACTGTCGAGGCTTATAAGTACTTTGTCAATGAATGGAATCTTGTGTGTCGGTAATGACTTTGTAGAGTTAACGTCTAAAGGGGAAGACTATTTGAAGCAGATTGCTAAAAGTTTAGGCAAAAGAGGTTTGTATGCCTATTTTGGTGTGGAAGACTACTATCGTAATAGTATAAAAATATCCACAGAAGACATCTATATACCAACAAAGAGAATGAAGGGAAAGAAGCAGTAGGCATTAGTTCAATGCGAGAAGCATGGAATTGTGAGTCACAATTCTTCTGAGTAATTACATCAAGTCTGCCATTACAATATATTTTGTATGGCAGGAGCCATACAAAATATATTGTAATGGCCGGAGCCCAAGGCTCCACAGATTTCTGTGCTGCGCTGTGCAGCACAGAGAATCTGACAAATATTTTGGTAATGCCTCTGCTTCTTTCTTTTATTCTTTTTAAAGTTACAATAAAATGGATTTCGAAAGATATTTATCGGATTTCACACAAGCTGCTAAAGAAAGTGGTTATATCGAAGATGAAATAACATCACTTCTTCAATATGCAAGAGGTCTATATAATAAAGGTTTTCCTATTATTTATGACCAAGAACATCTTTCTTTACTTGTAGGATTTGATTATTATCATTGCTTATTGCCTATAAGCAATTCTCAAGCTTATTTCTACAAAAGATACGAAATCCCGAAGAAAAATGGTGGTATCCGCATTATAGAGGAACCATTTCCTGCTTTGAAAGAGATGCAAACTTGGATTCTTAGAAATATTTTGGAGCCAGCCTCGCTACGATATGTTTCTCCAGTTGCAAAAGCTTTTATGCCTGGCAAAAACTTACGAGAAAATGCTCGTTTTCATAGACAAAAACAAATAGTGGTTGCTCTGGATTTGCATGATTTCTTTGGCAGTATTAAGTCAATGACTGTTTATCAGTTATTTCGTGATTGGGGCTATAATAAATCTGTAAGTATGATGTTGACAAAGTTATGCACATTGAGAAACTCTTTACCGCAAGGTGCTCCAACTAGTCCAATGCTCTCAAATTTAGTTTTTTTCAATTTGGATGAAAAAATCTTTAAATATTGTAAGGAACGCAATATTAGATATACAAGATATGCAGACGATATGACATTTTCTGGTGATTCCTTTTCCATTTCTCATCTCATCACTTATGTGAAAATGTTAGTAGGAACAAAAAGTTATAAACTTAATGAAGAGAAAACCAAGGTTATGAGAAGGGGCTGTTGTCAGAAAGTCACAGGAGTTGTTGTAAATGAGAAGATGCAAGTAGATAAGTCTTATCGTGACAAAGTTAGACAAGAGGTTTACTATTGTATAAAATATGGAGTATCTGAGCATATGAGTAGATTAAATCTTCCTAATTGGATAAAAACTCCTAAGGTTTATCTACATCATTTACTTGGAAAGGTGAATTATGTATTACAAATTAATCCCAAAGATAGTAAGTTCTTAATATATCGAGATTATTTACGAAGCCTCCTTTCTTTAGAACAAAAATAAAACTAATAAATTATGTTTAAAAAAATATTAGAAAAGCCATTATCATATTGGTTAGACCAAAATGATAATAATGTGTATTATGTACTATATAATTCTTCTTATGTATTATGGGATAATGTTTTATTGGGTAAAATAAACACATCTGAAGGAAATATACCTGTTGTTTACAATTATGAAAACACAAATGGAAAATCAATCATTCATTCTTTTATTACTGATACCCTTAGTCAAAATCCAGTAAAATACAAACAGTTAGATGATAGCTTGAAGAACAACAAACAAATAAAAGAACATATAAATGCCATTATCTCTAATGAAAACAAGAACTCTCCAAATAATCTTGAAATCAAGCAACTGCTTTTACATATAAAAAGTGACAGCTGCTCATACTCTTATGCTAATGTAGAGTATATGTCGGTTGATGAAATTGTTAGTATGATAAAGCAAGATATACAAAAACAGTTTAGGTCTGCTAATGATCTTAAATCATTATATTGTGGTATAACAAACGATATAGATTTACGTATGGAACAACATCGAATAAATGATTTTTCCATTGTAGATGGACAGGTATATGCATACGTTTGTGCAAATGCAATTGTTGCGAAACGTGTACTATACAAACTGGAGAAGAACGGATACAATATAGGAGAACAAAATGCTAAAGGTAATGTTGCTGTTCAAGCTCAATTTATTGTATATATTCTAAAGATAGAATGTCGAAGATAAATTGGTGAATGCAGAAGACGCACCCAACCAAGTAATCACTAATCAATGATAACTAATCATTAGGTTAGTGTAAATATCTCTGTGTGAATCCGTGCCATCTGTGGGAGACCACAACGCACCTGACAAGTAAAGTAATCAATAATCATTAGGTTAGTGTAAATATCTCTGTGTGAAACTGTGCTATCTGTGGGAGACCACAATGCACCCAGCCACGTCATCACTGATTGGCTTTATCGGTAACTCTGATAAGTGCCGTCATTCATGCAACAATTTTAGTAAGTGGAATCTGCTGAAGGAACATTTATAGAGTTTGGAGGTTGAGGATGATACGATTTGGGAGAATGATAGAAACGAGTTTTTAAAATCAATAGAAAAGGAGAAGTAAATGTCACCCCAAATATCAGATAACAACAAGCGGATAGCTAAGAATACTTTGCTTCTTTACTTCCGAATGCTCTTTATGATGGCTGTATCGTTATATGCAAGTCATACTATAAATATAATATAAAAGGTGCTGTAAGTACTGGGATAACTACAAAGAAATACGATGAATAATTACAACGATATACAAATAATTATCATGGCTGGCGGCGTTGGCAGCCGTTTCTGGCCCATGTCCACCCCCGACTACCCCAAGCAGTTCATCGACGTAATGGGCGTGGGACGTTCACTCATCCAGCTCACCGTCGACCGCCTCAAGCCCATCTGCTCCGTGGAGAACATGTGGGTAGTGACAAACGAGAAATACATCAGCATTGTCAAGGAGCAAATCCCTGACATGCCAGTAGATAACATATTATCAGAGCCGGAGGCTCGCAATACCGCTCCATGTATCGCTTATGCCTGTTGGAAGATTCAGAAGAAGCATCCTGATGCCAACATCGTGGTGACGCCATCCGATGCCCTGGTCATCAATACCTCGGAGTATCAGCGAGTGCTCAGCAAGGCATTGAGCTATACTTCCGATAAGAACGCCATCGTTACCATAGGTGTTAAGCCAAGCCGTCCGGAAACAGGCTATGGCTATATCGCTGCAGCAGAGCCAACATCCGTAGATGAAATCTACAAGGTAGAGGCTTTCAAGGAAAAGCCAAACCTGGAGACTGCTGAACAGTACCTTGCCGCTGGCAACTACTATTGGAATGCCGGAATCTTCGTATGGAACATTGATACCATCAGCAAGGCAATCCGTACCTTCCAGCCTCAGCTTGCCAGTATCATGGATGAGATGGCACCTTCTTTCTATACCGAACAGGAGAAAGAGGTAGTCGGCAGACTCTTCCCAACCTGCGAGAAGATAAGCATTGACTATGCCGTAATGGAGAAGTCGAAGGAAATCTATAACCTGCCAGCCGAGTTTGGCTGGAGCGATTTAGGTAGCTGGGGCAGCCTCCGTACCTTGCTTCCACAAGATGAGGAAGGCAATGCCAAGGTAGGCAAGGACATTCGCTTGTATGAATGCAAGAACTGCGTGGTTCATGCAGCCGATGAAAGCAAGGTGGTGGTTCAAGGCTTGGATGGTTATATCGTAGCCGAGAAGAATGGACAGCTGCTTGTCTGCTCTTTGAAGGAAGAACAGAGAATTAAAGAATTTGGAAAGTAATATATGTCAAATCAAACATCAGATAATAACAAGCGGATAGCTAAGAATACGATGCTTCTTTACGTGAGAATGTTCGTGTTGATGGCTGTTAATTTATTTACATCTAGAGTTGTACTCCAATGCCTTGGTGTGGAAGATTTTGGTATATATGGAATTGTGGGAAGTGTGGTGACGCTCTTTGCTTTCCTTAATTCTGCCATGTCTACATGCACCAGCCGATTCCTAAGTTTTTATATAGGAAAGGATGATAAGCAAATGGTCAATAAGGTGTTCTCGGCAAGTATGAATTTGTATTTTGGGGTAATGCTTGCAATACTGTTGCTTGCAGAAACTATCGGTTTATATGTTGTCAATTATGTACTCAACATACCTGATGATAAGATGGTAGCTGCAAATATTGTCTATCAATTTTCAATATTGACATTTTGTACGTACCTCATTAAAATACCATATAATGCAGCTATAGTCTCATACGAACGGATGGATTTTTATGCTTATCTTAGTATTGTAGATGTGATATTTAAACTTGGTGGAGTATATTCATTATTTATCTTCTCATCTAATAGATTAGCTCTGTATGCTATGATAATGTTTGTGATAAGTTCGGCGGTGACATTTGTTTACTATCTTTATTGTCACAGAAAGTTTCCTGACACACATTATTGTGGTAAGAAAATTGATAAATCTTTGTATAAGCAACTGTTTGGTTTTAGTGGATGGTCTATGTTCTCTGGTGTTGCCAATATGGGATCCAATACGGGGGTAAACATGATATTGAACGTATTTTGCGGTGTGACAGTTAATGCAGCTGTGAGTATTGCCAATCAGGTGAGTAATGCCATGTTCTCGTTTGTATCAAATTTCCAGACTGCCTTTACGCCACAAATTACAAAGTTGTATGCTACAAATGAGAAAGAAGCATGTTACCGTTTGGTTTATCATTCTAGCAAGTTTTCCTATTATCTGTTTGGGGTGTTGATTCTTCCTCTTATCATTGCGATGCCTGCATTGTTGTCGATTTGGTTGGGAACAGTACCAAAGTATGCGGTGGAATTTACTAATTTAATATTGATATATATGTTGATAGATGCACTGTTTTGTCCACTGTGGCTGTTTGTTGATGCAACAGGTAAAATTAGAACGCACCAGATTGTGACAGGACTGTTGATTCTTTCCAACTTCCCTATAGCGTATATCTTGCAGAAAATGAATTTATCCCCAAATAGCGTTTGGTATGCACGTATTGCGATCAATGTTATAGCCAATGTTTTTAGATTGATATATATGTTGAGGGTGTTTAGTTTCCCATCGGCAACATTCATATCAAAAGTGTTATTGCCGATAAGCCTTACTACTATAATTGTCTTGTTTCCGACGTGGTATGCTTATAGACTGTTTGGTGATGGCTTTATCTGTACCGCATCTTTTGTTATATTGTCTTTTGTGTTTAGCACATTCGTGGTTTATCTTGTAGGATTGTCAAAATCAGAACGAAATTTCATCAACAAAACAGTTTGTGCTAAAATATACTCGAAAAAAAAATAGTATGATAAAGAGAATCAATAATACAGCCAATGCGTGGAAATTCATCCTTACATTGATGGTGATTTACATTCATTCTTTTTCTCTTGTTCCTGCAGGGGAAGGTACATTGCTTTACTATATTAAGGTTTATTTTAGCTTTGTTTTTCCCAGAATTGCAGTCCCCATGTTTTTTGTTTATTCTGGGTACTTTTTCTTTAAAGGGAAGGAATGTGGTTTTAGAATATGGTTAGGTAAGATGAAAAGACGTATGAGGACATTGCTTTTGCCATTTTTCTTGTGGTCAGTAATAGGCTCTTTGTTCTTTATATGCATTGATAAAATCCAGAGAAATTTTAGCATCCTTGAAATATTTAATCATACTTTTTGGATGAACGCATATACCCCCTCTTCTTATCTTCCTCAATGGGTCGGGTATGAGATTCCTAAGGTTACGCCATTAAACATGCCTTTGTGGTATGTGCGTGATTTACTGATATTAATGTGCTTGTCTCCTTTGGTTTATGTCGTATTGCAGCGTAAGCTATTGGGTAAATCTCTATTGGTAAGCTTGTTAGTTGTCTTTTTGTTCTTTAACACAGATAAGTTTCCATACATAGGCATAGACAGTCTTTTATTCTTTGTTTCAGGAGCGTTCTTATCCTATTTGTCGAAGGATGTTTTTATGAAACCTGCATTTGTGAAGAAGATAGTCTTTATATTGGTAATAGCCACGAGTATTGGCGCTTTCTTGACTTATGGACAACAATATGAAACATTAAGTAGGCATTTATATATATTGGTGGCGATAGTATTTATACTTTCATCATCTTTATCAATAAGTATAATAAAAGCATTTGACAAATTGCAACTCGGGGGGGGTAAAATGTTCTTTGTTTATTGCTCACATATTATGATATTGCGCTTATTGGCGATCATAACATACAGATTGTCTGTTATGATTCCACCATGTATACATTTTGTGTTGTATTTTATGAGTCCAATTATTTGTTTTGGAATATGTGTGGCACTATATGATATTTTGCAAAAAATCAGCTCAAGCTTTTTGGGCATATTAGTAGGAAACAGAATAAAGTAATGAAAATGAAAAAGCATATTTTTCTTTTTACGATGGATATGACGCTTGATGGCGGCGTGGAAAGAGTTGTGGCTAATTTGGCAAACTCCTTTTCCAAACGTGGCTATCGTGCTGATATCATAAGCCTTTTTAAGGCAAATGAGAGTATTAAATACCACCTTGACGAAAAGATAAAGGTGAAATTTTTGTTTGATAACCTATCATTTGCGAGTTGGCATAATAGCCTATTGGTAAAATCTAATTTATATTGGAGATATAAATTGGCATTGAAGTTCACCGACAAGCTTTATCGCTACATTGATAATGAACTCTCTGACGGCGAAACTGCTGTTGTGATGTGGAATTCTTATCTAATCACGCCCCTTTATCGTCATCATAATGTCCATATCATAGGTTTAGATCACTCTCGTTATCCGTTTGGTAATATTGTCAAAGGGTTGCGCCATAAACTTCATACCTATATGGTGAGCAAGTTTGATGTTGTAACGACTCTGAATGGGGATGAAGTGGATAAATGGCGAACTATAGGCAGACCTGTTTATGTAATGCCAAATTATCTTCCCGAAAATGGATTCCAAACTGTTCCTAAGATTAATGACAGAAAAAAGGTTGTTGTAAGTTTGGGACGCATGAATACCAATCAAAAGGGATTTGACAGATTGATAGAAGCGTATTCTTTGATTGCTGCAAAGCATCCTGAATGGAAATTGAATATCTATGGAAGTGGTTGCTTACAAAAGGAATACCGACAACTGATTAATGATTTGAATATGCAGGATTTTATAGAAATTTTTGATTTCACAAAGAATCCGTTGGCGGTATATCAAACTGCTTCTATTTATGCCATGTGCAGCCGAGATGAAGGATTTGGTATGGTGTTGCTAGAGGCTGGTAGTCTGGGGGTTCCTCTTGTTGCTTATAACGTGGAATTCGGACCTCGTTCAATAATAAAGAATTCTGTTACTGGTTATATTGTACCAGATGGAGACAAGGTAAAGTTCGCAGAATCTTTGGAGAAATTGATGAACGACGAAAAACTCAGAGAAAAGATGTCTGAGGAAATCCTAAAGGATATTCCAGCTAGATTTTCAGAGAAAGTGATAATGGATAAATGGATAAAAATAATAAACTCGATATAGGATGAAAAAGATAGGTATTGTATCAGCGTTTGATCCTCATTCAGACAGAAAAGCTCATAGCGGCATATTGTATAAAATAAATGAGGCAATCGAAAATGCAGGGTTTGAAACCGTTTGGATAAAGAACCCTTTTCCTTTGCGATATAAATGGATTTGCCGCTTGATCGCTTTGTTGAATAGGGTCGGTATTGCTAAGGGGGTCTATTTTGACCGTACTTTTTTAGGGGCAAAACTATTAGCTTCTACAATAGATTATACCGAAATCGATAGTTGTGATTATATTATGGTTGTACATTATTTCCATGTACCTGCTTTTGGAAAAATAAATAAACCTATAATATATCATAGTGATGCGACTTTTGAATTGGCTAATAATTATTATTTGCATAATATGCCTTTATGGAATCAGAAGCAGGCTGAAGATATAGAAAAATTAGCATTGGAGAATTCTTCATGGCATTTGTCTTCTTCTGTTTGGCGTGAAAACTCTGTTGTTAATCATTATGGAATAGATAGAAAGCATTGTGTAGTCTTAGAGTACGGTTCATGTATAGACACCAATGGAATTCGTCGTACTCCTGTTAATGATGGTATTTTGCGGTTACTATTTATGGGAGTAGACTGGGAGAGAAAGGGTGGTAGAATAGCGGTGGCAGCAGTTGATATATTAAATCAACGTGGTATTAAGACAGTATTGACTGTTGCAGGATTAAAACATATACCAAAAGAATGTATAGGAAAGGATTTTGTTAATTTTGTAGGGTATTTGAATAAAAATATACCTTCTCAATATGAACAAATGAAATCTATTCTAAGATCAACGGATTTTCTATTGTTGCCTACAAAAGCAGAATGTAGTGCCGTTGTCTTTTGTGAAGCTGCAGACTACGGCACTCCAGTTGTAACTTATGATACAGGTGGTATTGGTAACTATGTAGTGAATGAGATGAATGGTTTCCGACTTCCTGAAGGCTCTTCTCCAACGCAATTTGCTGATAAAATTGAAGAAATATGGCAAACTCATGGTATGTTGGAACGTTTGTCATTGGGGGCAAGAAAGCTTTCAAAAGAAAAACTGAATTGGGATAATTGGACAAAATGGTTTAAAGAAAATATATATGAACAGAATTAATTGCTTAAATAAATGTTATAATGTATTTTTTATCGCATTATTTCTTTGTTCAGGGGTAATCCCTATATTTAGAAATAAAATATTGGAAGCGTTTCTTGTATGGATAGGCATATTTTTTTTAATTTTTTCCATTGGCATATCACTAAAAGAAGATACAAAAAAAATAGGAAAAAGCTTGTATTGTGTATTGCTGATTTTTGCCTTAGTGTGGAGTTTTCGTGCCATATTTTTGGATTCGAGTGAACATTTTTCAGGTACACCATTATTGACAATATTTGGCTCGCTTGAATTTGGTATATTCACATATTTATTGCCACTTGCCTTTTTGTTTTCGGAAAAGAATATAATCTCAATACTATATAAAAGGTTGTCTTTTGTCATAGTTATTTCATTTATATTGTTCTTGATAAATTATTCTTCCATTGTGGCAGGGAAATATTTGTCTTTTTTATCTTTTTCAATTTGTTCAATATTATTTATTCCATTTCTTCTATATATAAGAAAAAGATATTTGCAATATTGCCTAATGTTTTTCTTATTTAGTATAATTTGTTTTCTACTAATAGGCGAACGTGCAATATTAATATATTTTTCTCTATCTTTATTGGGATTTTTTGGAGTAAAAATGCATTTCCTTAATATTGCTTGGAGTCTTATTTTATTAGCAGGGATTAGTGTTAGTTTAGCAATACTTATTTATTCTCTTTATTATGGAGTTAGTATCTTTGAAATCTTACAAGATTTATATTTTGATACAAATGATATGGCTCAAGATACTCGAAGCTTTATTTTTTATGAATTGAGTGAAGATTTAACTCGTAATCACGAATGGATTTATGGAAAAGGAATGCTTGGAGTTTGTTATTCTCCGTTTTTTGATTCAAGTACAAATCCTAATGCCGATTCCGCTTATAGAATAGGGTTGGAAGTCGGATTTTTACAATATTTATTGAAAGGTGGACTTTTATATTTATCATTGATAATGTTAACTTTTTTAGGTGCTATTTATAATGCATTTTTTAAATCAAAAAGTAAATTCATAAAAACTATAGGTGTTCTTCTATTCGTAAATTTTGTAATATTATGTATTTCTTATACCCCTTCGTTTAATATGTGGTATTTTCATATATGGATAATGATAGGAATGTGTTATTCGAATAAATTTTTAAAATTATCAGATAATGAAATTAAAACAATAATAAATAGTGTTCACTGAATAAAACAGTGACTATTTTATATGCAGTTATTTATATTGCTTTATATTTAGTTGCTTAACATGAAATTTATAAACTTTATACTTAAAAAATATAAGTGAGATGAAGTATACTTCACATTTAAAACAGTTATCGGTTGATATTTTTCGTTCATATTTTGATGATTTGGACAAGAGTATTCGCTGCATAAAACTCGGCGATTGTCTTCCGTGGACAGAACTTGACGAAGTTCCTTAGGAAACTTTGTCTTGCTCTTTTTTATTTTTGGCTCAAATTATGGCCAAATGCCATTGCAAAGTATAGAGTCCGCAGCTTTGCTTATATGGCAATTAATTAATTCAGTGGACATTAAATAATTAATGATGAAATATGATATTGTAATTCCAGTATCTTACAAAGATTGTTGGATTTTAAAGAAAAATATTAGATATATTAGAGATAATTTGATTGGAGCAAATAAGATATATGTTATATTAAATCGCGACTTGTTCAGATGTTTTAAAAGCGATTTTTTATCAAAATATTCAGTATATTTAATTGATGAGAATTGTTTGGCTTTAAACTTAAATTTTAAAGAAGTCAAAAATGCCTTATTTGAAAAAGGACTTGATAGATTAACAGGTTGGTATTTCCAACAGTTTCTTAAGATGGCATTTGCTTTTTATGAGAATGTCGAAGATTATTATTTAGTATGGGATAGTGACACTTTCCCAATAAACAAAATTAGTTTTTTTGATAATCAATGTCGAGTTTTGGTTAATCCGAAAAGAGAGCATCATCAACCTTATTTTGATATGATTAACAAGATTCTTGGAGATAACTGCAAATTTGCTTCATATTCATTTATATCAGAACATATGATGTTCAAGACTTCTTATATGAAAGAGTTGATTCAGATAATAGCTTCAAAGCAAAACCTTGATATTAGTTTGTGGTGGAAATTTATTATAGAGAATTCCGATTCCAAAATTAATCAGAATTTTTCAGAGTTTGAACTTTATGGTACATATCTTTTTAACAATTATCCAGAGTCCTTTGTGATACGAAATCTTATTACATTTCGCTCTGGTGGTAAATTTTTTGGGCGTACAGTTACAAAAGAAGAATTAAAGTATCTATCATATGATTTTGATACAGTTTCATTCGAGAGAGGACAAATACCAAATGGTATAAGAGGTCTTAAGTGTATGATAATAAAAAAATGGATAGAAATAACCCATATTTTACATTTGTAGCTTTTGTGTTAGATGAATGCAAACTTCTCTCAGCAAACACTAATATATACTGTATATTAAGAATTATAAATAGAAAATGAGACGTTTAATAATAGCAGATATTAAGAGCCCAAATTTTATGGGCAAATGCACAGGGCATTTTTTTGCTGTTGCTCATAATTATTATGGGCTATTCAAAGAAAATGTTGAAACGCTTGTTGCTGGCGGTCCTGTTTACAGACAACAATTTGAAAAGGAATTATTATCACTTCCTAATGATGTGTTGCTATGTGGAGAATCGAAATTTAAAAATAAGTGGAAATATTTCCAAAATGCACGTAGTTTATTTCGCAAGGCAATCGGTGATACAATTGTTATACAACAAGGTGGTGTTATAACTTCCTTTCTTGCAATTGCTATGTTTTATCATCGACAAAGTAAATTGTTCTTGATTCAATATAGTAATGAAGGGCTTCGTTCTTTTCTTGGTAGAATGCTTTACAAATTGTGCAAAAGTAAGATAGATGGTATTATATGTCCAAATGATATGGTTGGTAAGGTCTATGAGAGACCTTACTGCGTAGTTCCAGATTATATTTATCTTGACCGTAAAGAACAAATAGATATTCCATTTTGCGAAAAAAAATATGATGTGTGCTTCGTTGGTCGCATTGAGAAAGAAAAAGGTGTTCTTGATGTCGCAAGAAAAATTGCAGAAACCAAATATCGTATGGTTATTGCCGGAAAGGTTCGTGATATTCAATTGGGTGAAAAGCTTCAGGCATTAAATTCGAGATGCTCAAATATAGAATTGCATATAGGTTATGTTACCGACGAAGAGTATTATGGATACATACGTAATAGTCGTTTTTGTATTCTCAACTATCAGGGTGAATATTCTCGACGAAGTAGTGGAGTTGTGCTTGATACAATATTTAATAATGTTCCTATCATAGGCAAAAGATGTAAGGCTCTTGACTTTATTGCTCAATTTGGGTGTGGCTATATCTATGAGAATTTGGAAGAACTTTCACTAGAAGGTATTCTTACTGAGCAAAATTATGAGCGTTATCTCACCAATATTGCTCTCTATAAGCAGAAGCATGTGGAATATGCAGAGAAATTGATGAAGTTTTTAGGTTTATAATTTTATTAGGTAATCTGTTACAATTCGTATGATTACATCGTATTATAAGAATCTTTGAATAATTTATGAAAAAGTTATTATTAATCATTTACTACGCTTTGCTCCAACGTTTTCCTATGCAGCCAATGCCTGGTTATAAAATTGGTTATAAACTTAGATATTGGTGCGTTAAGCATTTGCTACGACGTTGTGGTACAGATGTAATTGTGAAAGACCATTGTTACTTTGGTAATGGCTTGCGTCTCTCGGTAGGTAACCGAAGTCAGTTGGGTAGCAATGCTAGGCTTAATGGAGATATCACAATAGGTAATGATGTATTGATGGGACCGGATGTTGTGATGATGGCTACAAGTCATGAGTTTGCACGTTTGGATATTCCTATGAATCTTCAGAGAGCTAAAGAGGAAAATCCTATAGTAATAGGTGATGATTGCTGGATTGGAACTCGAGCAATAATATTGCCTGGTGTGCATATAGGCAAACAGTGTATAGTAGCAGCAGGTGCTGTCGTAACTCGTTCTTTCCCAGATAGAAGCATATTGGGGGGGGTACCTGCAAGGTTGCTTAAAACAAGGTAAATAATAATGTAATTTGATATATGACTCAGAAAGATTTATTTTTTAAGTTAATCGGAATATTGCAGAAACATAATATCAGCTATGCAATAACAGGAAGAACTGAAGGTTATCCAGATAATATAGGAAGTGATGTTGATATTGTTGTTCCGATATCACAGATTGATCGGTTTCATTCTGCTGTTTGGGATTTTGATAAAATGGAAGGAACTCAGGTAGTACAAATGTTTCAACATGAGTGTGTTGCCTTCTATTATATTGTTTATTGTATTTCTTCAGATGGTGTTGTATGTATACAACCTGATGTATGTACAGACTACTATCGTAAAGGACGATTGTTATTGAAATCTGAATATCTGCTACAAGGAAAGCACGAGTCTGAACAGGGTGGTTTTAATGTTTTGGCTTCAGAAAAGGAGTTTATTTATTATCTTTTAAAGAAAATAGATAAGCGCAGCATTAGCGATGAGCAGTTTAATCATATATCACATAACTATCAAAAGAATCCAAATGCTGCTATAGAGGAGGCAAGAAAGTTTTGGAATCAAGAGTCTGTGGATATTGTGAGACAAGCATTTGATAGAGGTGATATTAATATGCTTGTTGATAATTTGAATGAATTTCAGACTGGTATTCATTCTTCGCATGGTAGAAGTTTTACGGATAAAATAAGAAATTCATTGCTTAAAATTAAAAGAATTCTACATCCTACAGGTTTTATAATTGGAGTCTTAGGTCCGGATGGAAGTGGTAAAACCACAGTGATGAATCAGGTAAAGAAGGATATGGTTCATGCTTTTAGAAGAATAAATCAATATCATTTATTTCCTAAAGACATAAAGGAATCTTCACCTAATACGAATCCTCATGGAAAAAAGAAACGTGGTTTTATCGCTTCATTATTGAAATTATGCTATTTCATCGCTCTTTATAATTGGGGATGGATGAAGAAAGTAGCACCTGCTAAAATTCGTAGCACGTTTGTTATTTTTGATCGCTATTATGATGATATTTTGATTGACCCTACAAGATACCGCAATGGAACTCCTCAATGGGTAGTAAAACTAGTTAGGTTCTTCATACCACAACCACAGTTGTGGATTGTGCTTGATGCACCTACAGATGTTATCCAGGCAAGAAAGGCTGAGGTATCTTATGAGGAAACAGAGCGCCAGCGTAGGGCATACATAAAGTATGCTGAGGAAAAAGAGCATTGCTTGCTTGTGGATACCAATCGCGATGTAAAGGAGATTTCAAAAGATATTTGTGAATTTATTTGTGAAACACTGCATGAAAGAGCCGTTAAACGCTATAAGAAATGAAGATATTGTTGAATGCATATGCTTGTGAACCCAATAGAGGTTCAGAGCCTGGAGTCGGTTGGCATTGGGCAATAGAATTGTCTAAGGATAAAAATAAAGAAGTACATGTCTTAACTCGTGCTAATAACAAGGGGGTTATTGATGTTTTTTGGAGTCATCAAGATAAACCTGCTAATCTTTATTTTCACTATTATGATTTGCCTGCAGTTTGGATTTGGGCTAAACATCATGGATTGCCAGTTAATATATATTATTCAATGTGGCTGTTTGGTGCAGGGCGTTACGCCAAGTCTTTGAATGATTGTATTCACTTTGATATGGCTCATCATTTAACCTTTGGCGTTTTTCGTGATGCACCTTTCCTTTGTGGATTGAAAATACCATATACAATAGGACCTGTTGGGGGTGGCGAATACACTCCAAAATCACTTATGTGTTTATATGGTACTTTTAAAGGTAGAATGGCAGAGTATGTTAGAAAGTTTGTTAATAAGGCGGCTTTGTTGAATCCATTTTATTATTTGTCTTATAAAAAAGCATTGCTAATTCTGACAAAGACTGATGAAACTAAGAAAGCTTTGGGATATACTTCTTTTAAGAAGAAAGCTGTTACTAGCCTTGAAATTGGTATAGATAAAATCAATGCCGATAACTCTATCAAAAGAGACAAGCATGTATTTCTTTATGTAGGACGTTTTATATCTTTTAAAGGAATAGAGCTGACTCTCTTATCGTTCAAGTACTATCATGATAGGTTTGATAATAATGCTCATTTGATATTGATCGGTAAAGGTTATCTGCGTACAAAAATAGAACAGTTTGCAACAGAACATAACTTAACAGATAATATTACGATTATTGATTGGATAAATCAAAAGGATTTATTGCACTATTATCAGAGTTGTGGCGTAATGCTATTTCCAAGTTTGCATGATAGCAGTGGCAATGTAGTTCTTGAGGCAATTAGCTGCGGTATGCCTGTTGTTTCTTTGGATTGTGGTGGTCCAGCTGTAGTTTTAGGTAAAAACTTAAAAAGTCTTGTTGTTAATGTTAATGATAGGTCTGTAAGCCAAGTTGCTTCTGCTATATCTGAAAGGCTAAATACATTGGTTTCTGATGGTGATACATATCAATTAATATCAGGAAAATGTGTAGATAGAGCATCTGAATTGCTTTGGTCTGAAACCGTAAGTAATACATATCAATTGGTTGAAAAAAGATTGTTTGGCAAATAAAGAATATAAAATGAAATACTTTAGATTTAAGACTTTTACAACGTCTTATTACTTTCCACAACTCTCTTCTTCTTTTTTGTATATGTATGGTCTGTATAGTCCATATGGAGGAATGCTGTCTAATATATATTGGGCATTGTTTCGAAATATACGTTTAGTTAGATTGTTGTCATCTGTCGATGAGAGTAAATTGGATTTTCCATATACGAAGATTAAAGCTGCTGATGGTGGTGATACATTAATGTCTTTCAATATGGGTAGTCCAGGTGTTGAGCAGAAAATTTCGATATTGGGATATGATAATAAATTAAATATTCCTTTTTTTGCTAAGTTTTCGCAAAAGCCGCGAGCTATGGCTTTGACACGCAATGAGGTGCTCGTATATCGTTTGCTTGATGGTACTGGTCTTACACCTAGGCTGTTAAAAGCGGTAGATACTGAAGACTATGTTTATTTGAAAGCAGAGTACATTAAAGGCATACGACCAAAGTCACGAAATATTACGCATGAAATACTTCATTTGTGTCTTCCATTAGCTAATCGTCATCTTACAGAGCAAAGAACAGATGCCAATGGTTTAAAGATGGGACTTAGTCATGGTGACTTCTGTCCATGGAACGTGCTTATATCTAATGATCAGATTCGGCTTATTGATTGGGAACTTGCTGCAGATCGTACACTTGGTTACGACCTTTTTACGTATATCTGTCAAGTTGCTATTCTATTTGAACCAGAAAAGCAACTTCTGCTTGCAATAGATGATAATATGAGATTCGTCAAAGAATACTTCTATAGTTTTGGCATCACTGATTACAAGCCATATCTCAAGGCTTTTGCCATGCAGAAATGGGAGTATGAGGAAGGTAAAGGAAATAATCAACTATCTGATAAATATAAGGAGCTTGCCAATATCCTTTAGCCCTATCTGATGAGACGATTTTTTTTTAGTATGTGGGTACAACCCGAACCGAACTTTAATTAGTAAAATTTTAAAGATCTCTCGTGTTTGCAGCGTAAAGCTGCTTAGCTCATTGTTGAATTATTAACGAACTATTGATTATAATGGAGACAATATATAAAAATGAAATCTTAGGTAAATCCGGTTGTTGTAACGTTAATTTTTTAGTTCATGATAATAAATTCTATGTGATGGATAATCACTTGTGTGCAAGTTGGTGTTGGGAACAAAAAATCAATCCTGCATATCAATATGGTATATTTCACATAGATAGGCATTATGATTTATTGAATAATCTAAGTGATGCTTATCTTAGAACTAATCATGATAGGTTAACTGGGACAAATTTTGATGATTTTAAATCATTGGCAGATGCTAATGGTATCAGATATGATAATTATATAGATGCATTTTACCGATTGCATCCAGGTTTATTGACAAAAGCTTATTATTGTACTCATCATGATGGTAGTGATTGGCGTGATATGAGTTTGAAATCCATAAGCTCAGATGCTACAGACGTAAAGATATATGATTTAGTAGATAATTTCACCTATTGGATAGGTGAAATTGGAATTGAGCATTGGATATTGAATATAGATCTTGATTTCTTTTTTCAAGGGCAAGGAGAGGAAGGATATTATCGCTTTCTAACAACACATTATGTTAAAAAGCTATGTCGTGCCATAAAGAAAGTTTTAGATAAGATTGATGTCATTTCAATAGCACTTAGTCCTGAATTTTGTAACGGATGGGGGCAAGCTTTTGATGTACTTCATATATTTGAAGATGAAATAGGTTTTAAAATGCCTTTCAGATATTGTAAGATAGAAGGACGAGATGTTTTAGTATAATGTCATACATAGTTATGAAACAGAAGATTTTATTTATTATGCATATGCCGCCTCCTGTGCATGGTGCAGCGATGGTGGGGCAATATATCCATGATAGCAAGCTCATCAATGAGAAGTTTGAGGGGCATTACATCAATCTGACAACGGCTAAGAATCTGCAAGATATTGGTAAGGTTGGATTCCGAAAGTTTGTTGATTTTGTCATGTTGCTTCATAGAATCCGTAAGAGTTTGAAGACAATCAACCCAGAATTGGTGTATGTAACACCAAATGCTTGTGGCGGTGCTTTCTATAAGGACTATATTGTTGTTCAGATGATTAAGCGAATGGGATATCAGGTGGTTGTGCATTATCATAATAAGGGAGTTTCAACTCGTCAAAACAGATTCTTGGATAATATTCTATATCAACGATTCTTTAAGGGAATTAAGGTGATACTCTTGTCTGAATGTTTATATAGTGATGTCATGAAGTATGTAAAAAGAGAAGATGTGTTTGTATGTGGTAATGGTATTCCAGATATCACAAATCATTCTACCTGTTCGGATGTTGCAGCAAGTGACCATATTGACGGCAAGGTTCCTCATGTGTTGTTTCTTTCCAATCTTCTGATAAGCAAAGGTGTGGTTGTGCTGCTCAATGCCTTAAAGGTATTGAAGGAGAAGGGCTACTGCTTTGTCTGTGACTTTGTCGGAGGTGAAACTGTAGAGATGGACGCTGCTATATTACAGAATGAGGTTGCGAAGCGCGGCTTGGAAGACATGGTGGTGTACCATGGCAGGAAATATGGTAAGGATAAGGAGGCGTTTCTGAATGCCGCAGACATGTTTGTCTTCCCTACTTTTTATCCCAATGAATGTTTCCCGTTGGTATTATTGGAAGCTATGCAGCATCACCTGCCGTGTGTCTCTACCACGGAGGGAGGAATCCCCGGTATTATAGATGATGGCAAGACTGGCTTCCTCGTTCCAAAGCATGACGCAGAAACATTAGCCGAGAAAATCCAAACTCTCCTTTCTGATGCCACCCTGCGCCAACGTATGGGCGAGGCAGGAAGAGAGAAGTTTGAGAAGGAGTTTACGCTTGAGGTGTTTGAGAAGAGAATGGCGGAGATACTATCTGACAATGTTGAATGTTGATTTTTATAGCACAATGATGACTTGGATTTTTGAACATATCGTTTATCCTATACTTACTTGGCTCGGTGTGCCAAGGGATTGATATCATAATCAATAATGCGGCAATGAATAAAGCCCTATGTGCATGACTACAATAAAGATATTTTTAGCCTCTTCTTGTGAGTTGGCTTATGAGCGAATGATTATCGGTGATAAAATTCGACAAGCTGATGACAAGTGGCGAGCAAAAGGTGTAAGGCTACAGTTGATGGTATGGGAGGACTATCGACCAGAGTTTTTGGGAGTAAGAACTCAAACGGAGTATGATGAGTATCTTGTTAATGAAAGCCAAATAGTAATTGGGCTGTTCAAAAACAGATGCGGCAAATATACACAAGAGGAAATCGTGCTCGCCAAACGTAATAATTCTGAAAATCTACATGTGTTTACTCTTCCTGCTGATGATGGAGTAAACCTTGTAAGTGACTTCCTTACAAAGGAATCGATTGTTGGCATAAAATGTAGCAATATTGACCATGTTTGCTCGGAAGTGAGGAATGTTATAGAGGATTATATCGCTAAGAATGAATGTGACAATGTTATGTCGGCTAATTCATCTCTTTCCACAGACCAAATATATGCTACTATAGGTGCTGATATTCCCAAACGAAGTGCAGAATTTGGTAATATGGTACGCTCGGTGAATGATGCTCTTGAAAGCGATAATATCTCCCGATGTATATTGATGGAAAAACATCAAAGGAGAAAGATACCGCAATCTGACTATTATGTGGCATTGCCCCATGAGCATTGTAACCTGGATGAAGAAGAGGAAATTGTAACTGCAATAAAGGCATCTGCTGGTGATAGGGGTAAGTTGCCTGTAGCTATTTATTTGGAGAAAAAATCTCTCCTCTTGAATAATAGTCAAAAAATAAGCAATGCATTAACCAATTTTGGCGTGTTCACCATTGAGTATGGTACCATGAATGATGTCAAAACAAATCTGTTTCTTTACCTCTATCGTAAGAGGAAGGGAAATATGATAGTCTTTGATGATTTTTCGGGCTTTGCTTATTCTGAAGGATGTGTCACTTTTGCTGGCTACATGATAGCGGCTGTCAAGAGTTTATTTCAAGATTATGAGGTGCTCAAACAATGTCAGAGATTGGACTGCGTGAGAAAACAACTTGAAAGTCTGATTCATAATAAAGATGCAAAGAGCAGAAACGAGAAAGTTGTCTTGAATAACGAAATGGACAACTTGGTGAGATATGTCAATGAAATTCTTACTCTAAAATTTGCTTCGTTACAAACAAGAAATATTGAGACGGATATAGACGAAAGCCAACCATTGAACTTGGAATCAATAAACAATTCTATTGATATACAGGAAAAGAGCTTGTCTATATTGCATAAGAAGAAAGAGTTGATATTCGACACTTGGCTATCCACTATAATGGCACTCGTCGCTCGCTTGAATTATCTCGTGTCGGTAGGAAATATTCATGTGGATGAAATAAAATCAGTCGCCAAATCGATTTACGGGCTATTGCAGAGGATTATTGCCAATGGAGTGACAATTTCTGATGAGCGTATGCAGGACATTATGCAGCTATTGCAAGCTACATACGACCAATATGGCGGAGACTATGATGAAGATGAATTCTTCCATATAGCTTTTAACTGGGCTGATAAACGTAATATCTCATCGGAATTTATAGAGACTTGTCGATTCAACTTTGCCAATGCCCTTATGCGCAATGAAGACCCTACTGCACTGCAATTATACAAGACAGTTCTCGCCAATCTGAAACAGATTGATGATCATTCGATTTCAAGTCATAGGTTTATCATCAAGGTATATACGAGCATTGCACATGTGTTCATAGAATTGGAGAGAAATGAAGATGCATGGGATGTGATCCAGCAGATGGGACATTACATTAATGAATGGAATGACCCAATAAATGTACGTTTGTTGCAAAGCTCTGATTTTTATGCAGCACAGTTACGAGCCATTCCAGAACGTTGGGATGATGGGATGCAGGATGTCATTTCTCATGCAGTGCTTATATTTAATCAATGCAGAGAACATTTGACGATAACGCCCAAGGATTATCATTATGTTTACTGTTTCTGCTATTTACCGAATGTCATATCGGCTTTTATCATTGACAGAATGGACTATATGAATGAATCAAAGAAAGGTACTCTTTTGCCGCTTGCTTTCGAAATGTTGGAGAGTCTTTTGCGTTATTCTGAAATTATAGAAGGTTACGATCCTATTGAAGGAATGACAAGTGCCTCACAAGGTTATCATAATAGAGGCTTTTTGTATTATAAATTGAAGAGATGGAATGATGCTATCTCAGACTATCAGAGAGCGTTGGATTCTCGTAGATTTATCTATGAGTATATGCCTCATAAAGAAAACAAACGAGTTATCGGCGAGACTCTTGTTAATATCGGTGCTGCGCAATTGGAATGGTGCAAAGAGAACCACACTATAGAAGGGCATAATCCAATAGACGCGGCAGAAGAAGCATTGAGTATTTATGAGAGCTTGTATAACAAAGACTATCCGCTTTCTGAGGTGGACATCAATAAGGCAAAACAACTGATAGCCACCTCTTATTATTATATAGGCAACTCCGAAGAAAAGCAGCTGGGGTTGGAAATAATGAAAGAGATATATGCATGGGTTATTGATCACAAAGAAAACTCTTATATGTCGAGTTTTCTGGGTAACACTGTAAGTATTTTGAAAATGGAGAATTTGATATAATATGATGATGTTTCGATTAAAAGATTTAAATATACTTGGTAGCAAGGCGGAGCTTGCCTTGCTGCCTGAGGGCAAATTGCTCATTAATACGATTAATGCTCATTCTTTTAATACGGCAAAGAAGGACAAGCTCTTTGCGGAGGCGCTGACCAATGGCGACGCTCTTATTCCAGACGGAGTGAGCATCGTAAAGGCGTGCCGAAGGATTAAGGCAAAGAGCCAACCGAAGGAACGTATTGCAGGATGGGATTTGTTCGAGTTTGAAATGAACAAACTCGAACAGTTAGGAGTTAGGAATGAGGAATTAGGAGTTTCCAGTTCGCGCCAGCTCACGGTTATGTTTATGGGCAGCTCGCAGAAGGTGCTTGACCTTATTGTGAAGCGGGCGGCTGAGGTTTATCCCCATCTGAAGGTGGTGACTTATTCGCCTCCTTATAAGCCGGAGTTCTCGGATGAGGACAATAAGGCTATCATTGATGCTATCAATGCTACAGATCCTGACCTTCTGTGGATTGGCATGACGGCGCCGAAGCAGGAGAAGTGGACCTACACGCATTGGAAGGAGCTGAACATCCACTGCCATGTTGGAACAATCGGTGCTGTCTTCGACTTTTTTGCCGGTACTGTGGAGCGTGCTCCGATATGGTGGCAGCGTCATGGACTGGAATGCCTCTATCGTCTGCTGAAGGAACCGAAGCGTATGTGGCGCCGATATATCATCGGCAACGCTCTCTTCCTTTGGAACATGACAAAGGAATAATACAGAATTGTAAGGTTGCATGACTTCCGTTTATTTTCGTTTCGTACAGTTCTCTTTGGGCGTTTACGAAGGGAAAGAGTTTCTTGATGGGTCTGCATTGAAAGGCTTCGATTGGGCCGCCTTTTATGAGTTTGCAAAGAAACAGACGCTTGTCGGAGTTGTCTTCGATGGTATTCAGAAGCTGCCTAAGGATGTGGCTCCTCACCTTGTATTGCTGATGCGATGGCTTGGCATGAGCCAAAGGATTAAGCAACGTAATGAGAGGATGAACGTGGCTACGGTGGATATATATAATAAGGTGAAGGCTGCCGGATATTCTTGCTGCATATTGAAGGGGCAAGGGAATGCCGCGATATACCCAAATCCATCGGCTCGAACTCCAGGCGACGTTGACATCTGGGTGAATGCCGGGCGTGAGGAGATTCGCAGGCTTGCTCATTTGCTTGTAAAGAAGGCAAACGGAAATGTGGATGACGAATGTTTTAACCACATAGGTATTAACGTTAACGGCATTAGCGTGGAACTGCATTCTACGCCTGGCTTCTTGGCTAACTTCGTTTATAACCGGAGACTGCAAAAGTGGTTGAAGCGAAATGTTGGTTTGCAATGTAGCAATATAGAGGAACTGCCTAATGGTGTAGGAGCTGTCGCTATCCCTACCCTATCGTTCAATATCGTTTATCAACTTTATCATCTCTATCATCATTATTTCTATGAGGGTGTAGGACTGAGACAGATTGTGGATTATTACTACGTAATTTTGAATTTGGAATTAGGAGTTTGGAATTGTCGCTTATGCGATGAGGAGTTGAAGAATTGTGAATTGGAAATTCAAAACTCGCTAAAGCATCTTGGACTGTGGAAGTTTGCAGGAGCCGTGATGTATGTTCTGCATAAAGTGATGGGACTGTCTGAGGACAGGATGATTGCACCTATGGACATGAAGAGAGGAAGAATGCTTCTTGACGATATCATGCACGGCGGCAACTTCGGACAGTATGATAGACTGCCTTGTTTTGGCAAAGGTGCTTTGGGACATAACCTACAGAGATTGTATCGTGACGCTCGACTGTTGAGATTTTATCCTTCTGAGGCTTTGAGTGAACCAGTGTTTAGGGTTTGGCATTGGTGGTGGAGAAAGAATGTCATGCCTTGATGCGATTACAAAGAATTCTGATATGAAGAAAATCAGACTATATGACTATCAGCGGGATATGCTGGGGAATATCATAAACATGCTGACTGCGCAAAGCTTGCAGGTTGGCAATGTGAATGGTAAGAAGGTCGGATTGGGCAACTCGGTGATGGTGCAGATGCCAACGGGGACGGGCAAGACATACGTGATGGCTTCGGTGGTGGAATGGTTTCTTGACCGCTATGACGAGGGGGAGGTGTGGATTGTGGCTCATCGACGTGAGTTGGTGGAACAGATGCAGTTGACGCTTGATCGCTTTTGCCTTAAATATGGCGAGAAGGAGGCTACGCTGAAGGCTAAGGTCAGGGTGAGGGTGCTGTCCATACAATGGCTGACACGTCATGTTGAGGAGTTGGAAAAGGAAGGTTGTTCACCGGGACTTATCATCGTGGATGAAGCTCACCATGCCATTGCCGATTCTTATCAGGACTTGTTTAACAGAAACTGTCAGGCTATGAAGCTTGGCATGACGGCTACTCCTTGTCGTATGAACAAGAAGTCTTTTACACGCTTGTTCAGCAACTTGCTGACTTCGCCTTGCACCAATGACTTCATAATGCGTGGTTATCTCTCGTCTTACGATTATGTGGTGATAGGAAAGTTCTCTGCCGACCAACAGACCGTAAACCTGCTGAAAGGACGAGGAAGTGACGGTGACTATGCCATCAAGGAGATGGACGAGAAGCTGAATATTCCTGAGACCATCCAACGTCTTTATGACAGCGTGAAGAAGTATGCTGACGGCAAGAAGGGCATCGTGTATGCCATCGACATCAATCATGCTCAGGCTATTGCAGCCTGCTACAATAAGCTCGGTCTGAGGAGCGTGGCTCTTGACAGCAAGACTCCTGCCAAGAAACGCAAGGAGATGGTGGAGGCTTTCAGACGTAGCGAGATTGACTGCTTGGTGAACGTGAATCTCTTTGATGAGGGATTTGACTGTCCTGACGTGGAGTTCATACAGATGGCTCGCCCTACTCTATCGCTTGCCAAGTACTTGCAGATGGTGGGACGCGGACTGCGCATCAACAAGGAGAATAAGGACAAGGTTTGCATGATTATAGACAACGTGGGTAACTACCGCAAGTTCGGATTGCCAGACAAGCCACGCAATTGGGAGAGCATGTTTGCTGGACTGAGGGCAGGCAAGGGGGTTATTCCTACTTACGTGAAGAGGGTGCAGAACATCATCGCCGCCAATGACGAGATGGTGACTGTGAAGAAAGCGAATACGGCAAGAAAGAAAATGACTGCCGAGCAGCTGAAGGAATACTTGGAAAATGTCACAAAGTTTGAAAAAGATGGCAGATGGGGTCTGAGGGTGATGGACGACATCATCGTGAAGCCCATCTATACTTATATTTCCAACTTTAAGGGTGATTATGCTGTCTGTGGAATTGGCATGCAACGCCGTTTATATGGAATATTGGACAGACGAGGCAATGTCATCATTCCACCAGAATATAAAGACGTGCATCTGTGTAACGAACATAAAGTAAGGGTAAGCAGAAATTATAGTGACAGCAAGAGCATAGAATTGTAACTCCAGTAAGTGACCAAATAGAACAAAGGCTTTACATTGGGTATGCCGGGAAAAACGTTCTCGACAGACCTAATGTAAAGCCTTCTTTTTTTTTAATGGTATTGCTGCTTACTTCTCCTCGTACTCAGGACGGAGCTTGCGTACGGTCTCGGCGGCACGCCACATTTCCTTGTCGTGCATGGCCTTAAGCTCGGCGTTGAGCTTCTCGCGATAGTCGGGCTGTGAGTTAGAGTCGATGGAAATCTGTGCTTCCACACCTGTCTTTACAGAGAGATAGAGCCATTCCATGACGGGCTTGATGGCCTCACGGAAACGTGGAGCCCAGTCGAGAGCGCCGCGCTGTGCTGTGGTGGAGCAGTTGGCGTACATCCAGTCCATACCCTTCTCTGCGAAGAGCGGCATAAGGCTCTGTGTCATCTCCTCTACAGTCTCGTTGAAAGCCTCAGAAGGAGAGTGACCGTGCTCGCGGAGCACCTCGTACTGTGCCTCAAAGAGACCCTCCATAGCACCCATCAGCGAGCCGCGCTCACCGGTAAGGTCAGATGTAGCCTCACGCTGGAATGTGGTCTTGAAGAGGTAGCCGGCGCCGATGCCGATACCGAAGGCAAGTGTCTTGTCCTCAGCCTTGCCTGATGCGTCCTGATAAACAGCGTATGAGCAGTTGAGTCCGCGTCCCTCAAGGAACATTGTGCGGAGCGATGTGCCCGAACCCTTCGGTGCCACCATGATGACATCCACGTCAGCAGGAGGAACCACGCCGGTACGGTCGTTCCAGTTAATGGCGAAACCGTGTGAGTAATAGAGTGTCTTGCCGGAAGTAAGATACTGCTTGATTTTAGGCCATACGGCTATCTGACCTGCGTCAGAGAGGAGCATGCAGATGATGGTGCCCTTCTGGGCTGCCTCCTCGATGGAGAAGAGAGTCTTGCCCGGAACCCATCCGTCAGCCACAGCCTTGTCGTATGTCTTGCCCGGACGCTGTCCGACGATGACATTGAAGCCGTTGTCGCGGAGGTTGCCTGCCTGACCAGGACCCTGGATGCCATAACCGAGAATGGCTATTGTCTCGTTCTTAAGAACCTCACGTGCTTTCTCCAAAGAGAATTCTTTGCTGGTGACTACTGTCTCTACTACGCCACCGAAATTCATTTCTGCCATATTAGTTAACTGTTGTGCAGCCGGGGTCGTGCCGCTGTTTATTATTTATTGTTTAATTGAAGATTCTCTGCGGTTTGTTTACATTATGTAAACCGAACCAAATGCAAAGGTAATAAAATATCAGATAACACCAAACAAAAGTGTCATTCTTTCACAAATTTAACCTTACATCTGCATACTTCCTTTAGGTCTGAGGCGTCCTCTGTGGTCTGCTTCATCACCTGCACGCAGAACTCGCCCTCTCCGGCTTCGTCCACAAAGAGATGGAGCTTGTCGCCGCAATGCGACTCTGCCACGTAGGCGATGTCGAAGCGCTGCAGACGGTTGTGACGATAGAAGTCGAGGTCCCATAGGTCGAGGATATGCTCAATATACTTGACGCTGTTGATGTGTCCGTTGACGTCCACGTCGCTGTAGTGAGTGTCGACGACGCGCAGACAGCGTGCTTCCTTCGAGAGCTTCACACGCTGGAAAGGCTGTATGGGGCACGGCTTGTCGGTCTCGATGTACTTGGTGATGAGTCCGTCACGCTCGGCAAGGATGTCCACCGGCTGGCGCGTGTCAGTATCGATCATCGCCCAGATGCTTCGTCCGTAGCCGAGACATTCGCCCTGGGTGTCGCGGATGGCATAGTTGCGGCTGGTGAAGAAGCGCATTACGCCTTCCACCCATGTGTCGACGGTAATACGGTCGTAAGCCTTCGGCATCTTCTCCATCTCCATCACGAAGCGTGAGAGCACCCATGTCTTGTGCACGGTGTTGAGATAGTCCATGCCATATCCACGCTCGTTGCTATGGAAGTCGGCTGCATTGAGAAGATGATTGCCGAGATGGCCGAGGAATATGCGGTTAGAGAAATCGCAATGGAACGGCTCGACGAGGAAATCATAACTTCCAACTTTGCTTAATAGATTCATAGTGTTACTTGAGTTTTGGGGTTCTGCTTATGTTTTTTTCAATTAGATGTCCTTGTTCTTATGAAGAAATTCGGCAAGCGGCTCTTCCGTGCTTCGCGTAACAGCCACCCTACCCGAACGCGAGTACTGGAGCAGACAGCCGAAGGAATGGAGCTTGTTGTAAAGATCCTGCACGTCGTCAGTCAGTCCTGCCACCTGCACGGTGGTGTACGTGGGATTGACCTCGAGCATACGCGCTCCGCTACGTCTTATCACACGCGACACCTCCGGATTAGCCATAAGAGCCGGCGTGGCAATCTTATAGATGGCTATCTCATGGATGAAGAGTTCGGAGTCAAGATAATAGTCGGCCTTCACCACGTCTATCTTGCGCTCGATGAGCTTCGTGATTTTCTTTATCTCCTCCTCGTAGCTCCATGCGGTGATGGTGTACTTGTGGATGCCGGATACGCTGAACGCGGAGGCATTGATGCTTTCTATGTTGACCTGCTGTCTGGTGAAGACCGCTGACACCTGACTGAGGATGCCCGGCACGTTCTCGGAATAGACAAGCAGGGTGTAAAGTTTCTTTTCCACTTTCTTTAATGTGTTAAGTTTGACATTTCCCTATAGATTCACTTCGAGCAGCATCTCGTCCACGCTCTTTCCCGGAGGTGTCATAGGCAGCACGTTGTCTTCCTCCTTCACGGCACACTCAAGGATGAACGGTCCAGGGGTGGTGAGCATACGCTCCACCTCACGCTTCAGATCGTCGCGCGTTATGGCGACGCCGTAATTGATGGCATAACCGTCGGCTATGGTGCGATAGTCAGGATTGAGCATTCGTGTGAACGACTTGCGCTTGTTGAAGAACATGTCCTGCCATTGTCTTACATTGCCGAGATAGTTGTTGTTGAGGAGGATTACCTTCACGGGAGCTTGCTGCTCCATGATGGTACCAAGCTCCTGTATGCTCATCTGGAACGATCCGTCGCCGGTGAAGAGGCAGATGGTGCGGTCTGGCGCTCCGAAGGTGGCTCCAACGGCAGCCGGCAGTCCGAAGCCCATGGTGCCGAGTCCGCCACTCGTCACGACGCTGAGCTTGCGACGATAATGGAAATAGCGGCATGAGAACAGCTGATTCTGACCCACGTCGTTGACGAGAACCGCCTCGCCGTGCGAAGCCTCAGCCACTACGTTGACCACCTCGCCCATAAGCAACGGGCCTTCGGTGGGATGGATGGCAGGCTCGATGACGCGGCGGCGCTCCTCATCCCAGTAAGGACGGAAACTGTCAATCCATTCACGATGGCTGTTCTTATTGAGGAGGCGCGTGATGGCTGGCAGCGAAACCTTGCAGTCGCCCACTACGGACACGTCGGTCTTCACCACCTTGTCTATCTCGACGTTATCTATGTCGAGGTGTATGATTTTAGCCTGCTTGGCGTACGTGTCGAGTCGGCCAGTGTCGCGGTCGCTGAAACGCATACCAATGGCTATTATTACGTCAGCTTTCTGCGTCAATACGTTCGGAGCCAGATTGCCGTGCATGCCGAGCATACCCATATTGAGGGGATGGTCGGTGGGCAGAGCTGAGAGTCCGAGCATCGTGCGTGCCGCAGGAATGTCTGCCTTCTCAAGGAACTGGCGCAACTCTTCCTGTGCTCCGCCAAGCTCCACGCCATGTCCGACAAGTGCCAAGGGGCGTTCTGCACGGTTTATCAGACTGGCAGCGGCTGCCACATGGTCGTCCTGAATGTACGGATAAGGCTCGTAACTGCGTACGGACGTCACCTTCACTGGACGCCATTCGCACTTCTGCACTTGCGCACTCTTAGGGAAGTCGAGCACCACGGGGCCCGGACGACCTGAACGGGCAATATAGAAGGCGCGGCTTACAGCCCACGAAATATCCTCCGGACGACGTATCTGATAGCTCCACTTGGTTATGGGCTGCGTCATTCCGACGAAGTCGACCTCCTGAAAGGCGTCGGTACCAAGGGCTTCGGTGCCCACCTGTCCGGCAATGACCACGATAGGAGTGGAATCAATCATCGCGTCAGCAATACCCGTAAGTGTGTTTGTGGCTCCCGGACCGCTGGTGACGATGCACACTCCCACCTCACCACTGACTCTCGAAAAGCCCTCCGCAGCATGAGCGGCGGCTTGCTCGTGGCGCACAAGGATGTGATTGAACACCTTATTGTCGCCACGCGTATAATCGTAAAGAGCATCGAAGGTGGGCATTATGGCTCCACCCGGATAGCCGAAGATGGTCTTGACACCCTCGTTCTGAAGGGCACGCATCAGGGCTTCTGCTCCTGTTATCTGTTTCATAAGAATATAGGCAATTTAAAAGATTATATGATTCGAACTCCTCCCTTGTCTGCCGAGCTGACGCTCTGCGCATAAGCTCTGAGAGCCTTGCTGACCTTACGGTCGCGCGTCAGCGGCTGCTGCGGACGTGCTGCGAGTTCGTCGTCGGAGAGGCGTACGTTGATGGTGCGTGCAGGGATGTCGATGTCGATTATGTCGCCGTCCTTCACCTTGCCGATGTTGCCGCCGGCTGCTGCCTCAGGCGAAATATGACCGATGCTGAGTCCGGAGGTGCCGCCGGAGAAGCGTCCGTCGGTGATAAGGGCGCACTCCTTTCCAAGATGGCGGCTCTTGATGTAGGACGTGGGATAGAGCATCTCCTGCATTCCCGGACCTCCCTTTGGACCTTCGTGGGTGATGACCACACAGTCGCCACTCTGCACCTTTCCTCCGAGGATGCCCTCGCAGGCTGCTTCCTGAGAATCGAAGACGCGTGCCGGTCCGCTGAATTTCCAGATGTCAGGGTCGACACCGGCTGTCTTTACCACGCAACCGTCCTGAGCGATGTTGCCGAAGAGTACAGCCAGACCGCCGTCCTTCGTGTAAGCATGCTCCAAGGAGCGGATGCATCCGTGCTCACGATCCGTGTCGAGCGATTCCCACTGGGCGTCTTGGCTGCCCATCTGCGTGGAGAACTTACGACCGGGTGCGCTATGATAGATGCGGCTTGCTTCTTCCTGTATGTTATCGCCAGTGATGTCGTAGGCGCTCATAGCCTCAGCAAGGGTGGTGCCGTCAACACGACGTACCGAACCGTCGACGAGTCCGCCACGATTCAGCTCGTTCATAATGCCAAGTATGCCACCGGCACGATTGCACTCCTGCACGCTGTACTTCTGCGTGTTTGGCGCCAACTTGCAAAGGCACGGCACATGACGACTGAGACGATCGATGTCTGCCATCGTAAAGTCTACGCCTCCCTCCTGCGCCACGGCAAGAAGATGGAGGACGGTGTTGGTGCTGCCGCCCATGGCAATGTCGAGCGTCATGGCATTGAGGAACGCTTCACGGGTGGCAATGCTGCGCGGAAGAACCGAGTCGTCGCCGTCCTCATAGTAAGCAAGGGCGTTCTTCACAATCTGACGTGCTGCGTCGCGGAAAAGACGGACACGGTTGGCATGCGTGGCAAGGATGGTGCCGTTGCCGGGCAAAGCCAGTCCGATGGCTTCGGTGAGAGAGTTCATCGAGTTGGCGGTGAACATTCCTGAGCAACTACCGCAACCCGGACATGCACAACTCTCAAGCTTCTGCAGGTCGGCGTCATCCACACTCGTGTCGGCACCCTTTATCATTGCAGTAACAAGGTCGGCATTCTCGCCGTGCCAACGTCCTGCCTCCATCGGACCTCCAGAGCAGAAGACCGTAGGTATGTTGAGACGCATGGAAGCCATGAGCATTCCCGGCGTGACCTTGTCGCAATTAGAAATGCAAATCATAGCATCAGCCTTATGTGCATTAACCATATACTCCACAGAGTCGGCAATGATGTCGCGCGAAGGCAGCGAATAGAGCATGCCGTCGTGTCCCATGGCAATACCGTCATCGATGGCAATAGTGTTGAATTCGGCAGCATAGCATCCCATGCTCTCAATCTCTTTCTTTACTATCTGACCTATCTCATGCAGATGCGTATGACCGGGTACGAACTGTGTGAACGAGTTGACGATGGCAATGATGGGCTTTCCGAACTGTTCGTGCTTCATACCCGCTGCCACCCAAAGGGCTCTCGCTCCAGCCATACGACGACCTTCCGTACATACTGCGCTTCTCAACTGATGTTTCATTTGCGTGTTTTTGATAATTAAATTGCTGCAAAGGTAAAGAGTTTTCACAAAACAGCCAACTAATATGTACGTTTTTTAAGGGTTTTAAGAACAGGTTTGGTGCTAAACCGAACAAAAGCTTACCATACGTCAACAATATGGCACAAACGCTATTTATTTGCGCATTATTGCTTATTGAGGATTTTCTTACCGTCCACAATGACTATTCCCTTGCTGTGTAAGGAGGTCTTTCTGCCGGACAAGTCGTAAGCGACTGTAGGATTAGACGTAATGGTTGGGGCATCAATGGATGTCTCCACATTAACGGAATAGACGTTTTGAGCGGCAGCACCAGTAAGAGTGGTGGAGGATTTTACGTCGGGAAGGACAAAGTAAGCACGCATTGCCTTAAACTGTCCTTCCCCATTGGGCGTGACAAGGCGCATGCCGTCGGAGCTGATAAAGCGTGTAGAGCCATTAGCCTTTAGAAGGACAGGGGAGAATGTGCCCTGAAAGCTGTAGCTATTATAGTTTGCATTGACGGTCACAACTTTAGGTTCAGCTGCTTCTATCTCACGATTGAAGAATACGGGGCCGATGATATCGCCGCCTTCCACCTTTATTATATAAGGCTCGCCGGCAATAATCTCCCTTACACGACTGAACGAAAACTCCACCTTATCGGATTCTTTACTGATGGCTCTCACTAATCGCATGACCGCAACGCCGGGCAACGACTGGCTGAGGTCGTCACTGTTAAGGCTGAACGGTAGACAAAGCGAATAGAATCCGCCGTCAGCAACGAAGGTTCGCTCAAGGCGGACGCTCTCCACCAGACAGCCTGAAGCTTCCTTCAGAGCCGGTGTGTTGTCAGCATCCTCGCTGAGCGTGAGGGAAGCTATGCGACGGACACGACGATAAATCTGGACATGCTCCTGCGAATCGTCGTACAAATAGCAGCCAAACTTACCTTTAGGATTATACTTCAAGTATTTATAGTTCTTTACGCCAAACTCTATTATGGCGTTTCCGTCAGCATCTACCATTACTTCTGCCAAATTGCTCTTTGCCTTTGGCTTGTCGCTGCTGAAAGACAACTCATAGCTTACACGTGAAGAAGCCCACAGCCAGCCTTTCTCTTCATTCTTGAAACTCCACGATGATCCACTCTTCTCCATAACGAACACAGCCACGCTGTCGTTATTAACTTCTACGGCAGCGCCATTCTGCAATACGTCTACGTGGCACGACTTTATGTAAGGAGAAGCTTCGTACTTGCTGATTGCAGCGCAATGATTGCGACTGACAATAACCACTTCGTCGCCAACATGGAGTTGAGAAGCATTTGTGACAAGACAGAACTGATTGTCCGATTCGGCAAACGCTTGCAAAAGGCAAAGCGAAAACATAAGGAAAAAAGCGTAGAGTCGTTTCATAGGATATTGTTATGATGGGTTTGACGGATAAGATGATGACAGGGTTGATAGAGGATTGGTTGTTATTCTGGCTGGCGCCATTTTGCCACAAGCGGCAAATGGTCGCTGAAACCGTTCATATAACGTGGTCCGAGATAATTGCGGCGGGGCTTCACACCGCCAAATTTCTCGTCGGGAACAAGAAGGAACGGGGCGTCATAAACACAGCATGACAGCATGCGGGAGGCAAGCGAAGGGCTTACAAGTATATGGTCGAGGCTGCCCCACTCTCCCTGATAACGATACGTTCCCTTTGCACCGTTATGTCCTTTAGCGTCTGCCGAGATGTCCGTGAAGCCACGATTACGAATCATAAGCAGACTCTTCGACTTGGAATAGTCATTAAAGTCGCCCGCTATAACGATGTTGGCGTCGGGCGAAACAGCCTTTATGGAGTCAGCAAGGGCGCATACTGTCTTTGCTGCCGCCATACGGAAGGGACGCGAATAAGCCTCTCCTCCCCTACGACTGGGGAAATGCGCAACCATGACATGCAGCGTATCACGTCCCCATACAAGTCCCTTTGCGTACAGAACGTCTCGTGTGGGACGCATGCCCTTCACTCTCTGCACGCTCACAGCCCTGCTTTCGAGCAACCAGAATGTGTAAGGCGAATAGAGAAGCGCCACGTCGATGCCGCGCTCGTCGTCGGACTGCGTCATGACATACTCATAACTGGCGTTTCTGAGCAGCGAACGTTTGGTAAGGTCGCGCAGGACGCTGTCGTTCTCCACCTCGCACAGAGCTACGAGGTCAGGCAGCTTCCAATTCCATCCGCTGCCATTCTCTTTCTCCTTATCTTTCAGATTCTCCCCACAACAGTCCTCACCGCAAGCTATGATGGTCTGACCGATGCGGTCAAGCTTGCGCCAATAACGATATGGCGTCCAGTGATAAGAGCCTTCAGGAAGAAACTCCGTATCGTTCTTCAGCGAGTCATGACGGCAGTCGAAGAGATTCTCGCAGTTTAGTTCCACGAATGTGAAGATGGAGATTAGCAGCATGGAGAATGTCATATAAAAAAGAAGGTTAGGCGTTTTATTGTATGGGGTTGTCTTTCAATGTAAGTGGGCAGCCACTCCATCATTGCGAGGAATGGCTGCCCTTGTTATGCTTGCATATATTTGCAGAATGATTAGTCCTTCGTTACGTCGTTGAACGTAGCTACACGGTTGAACTCCACCTGCTCGAAGAGCTTATCAGTGGCACCCATACCCTTTGCAGTAAGACGGTCAGCAGAAATCTTATATCTCTTTATGAGAATGTTTCTTACGGCGTCAGCACGAGCCTGTGAAAGGCGAGCGTTGAGTTCGGCAGAACCTTCAGGAGAAGCATAGCCTCTGATTTCCACCTTAGCGTCCTTGTGGTTCTTCATATAGTTGGCGATAAGCTCGATGGGAGCATACTGCGCAGCGTCAACAGACGACTTGCCCTGACCGAAGATTACGGTAGGCTGGAGGTTTGTGACAGTGGTCGATACCTTAGGAGCCGGCTTATTCTGACATTCCTCAAGGGCTTTATGGAGGCTGTTAATCTGCTTGTCCTTGTCAGCAAGAACCTTATTATACTGAGCCTCCTGATTATTATACTCTTCGCGGAGACTGTTGATCTGTGCGTTGAGAGCATCAACCTCAGACTGGTCGCGACCTACGGCATTGACGAAGTTGTGTGTACCGTTAGAGTTCTTAAACTTATAAACCAAGCCCACGTTCAGCTGAAAAGCAGAACGATTGATGTTGTATTCCACACCCTCATAGCCGTTGCCGTTGAGAGCATAGTTAAGGGACGGCTCGAAATAGAGCTGCCAAGCCTTCTGTTTACCGAGATTGAATGCGAAGTCGAGTCCTACCTTAGATGTAAGGAAGTTGGCTGTGCTGAGGTCCTTGCGATTGGTGAAGCGATGTCCCCATCCCAGTCCGTAGAGAGCCGAAACCTCGAATGTGCGCGGAGCACCAGGATAACCGCCGAACCAGTTGATAAGGTTAACTGTTCCGAGGAGTGATGTATTGATGTAGTTAACGATCGTACCTGTTGTGTAGCCGCTTGTCTCCTTGAAGTAGACGTTGCTCTCTGCAGCCAAGCCGAAGACTGGTGTGAAGTTGCGACCTATGCGTAAGCCTACGTTAGGAACAAGATCCTCAAGCCATGATGCGTGTCCTGTAGTTTTTGTTGCAACGCCAGCGTTGATACCAACATAGACATTGTCGAATGTTTTGCTCTCAGCTACAGTCTGTGCCGAAGCCGAAACTGCCATCGCGGCAGCAGCAAAAAGTGTAGTAATCTTTTTCATAGTCTTATTGTTTTATAATTACTTGGTCTAAGAGTTGTTTTTCTCTCGATGTTATGTTGCAAAATAACCGAAAAAAAATGTAACGTCCAAATAAAAACAATAATATTTGTATTTTGGAACACAAAAAGCATAATTACATCTGTTCGATATCCTGCCTTACGTTATTTCGGATTTTCGTCAAGTAAGCTTTCATACGGTCAGCGTCTTTCTCGTCTATGATGCTGATTAGCTCGTTGAGTTCGTCGCGTATCTGCTCCACCTGTGCGCTGGTATAGGGATTGAAGAGTATTTCCTGCAGGAGGTAGTCGTCTTCGCCCAACACGCCTTTGGCAATGCGCAGATGGCGCTTGAAGGTTGTTCCTGGCGCGTCTTGATGCTTCATCACCGCCGAGAACACGAAGGTGCTGACGAACGGCGTGCTCAATGAGTAAGCCACAGTCTTGTCATGTTCTTCAAAGGTGTATTCATAAATGTTGAGTACGAGACGTGCGTAGAGGTCCTTGAAGAAAATCCGTCCCATATAGTCGCCCTCGCTTATGATGATGGCGTTCTCCTCGGAGAGTTGTCCGAGGTTGGCGAAGGTAGGTCCAAACATCGGGTGAGTGGAGACATACGAATGACCCGACTGCTCATAAAACTCCTTCAGTCCGGTCTTGACGGACGAGATGTCGCTGATGATGCAGTCAGCGGGAATGACGGGCATCACCTCCTCGAAGGCTGCTATGGTGTACTTTAGGGTAACGGCGTTGATGACGAGCTGCGGCTGGAAGGCTCGTATCTCGTCCAGCGTGGTGAAGCGCTGGCAGTTGTATGTGAAGCGCATGCGCTTAGGGTCTTTCTCGTACACCGCCGTCTCATGGTCGAAACTGAGGACGTCGAGGAAGAAGCTGCCCATCTTCCCCGCGCCAAGAACAAGTATCTTCATTTTCTTTTACTTCTGATTAACTATCTCCATCTGCTGTCTTACTGACTCTTCGTGGATGTGCTCGAATATCTCCTTCACGAACTCTGAATCCATGCCGGCAAGCGAGCCTTGCGCTCCGCGCTTGTCCAGAATCTCGTTGTAGCGAACGGTCTGGAGCACCGTCATGTTGTGTTCCTTCTTGTATCTGCCTATCTCGCGGCAGACGCTCATTCGCTTGGCAAGGAGTTCCATGATGCCGTTGTCTATTTCGTCTATCTGCTTGCGGAGCATATGTATGCCTTCCGTCACCACCTTCTCGTCACGGATAACAAGGAGGCTGAGGATATAGTTGAGCACGTCCGGCGTCACCTGCTGCTTGGCGTCGCTCCATGCTGCGTCCGGCGCACAATGACTCTCCACCATAAGTCCGTCGAAACCGAGATCCATCGCCTGCTGGCAAAGAGGAGCTATGAGCTCGCGTCGTCCACCGATATGACTGGGGTCGCAGATGACGGGCAGGTCCGGCATACGTCTGCGCAGCTCTATGGGAATCTGCCACATGGGAAGGTTGCGATAAATCTTCTTCTCGTAGCTGGAGAAGCCGCGGTGTATGGCAGCCAGACGCTTTACGCCTGCCTGATTGATGCGCTCCATAGCTCCTATCCACAACTCCAAGTCGGGATTTACCGGATTCTTCACAAAGACGGGGATGTCCACTCCCTTCAGACTGTCGGCTATCGCCTGCATGGCAAAGGGATTGGCAGAGGTACGCGCTCCAATCCAAAGGATGTCAACGTCATACTTAAGGGCAAGCTCTACGTGCTCCGGCGTTGCCACCTCTGTGGAGATGAGCATGCCTGTCTCCTCCTTCACGCGCTTCAGCCACGGCAGCGCTGTCTCGCCGTTGCCCTCGAAGCCACCCGGCTTGGTGCGCGGCTTCCACACTCCCGCACGAAACATTCTGAATCCGTGCGAAGCCAACTGGCGTGCTGTTGTCATCACCTGTTCCTCGGTTTCAGCCGAGCAAGGTCCTGCTATAACGAACGGGCGGTCATCGCTGCCCGGTAAGTTCAATGGTTTGAGTTCTATATCCATAGTTATGTTTGTTGTCTGTATTCGTAGTTCTGTTTACTGTCAGTGTGTCCATCTTATGCGCTTCATTCTCTCCAGTGCCTCGTCCATCTTCTCGTCCTTGGCACAAAGGCTGATGCGCACATATCTGTTGCCGTTCGACCCAAAGATAAATCCCGGCGTGATGAAGACACGAGCCTCATTGAGCACGCGCTCCGTTAGTTGCTCGCATCCGTCGTAGGCGTCTGGAATGCGTCCCCAAAGGAACATACCCACCTGCTGCGGGTCGTATGTGCATCCCAGCGTTGTCATCATCCGCTCTGCCTTGTCGCGGCGTCGACGATATGTGGTGATGTTGGCTTCGCGGTGCCATTCCTGTGTATTCTCGGTAAGCGCAGCAGCAGCGGCGAGCTGTATGCCACGGAATGTTCCTGAGTCGACATTGCTCTTAATCTTCAATATCCACGACGTGAACGTGGGATTGGCGATGCACATTCCGACACGCCATCCGGGCATGTTATGACTCTTCGACATCGAGTTGAACTCAATGCAGCATTCCCTCGCTCCCTCCACTTGCATGATGGACATCGGATGTTCGTTGAGGATGAAGGAGTAAGGATTGTCGTTCACCACCACGATGTTATGGCGTAGTGCGAAATCGACAAGTCGTTCGTATGTCTCGCGCTGTGCGTTTCCTCCTGTCGGCATATTGGGATAGTTGGTCCACATCAGCTTCACGTTAGAGAGGTCCATGCTCTCCAGTTCGTCGAAGTCGGGCTGCCACGCATTGTCCTCTCTGAGGTCATAGCTGACCACCTTCGCTCCGAGAATCTTGCTTAGCGACGTGTATGTGGGGTAACCCGGATTTGGTACGAGCACTTCCTCGCCGGGATTGACGAAGGCAAGCGTAACATGGAGGATGCCCTCCTTCGATCCGATGAGCGGCAGCACTTCCGTCTGCGCATCCACGTCTACTCCGTACCAGCGTGCATAAAAGTCTGCCATAGCCTGGCGCAGTTCGGGCGTGCCCATCGTGGGCTGATAGCCATGCGCCTCCGGCTGCGATGCCACCTCACAGAGGCATTCCACCGTACGCTGTGACGGCGGCATGTCAGGAGAACCTATAGCCAGCGAGATGATGTCGCGTCCCTCTGCATTAAGGCGTGCCACCTCCTTCAGCTTCCGCGAAAAATAATACTCCAGTACGTTGGAAAGGCGTGTTGCGGGGTGTACGGCTGTTGTTAATGTAGCAAGGTTCTCCATAAGCATGTGTGTTTTTTTAATGATACATTATATATTTACTTGCCCACGTATTCGCCGAGAATCTTCAGCGACCGTGTCAGCGGTATGATGGCGTCAATACTCTGTCGGTATCGCGTCAGGCTGTTGAATGTCAGGTCCACATAGAAGAGATATTCCCATTCGCATCCTATCACGGGCAGCGACTGTATCTTCGTGAGGTTGATGCCGTAGAAGGAGAGGATGGTCAGAACCTTCGAGAGGCTTCCCTCCTCATGCGCCACGTGGAAGACTATGCTCGCCTTGTCTGCCTTCTCAAGCGGACGAAGGAAGTCTGCCTTGTTGGGATTAGCAATGACAAGGAAGCGCGTGAAGTTGTGCTTGTTGTCATGTATGTTATCCTCGAGCACCTTCAGCCCGTACATCCTCGCTGCCGAAGCATTGCAGATGGCTGCCCATCCGTGACATTTATGCTTGGCAATGTATTCTGCCGCACCTGCCGTGTCGTCCGCTTCCACCGCTTTCATGTCAGGATGACGAGAGAGAAAGGCGTTGCATTGTGCAAGCGCCACCGGGTGCGAATGCACCTCCTTAAGCGTGTCCCAATCGTCCTCGGGCAGACAACAGATGCAATGTTCGATGTGCAACTTGTGCTCTCCCACCACCGTAGCACCAGAGGCGCGAAGCAGTTCGTAATTGTGGAGCAGACTTCCGGCTATGGTGTTCTCTATGGCTGTCATGCCAATCACAGTCGGGTCGCGGCGCATATTGTCGAACACCTGCTCGAAGGTGGCGCAGCATATCAGCTGTATCTGCTCGCCCTGAAAATACTGGTGGGCGGCAATGTCGTGGAAGGAGCCTTGAAAGCCCTGTATGGCTATTCTCTTCATATTGGATTTCTCAATGTTTCTTCGCGCCCTGAAACGCGAAAGCCCCGCTTTCACTGTCAACGTGAAGCGGGGCCCGGATTATAGGATATATTAAATATTTTCCCTTTCTGTCATAAGTTGAATTCACACGCAACTTCCCGCTTCACAATTCCTTGCAAAGTAAAAGTAAAATCGGTAAATGTATGCGAAAACGTTACTCATAACTAATTATTGTTTTTATTCAACACAAAAGTAAGACATTTATTTGTTTTACGCAAATAATTTACGATAAAATGTCATTAATCTTCACATTTTTGCAACACATGCCTCATAACTCCTGCCTTTTCCTTACCTATTCGTTATTGAATATCTTGTAAGGATCCATCGACTTCATGCGGTCTTTCACCTTCTCTCCGATATCCTCACTCGGATGCTGCTGCGACGCACGAAGCTCTTCAGCCGAAGCCTCGTCCTCTGCCGCTCCTGCCTCATTGCCAAGCTGACGGCGTACCTCACCACGTTCCGCAAAGGCGTCCACCGAGAACGGATTAACGTCCAGCACAGCGTCGTAAGTCTGTTCTGCCTTCTCCATGTCGCCCATAGCCTTTGCCACACGCGCATTGAGCATCAGCACGTCTTCGTTGGCCCCGATGCGCTTCAGGAGTTCGTCAGCGTCCTTGCCGGCTTCCTCCACATCGCCGTTGGCAAGCAGCGTCTCGCCACGCAGAAGTCTTGCCGCCTCGAAGTCGTCATACTTGTCGAGCGCCTTTGTCAGCATAGCCACGGCATTTGGCACGTCGCCGAGTCCACGATAAGCCTTGGCGTAAAGATAGAGAGCCTGCGGGTCTGCCTCGTCCACTTCTATCGCCTTCGCACAGGCGTCAGCCATGGCGGCATAATCCTCCATCATGTACGCCACGTCAGCCATACGTGTCAGCACAGCCACATTGTCAGGACAAGCCGTGGAGATGCTCTGCAACTGCTCGTAAGCCTTCTCCATGTCGCCCATGGCGATGTATGCCTGCGACAGATAGTCGCGACACTCGAGGTCGGTGGAGTTAAGCTCCAAGGCATGCAGGAAGCATTGCACGGCATAGCCGAACTGCTGCATCTTGAGAGCACGCACACCATCGTATTTGAGTACTTCGAAATTCTTCTCTTCCTTCTTCTCTTCGGCTTGACTGCTACGTCCGCCGAACAAAGCCTTGAATATGTTCATTGGTATTATTCTGTATGTAAATTTAAACGACTATTTAAAACAGCGGTAAAGGTAACAAATATTTTTCAATTTACGGCTACTTACGTTTTCAGCCAATTATAGATTAAGCATAAATTATAGTTAAAGTGTATGAAAAGCCTTTCGGTTTACGTCCATAATGGCTAATTTTGCTGTTGATAACGCAGATTTTACAGTTATGGACAATACAAGAAAGTTTTTCATATTAGCAGCTTTCGCCTTTCTCTTCACCGTCACGTGTAAAGCGCAGGACGTAAGCCTGTCCGCAAAGGACATGCCTGCCCGCTTTGACGAGTCGGCTCTTCAGCGCATCATGCCCACACGTTACGGCGGACGTTCACGCCAGTGGCGCGAGGAGGCAATAGCGGAAGCCGAGAGGCAGAGCCAGCATCAGGACTCGCTCATGCTTCCTCCACTTAACGCTCAGGGTCAGGTGGACACCACCTGCCGTTATCCTTTGGCTTTCGGAGGATGGAACAGTTGGGGACTGCATCGCGGACTTAACGTACAGATTGGCGCGTCGGTCTTTGCCGAATTCGGTAAAGGAGCGCACAGCGGAGCCGGTTTTCAGCAGAACATAGCCCTCATGTACGCCATGCCTATCAACGACAAGCTGTCCGTAGCCGTCGGAGGATATCTTAACAACGTAAACTATGCCGGAGGCAACTGGCACGACGCCGGACTGTCCGCCGTAGTGGGCTACCGATTCAATGAGCACCTGGAAGCCTACATTTGGGGACAGAAGTCTATCAACAACAACGTAGGCAACCGTCTGCGCTACGGTCTTTACGACGGATATTACAGAGGATACGGTTTCGGAGGATATGGCTTCGGAGGTTTCAGCCGCAACTTCTACGGCTTCCCCTCCTACTCTGCCTACGACCTCTCAGGCATCGGCGACCGCATCGGAGCCACCCTCCGCTACAACTTCAACAACAATATGAGCATCGAAGTGACGGTGGAGAACAGATGGATGCCGAGCAGATAAAGAGTTAAGCGACGTAAAAGTAGTAAAATTTTCAATAGAAAACCAAATAAAAGTTTGTTTTCTATTGGAATTTTTACTACTTTCGCAATGTAATGAGAAATATTCTAACCATATTAGGCAACATTCCAGTAACCTCTTCGGTCATTGCCTCGCTATTTCCCGAGGTAAAGACCAAGTCAGCAAAAGTCGCCCAACTGGAAAAGGCAGGTGAAATCATCCGCCTTAGACGAAACTTGTTCGTTGTAAACCCGGAAGAAACCAACCAGCCTCTCTCCTCAGGGCTTATAGCTAACCATTTGTTGGCACCATCTTATGTTTCTATGCAGACAGCATTAAGATATTACGGATTGATACCGGAGGCGGTATATACTATCCAGTCTATGACATTTAAGGCTGCCAAGGAATTTAATACTCCGGTAGGAAATTTCTGCTATTATCATATTTCGAGAGAAACTTACCCTATAGGAATCACTCAAATAAAAGAAGGAAACGGCGTTTATATAATGGCTACTCCAGAAAAGGCGTTATGCGATTTGATTGCCAATCTGCCTGGCATCAATCTGAGATATCAAAAGGAAGCTTTAGAATTTCTGGAAGAAAACTTAAGATTTGACATGGATAGGGTCAGTCAACTCAATCCTGAAATATTCTCGGAATATGCAAAAAAGGGGAAAAAGTCAACATCCATACTAACCATTCTAAAACTCCTACAACATGAATGATATCTACCAAAACATGTTATCGGCTTATGATCTATCCACAGATCAGGCTAAAAGGAATGCTACATTCGAGGTTAATCAGCAAATTATTCTTGCTGGTTTATACCAAGGCGGCTTCTTTGATAAAGCTGCATTCTATGGCGGAACCTGCTTGCGAATATTCCACGGATTAGAACGCTTCAGCGAAGATATGGACTTCTCGCTATTAAATAAAGATGACAGTTTTGACTTCACACAATACTTCCAACCCATCATTGATGAATTTGAAGCCATAGGAAGAAAAGTGGACATCAAAAAGAAAGACAAGAAGAACTTCGGAAAGGTGGAATCCGCTTTCTTGAAAGACACTACAGATGTTTATGATATTTCCTTCCAAACCGAAAAAGCCATCAAAATAAAGATAGAGGTGGACACCAATCCTCCACTCCTCTTCGCAACAGAACAAAAACTTTTGATGGAACCTCGCTCTTTCATGACAAGATGTTTTACCCTTCCTAACTTATTTGCAGGCAAAATGCACGCTCTGGTTTATCGAGCATGGAAAAACCGAGTGAAGGGACGTGACTGGTATGACTTCGAATGGTATATTCGGAATAGAATACCTCTGAACTTTAAGCATCTACAAGAAAGAACAAAAGAATTTAATGGTTGTGAGAAATCGCAAGAAGAATTCGTAAAGGACCTGGAACAGAGGTTAGGGTCGGCGGACATCAAGCAGGTGAAAGCTGATGTTATGCCATTCCTAAGAAATCCCAAAGAAATGTCCATCTGGTCAAACGAATACTTCTTGCAATTAGCTAAAATGATTAAGTTTGAATAGTCAGAACCCTTTCTACTTCTTATACTTCAGTCTGAGACTGTTCGTCACTACGCTCACGCTCGACATTGCCATCAGGGCACTTGCCCACATGGGCGTTATCTGGATGTTGATGCCGAAGACGTGGGGCAATCCGGCTGCGAGCGGGATGCACACAATATTATATATAAAAGCCCAGAAGAGATTCTGACGTATCATGCCCACTGTGCGTTGCGACAACTGGCAAGCCTCGGGGATGCGTCGCAGGTCGTCGCCCATCAGCGTCACCTGCGCCACGTCCATCGCCACATCCGTGCCGCGACCCATGGCTATGCTCACATCTGCGAGAGCAAGAGCCTGCGAGTCGTTGATGCCGTCGCCAACCATAGCCACGCACTTGCCTTCCGTCTGGAGGCTGCGCACCATATTCTCCTTGTCCTGCGGCATACAACGGCTCTTCCAGTGCTTTATGCCCGTCTTGCCAGCCCAGTAAGCGGCAGCCTCTTCCTTGTCGCCACTCATCATCCATACTTCCACACCACGCTCCTGCAGCAACGCCACAGCATCGGCAGCATGCGGCTTCAGACGCTCACGCTGATCGATGGCTACGTCGTCAGCCAGCTTAAAGTTGATGTCCTTATTGGGAACGGTCAGCGTTCCTGTCTTGTCAATGACCACGGCGTTCACGCGGCAGAGCTGCTCCACAGCCGTGGCGTCCTTAACGAGGATGCCCCTCTGCGCCGCCTTTCCGATGCCAACCATAAGGGCTGTGGGCGTGGCAAGTCCCATGGCGCAGGGACAGGCAATGACCAGAACGGACACCGCTGACAGCAATGCCTGCGGCAACATGGCCTCACCGCCGACTACCATCCATACCACAAACGTAAGCACAGCCAACAACAGCACGCACGGCACGAACACCAAGGCTGCCTTGTCCACAAAGCGCTGGACGGGAGCCTTCGAGCCTTGCGCCTCCTCCACCATGCGAATGATGTTGGCAAGGACGGTCTCTGAGCCCACCTGCTCGGCACGGAAGCGGAGACAGCCCTCGCGCACTATGGTTCCGGCAAGCAGACGGTCGCCGGCATGCTTGCCGACAAGCAGCGGTTCGCCGGATATCATCGACTCGTCCACACCGCCTTCTCCTTCGCTTACCACTCCGTCCACCGGCACTTTCTCGCCCTGACGCACCTCCACGATGTCGCCCTTTGCCACGGCAGCGAGGGGCACGTCACACACTTCGCCCATGCTGACGACATGCGCTTGCTTCGGCACGAGTCCCATAAGCGAGCGTATGGCAGAAGCCGTGGATTTCTTCGCACGCTCCTCAAGACAACGTCCCGTCAGCACGAAGGTAATGATCATTACCGATGCGTCGTAATAAGTGTGCCACTCTATGCCACGTGCTCCCCAGAACTGTTCGCCCCAGAAAGTATTGAAGACGCTGAAGAGGAACGAGATGGCTGTGGACATCGCCACAAGCGTGTCCATATTGGCTGAGCTATGAACCAGCAGTCGCCAGGCATTGGCATAAAACTGCCGTCCGCAATAAGCCATATTCGCGAGTGCGATTATCAGCATCGTCTGATTGGCAGCGTCACGTCCGCCCACCGCCAGCCATCCCATCGAGACAGCCATCGTCAGCAACGCCAACACCCACGACACAGCCATGCGCCTCAGCTGCAGACGATAGCTGTTCTTCTCTATCGTGTCCACACGGGTCTCCTCGTCGATGATAAGTTCAAAGCCAGCCGCGTCCACCACCTTCTTCATGTCGGCAGGCGTAACCTTGCTTTCGTCATACTCCACCATCGCCGTGCGTCCCGGCAGCGACACAGCCACACTCTTCATTCCGTCCATAGCCTTCAGCCTGCGCTCCACATTGGCGCTACATCCGGCACATGCCATACCCAATACGGGCAATATCTTCTTTTCCATACATGCAAAGTTACGAAGTTTTCGTCATTCACACATTACATTATTATGGATGAAGTTTATAGGAGCATATACCACCACTACTTGTATGGGTACTTGTATGGGTATCAATATAGCCATTATTAGATAGCCGTGCACCACACCGAATTGTGAATTAGGAATTGTGCGCCATGGCAGCATTGTAAATTATTCAAAATTCGAAACTCCTAATTGAGGGTGTGCAAAACTAATAAGATGAGAAGAAAAGGCTAACCGTAGGAGGCGCTGGCATTCCTGCCCGCACCACTGCAAACAGCCGTATTTACTTTTCATACCCCTCATAGTAATAACTCTGCTCTATCCCCTTGAATATCACTTCACGGTTCTCCGTGTCGGAAGTGAGGTTCTGACTGAGCAGATAGCGCAGCTCGAGGTCGTTGATGGGTGAACGTTCCATGGCTGAGAGATATTGGTCTTTGTCAACATACTGCCAATTAACCACTTTGCCTATAGAGCGTTTGAGCATCATGTCGAGCCAGATGCGAGTGGAGCGGCCGTTGCCCTCCATGAAAGGATGGCAAACATTCATCTCAACATACTTTTCTATGATTTGCTCAAAAGTGTCTTCAGGCATTTTCTCAACTGCCTCAAGGGCGGCCTGGAGGTAGAGACTATTAGCGAAGCGGAAACCTCCTTTGGCGATATTTTTGTTACGGATAGAGCCTGCGAATGGATACAGACCGTCAAACAGATAATGATGTATCTGCTGAAGGCCTGCCGTAGTTCCAATGGGAATTTTATCTATATCGCCCGACTCAAAGAGACGGCGTGCGTGATCTAACGACTTTTCGTCAATTTCCTTTGTTGTCATAATCAATTGAATTGTTACACAAAGATAAAAACAATCCTTGATAATCACGAATGATTATCCTGAATTATTTGAATATCCGCCATACAAATATTGTCTATAGAGTAAAAACATGTTACAAAATAAAAATTGATTCTAGAGAATCAAAAAGCTGTTTTTAGGGTATTCTGCTGAGCAAACAGCACCGATGCTTAACGATAGTGCCACTTTTACAATCCAATAGTGCCACTATTAGAGTGTAAAAGTGGCGCTATTG
>ULVP01062718.1_pt1 | contig 81779 bp, 62 predicted proteins | sample 1959551 | NCBI WGS metagenome assembly ULVP01 (sample SAMEA4835789, study PRJEB28245) | human gut metagenome | biome: gut microbiome; material: fecal sample | place: Denmark | collected 2008 | reverse complement strand
TCTTGTGTGGAGAAAGAAGAAGTTAAAGATTCATCAAATAGCGATACAAAATTCTTCATTTGTAATAATAAGAAAACAGATAGCCATATACTCCGTTATTTGTTAACAGTTGGATTGTTACTTTTAATATGTTTGCCTATTGGTTATTATAGCTATAAAATAACTTGTGAAAATAAAGCTTTTGAAAAGGCTTTTTCTTCTCAAAATATTGATGATATCAATAAATTTGTAAGTGAATATAGTCAAATGACAGATGAGCATCGAACAAAAATAATTTCAAGACTCTCATATTTAAAAGAGCAACAACATAATAAGCAAATAATAGATAATTTGGTATCTAATATGGTGTATGTCGAAGGTGGTACTTTTATGATGGGAGGTATAGAACCTTATGATTGGGAAGAAACTAAACCAGTACATCAAGTGACGTTGTCTAGTTTTTATATAGGTAAATATGAAGTCACCCAAGAAGAGTGGAAAGCAATTATGGGGAATAATCCTTCTAAATTTAAAGGAGACAAAAGACCAGTAGAACAAGTTGATGTTGGAAAAGAAAAATATGATGATTGCTTGGAATTTATAAAGAAATTGAATCATCTAACAAATAGAAAGTTCAGACTTCCTACAGAGGCAGAATGGGAATATGCTGCTCGTGGCGGAAACTTGAGTAAAGGTTATCGTTATTCTGGAAGTAATAATATTTCTGACGTAGCGTGGTGGAGTGGAAATAGTCGAGGGAAAACACATAATGTAGGTCAGAAGCAAGCTAATGAATTAGGACTTTATGATATGACTGGAAATGTTCGTGAATATTGTTCTGATTGGGCAGCTCCTTATTCTGCGTCTTCTCAAATAAATCCTAAAGGTCCACAAAAAGGGGATTGGGGACATGTGCTTCGTGGTGGAGATTGGGCTGTCAATGAGTATTATTGTGCTGCTCCTTATCGAAGTGTTGGTATTTCGGGGGGATATTTTTGCTCTGAGATGGGATTTAGATTGGTGATGGAACCATAACTTTGAATTGTTTTAGTTTAAATCCCCTGTGTGTTTTTAAATTATATAATCAAGATAAATGAAAGTTTATAGAATTGAAAAAGAAACTGTTTCATGGGAGGTTGGTGATGTCATAGCTCCTTCTTCTGATGAGCGTATATATTCAGATAAACGGCTAAAAACAGAGTCGCTACTTGAGAATGTCAGGAAAAGCTATTATCCATATTTATATAGTAGGGGAAACTCTTTGTTTGTTTTCCCTGCTGATGATAAATTGGAAGAGCGAGCATTTAATTGGGCTAGTACCTATGCTCCTTTACCCAACTCATCTTGTGTGGTTTCTCTTTTGGAACTGGAAGTTGATAATGTAGAATGGCATGATTCTCGAAATTATGAAGATTTATGTTTCTTGCTTAGTGGCTTTAAATGTGGAATGAGAGACATAACTGCTAATGAAGATGACCTTTGTAAAAAGTATTGGGTTGGAAAATGCAATATGGATGAGTTGTCTATTGAAGGATTAGTAAATAAAGCAAGAGTTATTGGTATTGTTCCTTATATAGTAACTCATAATAAAATAAGTAAGTTGATATGAATAATGTAGATAAGGCAAAAGAATACGCAGAGGGCAAAATAAACGATGCGTTAAACAAAGTAATTGTTGAGGCTTATATGGCTGGCTATAATTCCGGTTATAAAGATGGCTATGACAAAGTTGTTAAAGAAACGTCTTTTGGTGATATTGAGTACGTTGACTTAGGGTTACCAAGTGGCACTCTATGGTCTTCAAATTATGTTGAGGATGAAAACAATGAAATCCTTTATGTTACACAAGAAAATAGCAAGGCGTTTAATATTCCTACAGTAGCACAATGGCAGGAATTAGTACGAGTATGCAGATGGGAACAAGGGTCTAAAAGAATAGATACCTCAATTAGTTCTTGCCATTTTCAAAATTTGGCTATTTGCCTAGGACCGAATGGTAATAGAATAATATTTGAGGTGACAGGTCTTTATGAGATTAAATCTACTCTTGAAAGAACTGGCGAAGTGCTATTTTGGTTGAAAGAGGAGAAAAACTCCCAGTGTAATAATGCAAATATTACTTTTTGTACTCTCAAAATAAATTCAAAAAACGAATTTCCAGGATACAAGCTGCCAATTCGTCTTGTTAAAAAAGTATAGTTATGAAGCAATTAAATAATAGTTGTGTATTATGCAACGGAAAATACAGAATCTCCAAAGTACTTGGTCAAGGAGGTTTTGGTATAACCTACTTGGCTAAGCAGAAGATAGCAGTAGAAGGTCCGTTAGGCACGATAGAAGCAGAGATAGCTGTCACGATTAAGGAGTTCTTTATGAAGGAATTCTGTAATCGTGAAGAGGCTTCTTCTGTGGTTACAGTTCCTTCTACGGGTAGTGCTGAGTTGGTGGATAAGTTTCGTCAAAAGTTTATCAAGGAGGCAAGAAACATATCTAAGTTGAACCATCCTAATATCATTAAGGTATTGGATGTGTTTGAGGAGAATGGAACCGCTTACTACGTTATGGAATATATAGAAGGTGGCTCTTTGTCTGACTTGATAGATAAGAAAGGTTGTTTGTCTGAAGCTGAAACATTAAATTATACAAGACAGATAGCTTCTGCCCTACGATATATACATGCCAATAACATGAATCACTTGGACGTAAAGCCAGGCAACGTGTTGCTAAGAAAGAATGGTGACGTTGTATTGATAGACTTTGGTATGTCTAAGAATTATGACAAGATGGGCGAAGCGACTACAAGTAGTCCTATCGGAGTAAGTATTGGTTATGCTCCTATAGAACAATCGCGTGTCGGCGGTTTGGGCTTGTTCTCGCCGGCTACGGACATCTATTCGTTAGGAGCTACTATGTTCAAGATGATTACCGGTCAGACACCGCCAGAAGCAACAGCAGTGTTTGATGAAGGTCTTCCTGATATGCCTTCAACCATTAGCGAAAATACAAAACTTGTTATAGAGAAAGCTATGCAACCAAGAAGAAAAGACCGCTATCAGACAATAGATGACTTTATGCAAGCTTTAGATGTAAACAATGTGGTAGTATCGCAGATGGAGGTTGTTGAAGATGTAGACAAGCAGGAAGAAACGTCAGAAGAAAACATTGAACCCAATGAAGCCCCAAAGTTCTTAAAGGAGAGCGATAAGGAGGCTACAATGTTTATTACTGACTATATGGTTCAGGCAAGCGACATTGCTACATCTGAAGCTGTAGACTTAGGACTTAGCGTGAAATGGTGCGGTCATAACTTAGGAGCATCAACCCCTGAAGAATATGGCAACTACTATCGTTGGGCATTTGGTTCTGACGGTCGTTCGGTAAATGGTATTCCTGCCGATTCAGAAATAGCAGGAACAAAATATGATGCTGCCTATAAAGAGTCGAATGGTAAATACAAGACACCGACACGCAAGCAGTTTAAAGAACTTATTGACAGATGCCGTTGGTGTTGGGTTGCATACAAAGGTGTAATGGGTTGCAAGATAACTGGTCCTTCAGGCAAGAGCATCTTCTTGCCAGGTGCAGGGCGAAAAAGCGACTACGGCATTTATCGAAAAGATACGTTTGGATATTACTGGAGTTCAAGCAAAGCAAACAACAGCAATGCCTATTACTTGTATTTCAATGAGGAAGATTCTGATTTGGAGTACGAGCCGCTTTTGACATTGCGCACCATCAGACCGGTGTGTGAATAAAGAGATTTCGTACTGTATTCCCGATATTTTATACAACCTCCATGCTGTCATTCTTTTATGCATCGGTCATTAGAAATACCAATAAGGTTTTTCTGATGACCGATATTCCCTGTTGCTTACTCTTTTGTCTGCTTCCTCAGTCTCTGCTGCACCCAAAGGAAGGCGGGGATTAGGAAGAGGTCTGCCATGCACCAGGCTACTGGGTCGCCTAAGCAGACACCGGTCCATGCCAGGGCGGGGACGAGCCAGAGGCTTACGCCGCAGCGGGCTATCATCTCCATTACGCCGCTCAGCATGGAGAGATTGCTGAAGCCGAGACCCTGGATGGAATAGCGCAGGATGGTGAGTAAGCCGAGGGCAGGATAGAAGTAGTTGGCGATGCGCATGAACTGTGCTGCGCGACTTACCACTTCTGCCTCGCCGCTGTCAACGAAGAGACGCATCATCCAGTCGGCGAAGGGATAGATGACGGCGAAGGTGAAGACAAAATAGATGAGCATCAGCTTTATGGCGTCCTTTACGCCCTTGGTTACACGGTCCATGCGACGTGCTCCGAGGTTCTGTCCGCAGTAAGTTGCCATTGCCACTCCGATGTTCTCAAAGACGCAAGTGAAGAGATACTTTATTCGCATTGAGGCGGTGAATGCTGCTACGCAGGTGGTGCCGAGGGCGTTGTTGGCGCTCTGGAGCATGATGATGCCGATGCCGGTGATGGAGAACTGTAGTCCCATTGGCACACCGTTGTTGAGCAGGATGCTCGTGCGCTTGTTGTCGAAGCGTCGCTCGTCGCCCTTGGGTATGAGCAGCTGCATGCGCTTGCGGATATACCACAGGCACAATATTACGGAGAGCGCCTGCGACAGCCAAGTGGCTATGCCGGCTCCTGCCACGCCAAGTCTGCAACCGAGGATTAGCACCACGTCAAGCAGCACATTCACCACTGCCGACGTAATGAGAAAATAGAAAGGCTGGCGCGAATTGCCGAGAGCACGAATCTGCCCGGAGAAGAGGTTGAAGCCGAACGTCAACGGAATGGCGGCGAACTGAAGCATAAGGAATATGTAGGCATCGTGGAAGATATCTGCGGGCGTGTTTACCATCTGCAGAATCCGACGGCAGAACATCAGCGAGAGAAGCGTCACCACCGTTGCCATTACCGCCGAAATGCGCACGGCATTGGCAACATAGAGGCGCATCTTGCTATAGTCTTTCGCACCGAACGACTGCGCCACGGGGATGGCGAATCCTGCGCAAGCTCCGTTGCAGAATCCCATAACGAGGAACATGATGGAGGATGAGGCACCCACGGCAGCCAGCGCTCCGACGCCAATCCAGCGTCCTACGATGGCAGCGTCAATAACGAGATACATCTGCTGGAGGATGTAGCCCAATATCAACGGCAGGGCAAACTTGGTGATCTGTCGTAACGGTGAACCCACGGTCATGTCGCTTACTGAGGCTGTCTTGGCATGAGCCGCTGTCTGGTTCTGTTTTGTTTCTTCTGTTTCCATTTCGATGCAAAGTTAGATATTTTGATGGAAATAGAAAAAAAATTGATAGTCCACCTTAATTTTCAGCCTCCATAATTCTTATAATAGATAAAGCATGTCGGAAAAGGGCATGAATAATACGAAAGATAACAATATATTAACAACTAAAAAACAAGAAGAATTATGAAAAGAGTATTCAATCTTTTGGTGGTGGACGAGAGTGGCAGCATGGAGATTATCCGCAAGCAGGCATTGATGGGCATCAACGAGACGCTTGAGACAATCCGCAAGATAGAGAAAGCGCACCAGGACCTCGAGCAGCGCGTGACGCTCATCACCTTCGACAGCACACACAAGAAGCTGTTCTATGACAACGTGGCTGCTGCGGACGCTCGCAGTCTTGGCGCACGCGATTATTGTCCGGGTGGAGCAACGCCGCTCTATGACGCCATCGGCATGGGCATCGCGAAGATTAACGCCCAGGCAACGGAGGACGACAACGTTCTTGTGACCATCATCACTGACGGCGAGGAGAACTGCAGCGAGGAGTATAACCTTGGTATGATAAAGAATCTCATTGAGAAGCTGAAGAAGCAAGGATGGACATTCACCTTCATCGGCACCGATAACCTCGACGTAGAGGCAATGGCAACGGACATGGGCATAGACAATCACCTGATGTTCGAGGAAAACGAGGAGGGCACGAAGGAAATGTTCGCCCGTGAGAAAAAGTCGCGCATGCGCTATAGTGCTTGCGTGGCGTTGGGAGAAAGCATGCCGACGGGCGAATACTTCGACAAAGAATAGCTCAGTTGAGAGTTTAGAGTTGAGAATTAATGAAAGTTGAGATTTCTGAATTGAGAGTTGAAAGTTATGATATGACAAGAAGTCTCAATCTTCAACTCTCAACTTTCAACTCTGAACTCTCAACTTGCATTAAGCCAGTTCTTCCCAGAAGCTTTCCGGCAACCAGATGTTGCTGACATTGCAAGCTTCCTTGAAGAGCGGTGCGATGTCCTCCGGCTCGAAGCCGGCAATGCCGCAGCCGATTGGCGTTACGAGGAACGTCAGCTCGGGGTGTTCCTTGGCGTAGGCGATGAAGTCGTCCACGTAGGGACGGATAGTTTCGGTGCCGCCCTGCATGGTTGGGATGGCATAGCTTCTGCCCTGCATGCCGACACCCTTACCCATTATGGCTCCGAAACGTCGATGAGCTACGCGGGCAGCGCCGCCGCCGTGCATTCCGGCAAGGTTGCTGCCAAATACAAACACTTCGTTTTCCTGTAAATCGTCAATCCAGTTGGGAGTGACACGTCCTTTCTTGATGTCTTCCATATCAGTATGTATAAAGTTGCAATATTCGTACATAACATGTCCGAGATTCGGAGCCGAGCATTTGGGAGCTTCGCATTCCATGGACAGTCCGTATTCGTTTGTCACGTAATAGCGCTTGAAGTATGGCACCACCACGTCGTGCATCATGCGGTTATAGCGTTCGGTGACAGCAGGTTGGCTGATGCCGAGCTGCTGCGCAATCTCTTTTCCCTTAAATCCCTCCACGAAGAGCATCTGAAGGATGATGGAGTTCTTGCTGTCGCGTCCGTAGTAAGTGTGGCATATCTCGTCGATGGTGTTGCGGAAATCTCCAGCAAACTCATCGTCCTGCACGTCAAAGTTGATGCGTGTGTTGCCCATGCGCTCCTCCAAGCTTTCCTTCCGTTGCTCCTTCTTCAGCCCCTTTAGCTTGTCGAGCACCAGGAAGCGGAACCCGTTGACCATCCATGTCTTAAGCGATATCGAAGCCTTGCGGTCCTCCAACTGGCGGAAGTCATGCCGGCAGAGTGCGAGGTAATATTCGTGTGCAAGCGAATAGAAGTCCATGCCAGGCTTGTACTGCAGATCATAACGTCGGTCGTATATGCAGTAAGCCATGCGGCAGTAGCCGTAGAAGTATTCCTTGACAATATGTTCGTTGGCGTTGCGAAAACCTTCGAGAATCTCGTCGTCGGTAAGTTGCGCAACATTCTTATCTGTTTTCTCCATAGTTGTTGTGGTTTCAGATTTTGTTTTGATGGTGTAAAGTTACGAACAATAAATAGTCGGGGCAAATATTCCGTCAGTTTTTCGGTATAGTGAAATATTATGCTTACCTTTGCTTTGTATTTATTATATAAATAGGTAAACATAAAAGAGACAATGCATACAAGAGAAGAAAAAATGAAGGCTTTCGGCAGGCTGCTGGACGTTCTGGACGAGTTGCGCGAGAAATGTCCGTGGGACCGAAAGCAGACCAATGAGTCGTTGCGCCCCAACACCATAGAAGAGACATACGAGCTGTGTGACGCCCTCATGAAGGACGACCAGCCAAATATCTGCAAGGAGCTTGGCGACGTGCTGCTGCACGTATGCTTCTATGCCAAGATAGGACAGGAGAAGGAACAGTTCGACATTGCTGATGTCTGCAACAAGCTGGTGGACAAGCTCATCTTCCGTCATCCGCACGTCTATCATCCTTCGCAGGTGGGCGCTCCCGATCCGAAGCCGCTGCCTTACGGCGAGAAGCCTGAGGAGCAGGACACTTCCGAGGAGGTGAAGACGGCACAGCAGGTTATAGAGAACTGGGAACAGATAAAGCTGCGTGAGAAGGATGGCAACAAGCGCGTGCTCTCAGGTGTGCCCGACGCATTGCCGGCGCTCATCAAGGCTTACCGCATACAGGACAAGGCACGCAACGTGGGCTTCGACTGGGAAGACAAGGGCGACGTATGGGGAAAGGTTCGCGAGGAACTTGTCGAACTTGAGGCAGAGCTTAGACGTGAAGACCGCGAACGCTCAACTGAGGAGTTTGGCGACTTCCTCTTCTCGCTCATCAATGCAGGACGCCTGTATAAGATAAATCCCGATACAGCTCTTGAGAAGACCAACATGAAGTTTATCCGCAGATTCAACTACATCGAAGAGCATAGCATACGCATGGGCAAACCATTGAAGGATATGACGCTCGGCGAAATGGACGAACTTTGGAACGAGGCAAAAGCTCAGGAGAAAAAGAAAGATTAACGAATAAAAAACAGATTAGTTATGAATAAGTTCAGATTGTTTATGATGGCAGCCGCCGTAGTGTTTCTTGCCGGTTGTAACGTCAAGAAGGAAAAGTCGCAGGCGGTCGTGGATGACGAAGAGGTGGTGGCTGACTCTACAGTATACGGAGTTTGTGGTGAGGGCACGTCCATGCACTCGCTGGAACTCATAACCGATGCCGGCGACACCATCACGTATACCATCCTGGATGCTGAGGCTGACTTGGACGGCGGACTGTCGTCTGGTCCTGTCACCAGTGTTGTAGGTGGTATGATGAGCGGTGACAAGATGGCTGTGACAGGACATAAGGTGGAAGGCGAGATGCTCGCTGACCGTGTCATAAACGTCACCTCGCTGCTCGGTCACTGGACCAGCTTGGACAAGAATTTCGAGATAGAGGAGGGCGGAACCGTACGCTCGAATGTCAAGGCGGAGACCAATCCGTGGACATCATGGAAGATTCTTAACGGACAGCTGCTCCTTAACAGAGACACATTTGCTATTGACAACCTTGGAGCTGACTCGCTGGCTATAGAGAACGCACGCGGCATCTTCCTCTTCAAGCGTCAGAAATAATAAATCTTATGGAACCATTTAAAGTTCATATCCTTGGATGCGGCAGCGCCTTGCCCACATTGCGTCACAATCCGTCGTCGCAGGTGGTGGAGATACGTGAGAAGCAGTTTATGATAGACTGTGGCGAGGGTACGCAGACTCAGATGCGCCGATCACGAGTGGGATTCAACAAGGTGATGGCGATATTCATCAGTCACATACACGGCGACCACTGCTTCGGGCTTATCGGCATGCTCTCGTCCTTTGGACTGCTCGGACGTACCATGCCACTTTCCATCTATGGACCGAAGGAACTTGGCCCCATTCTTGACACGCTCCTCACCACTTTCTGCAACGACTTCGACTATGAGATAAAGTTTCATGCCGTAGATACCACACGTCAGGAGGTGGTTTATGAGGACCGCAGTCTTACCGTAGAGACCATACCGCTGAAGCATCGCCTCCCATGTGCCGGATATCTGTTCCGCGAGAAACCGACATTGCCACATATACGTCGCGACATGATCGACTTCTATCGTATACCGATATCGCAGATAAACAACATAAAGAACGGTGCGTCTTGGACTGACGAGGAGGGCAATGTAATACCAAACAGTCGCCTCACACGTCCTGCAGACCCGCCACGCAGCTATGCCTATTGCAGCGACACGTGCTATCTGCCCGGTCTTGCCGACAGGCTGAAGGGCGTGACGTGCCTCTATCATGAGTCTACCTATGCCGATGAGGACGAAGACAAGGCGCAGAAGTATTTTCATTCCACGGCTCGACAGGCTGCTATGGTGGCACGGGATGCCGGCGTAGGACACCTGTTGCTGGGTCACTACAGTTCGAAGTATAACACGGAAGACGTGCTCCTGCAGCAGGCTAAAGAAGTGTTTGCAGAATCTTCGCTTACCAGTGAGGGCATGGTGGTGACGCTGTAGGGAGTGATCAGCATGGAATAAACAAAAGTAAGGAATAAAAAACGGAAAAGATTGTAATGGAAGATAACGTAAAAGAGAAAAATCAGCGTCTTCGTGTTACGCTCCTTGGTACGGGTACGTCGGGCGGCGTGCCTTCGTTGGGATGCCAGTGCGAGGTGTGTCGCAGCCAAGATCCGCGTGACAAGCGTATGCGCTGTGTGGCTATGGTGGAGTCGGAGAGTGGCACGCGTGTGCTCATTGATTGCGGTCCGGACATCCGTCAGCAGCTTATGCCGCTACCTTTCAAGCCCTTCGATGCTATTCTCCTAACGCACATCCATTATGATCATGTGGGTGGCATCGATGATCTGCGCCCCTTCTCCGTCTTCGGTCCGATACGTCTGTATGGCGATGCCAAGACTTGCAGTCACGTGCGCAACATCATGCCTTACTGTTTCGGCGACCATCTCTATCCCGGTGTGCCAAAGCTGGAGCTTCACACCCTCACGCCTCATACGCCGTTAAGCGTGGGCGACTTGCGGATAATGCCCATTGAGGTGATGCACGGCAAGATGCCGATACTCGGTTTCCGCATCGGAAGTTTCGCCTATATCACGGATATGAAGACCATCGGCGACGGCGAATTGCCATATCTGGAAGGAGTGGAGACGCTCGTTGTGAATGCCTTGCGCTTCGAGAAAGAACATCATTCTCATCAGCTCGTCGACGATGCCGTCCGTTTTGCGCGTCGCATAGGAGCCAAGCGCACCTATATAACGCACGTCTGTCATCACATCGGGCTTTACGAAGAGGCGTCAAAGCGAATGCCCGAAGGCGTAAGCTTGGCTTATGACGGAGAGGTGATAGAATGTTAGATGCTTACAATCGTAGGCATCTTTTGGGTGGGGAGTGTTATTTGCGCTTCTTTTTCTTTCCGAAGTTTCCGAAGAGGAAAGCACCTTCCTGGTATCTGCGGTATAGTTTCCAGCCCAACAAAGCGCCGTCGAAGACACCTGCGCCAAGGCTTACCATTCGTGCCAGTTTCTGAGCACGGTTGCGTGGCTCCTCTTCTTCCTTGTGGAACAGGTCGTTCCACTTAGACGCTATCGTCTCTTCGTCTTTGTCAATCTTTTCGCGAAGCTGCTGTTTGTATGCCACGATATCGGAAAGAGAGCGGAACTCTCTCTTCGTCTTAGGGCTGGTGTCTGTATTCTGCATCTCTTATTAATTTGACTTGGAAGGATGAATGATTGTTCTTAAATGTGTTGTTACTCCTGCATAAGCAGGCTTGCCAGGAATCTGACAAGTGGTCTCTCTATCCATCTCTTTCTGAACACCACGAACAGCAAGAGCACTAAGAAATAGGCGCCAGCCACACATGCGAAAGCGGCTGCCATACCCATTATGGGCTGCAGCGCGTAAACAGTGGCGAACGACAGATAGATGAGCGCAAGAAACAATAGGATAAGCAACAGCCCCACCATGATGAAGGCTGTCAGCAAGCGCACTATCTTATCAATTACATCGAGCTTCATATACTTAGTACGAAGCCCGATGTAATGCCTTATGGCCTCAATAAGCTGCGCTATGGTCTCTATGTTTTTGTCTGTCGAGAACATTTAGCCAGTGAATGAGGGATAATGATTTATGCGTTGTCGCCGTCAGTTGCGTCCTGGATGTCGTCCACAAGGTCTTCCATCTCCTTACGGCTCACCTTGATGTTGTGCTTCTTGCAGAAGTCGTCAACAGCGTCACCAATCTTAGTGCGTGTCTCGCTACCCTTTTCGGGCGCCAAAAGAATACCTAATGCTGTACCGGCGATAGCTCCGCCGAGGAATGCTCCAATGTAACCTAATGCTTTCATGTTGTTAATGTTTTAAAGTTATAGTAATATCTTATCTTTCTGAAAGCAAATATAGCAATTATATTTCAATTAGCAAAGGTTCGTGCCTTTATTTTTTGTTAATTTGTATTTTATTTAATCTTTCGTCTTGTCAAAAACCTATAATTGTTGATTTAACAAACTTTATGTGGCGTTAGAGGTGATAATTATGATATATTTTGTAATTTCGCAACGTATTATAAATACATGTCAAGAACTAAATAAATATAAACCCAACAATAATCAAAACAGGAATATGAAGAAAAGTATGGTATTGTGCGCAGGCATCTGCGCAGTGTTGGCTTTTGCAAGTTGCTCAGGCTCTAAGGAAAGCGCATATAAGAAGGCATATCTCAAGGCTCAGGCAAAGCAGGAGCAGCCTGCTGAGCAGCCGGTACAGGAGGAGGCTCCCGTTGTGGCTCCGCTCGTGGAGAAACCTGCCAACGAGACAACTGTTATCGACAATACAGACAATGTGACTGTACGCACAGAGGACTTCCAGCTGATCAGCGGTCCCGGTCTCAGCAACTTCAGCGTTGTGGTAGGATCGTTCGGCGTTAAGGCTAACGCAGAGGGACTCCAGAGCCGTCTGAACGGACAGGGCTTGCAGGGTCAGATTGTATACAACTCAGAGCGCAATCTCTATCGCGTAGTGGCATCTACATTCGCTACAAAGAGCGAGGCTGCTCAGTCACGCGACCAGTTGCGCGGACAGTTCCCCGACGCATGGCTTCTCTATAAGAAGTAAGACGTAAACATACCAGTATATATACATTATAATATAGTGGCACGCATACTTTCTATCGACTATGGAAAGAAGCGCACAGGCATAGCAGTCACCGATCCGCTCCAGATTGTTCCGGGCGGATTGGCGACCGTTTCTACGTGTGAGCTTATGAAGTTTCTCTGCGACTATGTGGAGCGCGAGGATGTGGAACGCATCGTCATCGGCGAACCGCGACAGCTCAATGGCGAGCCAAGCGAAAACCTGGCACGCGTAAAGCAGTTCGTGGCTCAATGGCGCAAGCAGAAACCGCAGATACCCATAGAGTTCTTCGACGAGCGCTTTACGTCGGTATTGGCGCACAAGGCCATCATTGACAGCGGCATAGGACGTAAGGCACGTCAGAACAAAGCTTTGGTGGACGAGATAAGTGCCACCATTATTCTTCAAGACTACCTTCGTACGAAGGGACTGTGAGGCAAGACACAGCCATGGTATTGAATAACAGCCATGGAATAATTGCCCACTGCATTTTTTTTAGAACGAAACATGATTTTACCGATTTATACTTACGGCAACCCCGTACTGCGTAAGGAAGCACAGGACATTGACGCCAGCTACCCGGAATTGCAGACGCTTATTGCCAACATGTACGAGACACTTAAGGAAAGCGACGGCATCGGACTTGCCGCACCGCAGATTGGTCTCGACATCCGCCTTGTGATTATCGACCTCGACGTACTCAGCGAGGATTTGCCCGAATACAAGGACTATCGTCACGCATTTATCAATCCTTACATCCTCGATTATGACGAAGACTCGAAGAAGGAAACGATGGAGGAGGGCTGTCTCTCATTGCCCGGCATCCACGAGAGCGTGACCAGACCTACACGCATCCACGTGAAGTATCTCGACGAGAACTTCCAGGAGCACGACGAGTGGGTGGAGGGTTACCTCGCACGCGTCATGCAGCACGAGTTTGACCATCTTGGGGGAAAGATGTTCATTGACCGCATCTCACCGATGCGCCGCCAGCTTATCCGCGGAAAGCTGAAGAACCTGCTGCTCGGAAAGTTCCGCTGCGCATACCGCACCCGCCTTCCCAGAAAGTAAGAATCCCCTGAATTACACGTAAAAGATTATTCATGAAGCATCTCATAGTCCTTATAATGATAGCCATGTTTGTGCCCCACAAGGCTGCGGCACAATTCAATACCGACCGGCTAATGGTGTCCGGAAGGAGCGCTCTCTATTATGAGGACTATGTGCTTTCCATACAGTATTTCAACCAAGTGCTCACGGCGAAGCCATACCTTTATGAGCCTTGGTTTTTTCGTGGCCTTGCCAAGTATTATCTCGACGACTATTCAGGAGCCGAGAGTGACATCTCACACGCCATCAGTCTGAATCCGTATATCGCCAACATGTATGAGTTGCGCGGTCTGTGCCGTATTCGCCAGAACAGCTATGCTGACGCCATCGGCGACTATGACCATTCACTGCGTCTTAATCCGCAGAACCAGGCGGCATGGTATAACCGTGCGCTCTGCCGTGTGGAGCAAAAAGACTATGCACAGGCACAGCTCGACCTTGACACTATAGTGGTGAAATGGAAGCAGTTTGCGAGTGCTTATTCGCTGAAGGCACAGATTTATCTGGCTGAGAAGGATACCACAAGTGCCGACAAATGGCTCGACAGCAGTCTCGAAATCGACCCCTATGACGCGGAGGCATGGACACAGCGTGCCATGATAAGCCTCTCGCGAAGCAACTGGAAGGACGCCGAAACTTTCCTCAGCAAGGCCATACACCTCAAGCCGAAGAACGTGGTGGCGTACGTCAACCGTGCACTTGCACGTTACAATCTCAACAATCTTCGAGGTACTATGTCTGACTATGATACAGCCATCGACCTCGACCCACAGAATTTTCTCGCACATTACAACCGTGGCCTTCTGCGTATGCAGCTTGGCGACGACAATCGTGCCATCACCGATTTCGACTTCGTCATACGCATGGAGCCGGACAATGTGCTTGCCATATTCAATCGTGCCATTCTTCTCGACAAGACAGGAAATCTAAGAGCTGCCATACGCGACTATACACGTATGATAGAGCAGTTTCCGAACTTCTGGACTGGTCTGTCGCGCCGTGCCAATTGCTATCGTAGACTTGGCATGACGGCTAAGGCGGAACTTGACGAATTCCGCATCCTGAAGGCTCAGATGAACAAGCGCATCGGAGTGCAACCGCGTTGGAGCAATGCCAAGAAGCGCCAGATGCGCCGCAGAAGCGAAATCGATCCCGATAAATACAACCAGATGGTGGTGGCGGACAGCAATACGCCGGAGCGCGAGTATAAGAGCGACTACCGTGGACGTGTGCAGGACCGTGCCGCCAATCTTACAGCACTTCCTATGTTTGCGCTCTCGAGCATGGCGCAGCGTGGCGATGTGCGAAATTACAACGCTTTCTCACAGGAAGTGGAGGCATTCAACAGGAACGGCAAAGGTCGTGGCGTGACTATTTTTGTAAACTGCACTCCGCATCAGCTCTCGGCTGACGCCACTCGCAAGACGTTTGCCTCGATAGATTCGCTGACCATTGCCATCAATAATGGACGCGCTGGCAGCGAGGCTACGGCTCTGCTTACGCGTGCTGTGTTGGAAAGCGTGGCGCAGAACTATGACGATGCCATTGCTGACCTTACGGCATGTATCTCCGTTGATTCCGCTTCCGTGCTTGCCCTTTGGCAGCGTGCTTACTGTAAGATGATGAAGGGCGTGTTCGACGCATCGGCTTCGCTTCAGTCGTCTTCGCCGAAGAACAGCTTGACGGTTGGCGCAGGTGGCGCACATCTTACGTTTATGACCGTGGTGGCAGACCTTACGGACGCCATCAAGCTCGACCACGACAACCAGTATCTCTATTATAACCGTGGCTGCGCCTACCTTTATAATAAGGACTATACGCTTGCCATCGACGACTTCACACGAGCCATCGCCATAGATCAGCGCCTTGCAGAGGCTTTCTATAATCGCGGCTTGGCACGTATCTCTGCCGGCAACAGACAGGAAGGCATCGCCGACCTTAGCAAGGCAGGCGAGCTGGGACTCTATGGCGCCTACAGCGTTATAAAGAAAGTATCGGCTGACGGAGGCAAGACAAAATAAACAAGACTATTAACATACATCGAAATAATAATACTTTAAACAGGCATTTTTATGAAGAGATTTTTTTACACTCCAACAGCCATTGAATGGTTTAAAGCTGCCGCATTCACAGCGGTAGTACTTACTCCTGCCCTCGTTCAGGCGCAGGACGACCCTTCTGCACCTTCCAATCTCAAGGCTGTAGCTGATTATAATAAGGTGACGCTGACATGGCAGCGTGACGTTGTTTCGGACACGCTCTATAAGCAGGGATTTGAGGAGGCTGGCTTCCCGCAGGATGGATGGTCACAGACCCGTACTAACACGTATGACAACCTCTTCTCATGGTTCTCTTTCCCGACGGAAGAGATTAAGGAGAATGTTGAGGGATGGGAGTCGTGGATTCATTCCGGCGAACGCAGTGCAGCATTGTTCTTTGATGATGCAGCGCCTCATACAGACGGTTCGTCGGCTGTGCAGAACGAATGGCTCGTAATGCCTGTCAAGGCAGGTGCCCGTTATGTTCAGTTCTATACTTACATAGACCCAAAGGTACTGACATGGGGTGAGGACGAAGGTTTCCCTGACCATTACTATGTGAAGGTCAGCCATGACGGAGGCAAGACATGGGAGGTTGTTTGGGACGCCCGCTACGACAGCAACGGTTCGGACGGATGGCAGCTCGTGTCGCTTTATCTCGGCGACAACGCTGACGGCGAAGCCATTGTGGCTTTCCAGGCGCTCAGCGATACGGAGAATACAGAGTCAGGACTCTATCTCTCGTGGGTAATCGATGATGTACGTCTGCTTGACGCGGGCACTACGCCTGCTGCCGATCCTGCGCACAGTCCGTCTGTACGTCCGCTTGGCAACAGACCAACATACCGCAATTTTGTTCCTACAGGAAAGAAGGTGGCACGTCCTTACAAGCCAAGAAAGGCACCGGCACCAGCTGATTGCTATAACGTATATCTCGACAACAAGCGCATTGCTAAGAACCTTCACTCACTCACCTTCACCGATACGTCTGACAAGACAGCCGGCGTTCATCAGTATGCCGTACAGGCTGTGTCGTTGTCAGAGGATCTTACATCGCCGCTTGCAAAGATAGACGTAGAGATTAAGAAGGCTACACTCAATCCTCCCTCTAATGTCCGCGTGACATACAAGCAGGACGAAGAGACAGGCAAGTATGACGTAGCGCTCACATGGGATGCTCCCGAAGGCGAGCGCAAGCCAATCTATTATAATGCTTATGCCAATGGAGCGTTGTTCGGAGGATGGCTGGAGGATACCAGCGTAGGACAGACTGGTCTGTCAAAGGGTATTTATACGTACACGGTGACCGCCGTATATGAGAATCCGGATGGAGAGTCTGAGCCGGTTGGTGACATAGTTGCTCTCGGAACCCGCCCGACGCCGTACAATCTCACAGCCGATCGCTCAGAGGACGGAACGCTTAATCTTGCTTGGACAGCTCCGAAACCTTCTGAGAATGCTGTGGAGAAATATGTAGTATTCAGAGGCAACGACAAGATAGGCGAGACTACAGCAACCACTCTCTCTGAGGCAAACGCACCGGAGGGAAGTTACGACTACAGCGTGAAGGCTCTTTATGCAGACGGATTCCTTTCCGTGCCGGCTACAATACAGGTGGAATATGGCAAAAAGCCTAATTACAGACTGCCGTTCGAGGAGAATTTTGACGGCGATATGAAGCCAGCCAACTGGACTGTTGAAAAGGTGGACGGAAGAATGAAGGACAACTATCTCTGGCGCTTTGATAACTGGTATGAGTTGCCGGTAAGTGGTGGTGGATTCTGCGGATGCTTTGCTTCCGTCAATGCTTCAGCCACAGGATTCCTCAACGTATTTACAACACTCGACACGCCGCCTCTCCTCCGCAATTCAGCAGACGGTCCTTACGTCACTCTTGAGTTCGATATGGACTATGCTATGAGCGGAAAGAAATCGGAGGCTGGTGTCTACTATTCGTATAATGCAGAGGATTGGGGTGAGATTGACGGCAACCTTCAGGGCTATATCCCTGCCGAACTTGCGGATGGTGAGACTTGCAGACCGCAGCACAAGGCTTATGACGTGACGAAGTGCTTCGTTGATGACGTTACGCCGGTGTATTTTGCATGGAAGTATAACGCTAAGCAGGCATACCATCTCGCCATTGACAACGTCCGCATCTACAACTCTACGACCGTCGGCATTAATGGCATAACAGACAACAATGCTTCCACAAATGCCTCAGGTGCAGTATACAACCTTAACGGACAGTGTGTCGTGAACGCAAAGAAGGGCATGGCAAAGGGCGTATATGTACAGAACGGTAAGAAGTTTGTAGTAAAATAAACAGACTTTATTTTATATTTGAATATGATTAGAAAGACCATATCGAGAGTTCTCCTTCTTGTGGCGCTGTTTATGATCAGCATAGCCGTAAAGGCTGCGTCTGACAGTTATGTGCCGAAGAAGAGAGAGTTTCGCGGGGCTTGGATACAATGCGTAAACGGACAGTTCATCGGAATGTCCACACAGAAGATGCAGCAGACGCTTACCTATCAGCTCGACGAGCTGCAGAAGGATGGCGTCAACGCCATCTTCTTTCAGGTAAGAGCAGAGTGTGATGCGCTGTATAAAAGCGACATCGAACCGTGGAGCCGCTTCCTTACAGGACAGCAAGGAAAGGCTCCGTCGCCTTACTGGGATCCGCTGCAATGGATGATTGAGCAATGTCACAAGCGTGGCATGGAGCTGCACGCATGGATTAATCCGTATCGTGCCAAGACAAAGACCACGTCAGCTTTAGACCCCAAGCATGTGGCAATGAAGCATCCGGGATGGGTGTTCCCTTACGACGGACTCTTCATCCTCAATCCCGGACTGCCCGAGAGCCGTGACTACATCTGCCGCGTAGTGGGCGATATCGTGGAGCGTTACGACGTTGACGGCATACACATGGACGACTATTTTTATCCTTATCCCGTCAAAGGACTTAACATTCCCGACGATAAGGAGTATGCTCTCTACAACAACGGCATACGCGACCGTGGCGACTGGCGACGCGACAACGTCAACGTCTTCATAAAGCAGGTGTCAGAGCACATACATGCACTGAAGCCTTGGGTGAAGTTCGGCGTGTCGCCGTTCGGCATTTATCGCAACAAGCGTCCTGGTGTGGAGATAGGCAGCAACACCAACGGCACACAGAACTATGACGACCTCTACGCAGACGTACTGCTGTGGGTCAACAACGGATGGGTGGACTATAACGTGCCGCAGATTTATTGGCAGATTGGTCATAAGGCAGCCGACTATAAGACGCTCATCGAATGGTGGAACCGTTATGCTTCTGCACGCCCGCTGTTTATCGGCGAAGATGTGGAGCGCACGGCTAAGTTTGCTGACGTGGACAATCCGAAAATCAATCAGATGCCGGCGAAGTTCGCTTTGCATTCCAGTCTTCCAAATGTTGACGGCACCGTTCTTTGGTATGCTAAGGCAGCTGTTGACAATGTGGGCAATTATGGAACTATGCTGCGCCAGAAATACTGGCGTTATCCTGCTCTCCAGCCACGCATGCCGTTCATTGACGGTGGCGCACCGAAGAAGCCCAAGAAGCTCAAGCCGATATGGACCGAAGACGGACTCATCCTCTTCTGGACAAAGCCGAAGGGAAAGAAATGGAATGATGAGGTGAAGAAATATGTGGTTTATCGTTTCTCGCCGGGCGAGAAGGTCAACATAGAGAATCCTGCAAAAATCGTGGCGATAACCTCAGACGAATTCATCAAGCTGCCTTTCGTAGACGGCAGTACACGCTACACTTACGTGGTGACCGCTCTCGACCGTCTCAGCAATGAGAGCAAGGGAGCGAAGAAGAAGATAAAGCTGTAAGCGAACGGCAAAATAATTATAACGCCCTGCAAAGGTAAAGGCATCATAACGAGATGCTTTTGTCGTTGCAGGACGTTTTTTTATTCCTCCTTCATCAGCGAATCGAAGAAGGAGTCGAGGTCGGTGTCGAGACCTTCCATGAGGTCCTTGCCTATGATGATGGTGTCGTCGTCAGCGAGATACAGTTCGGCGATGCCTTCCTTCTCGTCGTTCTCAAGTACGAAGCTGTAAGGTTTGAGTATTCCGAGATTATCGAGAGTTTTCGACATTGATGCGAATGTAGTGGTGAGGATGTCATGCACGCTTTCGTAGAAGTCCTCGTCGTTGTTTCCAATCCACTGTTCAACGACACAGCGTGTTATCTCCTTGTCGTCATCGTCGAACGCTACCATTTCGCCGCTTTCCTGCGAGACGCGCACGTGTATGTCAGTAACAAGTGACGTTTCTTCGTTAAGCGGAAATTTTTGGGCTATTTTCTTCAGAAAACGCTCAATCTGCTGTGTTGTCTGTTCAGAGGCTTTCATCATTTATGTTTTTTGATTGGTTTTTAGAATATTACTTTCAATTGCAAACTTACATAAAATCTTCCGATTAATAGCCTGTTTTCCTGAAAAATTTGATATTTACCTATAGCGTATCATGTAAAAAAACACTCATTTGCTTGTCATAACCGATTTATAGTATTACTTTTGTATCATATTATAGCGCGTTGGCGTTAATAATATAGTCATTTTACAATATTATAAACATTAATATAATAAAACTTGAGAAAATGAAACAGACAATCTTGGTTACGGGTGGTACCGGATTTATCGGTTCACACACCACTGTAGAGCTTATCGAAGCTGGTTACAAGGTAGTGATTGTTGACGACCTCTCCAATTCGAAGATTGAGGTTCTTGACGGTATTGAGAAGATTACAGGCGTGCGTCCTGCTTTCGAGAAGGTGGACCTCCGTGACAAGGAAGCTACTGAGAACGTGTTCAAGAAGTATCCTGAAATCGAGGGTATCATCCATTTCGCTGCATCCAAGGCTGTCGGCGAGAGTGTGCAGAAGCCGCTGCTCTACTATCGCAACAACATCGTTTCACTCGTAAATCTTCTGGAGCTTATGCCGCAGTACGGCGTAAAGGGCATCATCTTCTCTTCAAGCTGCACCGTTTACGGTCAGCCGAAGCCTGAGAACCTCCCCGTTACTGAGGATTGTCCTCATCAGAAGGCCACATCTCCTTACGGCAACACTAAGGAGATAAACGAGCAGATCATTGCTGACTACATCCACAGTGGTGCTGCCATCAAGAGCGTCATCCTGCGCTATTTCAATCCAATCGGTGCTCATCCCTCTGCCGAAATCGGCGAGCTGCCCAATGGAGTGCCCAACAACCTTATTCCCTACGTCACTCAGACCGCTATGGGCATCCGCAAGGAGCTGACCATCTTCGGCAATGACTATAACACACCTGACGGAACATGTATCCGCGACTACATCTATGTAGTTGACCTCGCAAAGGCTCACGTGGCTGCTATGCGTCGCTTGCTCGACGAGGATACTGATGCTGTGGAGTACTTCAACATCGGTACCGGCAACGGTAACTCTACGCTTGAGATCGTTGAGACCTTCGAGAAGGCCACTGGCGTTAAGCTCAACTGGAAGTACGGTCCGCGTCGTGAGGGCGATATCGAGAAGATCTGGGGTAATGTAGACAAGGCTAACAAGGTGCTCGGCTGGAAGGCTGAGGCTAAGCTTGAGGATGTGCTCCGCTCTGCATGGAAGTGGCAGGAGAAGCTTCGCAAGGACGGAGTGATGTAATTCTGATACTTAAAAGACGTCCGAGACGTCAAAGAGATAAACTAAAAAGGGAAGTCTGAGCCTTGCGGTTCGGACTTCCCTTTTTTAGTTATTGTTCTCTGTTATTACAGGTTCTTCATGATGTCGAGCAGATGATCCCAAACCATCTGTACGGTCGGGATGTGCAGACGCTCGTCCGGTGTGTGAACGTCACGCAGAGTAGGACCGAACGAAACCATGTCGAGGTTAGGATAGCGCTCTGAGAACAGACCGCACTCCAGACCAGCGTGGATGCCCTTAACGATAGGTTCCTTGCCGAAGAGCTTCTTGTAAGACTCAACAGCCACCTTTGTCAGCTTGCTGTCCGGGTTCATCTTCCATGCGGGATAGCCATCGCTCATCTTAACCTCAGCACCAGCCAGCTCAAACACAGCCTTGATGGTGTTGGTCTCGTTCTCGAGGTTGCTCATTACGTTAGAGCGCTGTGATGCCACGATGTTGATTTCGTTCTCAGAAGTGATTACGCTTGCCACGTTGTTAGAGGTCTCCACCATCCAGGCGAGAGCCTCGTCCTGGCACATTGCGAATACGCCGTTGTCGATGGCCTGCATGCAGCGGATAAAGCGTGTTGAGCAATCCTTGGCGATAACTGTCTCAGCGTCTGTGCTCTCAAGACCGAACTCCATAGCTGTGTCAGTTACGTGGAACTCCTCTTCCACGTCGGCTGTGAAGACGTTCCAGTCTACGCGTACTGTCTCCTTCTCGTTAGCAGGAACTGCGAATACGATGATGCCGTCACGAGGAATGGCGTTGTGGAGCTTGCCAGAGTTGAACTGAGCCAGACGAAGGTCCATCTTATCCTGCTCCTTGTAGAGGAAGCGAGAAAGAATCTTGATGGCGTTGGCACGCTTCTTATTGATGTCGTCGCCAGAGTGACCGCCCTTCAGACCCTTGATGGAAGCCTTGAGGAAGAAGTAGCCGGCAGGAGCCTCTTCGCGCTCGAAGGTGAACTTGGCGCTTGTGGTCTTGCCACCGGCGCAAGAGATGAAGATCTGACCCTCGTCCTCAGAATCGAGGTTGATGAGCATGTCGCCCTTCATAAATCCTGCCTTCATGCCCATAGCACCAGTAAGGCTGGTCTCCTCGTCGCGTGTGAACACACACTCCAGCGGACCGTGCTCGATGTCGTCGCTGTCGAGGATGGCAAGCTCGATGGCACAACCGATGCCGTCATCAGCACCGAGAGTGGTGCCCTTAGCTTTGAGCCACTCACCGTCTACGTAAGTCTGGATAGAGTCCTTGAAGAAGTCGATGTCTACGTCTACGAGCTTGTCGCACACCATGTCCATGTGGCTCTGGAGAATAAGCGTAGGTGCATTCTCGTGACCCTTAGTGGCGGGCTTGCGGATGATGACGTTACCGGTCTCGTCGGTTACGGTCTCAAATCCGTGTTTCTTACCAAAGTCCTGTAAGTACTCAATCATGCGCTCCTCGTGCTTTGACGGGCGCGGAATTTTGTTGATTTCAGCAAACTGCTCGAACACGCGAGCAGGTTTCAATTCGCAATTACTCATTTTTTCTTTAAATTTCTTTATGTTATAAGTACAATAATCTGAATTTTCGATAATTTATTTTGTCATGCGGCTGATTTGCATTACCTTTGCATTAGCTTCATGAGAGCGGAGAGAGCCGTTCCTTTTTTACAGAGGAATGTCTTTCCGTCTTTATCTTGCATTGATAATGCAAAGATAATGGAAAAGTGGAGACAAAACAAAATTAGTTGACTTATTTTAATTATTAAGTCATATTAGAAAGTTAAAAACGTTTAAGCGATGATAAAACTTCTTCTCTTGACATTATTAATAGTGGCAGTTTCTGTCGCTCTGTTGTCCGTGAAGGTGATAATCCGAAAGAACGGAAAGTTCTCTTCACAGCATGTCCATGACAATCCGGGACTGCGCAAGCAGGGCATCCACTGTGTGATGGATCAGGATCGTGAGGCACGCGAGAAGAACCGTGCATATTAGAAAAACAAGATAACAATTATAAAAAAATGAACAAGAAAATCAGTTTCGGTACAATGGCGATTGCTGCTCTTGCAGCTTTCTCAATGTCGTCATGCGACAAGTCGAAGGCTCAGGTGGACGAGAAGCCCGCAGCAGAACAGCCCGCAGCCACACAGACAAAGATAGCATACGTAGAGGTGGACAGCATCATGTCTCAGTATAAGTTCTGCAAGGACTATTCGTTGATTCTTCAGAAGAAGGGACAGAACATCCAGAACACTCTCGCACAGAAGCAGCAGCAGCTCGAGGCAGCAGCAGCTAACTTCCAGCAGAAGGTACAGCAGAACGCTTACACACGTGAGCAGGCACAGGCCATCCAGTCTCAGCTCCAGAGACAGAACGCTGACCTCCAGTCGCTCAACCAGCGTCTGAGCGGTGAGTTCCAGCAGGAGACAGAGAGCTATAACAAAGCTCTTCGCGACTCTATCCAGCACTTCCTCGCCGTATACAACAAGGACAAGAAGTACACTCTCATCCTCTCTAAGGCAGGTGACAACATCCTCTATGCTGACAAGGCACACGATATCACCAACGAGGTTGTCGCTGGTCTGAACAAGGCTTACAAGCCCGCTGCCACAACAGAGAAGGCTAAGGACGCTAAGAAGAAGTAAGAGAAAGGTGGGTCCTTAATATATAAGAATATATAAGGGACAAATGAATAATTATGTTGAAGGCGTGTCGGAACGTATAGACTTATGTTTATATGTTTTGACACGCCTTCTTTTTTTAAGTAAGCCTGTCATTTCTTTTGCCCATACCATTTATTTTTGTAATTTTACAGCCTAAACAAATGGTTATGACAAAGAAGAAATTATACGCTCGTGTGCTTTCGTACTTTCGCGAACTGCATCCCGAAGTTACCACTGAACTTGAGTTCGGCTCCGTGTTTCAGCTGCTTGTCGCTGTTGTGCTAAGCGCCCAATGCACGGACAAGCGCGTCAATATGGTCACGCCCGAACTGTTCGCTCATTATCCAGACGCACGCTCAATGGCTGAGGCTGACGAGGCAGAGATTTACGAATATGTAAAGAGCGTCAGCTATCCCAATGCCAAGGCTCGCCACCTTGTCGAACTGTCGCGTATGATTGTGGCAGATTATGGCGGAGAGGTGCCGGAAGATTTCGATAGTCTACTGCGTCTGCCTGGCGTAGGACGCAAGACAGCCAATGTAATGCAGGCTGTGGCTTTCGGACAGGCAGCTATGCCCGTCGACACGCATGTCTTCCGTGTAAGTCATCGTCTCGGACTCGTCCCCGCTTCTGCTGACACGCCTCTCAAGGTGGAGACCCAACTAAAGAAGCATATTCCGGCTGACTGTCTGTCACGTGCCCATCATTGGCTGCTCCTGCATGGTCGTTATGTCTGCACAAGCCGAAAGCCTCATTGCAAGGATTGTCCCTTCGACAGTTTCTGCCCTAAGCGACTTGAAGGATTGAAACTATAAGAATACCATAATAAAGATAACAGCTAATGATAACTAACGGACGTATACAGCTTTGGCCCTTCCTGCGTGTGGCTTTGTTCCTTGTCGTGGGAGTGCTTATTGGCGACGCCTTGGACTGTCGTGTTCGTTCTTCGGTGTGGATGTGGACGTATGTGGTATTGCTTTCCGCATTTGTTGCATCCTATTTCTTTTTGCGCAAGCATCCCATTTTTCAGACTGTTGTGCTTTTTATTATGGTGGTGGCAGGAGGTTTGTGGCGCACCACTTGTTTTCTTGAGGATTATAATGTCTCTTTCTCCGATGCTCCAGAAACATTTGAGGCTGTAGTGGAAACCCAACCGGTGGAGAAAGAACGTTCTGTAAAGTGTCAGCTTGCGGTGACGAAAGGAAGGCTTGCCGGTCACAGCATCATTGCCTTCTTTCCTAAAAAAGACTATCAGTATGAAGACGATGGCACGGGCGTGGATGCACGTCAGCTTGTCATCGGCGATGGTCTTGTGGTATGTTCGCGCCTGGAAAAGGCGGAGTGGGAGAGGAGAACGGCTGATAAAGGACGTGACAGTCACTTCGATTACGGGCGTTGGCTGAAGGTGCATGACGTGATAGCCCGCACGTATGTCCCCTATGGCAGTTGCGCCCGCAAGGTGCTCAGCCTTAACAGTCTGTCAATGCCGAAACGCCTGTCCATCGTGCTCGACCGAGTTCGGCGTAAAGCCATGACCCACCTTGCCGCCTACGGGGTGAGTGATGACGCTTACGCCATAGTGGGAGCGATGACGTTGGGCGACAAGACAGCCCTTTCGGATGCAGCCCGCGAAACCTATTCAGTAGTGGGCGTGTCGCACGTGCTCGCTCTTTCCGGTCTTCATCTCGGCATAATATTCATGCTTCTTGCCGCCATTCTCATCCCGTTCGGGTCGTCTATGGGTCGTCTCATAATCGGCAATATCGTCCTTATTCTGTCCATTTGGGCTTATGCCTTGATGGTGGGCATGTCGTCCAGCATCGTACGTTCGGCTGTCATGTACACGTGTTTTGCCTTCTTCGGCTTGATGTCAGCCAAACCGCAGTCGCTCAATTCGTTGGGCATAGCGGTCGTGGTGCTTGTCCTTGGCAATCCGATGAGCCTTTGGGACGTAGGCTTTCAGATGTCGTTCCTTGCCGTCTTCGGCATCTTGGCGTTCAACGAGCGCTTCCATTACATCATCAAGCCGCGTTATCTTCAGAGTCATCGCATGGTGGACTGGATATGGACGATGTTCAAGGTGTCGATGGCTGCTCAGGTGATGGTAGCCCCCATCATCATTTATTATTTCGGGCGCTTCTCCTGTTATTTCCTTTTAGCCAACTACATAGCTATCCCTGCCGTCACGCTCATAGTCTATCTGTCGCTCGTTTTCTACATTATGGCGTTCGTCAGCCTGCCGTTCTTTCCGCGTCTGATAGCCTACGTTCTCGACCGTATTGTCGCTGTTCTCAATTCTTCGCTCGACTGGATAGCTACGATTCCGGGCGCCAGCATTGACAACATCAGCTTCAGCGGCGCACAACTCGTCCTTGTTTACGTGGCGATAACCCTCTTCTTCTGCCTCTCTTATTACCTTGAGGACATGTATCGCTCGGCTTATGGCTATAAGATAATGTAGGGAGCACTATTATATAATGTATAGACCATTGGCTATACATTGAAATATTCCTCCAGTTCCTTCTCAGCGCCTCCGTCCTTATTGTCGAGGTCTTTGATGATGACGCCATGCTCCAGAAGAGTGATGCGCGTAGAGATGTCCGTCGTGTGCTGCAGGTTATGACTCGAAATAAGAATGGTGGCACCCTCCGTCTTGTTATATTCCACGAGCAGCTTCTTCAGATGGTTCTGACTGCTGGGGTCAAGGAAGTTGAACGGTTCGTCGAGGATGACGAGTTGCGGGCGTGTGAGCAATGCAGCCACGATGCCCACCTTCTGCTTGTTACCGGCAGAGAAGTCGCGTATATACTTTTTCTGTCCCAATACCTCTCCGTTCATAAACATCTCGTATTGGGCTATTTCCTTGTGAACGTCCTCCTTCGACATGCCCGAAACCTTACCCACAAACTCCAGATATTCCTCCGCTGTAAGGAAGTCGATGAGGAAGCTGCTGTCAATGTACGATCCCGTGAAGGGCTTCCATTCCTCGCTCATGGCAGGATTGATGTGTGTCGGTTCTGTGCCGTCCTTCGTGTTCGGCGTAAGCAGCACGCTTCCTTCGTCGGCATTCAGAAGGTCGAGAATAAGGCGGAAGAGCGTAGTCTTTCCCGCTCCGTTGTTTCCCACGAGTCCGAGAATCTCTCCGTCATGTATGTCCGCCTTCTCTATGTCCACGGCTGTCTTGGTTCCGAACACCTTCTTAAGGTTTCTTATTTCTATTTTCATTTATTATCTCCTTATTATGTTTGCTTATTTCAAGCCAAGCTCTTCAGCTATGAACCTGCTCGTAAATCCCTTTTCTGACTTAGCCACTTCTTCCGGTGTGCCTTGCGCCACAAGTTGTCCGCCGCCTATTCCGCCTTCCGGACCTATGTCGATGATGTGGTCAGCCAGTTTTATGACGTCGAGATTATGCTCGATGATTACCACCGTATTGCCACGGTCGACGAGTTTCTGCACCACGTCCATGAGTATTCGGATGTCCTCGAAGTGCAGACCAGTTGTCGGTTCGTCCAGGATGAAGAGCGTCTTGCCCGTGTCGCGCTTGCTCAGTTCGGTGGCAAGCTTTACGCGCTGGCTCTCGCCGCCGGACAGCGTTGTGGAAGGTTGTCCGAGCTTGATGTATCCCAATCCCACGTCCTGAATGGTCTTTATCTTTTGCAGAATGGCGGGCACGTTCTCGAAGAACTCCACAGCCTGATTGATGGTCATGTCCAGCACGTCGGCTATGCTCTTGCCTTTATAGCGCACCTCCAGAGTCTCGCGGTTATATCGCTTGCCGTGGCAAACCTCACAGGGCACCATCACGTCCGGCAGAAAATTCATTTCTATCGTGCGATAACCGTTGCCCTTGCACGTCTCGCAGCGTCCTCCCTTCACGTTGAAGGAGAAGCGTCCCGGCTTATATCCGCGCACCTTGGCTTCCGGCAGACCTACGAAGAGCGATCGGATGTCGCTGAACACGCCCGTGTAGGTGGCAGGATTTGATCGTGGCGTGCGTCCCAATGGTGACTGGTCGACGTTCACCACCTTATCTATATTGTCTATGCCTTCCACGCTGTCATACGCCATCGGCTTCTTCAGCGAACGATAGAAATGCTGTGAGAGGATGGGCTGGAGCGTTTCGTTAATGAGAGTAGACTTTCCCGAACCGCTGACACCCGTCACCACTATCAGTTCGCCAAGCGGGAAGCTGATGTCCACGTTCTTCAGGTTGTTGCCCTTGGCTCCGCGTATGGTTATGAATTTGCCGTTGCCCTTGCGTCTTTCCTTGGGCACGGCAATGGTGCGTATGCCGTTGAGATATTCGGCTGTTATGGTGTGCGTCTTGAGCATGTCCTTCGGCGTGCCCTGAAACACCACCTCGCCACCCTTGCGTCCTGCCATCGGACCGATGTCGATGATATAGTCGGCGCTGAGCATCATGTCCTTGTCATGCTCCACCACCACCACCGTATTGCCGATATCGCGAAGATCCTTCAATGAGCGTATAAGGCGTTCGTTGTCTCTTTGGTGCAGACCGATGCTCGGCTCGTCCAGAATGTAGAGCACGTTCACGAGTTGCGAACCTATTTGCGTGGCAAGTCTTATTCGTTGGCTCTCGCCTCCGGACAACGTGGCAGACTGTCTGTTGAGCGACAGATAGTCCAGTCCGACATCCAGCAGAAACTTTATGCGCGTGCGTATCTCCTTGAGTATCTCCGTAGCAATGGCTTTCTGACGTTCGTCCAGATGCTTCTCCGCCTCGTCCAGCCAAGTCATGAGCGCCTTGATGTCCATGTTGGCAAGCTCTGAGATGTTCTTGTCCCAGACACGATAAGAGAGCGACTCCTTGTTGAGCCTCATGCCCTTACATTCCGGACACTGACATACGGCAAGAAACTGGTCTGCCCATTTCTGTCCGCTTGCCGTGTCGTCGTTCTCCATCACGGAGCGCATATACTTTACCACGCCGTCGAACGTTGTGAAGTAGTCGGAAGAGGTGTGAACCAGTTCCTTGTCTATTTTGACAGGCTCAAGCGAACCATAGAGGATTTCGTCGAGCGTGTCCTCCGGTATGTCCTTCACAGGAGTCTTCAGCGTGCATTCCGCCTTCTCCAGTATGGCACCTATCTGCCAGAAAATCATCTGGTTCTTGTATTTTCCCAACGGCACGATGGCTCCCTGATATATGGATAAGGTGTCGTCGGGAATGACCTTCTTCATGTCAATCTCGTTGACGTATCCTAATCCCTTACACTTCGGGCAGGCACCTTCAGGCGAGTTGAATGAGAACATGTTAGGAGCCGGGTCGCGATAACTGAGACCCGTCGTCGGACACATAAGTCGCTTTGAGAAGTTCTTCGCCACGCCAGAGTCCTTGTCCAGAATCATAATGAGTCCGTCGCCCTGTCTCATGGCAGTCTCTACGGTCTTTCTGAGTCGGTCTTCGAATCCCTTACGCATCTGCATCTTGTCAATCACCACCTCAATGTTGTGGTTCTTGTATCGGTCAGTCTTCATGCCCTGCGTTATCTCCATAATCTCCCCGTCCACACGGGCATAGAGATAACCCTTCCTCCGCAAGCTCTCGAAGAGTTCGCGGTAGTGTCCCTTACGTTGTCTTACGAGAGGAGAGAGGATGTAAATGCGTCGGTCGACATAGTCGGTCTCAATCATGTTGATGATTTTCTCCTCCGTATACCTCACCATCTTCTCGCCGGTGGCATAGCTGTAAGCCGTGCCCGCACGTGCGAAAAGCAGTCTGAGATAGTCATAAATCTCCGTTGTGGTGCCCACCGTGGACCGTGGATTGCGGTTGGTGGTCTTCTGTTCTATGCTGATTACAGGGCTGAGTCCGGTTATCTTGTCAACGTCCGGGCGCTCCATGTCGCCGAGAAAGTTGCGTGCATACGCCGAGAACGTCTCGATGTATCGGCGCTGTCCTTCAGCGTAGATGGTGTCGAACGCCAATGACGACTTGCCCGAACCGCTAAGGCCCGTGATGACCGTAAGGCTGCCGCGCGGAATCTCCACGTCGATGTTCTTAAGGTTATGCACACGTGCGCCCCATACGTTTATTTTGCCCTCTTCCATGTCGTTGTTGCTCATATCTCTCATGTGTAAGCTTTGATGTAGTGTGTCAGGGGCTTATTCGCCGCCCGTCGTTCCTGAAGTTTCCGTATAACCTCTAAGCAGGTTTACGTCTTTCTTGATGTTATATTTTCTTCCGTCAGCGCCCTTTGCCTTTACGAGCACAAAGTAGACGCCCTGCTTTACGTCCTTTCCGTTATACTTACCGTCCCATCCTCCGTCAGGGTCGGTCCATTCGTAGAGCTTCTGTCCCCAACGGTTGAAGATGTAGGCATGAAACTCCACCAGGCTCTGATGTCCGCTCTTAGCCTTATATATGTCGTTGATGCCGTCGCCGTTCGGCGAGAAAGCGTTGGGCATGTCCAGCTTGCTCTCTGAAATAGATACGGTAATGGGCGTATTCTCCGACCAGTATTCCTCCGTGTAAGCCACCGTGTCGCCGGCGTTGGTGAACGTGGCGTACAGCACTATGCGGTGAGCGCCAGCCTCCGTGAACGTATATTCCGTGTCCTCCTCATATCTGACAAGGTAGGGCGAGTCGTTTCCCTCCTTCGTGAATCTCCATTCGTAGTGCGCGCTCCATGCCCCCACGTTCTCCGCGTTGGCAGCGAAGCGTACGGTGAGCGGAGCCGAACCTTGATAGCTCGTGCCCGTCTCTTCTCCTTCGGAGGTTATGAAAGTGGCTTGTGGGTCGATGGTGGGGATGTCGTCAGCCTTTACTTGCAGGAACGAGCAGGTAAGGGCAACAAGAAGTATTATGATGTGTTTCATATTCATGCCTGTTTGGTTATTATGCAAAGTTAATGAAAAATTTCTCAGAACAATATATTTTATGTACTTTTGCACAAAAATCAAGGTATACAAACTAAAATTCAGAACAATATGAGACGTCATCTCCGAATGCTATTATGCATGTGTGCCCTCGCGGTCGCCATGGTGTCAGGCGGTCAGAATGTGAAGTGGCAGGACCTTTACAAGGTGAAGAAGAAAGACACGATATACGGCATTGCCAAGAAATTCAATATCACCATAGAAGAACTTCAGAACGCCAATCCCGGCATGAAGAAGTCTGACTATGTGCTTAAGAAGGGCGACCAGCTCCTCATCCCGTTCCCCACGATGAGCAAGGTGAACACCCCGGCGCAGACTCCTGAGACATCTCGTCCTGCTGCTCCGTCAGCGACCGCTGCCGGCAAGAAGAAAGAAATGGGCGTAGTGCGTGTGGGCGTGATGCTTCCGCTTCACAACGTTGACGGCGACGGACAGCGCATGGTGGAGTATTATCGCGGCGTGCTGATGGCATGTGACAGCCTTAAGGCACAGGGCATCAAGACCAACGTGCAGGCATGGAACGTGCCCATTGACGCCAATGTGGCTACTACGCTTGCCGATCCTGCTGCAGCCAAGTGCGACATCATCTTCGGTCCGCTCTATACGCCGCAGGTGAAGCCCATAGCCGACTTCTGCCGCAAGAACGACATAAAGCTGGTCATCCCGTTCTCCATCAATGGTGGTGAGGTGGCGAAGAACGACCACATCTTCCAGGTCTATCAGTCGCCGGAGCAGCTTACGGCTGTAGCCGTGAACGCATTCATGGAGCGTTTCTCTGACTCGCACGTGGTGGTCGTTGACTGTAACGACGCCACCAGCAACAAGGGCACCTTCACCACAAGCCTCCGCAAGCGTCTTCAGGAGAAGGGCATAACATGCAGCATCACCAATCTGAAGTCGTCAGACCCGATGTTTGCCAAGGCGTTCAATACTACTAAGCGTAACGTGGTGGTGCTCAATACGGCACGTTCGCCGGAGCTTAACTCGGTGTTTGCCAAGCTTGACATCCTCAAGAAGTCGAGCCCCGCAATGCGCGTGTCGCTCTTTGGCTATACGGAATGGCTGATGTACACGAAGCCTTACACCGAGTATTATCACAAGTACGACACATACATCCCCACATCTTTCTACTATAATCCCGTGGCACAGCGCACCAAGAACTTCGAGCGCGTTTATCGCCAGTGGTTTAAGTCGGACATGCGTGAGGCTCTTCCCCGCTTTGCCATCACAGGTTACGACCAGGCACAATTCTTTCTGCGCGGCATCAGCACGTACGGATCAGCCTTCAAGGGCACGAAGCAGCAGACCACGTACGCCCCCATGCAGACCCCGCTGAAGTTTATGCGCGTGTCTGACGGAGGCATGCAGAACGTATCGTTCATGCTCGTGCATTATCGCAACAACCGCAGCATAGAGTCGATAAGCTATTGATTCATAACAAACCATTAAGAATGAAAAGTCTTAAACACAGAATATGCGGTCTTGCCGCTGCCGTAGTCTTGCTCATGACGTCTCACGTCAGCGCAGACGCACAGATTGGCGACCACCGCAACGACCTCTCCGTCGGTGTGAACGCCGGCTATATAATAAGTAATGTGGGCTTCACGCCGAAGGTGACGCAGCAGGGACATGGCGGCATAACCATGGGACTGTCCATGCGCTATACGTGCGAGAAGTATTTCAGCACCATCTGCTCCATTGCGGCGGAGGTGAATTATGCCCGAATAGGATGGAAGGAGAACATCCTCACCTCCGACGACCAGCCCGTCATCAACGCCAAGACAGGACTGGCGGAGGCTTACCAGCGCGACCTCAACTACATACAGGTGCCCATCTTCGCGCACCTCGCCTGGGGTAAGGAGCGCAAGGGCATGCAGTTCTTCTTCAAGGCAGGTCCGCAGTTCGGCTATCTGCTTGGAGAGAAGACCGTCTCAAACTTCAACTTTGCCGACCGCAACCTCGCTGACCGCTCCAATCTGACTTGTGCCCAGGACACGATGTCCGTAGAGAACAAGTTCGATTACGGCATTGCAGCCGGCTTAGGAATGGAGCTGGCGCTTCCGCGAGTAGGCCATTTCCTCCTCGAAGGCCGCTATTATTACGGTCTTGGCAACATCTACGGCGACTCAAAGCGCGACTATTTCGCCCGCTCCAACCACTCAAACATCGTAATAAAGCTGACGTATCTCTTCGATATCGTGAAGACAAAGTAAGCTCTTCGGTGGTTCTGCAGTATACGGTATTTGCATGGTATTAATCCGTTTCTATGAACAAGAAAATTTATTTTGCTGGCTCTATCCGTGGTGGTAGGGAAGATGCTGCGTTATATCAGAGAATCATACAGTATATCAACAAGACGGATGTTGTATTAAAACAAAAAAGTGCGCCGAGACCGTTGTTTGGTCTTGGCGCACTTTTTTCAGTTTATTGATTTTATCAATAGAATGGTTTAGCTAACCTTGTTGAGCTTCTTGATGATAGAGAAGATGAAGAGGGCTGATACGAGGCAGATGCCTGCGAGAACACCCCAAATGGTCACGAGGTTGAAGTTCTGACCCCACATGATGCCGGGAACCATTACCAGCTGGTTGCCGATGGCTGTTGCACCGAACCAGAGACCCATCATCAAACCTGCATACTTCGGAGGAGCCACCTTAGATACGAACGAGATGCCGATCGGAGAGAGGAGAAGCTCGGCGAATGTAAGGATGAGGTATGTAGAGATAAGGAGGTTTGCACTTACGCGCGGACCCTCTGTAGCTGCGTCGCCCTGTGTCAACGGAAGCTCAAGACCCATAGATCCTACAGCCATCCACACAAAACCAAGAGCTGCAACGAGCATTCCAAGACCGATCTTCTCAGGAGATGTCGGCTCCTTGCCCTTCTTGTTAAGCCATGAGAACAATGCTACGCTGACCGGAGTAAGAGCTACTACATAGCAGGGGTTGAACTGCTGGAAGATAGGAGCCTTGATGTCAACGGAACCGTCGAGGTTGTTATACTTATAGAAAAGGAATGCGATGGCTGCAACGATGACGCCCAAAGCAATGCCCTTGCCTTTGCCAGTCTTGCTCTGTGCAAGGCTGAAGCTACCGTATACAACGAAGATGCAAGCAACGAGGTTGGTAACGTCGAATGCCATTGACTGCAGACCCTCAGATGTCTTCTGTGTGTAGTCGCGTGCAAACAATGTCAGAGTGTTACCGTTCTGATGGAATGCCATCCAGAAGAAGATAACCACTGCGAATACAAGGCACAGACAGATGATGCGCTCCTTAGTCTCTGCTGGAGAAAGCTCGTCAATTTCAGCTTTGTTGTCGTCTGCGTCCTTCTTCTTTGTTTCTCTTGCAAGGACATGCTTGTAGGTGAAACCGAAGGCGTAATATATGGCGATACTTAGGATAAGCGAAGCGCAAGCTACTGCGAATGCGAAGTGATAAGAGTCTTCTACTGATACGTGTAAGTTGGCCTGAGCCCAGTCCATAATCTTAATGGCAGCAGTCGGAGCGAACATTGCACCGATGTTGATAGCCATGTAGAAGAGTGAGAAACCTGAATCGCGGTTGCTGGCAAACTGAGGCTCGTCATAGAGTCGACCAACCATAACCTGCAGATTACCCTTGAACAGACCTGTTCCTAAGGCAATAAGGATAAGAGACAGTCCCATAGCGGCAATGGCAACGGTGTCTTTGCCAAGAGGAAGCGAGAGGACAAGGTAGCCGATGAACATGATGAAGATACCGGTGGTAACCATCTTGCCGAAGCCAAACTTGTCAGCTGCGATACCGCCGATGATGGGGAGGAAATACACCATCATCAAGAAGGTAGAGTAAATTGTACTTGCAGTTCCTGTCTCGAAGCCGAAGTTGGCTTGCAGGTAGAGAAGGAAAACAGCCAACATCGTGTAGTAACCGAAGCGTTCGCCGGTGTTGGCAAGGGCTAATGCCCATAGACCTTTAGGTTGATTTTCGAACATAATAAATAATAGTTTTGAAGTGATTATTGTTTATTCATACATGATTTTGTTGGTGGTATTATTAGGGTGTTATGTGTTTGTTATAGTATTTTCTAATTTAAGCAATACAAAATTAATAACAATAATTCTAAACACCAAAAAAAGAGGATGAATAAAAGTATATAGATATATAAAAAAACAATTATGGCACAGCTCTCAACGAGTTGTGCCATAACCGTATGTTTAACTTAAAAAACTTTTCATAAATAATGAAGATTCTCACGAGCCCTCATTGTTACCTGTTAAACAATCATTCTAATTTACCTTAAACCTAATAACTAAAAACCTAAATCTATTACTACTAACCTAAACAATCTATTAACCTTTTGACGATGCAAAGGTATGAAGTTTTTGTTGTTCGCGTAAACAATAATGGCAAGTTTTCGCATTTTCATGCGTTTTATTGATATGGAACAAGTCGGAATGTGTGTATAATGCGCTTTTTTTGATTAATTTTGTATTGCAAACTGAAAGCATCGTTGGATGCTCCATAAAAAGATGAAAACAGATAACATAATAATCAAATAAATGTATGCTCAGATCTACTTTTCGCAAACATCATAAGTGGTTCGGCATAGTCATGGGATTTTTCCTTATTGTGTTCTGCGTATCAGGCATTTTGCTCAACCATCGCCACGCTATAAGTGGCATAGACGTGAGCAGGGGCATGCTGCCGTCGCGATATGAGATTAAGCAATGGAACAGCGGACTGCTGCGTGGCACTTGTCGAATGGACGACGGAAGGGTGGCGGTGTATGGTTCGGCGGGTGTTTTTCTTACCGATACCGTGGCATCGTCGTTTGTAAGTATGAATGAAGGACTGCCACAAGGGGCTGATATGCGCCAGATGCGTGGCATGGCAGGAGTGAGTTATGGGGCATGGCAGAAATCCTCGCATGAGTTTTTTGCCGTGTCGCAATACGGCCTTTACCGTACGGACGAGCGTCATCATTGGCATCACGTGGCGTTGCCGACTGGAGAAGAGGAGCGTCTGACTGACGTTACTTCACGTGGCGACACTCTTGTGGTGCTTAGCCGGTCGTACGTTTACGTGGCTACGGCTCCTTACAAGACGTTCCGGAGGGTGGAGATTCCTGCACCGTCAGGCTATGATGGCAAGGTGTCGCTGTTTCGTACGGTGTGGCTGCTTCATAGTGGCGAGTTGTTTGGAACGGTAGGCGTGATAATCGTAGACGTTATCTCCGTTATCCTTATTATAATATGTGTGACTGGTCTGGCGTTCTGGCTGACAGCCAAGATTTCGGTAAGGCAGAGTCTGAAGCGTCTGAAAGGACGGGCGCTGAAGACGCTTCTGTCTTGGCATGACATAATAGGAAGAAAGACCATCGTCCTTACATTATTAATATGTGTGACAGGATGGATGCTTCGTCCGCCAATGATGATACCGCTTGCGCTCAGCCGTGTGCCAGCCGTACCCGGCACCATACAGCATAGCTGCAATGCCTGGAACGACCGTCTGCGCATGGTGCGCTATGATGAAGCGGCGGGAGACTGGATGGTTTCTACATCAGAAGGATTCTTCTCGCTGGGCGCTGACATACTGTGTCCGATGCCACAGCGTATCTCCGAGGCACCGCCCGTAAGCGTTATGGGGCTGAATGTGTGGCAGAGAGAGAAGGAGGGCGGCAAGTGGTTGTGCGGTTCGTTCAGCGGCATGTTTGTCTGGGACCGTCAGACATCTACGTCAACCGATTATTTCACGCATCAGCCTGCACCCAAGTCTGCCGGTGCGCCGTTCGGCAAGACGGCAGTGTCGGGATTTACTGACGACATCATTGTCGGAGGTAGGCATGACGGCATTGTCGTGGAATATGATAAGGGTACATCCTTGCTTCAGCAGCCATCGTGGATGGACAGGCTGCCGATGTCGTTATGGAATGTGGCGTTGGAGGCTCATAGCGGACGACTGTTTATCGGCAACATTGCCACGTATGTCTTCGTGCTCGTGATGGGAATGGCTGCTGTATGGAGTCTGATAACAGGACTCAAGATTGGAAGAAAACCTAAGAAGAACAGCAAACGTAAATAAGTTATACAATAATATATACCTTAAACAATGAATATAATGCAGAAACTATGTCTGTCCGGTGCTATCGGCATGTCCGTAGCTGTGACCGCAATGGCAGACGACAATACACGTGGCATTGGACGCTATCCGGGAAATCCGGCTGAGAATTTCGCTCCAATGCTGCGTGAGACGGATGTCATTACGAATCTGGCGTTGCGCCGTCCTGTGCGTGCGTCATCATCGTTCGACTTCTGTCTGACTCCTCAACTCGTTACTGACGGCATTGTCAGCCGTTCTGCCGTGCCGACGCTTTTCGTCAGTACGCCTGACGGACTGTTGCCGCGTCGTGAGCGTGAGTGGGCGATTGACGGAGGAATGTATTCGCGCAATACAGTTTATGGCGCCGACACATATCTTAATTATGAGTGGACGGGTGCTTTGTTCCGAGCCGATAGTGTGCGCATAAGACTTAACGTGGCTTACGACCCTAAGCTGGCGGACGGCAAGTATGCCATTCGTGTATTGGCCTCGGACGGAACTGGCAAGGAGAGAAAGTGGCATGCAGTGGCAACCATGGAAGGTCAGTCGCTGCCCGGCAAGCAATCGCGTTACGTGGAGCATTCGGATCCTAACAAGCAGACGGAGCGCGAGATGCTCCCTACGCGTGATGTCGTAGTGACGTTGCCGGTGGACGGTGGCTTTAGTTTTAGTGGACTCCGCCTTCAGTTGACGATGAAAGGTGCAGCCCACTGGACGGTGTTCGAGTTTATGCCCTGCCTTGAGGGACGCTCGCTTACCTCGCAACTCCTCACAGCTGCCCGTTTCGGTAGCGCATGGATGAGCGACGGAGGAGGCAATCAGTGGGTGGAGGTAGACCTCGGACGTACGCAACCCGTGGAAAGGGTGGAGCTGAACTGGATAGAGAAAGCGTTGGAAGGACGTGTGGAGATGAGCGACGACGGTAAGAACTGGACGGTTGTGGCTGCTCTGCCTGGTGGAAAGAACGCCGTGGACAAGATAAAGACAAAGGGAGCCAATGGACGTTATGTGCGTATAGGTATGACACGTCCTACGTCTTCTGGCAGATATGTCCTCAGCGAGATGAACGTGATAGGACGTGGTGGATACGAGGTGGTGCCTCATGTGGCTGCCGGAATTGACGGCAACAGGCTGCCGCTTCATGGTGGCGACTGGCTTCTTAAGCGTGCCGAAGCAACGGACAAGGGAGAGAATATATCTTCTTCCAAGACGGAAGGCGACGGATGGATTACGGCAACGGTACCGGGAACGGCACTTATGAGCTATGTGAACATCGGCGCTTTGCCCGACCCGAATGTGGCTGACAACCTGGAGAACGCCTCTGAATCATTCTTTAACAGCAACTTCTGGTATCGTCGTACGTTCTCCGTGCCTGAAAAGATGAAAGGTAAGCATGTCTTTTTGTGCTTCGACGGAATAAACTGGAAGGCTAATGTCTTCCTCAACTGCAAGCGCATTAACCGTATAGAGGGTGCTTTCATGCGATCACGCACCGACATAACGGACATGCTTCGTGATGGAACCAATGTATTGGCGGTGGAGGTAATCAAGCCGGACAATATCGGAGGAACAAAGGAGAAGACGAATGCCACTACAGATATTAACGGAGGAATGCTCGGTGCAGACAACCCTACGTTCCATGCAAGTATAGGATGGGACTGGATTTCCTCTGTACGTGGTCGTGAAACTGGTATATGGAACGACGTATTTCTTTCTACTGAGGGATCGGTAACGATTTCGGATCCGCTCGTTTCCACGTCATTGGCTTTGCCCGATACGGCTGCAACCATCACTCCGCGTGTCATTCTTGTGAATAATGAGGCGCGTGCTGTATCTGGAAAACTGCGTGGTTGGATTGGCGATATAGCGTTTGAGAAACGTGTGGATATGGCACAGGGCGAGGAAAAGGAAGTGGTGTTCGCTCCTGAGGAATACGCCCAGTTGCGTGAACAGCGTATGCGCCTTTGGTGGCCGAACGGTTATGGCGAGCCGTATATGTATGATGCAGGCTATGAGTTTGTGCCTGATGGTGGCGAAAAGGTCAGAACAGACTATCGTGCAGGTATCAGACAGATGACGTATGAGGGCGCGGACAAGAAGCTGCAGATGTGGATAAACGGTAAGCGATTCGTGCCGCTTGGAGGCAACTGGGGCTTCAGCGAGCACAATCTTCTCTATCGCAAACGCGAGTATGACATAACAGTAGGATACCACAGGCAGATGAACTTTAATATGATTCGCAACTGGGTGGGGCAGATCGGTGACGAGGAATTTTATGATGCCTGTGACCGTAACGGCATAATGGTATGGCAGGACTTCTGGCTTGCCAATCCTTGCGACGGACCCGACCCTGACGACAACGCTCTGTTTATGCATAATGCGTCAGACTTTACTCGTCGTATGCGTCGCCATCCGAGCATCGCTCTCTACTGTGGACGAAACGAGGGATATCCTCCTGCGGCTCTGAATGCGTCGCTGAAGAGTCTTGTGGATGATGCCAATCCTGGCATTCTCTACATCCCAAGTTCTGCCGATGAGGGAGTCAGCGGTCACGGTCCTTATTGGGCTGAACCGGCTAAGACTTACTTCTCCAAGCAGACCGGAAAGCTCCATACCGAGCGTGGCATGCCCAATGTGATGACATACGAGGGACTGGCGCGTACGTTCTCGCCTGAAGCTTTGTGGCCGCAGTCGGAAGAGTGGGGACGACACGACTTCACACAGCGTGGCGCACAGCGTGGTGCTACGTTTAATGCCATGATGGAGCATGCGTTCGGCAAGCCGGCTGATGCACGTGAGTTTGGCAGCTTGGCACAATGGATAAATTACGACGGCTATCGTGCCATGTTCGAGTCAAGCTCGACGTGTCGTCAGGGATTGCTTATCTGGATGAGTCATTCGTGCTGGCCTTCGCAGGTTTGGCAGTGTTACGACTACTGGATGGAGCCAACAGCAGCCTTCTTCGCTTGTCGTAAGGCTTGTGAACCGCTTCATATTCAGTGGAATGCTCTTACACGTGACGTGGAGGTGGTGAATATTACGGCTGAGGCTCACAAGAACATGAAGGCTCGTCGTGACATTCTCGATGTCCGTGGACGTGTGGTTTCGTCTGCTGAGGCTTCGCTCTGCTGTGACGCTGACACAACGCTGACGCTTCCTTCGCTCCACGTTGACAGCCTTGCAGGTGGACAGCCGACTGACGTACGCTTCATAAGACTTGCGCTCGATGATGCTGAAGGTCGTCGTGTCTCTGACAATTTCTATGTTATAGGAAACGAGGAGGGCAATCTTATGCAGCTTCGCTCTCTGCCAAAGGTGAGCCTTAAGACTGATGTGGTGCGTGACGGAAACCGTTATGACGTAACCATCGCCAACGAAACCGACACTCCTGCAATGATGATACGTCTGAATCTTAAGGCGGAAGACGGCGAGCAGGTGCTGCCCGTGTCGTACGAGGACAATTATTTCCATCTTATGCCGGGCGAAACGCGCACAGTAAGAGTGGAATGGAATCAGGCAGACACCCGTTCCTTGCCCACGTATGTGGAAATAACAGGATTTAATGTAAAATAATTGAGAGTTGAAATAATTGAGAGTTGAATGTTGAGAGTTGAGAGGTATGATATGTTATATAGATAACATTGTTAACACAATAGTTATTAAAGGTAATCATAACTCTCAACCCTAAACTTTCAACTCTCAACTATAAAAAACGGCGGGCTGCACGTTTTACGGTGTCACGAAAACAAGAACCATATCAAGATCGAGAACCGCACGCACACCTTTTCAAAAACAAAATCATGCTCAGCCCGTCAAGGCTTCATAGCTGTTTTTTATATGTGCGGTGCCGCGTGCGAAATTTTTTGATTAAATTCTCAGTTTTCTTGAACCCTTATTTATATATATTTCATTTGAGAAGACACCGTGTATGGTGCATACGCCGAAGTTTCCCGACAAGCGTTCAGTCTTCGGTTACCCGCCGCCGTATGTTTGTTAAGAATCGGCTATAATCCTTATTCTTCCTTTCCAAGACCAGCCACAGTCTCGTAAATCTCTCGCAAGTCATTGGGGATGACAATCTTGAGGCGTGAAATGCGCTTCTGTTCCGTATCTTTATATACGGTGAAGTCTTTCTCAAGCTTCGCCATTTCCACGAGATAGTCGGCGTTCTTTATGTTATACTCACCACGCTTACGCTCCTCGTCTTCACGCAGAGCCTCGTCAATGGAGTGGTTATATCCGTTAAGCTCTGCCTGAGCCTTGCGATATTCGCCTTGCAGAGCGAAGAAACAACCCTCCAGATCCTTCAGTTCCACGCTTGGTTCGTGGCGATAAAGCAGGGTGTCGCGTCCGCTACCGTCTATCTCAGCCTCTTGGCACATTATCTTCATATATTCCTTACGTGCCTCAGAGAGGTGACCGTCAGGATGTATGAACTTGCCGAAAGCAGCTGCCTTGGCTTCCAAAGAGAGGATACGTGCACGGTCTTTCACGGAAAGCGTAGCTATCTGCTCCTCGCGTGTCATCAGCGTTTCCATAGAAGGCTGTTCCGGCATATCTATTTTCTTCTCCTTACAGTAGTCTTCCATTTCCATATCATGGAGGTCGGATAGCATCTTTGAGCGAAGTTTTATAGCCTCACGCAGCCATGCTATGAGCGAGTTGGCGAGTGAGATGCTACGCAGTCTGTCTGCTATACCCTGCATCTGCTCTTTGTCCCATCCGTGCTGCACGCGTTGCTCCTTGTCGGAACCGATGATGGTGAGGTAGCTATTGAAGAACTCCACGTTCTCCAACTCTTGTGTCTGTGCCTGCACATACTCCTTTGCGAGGTTAGCAATGTGATTGGCGGACGTAGATGTCAGTCCGTTAGTGTCGAAAAAAGTCAAATCCTGTTCCATGTCGAAAAGTGTATTTGATGTGAATGTTTATCTTTGTTTAGGCTTTCTTTTTCATTCTCTCCTTGTCCAGCTCATGCGCCATAGCACGCTGCACCTCGAAGAATCCGCTAAGCATAGCCGTCATATAGTTGTCGAGATTTGGAATCTCTGGTGTCAGTAATATCTGTCGCTTCGTATGCACCACCATACGGTTGTTGTCCGTGTCCATAGTGTAGAACAGAGTATGACCGCCGTATTGGAAGTTGATTTCGTTTATTATCTTTCTCAACCGTGACACCTCATCGATGTCGTCCAGTTCTACGCTGCCCCACGAGAAGTCGTAGATGGTGGCAAGCAGGCAATCGTCCGAAACGATGATGCAGAAAGTCTCTCCCTGAAACTTGAATGCCAAGCGGTCGCTGCCTTCCTCCTCATCCTCTTCCGTCTTGCAGTTAAGGTCGTGTAAGATGGCCTTACACAGCTCACGAGGCTTCATTCCTGCATAGGCTGCTGACGAGTTGTCAGCGTCTGATGTGTCGGTCTTGTTCGTACTATTGGTTATGTTGGCTGTCTTTAGCTTGTTCTTGTGTTGTAGTGAAAAATAGATAATTGCGATAGTTATTAGTACCGCTATTGCTGTTATTGTTATGTTGTATCCCATAGCTTCTGATTCATTAGAATGGTTCTGCTAATATATTGCAAATATAATGCTGATAATGCAAAGATACAAGTAAATATGAATAAGGACAAATATTTTTATGATATTTTAATGTATTGTCTTGATTGTTCAGAAACAAAGTAATAACTTTGCATAAAATAAATATCATGAACATACTACTTATTGACAATTACGACTCATTCACATACAACCTTTCTCAATATCTCGAAGAGGAGGGCGGTGATGATGTGGAAGTTACTGTTTGGCGAAACGACCAGTTCGGACTTGACGACGTGGAGCGTTTCGACAAGATAGTGCTGTCTCCTGGTCCCGGTGTTCCCGATGAGGCAGGGCTTCTCAAAGCTGTCATCCGACGATATGCACCGACGAAGCCAATTCTTGGTGTTTGCTTGGGCGAACAAGCCATCGGCGAAGTGTTTGGAGGAAATATTCATAATCTGAACGCCGTATTCCATGGCATACAGTCGAGCGTCCGCATCATAGCTTCTGACTATATCTTTGACAATCTGTCAGACAGCATTAAGGTGGGGCGTTATCATTCGTGGGTGGTCGGTAAAGAGAATTTTCCTGCTGAATTGGAGGTGACAGCTGTTAGCGAAGAGGGACAGGTTATGGCACTGAAGCATCGCCGTTATGATGTCCACGGCATACAGTTCCATCCTGAATCGATCCTTACCCCGGAGGGAAGGACCATCATCAGGAATTTCATAAACGGATGTTGCTGAGATTGAACTTATAAGCAGATGTTGTTTATGGCAATCTCTCGCTCACCCAACTCAATCATTGCATTTATCAGACTCACTTTCTCGGCTTTCATGAGTTGCTCCAAAGTTATGTCTGCCTCTTTCAGCTTTCCTTCCCCAAGCAACTGTGCACGTTTGGTGCCCATAAGCAATGGTTGTTTGGGCGTTAACCATACATCGCCGTCGTATACGGCGATGTTGGTGAACGAGGTGTCGGTCACCAGACCGTTCTTAACGATGATTATCTCGTCGCTGTCACCTTTCATACTGACCAGTCGGTTGAGGTCTGTTCGGTCGGTGCTCTTGAATGAATAATCCACCGTGTCGTCCTTCACAACCTTTAATGAGCCGATAACGCGCATTGTGTAAGGAGCGTACTGCACATCCTCTATGCCTCCTTTGCCGTATACCACTCTCGCTTTATAGAAGTGCATATCAGCTGTGGGCGAAAGTATGTCATTGAGGTTCGGGACTACTTGTCCTTCAAAGAAATGACTGACAGTCCGTTCCATCCTTGCCTGATGACAGGAAAGGTTCATGGCCTTTCCGTCTTTTATCTTTATGGTTTCAACAAATTGCTGCGACATAATATATATAATGTGTATTGTTGCTATGTAATCGGACATTTATTCCGTAATGGGAAGATAAACCTTCTGCAACACTTCCTCATACTCCTTTCTGCATTGGCTTTGTGAGGTTATGCCGCCTCCTGCCTTGAATGCCATTCCGTCCTTTTCCTGTTCCACGAAGCGTATCATCACGGCGGAATTGAGCGTTCCGTTCTCGTATATTCCCATCACGCCGGTATAGAAGCCTCGCTTGTAGGTTTCTGCCTCGTCAATAATCTGACAGGTCTTCTTCTTTGGAGCTCCCGTAATGCTACCAGCAGGCAGTTGCGCTGCGATGATGTCGCCGATGTGGTGTGTATAGTCGTCAGGCAGTTTGCCGCTAATCTCCGAACTTGTCTGCAGTATGTCGCCCTTATTGGTGTGGAGAACGTCAACATAACGGTATTTGTCCACTCTAACGTTAGACGCCACTCTGCTCAGGTCGTTGCGTATCAGGTCAACGATGGTGGCGTGTTCGGCTGCTTCCTTCTCGTCGTTCATAAGTTCTTTTTCCGCATTCGGCAATGAAGCGTCAATGGTGCCCTTCATCGGATATGAGAATATTCTTCCGTCTCTTATTTGAAGGAATTTCTCTGGAGAGAAACATACGAAGCTTCCTATATTGTCTGTGCTGTCGTTCATCAGAAGCTTATACTTTCCTTTGGAACGGAGGAAGATTTCGTGAAGGGAGAGATTGCAGCGCACGGGCACTCTGCAAGTGAGATTGGCAAGATAACTATTGCCTGCCAACATGTTACGCTTCACTATATCGAAGCTCTTTTCGTATTCCTCATACTGTGGTGCGTCCACCTCCCATGTTATCTTGGACGTAAGCGGAGATGCGGTCTTTTCATTGATGTTAGTCTTGCCGTTGAAATCGTAGAGGCAATCTTCTGGATTTATGTCAGACAGTTTTCGGACGTACGCCTTGCTGCCGTCATAGCTGATGACGAAGAGGAACGGGTCGCCGGTGCTGCCCAACTCGTTGATTTTCTTTATGATATCCTTATCCATACAGTCTGATTTTTAAACCAATATCCCCATGGACGCAGACTGCACGTAGCAGCCGTCCATGGGGATTCTTCGGTTTATAGTATTATATAAGTGTGTGAGAAACTTTACTTAGCGATAATCTCAAACACTTCCACGTTTCCTTCTATCTCTGCCTTCACGGCACCCTTTGTGAGAGTAGTGGTGAAGAACGAGTTGTCAATCTCTGTTGAAGAAAGCAGCTTGCCCTTCTTGTTATACTGGTTGAACTTCACGCCGCTGTTAGGCTTAACGTCGAGCAACATTGTGTAAGAAGTTTTGCCTGCCTCAACGCCGAACGTCAGCTTGCCCTCGCTCTTGAACGATGTGCACGGGTTCTTGTCGAAACCGAACATGGCAGCCTCTGTGTTTGTGGCGCTGACTGTGAAGGGAAGGCTTTCGGGAGTTGTGGGGTTGACCATAAACTCACGAACGGCTATCCAGCTCTTCTTGTCAGACTGCAACTTACGGATGCGCACATAGCGGGCGTCTACAGGCTCACCCTTCCAGTGGATGATGTATGTCTTCGCCAGTTCTCCGGTCAAAGCCTTCCATGTCTTGCCGTCGGCAGAAGCTTCGAGGATGGTGTTGTCAAAGTAGTCTACGTCATCCACAGAATTGCGTCCCTGCAGAATCTTCACCTCTCTAACCTTACGCACAGCTCCAAGGTCGGCACCAACCCAGTCACCCGTCTCCTGGCTTCTTCCATTATGGTAGAAAGTGGTGGAGTCGTTGTCGAACATCAGCTTGTTCTGTGTTGTAGCGAGAGTGGGGTATGAGCCTACACCCTTGTAGAATGCCGGCACCTCACCTGTGAGATTCTTGAAGAATGCTGCTGACATGTCGTCCATGGCGTTCTCATAGAACGGCTGCAGAGCCATAGTGCCCGACTTGTGCTTCTCGTAAGCGGCACGGTCGTCCTGAGTCATGCGGTTGCGGATGTATCCGTTCCAGAACTTGGCGTTGTCGCCGCCACGGTATGTCTGCATCAGCTCGAGAGTCTGCTTGCCACGCTTGCCGAGTTTCTCAAACTCTACCAGCCAAGGCTTCAACTCATTAAGCAGCAACTGGTTCTTGCAGTCGCGCTCCATTGTTGACTTCGACTTCTCCACTCTGTCGAACTCAGCGTAAAGGTCGTCATAAGCCTTCTGTGAGAAGTCGGCGAGGCGGAATGTCTTTGTCTCCCACGACTCGTCGCGACGATATCCAGTCTCAGTGTCGCATGAGTGGATGGCGAAGGTGCGGTAAGCGTCATGTGCCTCAGGTGTGAGGTCAACAAGACCGCGCTCCCAGTTGTCGATGGCGTTGTATGCTGCCACGTTCCAGTTATAGTCTGCCACGCCGTAGAGAGCCAGCTTCGATGCCTCTCCGTGCTCCATCGGGTTAGAAAGCACACCGCAAGTCATCTTGTCCGTGATGTCATTCTCCAATCCGTAGGCAGGACCCTGCATGATGATATGGCGTGCATAGTCAGTAACGGGGAAGTTCCACCAGTAATATGCTGGACGCTTGATGCGTGAGTCAACGAAGTCGAGAGTTTCCTTGGTAAGGTCAGAACATACCACTGCACCGGTCCAGAACACGTTGATGGACGGGTCGAGACGCTTGCCGTAGATGGCGAGCTGTCCGTCCTCCTTCGGGTTAGCCCAGAGCTGTGAGTAGTCTGTGGGGCAAACCACGAGCGGCGATACGTCACCCTTAGCCTGCACAAACTCCTTGTTAAGACGATTCAGGAGGTCCACCTGCTTGTTCGAGTCGGTTCCTTCTCCCTCGATGTCGTCAAAGTGGATGGCGAAAGAACGTACGCCGAGGTCGTACATATTGTTGAACTTGTTTACGAGGTTCTGATAGTCCTCCTCGTTCCACTTAATGTCCTTGCCCGGATGGATGGCCCATACGAAGTCAACACGGTTGCGGCGGCATGCCTCCACCAGTTCGTGAATGTTACGTGCCTGGTCGGCAGGGTAGGGCTTGCGCCAGTTGGGCGAGCTGTGGTAAGGATCGTCCTTCGGTCCGTACACGTATTCGTTCAGCTTGTTGCGTCCATAATAGTCGATGAGCGACAGGCGCACCTGATGCGACCATGGTGTACCGTAGAATCCCTCCACTACGCCACGCAGGGGCAGGTCGGGATAGTCGTTGCAGGTGAGGTAAGGCAGGTGCATCTTGCCCTCCGCAGCCGGAGAAGCCAGAATCTGCTTCATGGTCTGGATGGCATAGAAGGCACCACGCTCGTCATAGCCCACGATGTTTATGCCCTTGCCATTGACGGTGAGGAGATAAGCTCCTGACACCAATTTCTTCAAGCCTGCTTTCTTTGCCTGCTTCTCGCCGAAGTCGATAGTAAGGCGAAAGCCCTTGTACTGCTTCAGGAAAGCCAGGTCGTCAGCGAAGCGCTTCTGCTTGTCCTGAATGTTCAGTCCGTTTTCAAAAGAGATCCAGTTCTGGCGGTCGATGTCTAAGTTGTGTGGTGTTGGGTTTACGACGATGCCCTGGTGGTCGAGCTTCTTTCCCGGCACCACGTTCACGTCCTGTTTCTCACCGCGTTGCGATGTCAGGTCGAAAGCCTCTTCCTGTGCCATAGTGGAGGTTCCGCAGGCAACAGCAAACAAGGCTGAAAGCAAATACTTGTTGTTAATCATTCTTATTGTTTTGTTTTAGTAAAAATCGTTTAAGGATTTTGTTGCCGGTCCGGCGTTATGCTGTCCTTCTTAGAACTTCACGTCGAACTCTACGTCTATCATGTTGTAGTCGGGCTTGGCGAGGCTGCGGTCGTTGATGCGTGCATATTCTGCACCTATCATTATAGACTTGCCAATCCAGTAGTTGGCGCCAATTTCGTACTGTGTTCTTGATGTACCCCATTCAGCTCGTGGACGATAGAGGTCGTAGCGAGCCTTGGCATACAGCTTCTTGCTGATGACCGGGGCAATCATAAGAGCATAGAAGCCGTCTGCCTGATCGCCAGCAGCGTAGTTGACGTTACAGTCTGTCTCCTTGCCGCTTGTAAGGCTCTTCGTGAAGCCGTAACCCTGGCTGTGTATATATTCAGAGCGTACCGTCCAGTCGTTGGCTGCATACTCCGCACTGAAGGCATAGCGGTTCTTCGAGAGCGATCGCACGCCGCTCTGTGTCTTCACGCTGCCGTCCTCGTTCTTCACCACGTTGTGGTTGGCGTCGGTCACGTCCCATTTTCCCTTGCGGGCTGCCGAACCTGTCCATCCGAACGCACCGATGCGCAGTCCCTTGACTGGTGACACCCAGATGCCACCGATGACATCCTTGCGCTGGTCAACGTCCTTGTGGTTGGTGCCCTGTCCGTTGAACACGCCCACCTGATAATGCAGGAGGTTGCGTCCGGCTGCGTTTTTGATAAGGTCGCCCTGAATCTGCACGCCTATATCGCGTCCGTTGCTGGCATGCTCGCCTGTGCGGTCGCTGAATCCTGCCAGCTTGCTGACGTTCTGCGAGTAGCCCATAAAGCCCTGTGTGATGGGGTGCATGGGGTTTTCGAAGGTGAACGGGCGCTTAAACTGTCCCGCCTTTATCTTGAAAGCCTCATACTTCTGCCATTCTGCGAAGGCATCCACCATGCGCGGCGACGATCCGAGGTCTGAGGTGTTGCCGTTCACCTGGAGCTGCACCTTCCAGTAGAAGTCTTTCATCAGTCTGCCCTCAAGTGCCATACGCACCATACGTATATTGAAGGAATTGCTTTCCTTTGAGTCTTGGCCGGTGTATTGATACTGCGACATCACGTAACCGCTGAACTTTATGTCGCTAAGGACAGACAGCTTCGGTGTGTTTTCCTGTGCCGACGCACTTGTAAGAGCGAGGGCAGCAAGTGCGAGAGATGCAATTTTTTTCATTATTAGAGTATTTTAATTATTGGTTTTTCATTATGCTCTTTCCTCAAGCAATACCACATTCTCTACGTGTGGTGTATGAGGGAACATGTCCACCGGCTGTACGGCTGCCACCTTGTAGTCCGTATCGAGAGCCTGCAGGTCTCTTGCCTGAGTGGCAGGGTTGCAGCTTACGTATACGATGCGCTTCGGGTGGGCACGCAGTATGGTGTCAATAACGTCTGAGTGCATTCCGGCGCGTGGAGGGTCAGTAATGATGACGTCGGGTCTGCCGTGCTCTTTGATAAACTCGTCGTTGAGAATGTCCTTCATGTCGCCGGCATAGAACTTGGTGTTCTGGATGTTGTTCACTTGCGAGTTCACCTTGGCGTCCTCGATGGCTTCCGGCACATACTCGATGCCTACCACCTGACGAGCTTGACGTGCCACGAAGTTGGCGATGGTTCCGGTTCCTGTGTAGAGGTCGTACACCAGCTCGTTGCCTGTCAGACCCGCAAATTCGCGAGCCACAGAGTAGAGGTGGTAAGCCTGCTCAGTGTTGGTCTGATAGAAGCTCTTCGGACCGACCTTGAAGCGGAGGTTCTCCATTGTCTCGTAAATGTGGTCGTTGCCCTTGAACAGGGACAGGTCGAGGTCGCCGAACGTGTCGTTACACTTTTGGTTGTCCACATACATAAGGGATGTTATCTCAGGGAACTTGTCTGCTATATGCTGCAACAGGCCGTGTGCACGCTCCTCGTCGCCCTCCTCGTCGTAATGGAACTGGATGAGAACCATCCATTCTCCTGTGTTGGAGTTACGAATCATTATGTCGCGCAGCAGACCGTGCTGCTGTCTGAGGTCGAAGAAGGTCATGCCTGTGGAGAAGGCATAGTCGCGTATGGCGTTGCGAATCTTGTTGTGCAGGTCGTCCATCAGCCAGCACTTCTCAATGGGCAGAATCTTGTCGAAGGCTCCGGTGATGTGAAATCCGATGCCATTCATATTGTCGAACGTAGTGCCCTCTGCTATCTGCTCGCGTGTCAGCCAGCGCTTGTTGCAGCAGCCGAACTCCAGCTTGTTGCGATATTCCTTAGTATGCACAGATCCCATGATGGGGCGGAACTCCGGCAGTTCTATCTTGCCGATGCGTGTCAGCTGGTCGTGCACCTGCTTCTGCTTGGCTTTGAGCTGCTCCTCGTAGGGCAGATTCTGCCACTTGCATCCTCCGCAGACACCGAAATGCTGGCACATCGGTTCTTCGCGTACTTCACTCTTCTTGATGAATCGTATAACCTCCGCCTCGCAGTAGCTGTGCTTCTTCTTGCGCACTTGTAGGTCCACTACGTCGCCCGGCACAGTGAAAGGAACGAAGACCACCATGTCGTTTACATGCGCCAAAGATTTGCCTTCAGCAGCCACCGCTTCAATGGTCACGTTCTCAAGTATAGGTAGGGGTTTCTTTTTTCTTGACATTATAATATGGATATTTTGCTTTGTTTAAAATGCAAAATTAGGCAATTTTATTGAATTGTGACACCCTTTTAATCTAAAACTTTGGTTTTTAGACATGGAGATATGGTTTTTAGACAAGAAGACATGAAGACATGTTTGTCCTATCAATTCAAAATTCCTAATTCGGACGGCGTCCGCCATGCAAATATCGTACAAAGAGTAAAAACTTGTTACAAAATAAAAATTGATTATAGAGATTTAGATTGCTGTTTTTACGGTGTTTTGCCGTGCAAACAGCACCCATGCTTAACAATAGCGCCACTTTTACAGTGCAATAGTGCCACTATTAGAGTGTAAAAGTGGCGCTATTGCATGATAAAAGTGGCACTATTGTAGTGTAAAAGTGGCGCTATTGCAACCTATGAGGCTTGTTTAGCTCAGTCATTCATTGCACACTTCTCTTCTTAGTAGCGTAATCTACAGAGTGTCAGTATGTTGTCGCTGCACGCTCAAAACTCAAGAATTTCGCACCAAAGATTATGTTGTGCGCTGAACGAGGAGTATTGAGCATTAGAAATGCAAATATTGTCAGGCAAACTAACCGCTAAACTGTAATTTATCAGTGAGATTGTTTGCTATGGTAGGCAGGATGTTTACAAGCAGATAAGGCAAACCTAGGAGGCTATGGCGTCTCGCCGTAGCCACGCAACCTCCCATAGCAGATTATCTCCTGAAGGGACATGTATCTATCATAAACCCACTGCAAGCTCCGAAGGAGCGCAGCTTGCAGTGGGTGTTCGTGATAATAGATATTAATTTGTTTTTATTTATCGGTTATTTCATATATCTTTGTGCTCATGTTAAAGGTAATATTTAGGTTTAAATATCAAATACTATTGCGATGAAAACAAGAATAGTAAAATGCAATATTAATTATGAATCATGGCAAATGCAGTGTTGTGGCGATCCTATCCATGTTGGACAGGTCGTTAATTTGTCGTGCATAAAGGACAAACCATACACTTGTGCCTGTGGTATAGATATTGATTTTGATGAAGAACATCATGATCGTGTCCCAAATTGTTTTATTCGTGGTAAAGTGAAAAGAATCAGATCTGTATTTGTAGATCGTTTTGCCGGGACAGGTAGACACATAGACAATCCTGATAACACTTTTTCAATAATAGATGTACAGTATATAGACGGATGGGAGTGCCCGGATTGTTATGGGCATAGAAAGGGTGATGATGCAAGTTTTTATATCATTACGCTTGAAGATGCTGTAGAGTGTATGCTTGATTCCTATGACCGTTATCCGATGTATCAAGGACTATATGTAAAAATGGAGCCTGATGATGATTCAAATAATATATTTTGGGATGAGGGTGGTTCTGAAATGGGAACGATTGACGAATTGACAATTTATAAGGATGAGAAATCTCGGAATATTGACCTGACAGATTATAGCTGGCATCATGACCTCGTTGAGTGGCATGAGTTCTATCAAAGAAACATTCATGAAGGCTACAAAAATATCAACAACACGGAATGGCTTAAATGGTGGTCGAGAGGCTGGGGACTTGCCAAAGAAATACGAAAACTTCTCCCTAAAGACGTTGAGATGGATTACGGACATAGCAGTCAGTCTATTCAGGTTCTATACGGCGAAGATCTGAATACCACATCATTTCGCATATCTTTTCCAAAGCATATGCAAAATAGAATAAATGAAGGATTGTTTATTCCGTATGCATACGTTGATTGGGAAAAGGATGATGATGAGAATAATAACTATATGTTTGAATTGAACGGATTTGAACATGATATCCACCCTGATGACCGAGTTATGCTTGGTGTATTGGGTCGTTCACAATATCAGACAGGCACTGTAATTCAATGCAAGGCTGATGAATTGCTCATTCGTACAGATTGGCCATTGGATATTTCAGAATCTTATTCGATAGAATTAATAGTATAAATGCAAAGAAATTCGGAATAAGATGTATGCTATTAGGCAAACTATAGTAAAACACATTATTACTGTAAGTCCGGATGTTAGTCAACTGTTTCATGATGAAGAAGGATATAAAAAAGCCATCTGCATTGGCTTTGGCTATGCAGATGGCTTGATAAAGAATTAAGCAGTATTATTAGTTGTTGTATCCTGGATTCTGTTCCCAGTTGGTATTCTCCTTGAGGATGTCGTCGGGGACGGGCAGGATGCGGCATGTCTTGTCGAAGCGTGCGTCCGGATTGCTGTGTTTGTGGAATCCGTATTCGCTCTCGAACGTGCCGAAGCGTATCATGTCGTTGCGGCGCCAGTTCTCGTCGAAGAATTCGCGACCGCGTTCGTCGAGGATTTCCTGAAGCGAAGGATCGTGGTCGAGCAGGGGAGCATGCACGTAACTGCGAATCTGATTGAAGAGCGACTGTGGCGTGTCGCCGTTGGTGGCGGTGGCTCCGCGCTTTATAGCCTCTGCCTTTGTGAGGATGATGTCGGCGAAGCGGAAGATTGGCACGTCGTTACTCTGATAGCGGTTGTATGCGCTATACTCATTTGGGTTAGGGTAGAACTTGATGGAGCGATAGCCCTGACGCCATCCGTCCGGCGTAGCACCACAGTTGAGCGTAGCCAGTCCGCCTTCCTGCAGGGTTATGGTCTTTGTAAGTTCCAGCTGAGTGCCTTTATATATGTAAGGCTTGTCAGTCTCCTCGCCGGTTATGGCGTCATGTATGAACACCTTTCCTTTGAGTACGGCATCGTTGCGGTCGTCGCCCTCAAGACAGAACAGGTCAGCAAATTCGGGGTTCATGGCACAGATGCCGGCGCACGACTTGCCCATCTTTCCTCCGTAATAGCCCTGCGTGTCGCCGTCGTCAATGCGGCGGAATGCGCGGTAGCGACCGTAGAGCAAGCCCTGTGCGCTCACCTTGTCGTAAGGCATGGCGTAGATGAAGTCCTTAATCTGCGGACCGTTGTCAAACATAAACTTCTTGCGGTACGGGTCGTTCAGATTGAACAGACCGCTGCCGATGATGTCGTCGCAGTACTTCACGCATTCGTCCAGCTTGCTGTTCTTTGTTGTGGCAACGTCATACTTGGTCACGTCGCCACAGGTATACACTCCCCAGTTTATATACAGCTTGACGAGCAGCGCTTCAGCCATCCATTTGTTCGGTTTGCCGTAGGTGGAAGCGTCGTTCTTGTCCGAGAGGTCAGGCAGGCATTCCTTCACCTCTTTCTCTATAAACTCAGCCACCTCCTTACGCGGGCTGCGCACCACAGCCTCATTGTCAGCGGGCAGATGGTCCAGCACGGGCACGTCGCCGTAGCTGTCCATAAGTATGAAGTGATAGAAGGCGCGCATCAGACGGGCAGGAGCTGCCACCTTTGGAGTCTCCTTAAATTCTTCTATAATCTTGTTACACTTTGTGATTCCGCTTGCCAGATCGGTCCAATAGTTTGCAGGGTCGTCGCCTGACATGAAGTTATGGATGGAGGGATGGATGTTCTCGCCCTTGTCAAAGTAGTCTGTGCCGAAGGACACGCCTGTAGCCTCGTCAGAAGAGAAGGTCTGCACGCGGTTATAGTTGTTGCCGAGTGCTTGGCGGAACGAGTAATAGACGTCCGACATCTTGCCCTCTATGGCAACCGGATCATTGGGATATTCCGTGTATTTTGATTTCACGTCCACGTCCAGGTCGGTGCAACTGGCTGTAATGCCGAGCACTGCCGCAGCCAATGTCATTTTTATTATATTCTTCATTACCTTGTTTCGTTAATACCGTTTATATGCTTTTGTCGTTTAGAAGTTCACCTTCATGCCCACCATGAACGTGCGTGTACGGGGATAATAGTTGTTTCGCCATACAATGCCCGGTGTCAGTCCGCCGAGGTTAACTTCAGGATCGGTGCCCTTAAAGCTTGTCAGCGTAAAGACGTTGTTGCATGTAGCATAGACAGAGAGATTGTTCACCCAGTCGCCAATCTTGCCGAATCTGTATGTCAGCGTCATTGATGAGAGGCGCAGGTAGCTGCCGTTCTCGATGTAACGGTCTGACGGTTTCTGCGAGTTGACGTCGCCGTAGCGTTGTTCGGTAAGTGCCTCGGCGAAGACGTTCTTGCCCTGGCTCAGCATTGTGATGGCGTTGCCCTGCGCACGCAGTCCGTTGAACACCTTATTGCCGAACACTCCCTGGAAGAACATATTGAGCGACCAGTTATTGTAGGTCAGCGTGTTGTTCCATCCGAGCGTGAGCTTCGGCTGTGCGCTTCCCACCTTTGTGCGGTCCTTGTCCTGTGGGTCGATGGTGGTCTCGCCGGTGCGCTCGCCTGTATTGGCGTCATGCACGTAGTATTGTGATGTGCCGTTCTCGTCATATCCAGCCCATTCGTAGGTGTAGAACTGACCTATCGGACATCCTTCCATGAGTCGCTGCACGTACACACCGTGGTTGCCGCTAAGCTCAGGTGACGCCTCGTCGATGTATTTTACGGAATATGTGGCGTTGGAGAGTTTTTCAACAATATTATTGTTGTGCGAGAGATTGAGAGTGGTGCTCCATTCGAATGCCTTCGTCTTGACGGGAATGGCATTGATGGTTATCTCCACGCCTTTGTTGCTGATGTCGCCCACGTTGGCAGTCATCAGTCCGTAAGGATAGCGGTTGGTAGACACGGGATAGTCGTATATAAGGTCGCTTGTGCGCTTGTCGTAGTATTCGATGGTACCCGAGAGGCGGTTGTTGAGCACGCTGAAGTCCAGTCCGACATTGAACATTCCCGTGCGTTCCCACTTAAGGTCAGGGTTGGCGTTGCTGAGTGCTCCCAGCGTGTGCTTCTGAGAGGTCTGACCGTTAGCGTCGGTGTACGAGAACCATCCTGACGTACCGTAAGTACGGATGGCTGTGTAGGCATCGAAGCCCTGCGAATTGCCGCTCACTCCGTAGCCCACGCGAAGCTTGAGGTCGTTGAATACGTTGAGGTTCTTCACGAAGTTCTCCTCGCAAAGGCGCCATGCTGCTGATACGGAAGGGAATGTGCCCCAACGGTTGTTCTTGCCGAAGGCTGACGAACCGTCGCGACGTACTGTGGCTTGAAGGTTATACTTCGAGTTGAAAGAATAGTTAAGTCTGCCGAAGAACGATATCATACGCAGCGTCGATTCTGCTCCACTCTCCACGGCGTCCATGCCGTCGATGCTGTTGGCGTATGACAGGTTATACCATTTCAGGTTGTCGTTATAGAAGTCTTTTACTGTAAGTCCGAATCCGTCATTGTTGTTGTTCTCCTCCCATGAGTAGCCGAGCATCACTCCCAGTCGGTGCATCTTGGCTATGGTGGTGTCGTAGTTGCCATAAAGCTCGAAGACGCTCTTGTTGTTCTGGTATGTGTTGCGTGTGGCTTGTCCGTTAGTGTTCACTATCTGCGACTTGGTGGAGTGATACTGGCTGTATGTGTTCTGGTCAGCCATGTACGAGTAGTTGGCGCTCAGCGTCAGTCCGTCTACGATTCTGAGGTCAGCCTTACCCGTTATCTGCATTCTTTTGTAGACGTTCTTCTGCGTGTCCTCATTGATCATTGATACGGGGTTGAAGTAGTTGGTCACGGACGTAGATCCGAACCAGCTGCCGTCCGCGTTTCTGACAGGCTGCAGCGGCGAGTAATAGACCATGGCGTCCGTCACGCTCATGCCCTTTATGCCGTTCACCACACCCTCTGCTGTGGTCTGGTTGGCGTTAATGCCGAGTGCCAGCGTGAGGTGGTCCTTGAGCACCCTCGACTGTGCCATGGCACGAGCGCCGAAGGTCTTGTTGTCCGTATTGCGTATGATGCCCTGTCGGTCTACGTAGTTGAGGCTGACGTTATAGTTTGATCTATCGTTGCCTCCGCTCACCGCAAGGTTGTGGCTGTGCGAGATGCCAGTACGCTCCACCTGCTTCTGCCAGTCTGTATTGGCACCTTCGTCGCTGGGCAGCGTGAAGTTGTTGGCTTTGGCGTAGTTTCGGAGGTCGTCGGCTGTAGCAAGTTTTATGTCCTTAGCCACATTGTCTATAGCCACATATCCGTTGTAGCTGACATGTGCCGAGCCGCGCTTGCCTTTCTTCGTGGTGACGATAATCACGCCGTTGGCTGCCTTCGATCCGTAGATGGCTGTGGCTGTGGCGTCGCGCAGCACGTCAATGCTCTCAATGTCGTCAGCGGCGACGAGTGAGAGGTCAACGCCCGGAATGCCGTCCACTATATAATAAGGTTGCATGGCATCGCCTTCGCGCAATGTGGATGCACCGCGAAGTATGACCGATGAATTTGGTTCGTTAGGGTTGCTGCTTGTCGTTACCGTAAGACCGGGCACCTTGCCTTGCAGCATCTCGGCAGGCGTGGTGAATACGCCCTTGTTGAGGTCGTCCGAATTGACAGTCGTGATTGACGAGGTTATGTCCTTGCGTTGCATACGACCGTAGCCTACGACCACCACTTCCTTAAGCTGATGGTCGTCTTCCTTAAGTTCTATGCTGACATCCTTTGCCGCCTTTACGAAGGTGCGCTCGTAGCCGATGTACGATACTGACATCATGGCTCCGCGCCTCACGTTCGACAAAGTGAAATTGCCTTCCACGTCGGTAATGGTCTTGAGACTGGTGCCGTCCACGGCTACTGTTGCTCCGATAATGGCGTCGCCTTTCTCGTCCACCACTTTTCCGTTAACTTGCATCAGATCTTTTACTGTTTCCAAGACGTCCGTCTTAGTGGCTGCTGCTGGCAGACTGTTGAGTGTGCCGCCTGTCAGCATTAGCATAAACAGTGCTTGTTTGCTAAAATCCATTCTTAAAACTTTATGGTTATCAATTGTTTCGGATGCAAAGATAGACATTTTTTATTACAATTATGTTACATCATCGTGATATAATGTTTCATTATTGATGCAAAAGATGGTCTTTTGTTTCACAATACTGCCGCTTTCGGACGACTTTTTGTCCCGAATTAAACGTTAATGCCATTAATATTCACTAACTTTGCAATAAACATAAATAAAATGTTGAATGAAATGTATCCACTATGAGAATATTACACGACTGGATTTCTATGGCTTTTTTAATATGCGGCATGATAACCTATCATGCAAATGTCAAATGGTTGTCCCCCGTAACATGGAGCCTTTATGGCTTGTATTTTATTAGCACTATAGTTATGATCAACTCTCGCAGAAAGGAAATAGGAAGTATGAAACTTGCATTGAAAAAAACAATATGTGATATATGCATAGTGTTGAGTCCCGTTGTCCTTTATGTCGGTTGGTTGATAAAAGACTTGATATGATTGAGGGTGTGTCAGACTCATGTTTGTGAGTCATGACACACCCTCAATCTTTTTACTTCTTATATTGTTGTTCTTGAATGTCTTGTTACTTCACGCCAAGCTCTGCTATTCCTATCTGCTCGCCATCCTTTACCATGCGATCAGCGCTCAGTTTGAGGAAGCGGGTGGTGGTGGCGGGGAAGGTGACTGTCTGAAGGATGGGGTTGTTCTGGATGTTCGAGAACTCGTCAGACTTCAGCGTCTTTATGACGTTGCCCTTGGCGTCACATGCCGAGATGGTGTAGGAATGGATGAGGCCGCGGTGAGCGTCGCTCTGGTCGGGGAGATAGAGCAATTGTGACACCTCTGTGTTCTTGCCGAGGTCGATGATCAGTTCCTTAGAGGTGGTGAAGAGCACGGTCTGTGGGTCGCGGTCGGTGGCCTTAGTCTGCTCAGCCTCGCTGATGCCTACGAGCGAGAACGGCAGCGACTTGATGGCTTCTGACGTGGGGCTCCATGTCAGCTGTGCGTCGTCGCCTCCGAAGAATACGCCCACGTTGTTGAGGCAGATGGGTCCGCGTGAGTCGAGGATGCGCACACGCACGCCCTTGGTCTCTACGGTGAGGAAGCGGAGGAGGCGCTTGTATCCGATGGTGGTGGTCTCCTCGTTCTGGCTTACCGGCTTCCATTGCTTGCCGTCAAGATATTCCACCACGAACTTCTTTACGCGCTGTCCGAGGGGGATATACTCCTGCAGCATGATGCGGTTGATCTTCTGCGGCTTCTTGAAGGAGAATGTAATGTCAGCAGTGGTCACTCCGTCGGCTGTTGCCCAGTATGTGTCCCACGAATTGTCGGTGAGAGCCTTTGCCGCAAACTCTGTTCCGCGCTCGTTGCTTACCTTCGGCTTCATGCCTGCCACGAGGTTATGAGAGAGCTCGCGCTCTATGATCTTGTGGAAACGTACGGCGTTGGCTGAGTCAACGGGATGGATGAGGCCGTCACGGTCAACGGGGAAGTTGAGCAGGAGAGTGGCGTTGTGTCCCACGCTGCGATAGTAGAGGTCGACCAGCTGGTCTGGCGACTTCACCTTTCCGTCTTCCTCAGGATGATAGAACCATCCCGGACGGATGGATACGTCGCACTCTGCCGGTGTCCACTGATTGCCGTCGGCATGTCCGTACTGCAGTTCTTTGTACTTCGGGTATCCGGGATATACCTCGCCCTTGCGTAGGAAAGCCCAGTTGGTTTCGCCGGCGAATCCCTTCTCGTTGCCCACCCAGCGACATCCGGGGCCGCCGTCGCCGAAGACCACTGCTTGTGGCTGTATGCTGTCCAGAATCTCGAAGATGCGCGGATAGTTATAGTAGTTCTTACGGTCGATGGTGCGTGAGTCGCAGGCGCCGCCGTAATAGCCGTCGCCACCGTTGGCTCCGTCAAACCAGACTTCGAAGACGTCGCCGTAATTGGTGAGCAGGTCGCGGAGCTGAGCGTAGAAGTAGGGCAGATAGCCTGGTGTGGCATAGTCGGCACGTGAGCGGTCCCACGGCGAGAGATAGACGGCGAACTTCAGTCCGTACTTCTTGCAGGCTTCTGAAAGTTCGCGTACGATGTTGCCCTTGCCGTTCTTATAGGGTGATTGGCTTATGTTATAGTCGTTGCCTTCGAACGGCCACAGGCAGAATCCGTCGTGGTGCTTGGCGGTGAGGATTACGCCTTTCATGCCCGAAGCCACGAGGGTGCGTGCCCACTGCTCGCAGTCGAGGCGTGTGGGATTGAAAGTCTTGGGGTCAGAGTCGCCATATCCCCATTCGCGGTCGTTGAAGGTGTTGAGACCGAAGTGGATGAAGGCGTATGTCTCCATCTTCTGCCAGTCAATCTGTTTCTGCTCAGGAAGAGGGAGAATGGGAGCTGGCGCAGCCGTCTGTTTCTGGGCATTAGCTGTAAGAGAAGTGGCTGCGGCGATGGCAAATGCTGCAGCAATGATACTGTTTTTTTTGATTTGTGTCATGATTCGTGTTTGTATGTTTGCAAAATTAATCAAAAAATCCCGGCAAAACCAATTTTCTGATTGGTTTTTGCCGGGATTAGCATTGTATATAAGAATAATGTCATGCGTAGCTATGCATGCCGCCAAGGATGTAGTTGACACCGAAGTATGTCATGAGGATGGTGAGGAATGCCAAGAGCATGAACACGTGGAACGCCACAGGACGTCTGAGAGCGGGCAGCGTCTTGAGATGCAGGGCGGCTGCATACACCATGAACGTGATAAGCGCCCATACCTCCTTGGGGTCCCATCCCCAGTATTCGCCCCACGAGACGTTTGCCCAGATGGCTCCGACGAAGATGCCGATGCCGAGTGTGGTGGCGGCAGGATAGAGGAAAAGGAGCGAGAGGCTCTGAAGGGCTGCCATCTGACGGGTGGCGTCGCGGTTTATCAGCTTCACGGTCAGGGCTGTTATGGCATTGATGAACGTCAGAGACAGGAGCGCGAAGCCCATCATAATGATGCTGACGTGTATGCTCAGCAGGGGCGAATTGAGCACTGGCATGACGTGTGTTATCTGCGGGTCCATCTGGCTGATGTGGCTTACGAGCAGGAAGAAGCCCGACATGAGGAAGCCGCAGGTGAGCATGATGGGGAAGCGGAAGCTGAGCAGGAGGCTGAGCAGCATGACCGTCCATGCCACGAAGAGCATCGTCTCATAGCCGTTTGCCATAGGGATGGTGCCGCTTATGGTCCAGCGCAGATACTCACAGTAGGTGAGTGAGACGAAGGCGGCTGCCATGACAGTTCGTGAGAAGCGTCTTACGATGATGTCGGAGCGTCTGCGTTTTGTGGCGCGTGGGTCGTGGTTGCTCTCGAGGCGGCATTGGCGGCAAATGCGCGTCACGGTGTAGAGGAACGAGAGGACGCCCATCGTGAGGCACAGGACGAAGAGGATGGTGGCGAAGGGTATGCTGTTGTATGTACGCTCCGCCGTGGTCTGCTTCTCTGACGGGATGGAAGCTGCGCCGTTCTTGATCTGCAATGCCTGCATCTTGTCAAGCGTATGGCAGATGCTGTCCTGACGGTTGGCTTCTGCATAGTCGTAGAGCAGGGTGAAGACGTACTGTATGTAGCTCCGCTCTTTGTAGTTGAGGGAGGCAGGTAGGTCTGCGGTGGGTGCGTACCATGCCGTTTTTCCATTGTCTTCCTTAATGGGGAATATCTTTAGGAGGGTGCCGCGACGGAGGTCCATTACCAGCTGTATGCGCTCGTCAAGGGCGGACGCCTGAGTATGGAACTTGTCCTTATTGCCCTCGTAATACTCCTTGACGTACGGACCGAGCGTGTATCCGCCCATATCCTTATCGAAGAAGAACCCTGCCGAAACGTAGTCGGGCAGCTGGAGTGTCTGCTTCAGATCGCCACTCTTCACCTTTATTATAGGCTCATTCATCCATTCCTCTCCCCAGAATATCCATCCCGTGAGCACCTGCTCGGCTGTCAGTCCTTTGTAGGATCGTGCTCCGTAGAGTTTCTTGGTGAAATCGATGGCGAAGGTCTGCATGGGGCAGATGCGGTTGTTGTGGAGGATGAACAGCTCGCCGAACTTCTCTGCTGTCTTTTCGGGCAGGGCGTGGGGCGTATGGTCTGCAGCAGAGGCGGTGCTACCGAAGAACGTAGCTACAGCCATGACTGTGAGGAGCGCTCCCTTGCGGAGATGCTCGCTTCGGAGCAGGGCGCGGTAAGCTCCGCGCGGATCGAAGAGCATGAGGATGAGGGAAAGGAAAAGTAGGGCATAGCCGGTGTAGGTGACGGGGATGCCGAAGGGGTCAGAATTGGTGGCGAGTGAGACGCCCCGTTCGTCGCTGTCGTACGAAGCCTGATAGAGGCGCATGTCGCCGCAAGTGAATATACGGTTCATCGATACCTGTCCTTGCACGGTCTGTCCGTCCTTCGTGATGCTGAACTGCGACACGTAGTCCTCCACGGCGTCCGTGCCGGGATGATACTGTATGCTGAACTTATTGAGGCGTATCTGGAACGGCAGGCTCTCGCTGCTTGCGTTCGTGCCGTCAGTAAAGACGGTGTAGCGGTCGGTGGTCTCGCCGAGGCGCAGATGGATGATGCCCCGTTCGGCGCTTATGTGGGTGAGGAACGCTCCTGCGAGAATCACGAGGAACGAGAGATGGAGCGTGATGCCCGTCCACGACTTCGTGCGGTTTCGGAGGAAATAGACGGTGGCAGTGGCAGCCAGCAATGCCCATACGAGCGCGAACCACCACGTGCCGTAAATGTGTGCCGATACAAATTCAGAGCCTTGGTATTTCTCTATTATTGTGGCGGCACCCATACACACCACAGCAATGGTATAGAGCGAAAACACAAGTTTTTTTATTGTTCGTGTCATTTTTATATTGTATTTAATGTTTTGTTAGATGTATGCTTAATGCAAAGTTATCCATATTTGTTTGATTCGCCTACATTCTTTACTGCGTTTTTTATGCTATATAGTGTGTTTTACCTAAAATTAGGTATATATATTAATGTGTAAATAGGAGCGAATCAATAAAAATGAAAGTTTTTTGATAAAAGTATGAATTTTTCTTCAAAAACATTTGGCGGAATGATTTATTATGTCTACCTTTGCAACCGCAAATAAGGAACAATACTTTGGTACCTTGGCCGATCGGTTAGGTAACGGTCTGCAAAACCGTGTAGAGCAGTTCGACTCTGCTAGGTACCTCAAAAGAAAAAGCTGAATCTCAGAATTGAGGTTCAGCTTTTTTCGTTATTGGCTATCTTGTATAAAAGTGGCGGAGACCAGAGACCTCCGCCACTTTCTTATATCGCTCCTTCCCTACTGGAGGAAGAGGAGTTGATATGGTTATTCAGTTCTGTTATTCTTTTGCTGCTCTTTTTACGTAAACCGGACGAATTGGCAATCGAGAATCTCTATTTGCATCGTCTCGCTTTACAACGATTTTACCAGTTTCATTGCTTCTTTCAAAATACAAACTTTTAGCCTTTCTCGGGTCACTTTCCACTACAGCACTTGTCCATAGCCAGCTATATGATCTTTTTAATGGAGAGTAGTAATGGTAGTATCTGAAGAAGATGTAGTTGTTGTTCTTTTTAGATATAAACATCACACCCAGAACTCCATTGAGTGTAGACTCCGTAACCGTACAGTTATCGATCAATTCCTGCATTTCGTTCCATGTCGGGTATCTCCATCCTTCTCCAAGTCGCAGATAGGCCACATCATCTTCCTTCTCGAGGAAGAATCTCTTGTCACGGCTATCGTACTTCGTGTATTGTCCCTCTACTATGTCAGTGAAGTAATAATAATCGTAATTGATCTTTGTCCAGGTCTCGCCCCAAGCGTAAATGTCGCCATACTTTTCAGGACTTGTTCCGCCAAGGTCGCATTTTGCCCACTTTATACCGCTTGGCAATCCGAGGTCAACATACTCCATGGTTTCCTTTGGTATACCTACGCCAGCATTCAGCTCCAGTTCCTTAAGCTTCTTGGCAACCTCAGCCATAGCTTCCTTGTCGCTCATGTTGCCGCTCTCAAGAGCCTGCAGCAGAGCTGTCATCTGTTTATTGATAGCGTCAAGCTTGTCGCCGTAACCACTCAGAGACTCGATAGCTGTTGCAATTTGATCCAACTTGCCATTTCCGTACCCAATAGTTATGAACGCTCCTGAGATAGTAGCGAGTTTGTCAGTGAAGTTTTGGCCATATTTATCAAGAAGGGCATTTAAAGTTTCGAGCTGCGAATTGGGGTTAATGTTCTCAAAGGCAGTCTTTATAGCTTCGAGCTTTTCTGTGTAGTCAGGCAAGCTTTGGACGGCTTGTGCGAGCATATCCATCTTGGTATTGAAACTGTTGGTCTGGTCCTTGATGACTTGCTCGATAAGCGTCAGCTTGTCCGACAACGCGATTGTCTGCTCCTTCATTGCAGCCTCGATGGCTCCGAGCTTGGTCTCGAGCGTAGTGTTCTGGTCGGCAAGCACGTTCTTTATGATGTCCATCTTCGCCTCCATTGCTATGGTCTGCTCCTTCATTGCAGCCTCGATGGCTCCGAGCTTGGTCTCGAGCGTGGTGCCCTGACTCTTTATTACCTGCTCGATGAGCGCCAGCTTGTTCTCCATGGTGATGGTCTGCGCTTTCAGGGCAGCTTCGATGGTGGCGAGCTTGGCATCGAGGGTGTTGTTCAATGAGACGATAACGTCCATGATGGCTTGGAGCTTCGTCTGCTGGTTGACGTTCATCTTATCGATGGCTGCCACGAGTTGTAAGATAGCTTGCTCGTTCTTCAGCGCACCGCTGTTGATGGCATCCACCACCTTAGTGAAGTCGTTGACTACTGTGACCTTCATCTCGTAGTCTATCTCGGGTGCGTTCTCCCGACAAGAGCTGAAGAACGCCTGTGTCGCCAGCAACATCGCACTGGCTAACATTATTGACTTTATTGCTTTCATAATTTTCTTGTTTTATGCTGTTATTTCTTTACAGTGATGGTTACGCGGCGGCCTTCGTAGTTGTTCTTGCCGTTCTTGGCTCCAATGGCGGTCTGCGGATGGAGGTCTTCGGGTGCGAAGCCTTCCTTCAGCAATACCTTCACCACTCGCTTCAGGCGGCGCTCGGAGATGGCCTGATTATATTCGGGAGTGCCCGGCGTGCTTGCCTCGGCGAGGATGGCGAGTTTTTCGCCCTTCATGCTTCGGGCGAACGAGCGCAGACGGTCGGTCTCCTCACGACTCATATATGAGCTGTTGTTGGCGAACTGTACGTAGTGCTCGGGTGCTTCTGCCACAACCTTTTTGCCTTGCTGACAGTCGTCGAGCTGGCGTTGGAGGTCGCTGTTGTGTTGTTCAGCCTGCTGGCGGAGAGCAGCCTCACTATCAGCACGTGCTTTTTCGGCTTCAGCCTCCTGGCGCAGAGAGTTGGCGCGGTCGTTAAGAGCAGCAATCTCTTCGCCGTAAAACTCACGCAGCTTGCTTGCACGGCTCTTCACGAAGTTGTAACGAACGGTAGCAAGAGCGTAGATGAGGTTCTTAGGAGCCACTTCCTGACGATTGAGCAGCCAGTCCATTTCGCCCTTTAGGCCTAATGTGAACTGTCGGCTCACGTCAGCCTCAATGTGGAGGGTGGCAGGGATGAAGAGCTTGTCAAACTTCTCGCGGCGGTTGACAGTAGCCACCTTGCCTGTTACGGTCACCGTGGCGTCGTTGCTGATATTGATATCGCCGAAGAAAGGCTTGGTGTTGCCGTTCTCAGAGACGGTGTTGCCCACCCATATACCATATTCATTGCCACGTGCGAATGTGCCTCCTAAGCCAGTGCCCATCCAGATGTTGAGCCATTGTGGCTTGCGGTTAGGCCAGAACTCCATGAAGTTGAATTGTACGCCGAGCTTCACGTTGTGCGTGTTGATTACGTAATTGCCGTATGTCTTTGCTGGCGACGCGTCGGTGTCGAGCTTGTCGAAGCGTTGCTCACGGCGATAGCGCGACCAGATGTAGTCGGCACCTACGCGAATCCACGGACGTATGGTGAAGTCGATGCCACCGCCAACAGCGGGTGCCTGTTTATAGCTCTTCTTGGCGTCCTGATTCTGATACCACACACCGTTGGCCCACGAGAGTCCGCCCTGAGCGTAGACGCTCCATGTGCGGGTGCGCAGCTCCTTATTGGTATTGCGCAGCGGATCAGCTTTGCCCTCGTCCACGGTCTGCGCCTGAGCGCCTACCGTGAAGAGCGATGTAAGCAATACGCTGAACCCTATTCTTGCCCATCTGCCTGATGATAGCGTAATGAGCTTTTTGGTTCGTATTGTGTTCATACTTAATTCCTTTTTAAAAACGTTATCTTTTTTTTTCAGACACTTATTTATTTGAGTAGAGGTCGAATACCGGTCGTATCACGAAACCACACATACGGCGTATATCATCATCAAAATATGGTTCCTTGATATTTCCGTCTGATGTCTCCTTTGCTTCAATAGACCATCTCACCGTCCAAGCGGTCATATCGTTCAAATAATCATAAAACAGCGGTTCATTACGCGGACGTAAAGTAGATGTAGTATAGAAGGTGTAATCTTCTTTTTCATAACCTTTTTCGAATTTATAACCATTGCTATTCGGTAGAATGATAGAGTTTCCGTTTGGTCCGGTCACTTTCCATAGTTTAATGAATTTCTTCTGCGATGGGTCCCATTCTATCGGAGCCGTAAAAGTCTCGGCTTCCCATGTACACTCGTCCAACAGTTCTTTCCAGTCTTCTTTTGTAGGTATGCGATAGCCTACGCCTAATACAACATTAGCAGCATCGTCTTCCAGCTCAAGTACCATCTTGCCATCTCTACGATTGTACTTTATGACCCCATCTTTAAGACTACTTTTACCATAAAATTTGTAATTTTCAGCATATTTCTTCTTGGTTTCAGTCTCGCCCCAAGCATAATAATCACCGGGTTTTGTAGGATCGGTTGTACCCAGATTGTACTTACCCCACAGTATTCCGCTTGCCAATCCAAGGTCAACGCAATTGTTAGGAACCGGCACGCCAAGACCCTTGACCGGACGAATTGATATTCCGTCAGGACGAAGTTTGCCATAACGGCCAATGCGGTCATTCTGGAAAGCAAAGGTCCAAGCATTATATACCATGTTGTCTATACGACGAAGGTTCGTCATGCATACAGCTACTTCTTCGTCAGCAGAGATTTCTCTGGTTTGTGGTTTGTCCCTCTTAAAGCCGGCGAATGGGATAAAGATAGACTTTCCGTTCTTCTTGCTCGTTATCTGATAGCCAGCAACACCGTTAAGCGTTGTTTTCTTGATTGTGGTTAATTTCTGATTGGTCAATTCTCTGAAGTCAGCCAAGGTAGGTGTACGCCAACCGTTTCCTAAATTCTGTATTACGGCATCGTCTTCGTCTTCAAGCGTCATCTTGCCGTCTTCATTGTTATACTTGGTGTATCCCAGACTGGGCGCACCCTCCTTATACCACTTGTGGTTGAGTTGGGTGTATTCCTGCTTAGGCTTTGTTTCGCCCCAAGCGTAATAATCGCCATACGCTTCCGGAGCAGAAGCACCGAGGTTGCACTTTGCCCACAAGTTGCCGCTCGGCAAACCGAGGTCAACATACTCTACATTGTCAGTAGAGCCACCAATGCCAGCAGCCGTCTTAAGCTGTGCAAGCAGCTTGGCAAACTCAGCCCAACCTTCCTTTTCGCTCGTATTGCCAGCATTTATTGCCTCTACTATCTTTGTCATATTATCCAATATGCCATCCAGCTTGGCATTTTCGCCAGCAAGTTTTTCGATAGCCTTTCGAATAGCCTTAAACCTATCGGCTTTATACGTCATCAAATCCATTGTATCCTCTATTTCTGCTATGAGGTAATACAACTTGCCTTTATAAGATAAAGGACTATCAGGATATTTGAGTTCATCGCTGAAGTATTTTTCGAGAACCCCCTCAAGAAGCTTCAGCTGTTCGTTAGGATTGACACTGATAAGAGCCGTTTTGATACCTTCCAGCATATCTTCATATTTAGGCAAATTCATGACAGCATTAGCAAAGATATCAATCTTTGTTTCAAACGCTGTCTTCTGGTCCTTCATAGCAGACTCAATAATCTTCATCTTCTCCGTCAAAGCGATGGTCTGCTCCTTCATAGTAGCCGCGATGGCACCGAGCTTGATCTCAAGCGTGGTGTTCTTGTCGGCGAGAACGCCCTTCAAAAGATCCATTTTCGCTTCCATAGAGACGGTCTGCTCCTTCATAGCAGCCTCAATGGCACCGAGCTTGGTCTCGAGCGTTGTGTTCTGGTTGTTGATAACCTGCTCAATGAGCGCCATTTTGCCTTCAAGAGAGATGGTCTGAGCCTTAAGCGCAGCCTCTATGACAGCCAGCTTGGTGGCTATCGTGTTGTTCACAGAAGTGATGGCATCCATGATGGTCTGCAGCTTGGTCTGCTGGTCAACGTCCATATTGTTGATGGCAGCTGTGATCTGTGCGATGGCTTGCTCGTTAGTGAGCGATCCGTTATTGAGGGCATCCACCACTTCGTTGAAGTCGTTAACAACAGTCACTTCCATCTTATACCTTAGTAGGGTGCCGTCTTCCTCGCAGGAGCTGAAGAAGACAGGTGTAGCCAGCAACATTGCACCGGCTAACAGAATAGATTTAAATGTTCTCATAGTCGTATGTTTTTGGGTTATTATATATACTTTAGAGTAAACTTCTTAGCCACTGCAGGAATGTCAGCCTGCGTGGCTTATGATGAGGAGGCGGCTTGCTGTATTGCGCGGCCCCCTCCGTACCGACTCCACGACGGTCGATCTCATCGTTGATCATCTCTCGGATGGTGTCGAGCAGTTGGGCGCGATCGTCAAGGAACTGCTGCGCCTCGTCGTTTTTGTGTTGTCGTTCGACATGCCGTATGTTATCGCCTGTATGTTCCATAGTCGATAGATGTTTTATGTTGATGTCGCAAATTTACGCATAAACCCGCCTAAGTGTCTTGTGACTATCGGACAGAAATGTGTGATAATCGGACTTTTTGCATAACACAAAATTGTTTTAATCGGACATCACAAGCGTGTAACACGCTGATAATCATAAGAAACGTATGAACACAAAGCTGCTTGTAAATTGCTTGCTTAAGAATGAATAATGCTAAAAAAGTCGCATAGAATGTTTGATTTTAGAACGGATTTACTATCTTTGCAAAGACAACCTAATACATATAAAACTTGACACCTATGCAAAAACTACGATACCATAACACCACTGTTTGGTGGAACCTTATAATAATATGTGTCTTGCTGGTTTCGTGTGGACAGAAGTCGGTGAAGACATCCCTTGCCGAACGAAAATCATTGGACAGCATCATTTCCTTATCACGAAATCTTGACACGCTCTCTATGCTGCAGAAGCGCATGGAGAGTGAGGGCAATATGCTCGGCAGCGTCATAGCTTACAAAGAAATGGGTAAGATAATGCGTAACGACAGTAAGTTTGACGATGCCCTGCGATTGCACAGCGAGGGACTGAAGCAGGCGGAGGAGATAGACGATACGCTGGAAATGGTGCAGGCGCTAAATAATATAGGTACAGACTATCGGCGTATGGGAGTGCTCGATTTGGCGCAGGACTATCATTACCGTGCCTGGACGATAAGCAAGGAATGGCACGATACGTCGTACGACGCAAAGAAGAACCGTGTGGTATCGCTTAACGGACTTGGTAATGTCTACCTTACCTTGGGCAATTATGCACGTGCGGACAGCGCTTTGCGAATGGCATTGGAGGGCGAGAAGGAACTGCACAGCGAGCTTGGGCAAGCTATCAATTATGCCAACATTGGCTCCATATTTCGCCATCGGGGTATGGAGGATTCTGCATGGGTGTACTTCCGTAAGTCGATGGAACTCAACCAGCGCGTGGACAATACGCTTGGCATATCGCTCTGTCATACCGATTTCGGATCAATGTACGAACGGGCGCACCAGTATGACAAGGCAATAGCCGAATATGAGAAGGCTTATGAGCTGATGGAGGCTTCGGATGATGAGTGGCACATGCTTAACTCGCTCATCGCTCTGGCTGGTGTGAATATGGCAATGGGCAATGACAGCAAGGCTATGACCTATCTCGACAAAGCCAAACAAGTGGCTAACGAGATTAAATCGTACGAACATTTAGAGGATATATACTACCTATACTATAAGCATTACAAGCGTGTGGGCGACTATAGCGCTGCCCTTGCTTCGCACGAGAAAGCCACTGCCATGAGGGACAGCGTGGTGGACATGGAGAAGATGAACCGTATACAGAATGCCGGACTTCTCATTGAGCGAAACCAGCAGGCAAGAGTGATGGATGAGGCGCATCTCAGTCTTGAGAGCGAAAAGTCTGCACGCTTCTTGAGTAGCGTCATCTTTACCATCGTGGTGGTTATACTTGTGGGCGCCTTCGTCGTCTTCTTCTACATGCAACGCATCCACCGACGTAACCATTTGGCTCTGAAACGTCTTGCCGCAATGCGAGAGACCTTCTTCACCAACATCACACATGAGTTCAGAACGCCTCTTACCGTCATTCTCGGCCTTAGTCAGGACCTTCAGAAAAACGGACAAGAGGAGGTGAAAGACCGTGCGCAGACCATCGAACGACAGGGAAAGGGACTCCTGGCGCTCATCAATCAGCTGCTCGATATATCGAAGATAAAGTCGCAGGTGGGCAATCTGGACTGGCGAAATGGCAGCATCACCACGTACGTGACAATGATTGTGGACACTTATCGCGACTATGCCCGCACAAAAAACATCGACCTGCAGTTCTATGCAAAGGAAGCGGTGACGATGGACTTCGTGCCAGATTACGTGAATAAGGTGCTTAACAACCTCATATCCAATGCCTTTAAATTTACACCAGAGTATGGCAAGATAAACGTGACGCTGTGGCGTAAGGAGAGTGTTCTGCACGTAGAAGTGAGCGATACGGGAGAAGGAATGGATAAGGAGACCGCCGACAACGTATTTAAACCGTTCTATCAGGGCGAAACAGCTTCGAAGCATATCGGCACGGGTGTGGGATTGGCTCTCGTAAAGCAGGTGATAGACGCCGTTGACGGAAGTGTAAGCGTGGAGAGCAGAGTGGGAGAGGGCACGACATTCCACATCGAAATGCCGATAAACAACGTCTGCAAGAACAAGTTGGGCGAACCCGTAATAGACAAGGCTGCCAACATGCCGGAGATGCCAATGGAGGAAAAGGCGCTTGCTGACAGCGACGGAGCCGACAATCAATGCACGGTACTTGTCATAGAGGACAATCGTGACATTGCAGCATACATAGGCAATCTGCTCTCTGGCAGCTACAATGTGGCGTACGCCGCGAACGGAGAGGACGGAATGCAGAAAGCCATCGACATTGTGCCTGACCTTATCATCACCGACCTGATGATGCCTGGCATGGACGGACTGGAGCTATGCCGACGCGTCAGAGCTAATAATGTGGTCAGTCATATACCTATAGTGATAGTTACGGCGAAGATTTCGGAGCAGGAGCGCATTGCCGGCATTGAGGCAGGAGCCGACGCTTACCTCGCCAAACCGTTCAATGTGGACGAGCTGCGCACCGTTGTGGAGCGACTGCTCGACCGCCAGCGATCGCTACGCAGCAAGTTCAGCGAAAGCATCGATACTACTAATAATAAGGAAGAAGAGGAGGTGAAGCTCACGGATACCGAGCGCCGCTTCCTTGCAAAGACCGTTGACCACATCTATCTATTACTCGACAAGCAACAGCTTGACGTCAATACGCTCTCCGATAAGCTGTGTATGAGTTCGCGTCAGTTCCATCGTAAGATTGTGGCGCTAACCGGTTGCTCGCCAGCTTCGTTCATGCTTAAGATAAAGATGAAGCGTGCACGCCATCTGCTCGAGACCGATTCGAGGATGAGCATTGACGAAATAGCCTCACGCTGCGGCTTCGAACACACCTCCAGCTTCTATCATGCCTTCCGCAAAGCGTACGGTGTGACGCCTAAGGACGTGAGAAGAGGAGTCGGGTTGATTGAGAATTGATAGGATATTTAATCTTGGATACAAAAAAAGGAGGCTCGAATAACGAACCTCCTTGACTTATTTGTTGAATTATTTACAGCTTTTTGTGATTGTGAGCGGTAAACGGGGTTCGAACCCGCGACCCCCAGCTTGGGAAGCTAGTGCTCTGCCAACTGAGCTATTACCGCGTTAAGCGAATAATGCTTTGGCATGTTTTGAGCCGATACCCGGACTCGAACCGGGGACCCACGCATTACGAATGCGTTGCTCTACCAACTGAGCCATATCGGCCAAAACATTGTCGTTTTTCTCAAACGCGATGCAAAGGTATATAAATTTTTTAAAAGTGCCAAATTTTTGTACGCTTTTTCTAAACCTTATTCTTCCGTTTTCTTCCTACTCGTACACCTCGTCGATGTCGTAACCCGTGTTGTATTCGGTGTCGTTCTTGCAAGGATCGTAACCTTCAGGAAGGTCGAATACGGCGTTGGGGTCGTAAGGCAGGCTCTTGTCCCTATACACCTTCTTCATAAAGTAAGCCCATATAGGCAGCGCCATCGTCGCACCCTGACCCATACGCATAGAGTCGAAGTGAATGTCACGGTCCTCGCCGCCTACCCAGCAGCCGCTGACGAGCTGCGGTGTGAAGCCCATAAACCATGCGTCGGAGTTGCGGTTCGTTGTACCTGTCTTTCCGCCAATCTCGCCAGTAAAGTTATATTTATAGCGCAGACGGCCTGCCGTACCTCCGTCAACGACACCCTTTAGCAGCACAATCATCTTGTATGCGCTTTCTGCACTTATCACCTCGTTCATGCGTGGCTGGAAGGCTGTGATGACATTGCCCTCGTTGTCCTCTATTCTGCTCACGAAGAGCGGAGCGGTGCGGATGCCGTTATTGACGAACGTCGTGTATGCGCTAACCATCTCAGCCACCGACACCTCGCACGGACCAAGGCATAACGACATAGAAGCATGGATGTCGGGATTGTTTATGCCGTAATCGTGGAGCAGCTGTACGAACTGCTGCGGATTTAGCTTGCTCATAAGATAAGCCGAAACCCAGTTGCTCGACTGTGCCAGACCCCACTTCAGCGTCACCATCTCGCCAGCACGTCTGTGATTGGCGTTGCGTGGAGTCCAGGGACGACCTGCCACCATATATGTACGCTGCGCGTTAGGGGCAAGATCGCACGGAGAGAAGCCGTTCTCCATAGCAAGACTGTAGAGGAAGGGCTTGATGGTGGATCCCACCTGACGGCGTCCGCCCATAACCATATCGTACATAAAGTGCGTATAGTCGAGGCCTCCTACGTATGCCTTCACCTCGCCCGTCTTCGGATCCATACTCATAAATCCGGCGCGGAGGAAAGACTTGACATAACGTATGCTGTCAATAGGTGTCATCGTAGTGTCAAGGTCGCCGTGGTATGTGAAGAGCGACATGTCCGTAGGCGTATGGAACGACTTGTGAATTTCCTCGTCAGAAGCTCCTGCTGCCTTCAGAGCACGATAACGCTCGCTCTGCAAAACGGCACGTTCCATAATCTGATTGACCTGCTTCTTTGTCAGAGCCGATGAGAAAGGTGCATTGGCTTTTCCTCGTTTCTCCTTGAAGAACTCGGGCTGGAGGAATCGTGCAACATGATTATATACCGACTCCTCTGCGTATCGCTGCATACGCGAGTCGATGGTTGTATATACTTTCAGGCCGTCGGCGTTAAGATTGTACGGTGTGCCGTCCTTCTTGAAGTTCTTGTTACACCATCCGTATAGCGGATCAGTCTCCCACGCAATGGAGTCGATGACGTACTGTCGCTTGTTCCATGACGGATACTTGGATCTGTCAGGACGTTCCGCCGACATATATATACGCAGGAACTCACGCAAGTACGGAGCTGTGCCGTCCTTGTGGTCTGTACGGTGGAAATTAAGAACAAGAGGTTCGTTGGTGAACTCATGGTATTCCGATTCTGTTATGTATCCCGCCTTTCGCATCTGGTCGAGCACGACGTTGCGTCGCTCCGTGCATCTCTCGGGATAACGTACAGGATTAAACAAAGACGGATTCTTACACAGACCTATGAGCGTGGCAGCCTCGCAAGCCGTCAGATTCTTCGGTTCTTTATTAAAATATGTATTAGCGGCAGTCTTTATGCCCACCGCATTATGAAGGAAATCAAAATAATTAAGGTATAGAGCTATGATTTCCTCCTTAGTATAGTTGCGCTCCAGCTTCACGGCTATCATCCATTCAATGGGTTTCTGCAATACGCGCTGCAACGTGCTGCTTGCTGTCTCCGAATAGAGCTGCTTGGCAAGCTGCTGCGTAATGGTCGATCCGCCGCCTGCGCTTGCCTGTCCCATAAGTCCGCGCTTAACGATGGCGCGTCCAAGAGCGATAAAGTCGATGCCTGAATGTTCGTAGAAGCGAGCGTCCTCCGTAGCCACCAATGCCTTTACAAGGTAAGGTGAGAGGTTGGAGTATTGCACACAGATGCGGTTTTCGCGGTTAAAGTTCCATGTGCCTATAACCTTGCCGTCAGACGAATAAATCTGTGTGGCAAAGCGGTTGATGGGATTCTGCAAGTCTTCCACGGGAGGCATATAACCTATCCATCCGTTCCAAATTGCAACGAACGCAAATACGCAAACGCTGAGCACGGTGCCCAGTAACCCCCAAAGGAAATGTACGAATTTCTTTCTCATGAGTAATGTTCATCAATGACTTAATTGTGCAAAATTAGAGAAAAATCCCGAATTACAAGCCGTATATGATAAAAAACAAGAGAAAAACGAAATATCAAGACGTAAGGCGGTCGTTGTATTATCAAAAAAACGTGAAAAGATTAAATATTGCATTTCAGTTGCATTCTATGTAAAAAAATATGATTACCTTAGCAAGCGAATTAGGAAACAACCATTAACTCTAAATAAATGATGAGACACGATTTTGTAACAATCGCAGACCTTCCCAAGGAAAAATTGATGTATCTCCTTGAGATGGCGCAAGAGTTCGAAAAACATCCTAACCGAGAACTGCTGAAAGGAAAAGTAGTGGCGACGCTTTTCTTCGAACCCTCCACCCGTACACGACTAAGTTTCGAAACTGCAGCCAATCGTCTTGGCGCACGCGTAATAGGTTTTTCGGATGCGAAAGCCTCAAGTGTGGTAAAGGGTGAGACGCTCAAGGATACAGTGCTCATGGTGTCAAACTATGCTGACGTCATCGTAATGCGCCACTTTGTGGAAGGCGCTGCACAGTACGCCAGTGAGGTTGCTCCGGTTCCTATCGTTAACGCCGGCGACGGCGCACACATGCATCCATCACAGTGTCTGCTCGACCTTTACTCTATATACAAGACTCAGGGCACACTGGAAAACCTTAACATCTACCTTGTCGGCGACCTGAAGTACGGACGTACAGTGCATTCGCTCATCACGGCAATGCGCCACTTCAACCCGACATTCCATTTCATAGCACCTAAGGAGCTTGCCATGCCTGAGGAGTATAAGATTTACTGCAAGGAGCATAACATCAAGTTTGAGGAGCATACCGAATTTAATGAGGATGTCATCGCCAACGCTGACATATTATATATGACCCGCGTACAGAAGGAACGCTTCTCCGACCTCATGGAATATGAGCGCGTAAAGAACGTGTATATCCTTAAGCGCGACATGCTGGCAAAGGCAAAGCCTAACATGAAAGTGCTCCATCCTCTGCCAAGAGTGAACGAGATTGCTTACGATGTGGACGAAAGCTCACACGCATACTACATACAGCAGGCTGGCAACGGACTCTTTGCAAGAGAGGCAATCTTCTGCTATGTCCTCGGCATCAGCCTTGACGACGTAAAGAACGACAAGACAATAATCTTATAAGAAAGCTATGAACACAAACAAGACAGAACGTCAGGTGGCCGCCATCAAGAACGGCACCGTTATCGACCATATACCAGCAGAGAAGACTTACGAGGTGGCGAACCTCCTGGAACTGCAGAAACTGGAGAATCCCGTAACCATCGGATATAATTATCCCTCAAAGAAAATCGGCAAGAAAGGCATCATCAAGGTGTCGGACAAGTTCTTTACTGACGAGGAAATATCACGCTTGTCTGTCGTAGCACCCAACGTGGTGCTCAACGTCATCAAGGACTACGAGGTGGTGGAGAAGAAGACAGTGGAAACTCCGGACGAGCTTCGTGGCATCGTACGTTGCAACAACCCTAAGTGCATAACCAACAATGAGCCGATGAGCACCGTTTTCAACGTCGTAGACAAGAAGCGTGGCATCCTGAAGTGTCACTACTGCGACAAGGAACAGTACATCGACAAAGTTGAATTAGTATAAACGTAACAATAAAAACACTAACCCAAAACAACTAACAAGTTAATTATGAAAAGAGACCAAGAGATTTTCGACTTGATTGAGAAAGAACATCAACGTCAGCTTAAAGGCATCGAGCTTATCGCATCTGAGAACTTCGTCAGCGACGAGGTAATGGAAGCAATGGGATCATATCTCACCAACAAGTACGCTGAGGGATATCCCGGCAAGCGTTACTACGGCGGCTGCCAGGTGGTAGATCAGGTGGAGACATTGGCCATTGAGCGTGTAAAGAAACTCTTCGGAGCAGAATATGCCAACGTGCAGCCTCACTCTGGTGCACAGGCCAACGCAGCAGTGCTTCTCGCAGTGCTGAAGCCGGGCGATACCTTCATGGGTCTGAACCTCGCACACGGTGGTCACCTCTCACACGGTTCTGCCGTTAACACATCAGGTATCCTCTACAATCCCGTAGGCTACGACCTCAACAAGGAGACTGGTCGCGTGGATTATGACGAGATGGAGCGCCTTGCCATCGAGCACAAGCCGAAGCTCATCATCGGTGGTGGTTCTGCATACAGCCGTGAGTGGGATTACAAGCGTATGCGCGAAATAGCTGACAAGGTGGGAGCTCTCCTTATGATTGACATGGCTCACCCCGCAGGTCTTATCGCAGCCGGACTTCTCGACAATCCAGTAAAATACGCACATATCGTCACATCTACAACCCACAAGACTCTTCGCGGTCCGCGTGGTGGTATCATCCTCATGGGTAAGGACTTTGAGAATCCTTGGGGTCTCAAGACACCGAAGGGTGTTACGAAGATGATGAGCCAGCTGCTCAATTCTGCCGTATTCCCCGGTCAGCAGGGTGGTCCGTTGGAGCACGTCATCGCTGCCAAGGCTGTTGCTTTCAAGGAGGCATTGCAGCCTGAGTTTAAGGAGTGGGCATTGCAGGTTAAGAAGAACGCCAGCGTTCTGGCTGAGGAGCTTATTAAGCGTGGCTTCACCATCGTAAGCGGTGGCACAGACAACCACTCTATGCTCGTCGACCTTCGCGATAAGTATCCTGACCTCACAGGTAAGGTGGCTGAGAACGCTCTCGTTGCTGCTGACATCACCGTCAACAAGAACATGGTGCCGTTCGATACACGTAGCGCTTTCCAGACATCAGGTATCCGTCTCGGAACTCCTGCCATCACCACACGTGGTGCTAAGGAAGACCTTATGGTTCTCATTGCAGAGCTCATCGAGGAGGTTCTTAATGATCCTGAGAACGAGGAGGTAATCGCAAGCGTTCGCAAGAGAGTGAACGAGACTATGAAGTCATATCCTCTCTTCGCTTACTAATAGCGAGAAGAATATCGTAACTTAAAGAGGCGGACGACCATTAGTGAAAAACACTACTTGGTCGTCCGCCTTTGCCTTTTATATAATCAAGATTAAAAGCTTAATATATATGCAAGAAATCATACAGTATATCATTGTGGCAGCCGTGATAATCGTCGCCATCGTTTACGTAGTCTATCGTGTAAGGCTGGCGTTCCGAAGCAGCCGTTCGGGATGTTACGGCTGTAGCGGATGCGCTCTGAAGGAGCAGATGAAGAAACGGGGCAAGAACGGCAAGACGCAGCTACGCAAGCCCGATTGTTTTCATTGACGGATTGGGGCTTAACGGCGCTGCATCTTTATCGTTTCTGCATTTTCTTCATTGGTTCTTCATCTTACTGCTTTCGCTTTACGCCTCTGACAGCCTCTGCTTCAAGCGGATTGTCCGGCCAGTAATGCTTCGGGTAGCGGCGTCTCAGCTCGCTCCTTACCTCAAAGTAGGCGTTCTGCCAGAAGCTTGCAAGGTCGCTGGTCAGCTGCACTGGTTTGAATCCCGGCGAGAGAAGTTCCATAAGAAGCGGACGCCGTCCTCGGTCAACGCAGGGCGTGGAGTCCATGCCAAAGCATTCCTGCAAGCGTACGCTAAGGACCGGAACCTCGGCACCCTGACGGTAGTCGATGCGTATCTTGCTGCCCGTTGGCACCTGAATGTGCGTCGGAGCAATCTCGTCAATCTCTCTCTGCTGTTCGTAGGGGATGATGTTCCATATCATCTCGCTCAGATTCAGCTTCTTAAGTTCGGCTGATGAAGTGCGCAGTTTGCCGCCCTCACGCAGATAAAGAGGCAACCATTCTGCTGCCGTCTGCATAAGATGCTCGGTTGATACGTCCGGCAACATCAGTTCGGGATGCCATTGCGCCACTTGCGCCACGCGCCTTTGCAGACGTGCCACATCATCGTCGCTCCAATCCAACATGCTCAGTCCATCCTTCTTCATGGCCTCGCATACAATGTCCACAGCCTGTTCCTCGTCAATGTCCTGTATGGGTTGGCTGTTGAGCGTCAGCTTGCCGACACGCCATTCGCGTTGCGCCACCAGTCGTCCCTGTCGCGAATCCCACGACACATTGTCACGGCGTATGAGCATACTCTCATCTATGTCTTCTTTATCTATCGGCGCTGCCAGAAACACGCGTCCTGCGCTCCCTGCCGCATCATACATTGACGCCACAACAATCCATTCGTGAGCCGTAATGTCATCCTTACCGTCTATACGCACCTCTTTTCCGTTCGAAAGACGATACGTTCCTATCTTGTCGATAGCCATTGCTATGCGTTCGGGATAGGCGAAGCATACGAGCTGTCCCACCTCGGACGGCACAACGTCCGTATTGTCCTCATCCACACGAACCATCCTTCTGTATTCTGCAGCAATCTTCGATATGCGAGTCCATCCTCCCGGCTTGCCGTTCTTCCGCATGCGGCGCAATACGGAGATTCTTAACGCCATGTCAGAGCTGCCCGAATCGGTCATCGGGTCTTTCTCCTCCAGCAATGCCGCAATGTCGCAGGCAAGCGCACGCATGCGAGCCGAACCTGCACCAAGAATCATCCTCGCTATACGTGGATGGCAGGGTAGGGCAGCCATGCGTTTTCCTGTCGGCGTGACAACCCCGTCGTCCGTTATGCCACCCAGCATAACCAGCAGCGCATGTGCGTTAGCCACGTTACGTCTTGGCGGGAGCGTCAGCCAAGGCATGCTCATGATGTCAGTTTCGCCGAACGAGGCAATGCTGAGAAGCGTCGGAGCAAGGTCGGCGTCCTCTATCTCCGCATGTCTGTGCTCCTCCATGTGCGTCTCAGCAGCCTTTGTCCAAAGACGCATACATGTTCCTTCAGCCACACGTCCTGCACGTCCTGCGCGTTGCTCCGCCATGTCGCGGCTTACCGTTGTCACCTCCAGATGGGTAAGACCGGTGCGCGGATTGAAGACCGGCTTGCGATACAGGCCGGTGTCCACAACCGTCCTTACGCCCTCAATGGTGAGCGATGTCTCGGCAATAGGCGTAGCAAGCACCACCTTCCGCTCGCCTTCCTTTGACGGAGCGATGGCACGCTGCTGCTCGGAAGGCGAGAGATTGCCGTAAAGCGGCACCACCGTAGCGCCCTCCAACGACGGCGAAGCGGACAAAATCTCACGACACCTTTCTATCTCGCCTTGTCCAGGCAGGAATGCCAGAATGTCACCTTCCTCCTTTTTGTATGCCTCAATGACAGCCTGACATGCAGTCCTTGCCGCGTCACGTGGGTCGATGTCGTCCTGCGCATAGCGGATAGTCACAGGAAACATGCGTCCCTCGCATTCCACAAGGGGAGCGTCAAGGGTGTCGCAAATCTTCTCTGCGTCTATCGTTGCCGACATCACAACTATCTTAAGGTCGGGACGTAACACGCTTTGCACCTGACGAACAAGGGCAAGCGCAAGGTCGGAATTGATGCTGCGCTCATGAAACTCGTCGAAGACAACGATGCCTACACCGTCAAGCGTAGGGTCGCTGACCACCATACGCGTGAGAATGCCTTCCGTCAATACCTCAATCTGAGTGTCGGAAGAGACACGGTTCTCAAATCTTACACGATAGCCGACTGTTCCGCCGACATTCTCTTCCAGTATGTCAGACATGCGTGAGGCAATGTGGCGAGCCGCCACTCTTCGCGGTTCGAGCATCAGTATCTTGCCTTCACTGACGCCGCCTGCCAGCATGGTAAGGGGTAGGAGAGTCGACTTACCCGCACCGGGTGGAGCCGTGACCACCAATGAGTCATGTGAGAGAAGAAGGTCGTTCAGCCTTTCTGCCACGAGAGAGGCAGGCAAGTTGCCCGAGCGTTCAGTTATCTTATGTATGTCTATCTGTCTTGTCATTTCCTTTATAATATGATATGTTAGTGCAAAGTTACGTATTTTTGTCGTTTTACCGACATATAATCAGCCACAAGGCGGAATGCAACCAAGTTGCGACCGACATTTTATACTTTTGCACCTGTAAAAAGAACCATAATAAAAACATAATTATGAAAGACGAAACAAGAAAGCATACTCATCATCACCATGAGCATGAACATCAGCATGAACACCACCATGAGCATGGCGGGATGAAAAACAGGATAACCGTAATATGCCTTACGGCATTGCTTCTGGCTGGCGCTGTATTTATAGAGAAAAACTGCGACTTGCCTACATGGCAGATGCTCCTCGTTTATCTGGTGCCGTATCTTCTTATCGGACACGGCACATTGAAGGAGGCGCTGGAAGGAATATTCAAGGGAGATATGCTCAATGAGGACTTCCTCATGTCAATAGCCACTATCGGCGCATTGTGTATAGGTTTTCTGCCAGGGGCAGAGACGGAATTTCCTGAGGCAGTGTTCGTTATGCTGTTCTTCCAGGTTGGCGAACTCTTTGAAGGATATGCCGAAGGCAGGAGCCGTGACAGCATTTCGCACCTCATGAACATCCGTCCTGACTATGCCAACGTGGAGCGTGACGGAACTGTGAAGAGTGTGTCGCCGGAGGAAGTGACCATCGGCGAGACCATTGTGGTAAAGCCGGGCGAGAAGGTTCCGCTTGACGGACAGGTCATTGAAGGCACGTCGTCGCTCAATACCATTGCATTGACAGGCGAGAGCATGCCGCGTGAGGTGACGATAGGCGAGGATATTGCCTCGGGATGCATCAATCTTAGTGGAGTTCTAAGAGTGCGTACGTCAAAGACTTTCGGTGAGAGCACAGTGTCGAAGATTATCCGTTTGGTGGAGAGCGCAGACAAGAACAAGTCGAGAAGCGAATCGTTCATCACTAAGTTTGCACGCATTTATACGCCTATAGTGGTGGCGACGGCTTTGCTCTTGGCTTTCATCCCCCCGTTCTTCGCTTCCACAGGTTATCTTGAGAGCTTCTCCGTATGGCTCCATCGTGCCCTTATCTTCCTCGTTGTCTCATGCCCATGCGCCCTTGTCATAAGCGTGCCGCTGACATTCTTCGGAGGATTGGGAGGAGCTTCACGCAAGGGCATTCTCATAAAAGGCAGCAACTATATGGACACCTTGGCTAATCTCGGAACCGTGGTGTTCGACAAGACAGGTACGCTTACGAAGGGCGTGTTCGCCGTGGAAGCCGTCCATCCTGACCATTTCGATGCCAACGAGATACTGCATCTTGCAGCACACGTGGAGCATTATTCCACTCATCCCATCGGTGCTGCCTTACGTGAAGCTTTTCCCAAAGAGGCAACCGACGGCTGTCATGTGACGGACGTGGAGGAGATTGCCGGACGTGGCGTGAAGGCAAGAATCGGTGGCAGACTTGTGGCTGTGGGCAACTCCAAGATGATGGAAGACATTGGAGCTGAATGGCATAACTGTCATCGTACGGGCACAATAGTGCACGTGGCTGTGGACGGAGTGTATGCCGGACATGTGGTCATAAACGACGTGGTGAAGGAGGATAGTGCGGAAGCAATATCTAAGTTGCGCGGTCTGGGTATCAGCCGTACTGTCATGTTGACTGGCGACCGAAAGGAAGTAGGCGATAAGGTGGCAGAGGAGCTGGGCATCGACGAATGTCATGCAGAGCTGTTGCCGGCTGACAAGGTGGACTGCATGGAGCGTCTCATTGCTGACAAGCCGGAAGGCAAGACATTGGCGTTTGTCGGTGACGGCATCAACGACGCCCCCGTGCTGAAGCGTGCCGATGTGGGCATTGCCATGGGCGGTCTGGGTAGTGATGCTGCCATAGAGGCTGCCGACGTAGTGCTCATGGACGACCATCCCTCGAAGATAGCCACAGCCGTGGAGATTGCCCGACGCACCATTGCCATAGCAAAGCAGAACGTATGGTTTGCCATCGGTGTGAAAGTCGTCATCCTGCTTCTCGCCACTGTCGGCCTCGGCACAATGTGGATGGCAGTGTTTGCGGATGTAGGCGTAACGGTACTGGCTGTGCTTAACGCTATGCGAGCATTGAAAGGATAAAACCCTTGTCGTCCGACACAATATTTGCATTTCTGATGCTCAATA
>ULVP01043504.1_pt1 | contig 82333 bp, 48 predicted proteins | sample 1959551 | NCBI WGS metagenome assembly ULVP01 (sample SAMEA4835789, study PRJEB28245) | human gut metagenome | biome: gut microbiome; material: fecal sample | place: Denmark | collected 2008 | reverse complement strand
CGTACACTCGGCAATCCACTGCGCATCCTTCACGTCACTCTGCGGCCAGGGAGCTGCTTGATGAAATAAGGGTTGGCAAGATTCAGCTTGAAGTGTGGAGACAGCATACGCCATATTGGAATCCAATAGACGCTGGTGCTCTCCATTGAAACCTCAACAACATGGTGATGAAGCATCAGATCACGCATTTCTTCCAACTGATAAGTTAAAACACCGAAAACTTTTTCAATAAGTTCTCCAAACTCACTCAAAATACAAAGATAAACGCTATCTTTGTGCACGTCAAGACCACATACTGATTTCATAGGCTTGCATATTTGGGGGTTAAATCTTCCCAAAAATAAATATAATTTGTGACTTAGAGCAAAATACGAATGGCAATAAAGTCTAAAGGTAAAGGAAAATCTGGTGGTGCCAGGGTCATCACTTACAATTTTATTACACATGAAATGGATGGAGAGATTGTTCTTTTGCTCATTTATGACAAGGAAGATGCTTCTACAGCAAAGATCAATGTCCTCAAAGAAATTATTAAGGAAGAAGGCTATCCTATTCAATGAGCCTAACAAGGTGTATTCTATGATTCTGACGTCTGCCGTATGCTTCACGACAAAGACCTCGGGCTGCATCTGATGAGCGACACGTATATTGTTAACGACTTAATAGCGGAGCTGAGTAATAAGCAATAGTATTAGTGTAGCTGAAAAAATCCTCCATATCTTCCAGCATCGCCGTAACTCGCACATTATTAACGCTATAAAGGCTGGCAGATAATCTCATAGATGGGTTATCTGCCAGCCTATCTGCCAGCCTCAATGGGTGATTTGCACTTTTTCGTACCAAGATTTCCCATCAATAGATATCTTGATAATCTTTACGCCCTTGCTTAAATCATTAATACATATAGTCTTTTTCTTCGAACTTCCGCTATTGTAACATGTTGCATCTAAATTATAGACCTCCCATGTTGTTGGCTTATTAGAATTGTTTGTATTAATTGTCACAACTCCATTATTTACTCTAAGCTCATAAGGTTTAATATCCGAATTTTCTATCGTTATACCATTTAAGCTAGTTTCGTTTGATGCTTTTACCGCCCTAATTGGCAATTTGTTATAGACACTTTTACGTTCGCCGAAGCAAACTGTCATATCTTTATCCCAATCATCATAATAAAATTCCATAAAGTCGTTATAATCATCATAATTGGAATGACTTTGACTCCAATAGGCTCCTGATCCTTCATCGTTTATGCTATAGTCCCCGTCTTCGCTTCCACAATAACTAGCAGCAGCAGGAAAAAACAACGTGTTGCCATTCTTTCCAGTAAACAAAACTCCATTTACACCATTATAGGTATAAAACTTGTAGTCACATTGATCTTCCAATTCCTTAAGCTGGTCTATTGTCGGAATTGTATACGTGTCTCCTAACAATTTTTTGAGATTTTCCGAGGAGAAGTCTCCGCTGAAATAATCACCAAAACCATTAACGTCGTTTGTTCCCAAATTACAACAAGCCCACATCGTACCACTGGGCAGACCAAGGTCAATCAGGTGTGGATGGCGATCATCAGGGCATTGTGCGTTGATGGTTGAAGTAACAAATGCCAAAAGAAAAATTAAAAGTGTTCTCATATCATCACCCTTATCCGTGTCGGGCGCAACTTTTAGTGATTTGTGTTTTACCCATAAAATTTTTTCTATGGACATGGCAAAAATACAAATAAATATTTATAAACACATATATTTTGTATTAAATTGTTCAATAATATCAGATATTAGGAAAGGTCTTTTATAAAAAAGGTTGACACCTAATCGAACGCTCGTTCCCCCTGCGTGGGAACTCTCCTGACTTCGTCATTGCGTCACCCAAAAATCTTCATCAAATAGTTTAGCTATTTTCTGATGTCTTGCCATCAGCATTGTTTGGGTGTAAACCTCCTTGTTCAGAGGTAGTTTAATTTGTATGGTGGTGATTTCACGCTCCTCACCATATAAATCGAGTTGAGGATGACGCCGTGACTCTTCTTTTGAAATCCATTATTTTGCTTCATTGACAAGATTTTCGTCCTCATCTTCATTATATGCAACACCAATTGTGGCAAGTTCTTTCATCTTGCCACCGATTTTCTCAACAACAATAACTCCGATATTGCCAGAACGATGTCTTTTCTTTCTGATAAACATAGTTAAAAAACCTTTTGCGTCACCCAACATTAGGTGACGCAAAGATACAAAATATTGTTTATCAATCAGTTATAGAATAAGAGCTTTTTGTGTGACGAAGTCAGGAAACAGAGCCGTGACACAGTTCAGTTTACACTACCGTAAAAACTGCATGATGCATCTGATTCGTGACCGTAAAACAAAAATGCGCCCGCACAATACGGACGCATTTCTGTTTTTATAAAATTACCACCAACAGCAGAACAGCAGTGATACTCCCTTCTTCAGCTTCTTTCGAGGCTTCCTGTTCTGTTTGTTCTATGCGATGGCAGGAGAAGGCACTCCCCCCATAGAAGATAGAGCTCTATCTTTCCACCTTGAATATGGCGGCACTTATGCCAGAAGCTTTAATCACATCAGTCTTTTTTCCTGATTTATACACAACCTTTCCTGTGGAAAGAACAGAAACAGCCTTACCACCAACGGAGCTGATATTGAGAGAGGCTGCCTTGGCACCAGGATTCACGACAACAACATACTCCTCCTCGCCCAAAGTACGCTCATATACCATCGGATATTCCTGCCCCTTCTGGTTCAGAAGCTTCCAATCACCCTCATTGTCAAGAGCCTTTGCAGAATGACGCAAAGCGGTCAGCTTACGGGTATATGACAACAGAGAATTCTGATCACCCTGCTGAGCCTCAACGGTCAACTTTCCGTTTTCCGTATCTACGGGGAAGTAGAGCTTATCAGGTGCACTCGTAGAGAAGCCGGCATTCTTACCCTTGGTCCACTGCATCGGAGTACGGGTACCCGAACGCTCATTGCTACCCTCCTTGTTAGGGAGATTCATCTGATACTTCATACCAATCTCATCACCATAATAGATAAACGGAATACCAGGCATGGTGAGGAAGAAGGTCATCGCCACCTTCAACTGGTCTGGCGTATTGCGGGTACCGATGTTAGGGCGCTGGTAATCGTGGTTGGCAGATGGAACAGCGATGTAGCCGAGATTCTTGGTGGCATTGTATGCCTTGGTATAGTTCTCGCTAAATTCCTTAAGCGAACCCTTGCCCTGCTTGTCGAAATAGCAGTTCTGGTAACTCTGCTCCCACTTGCCCCATGGAGTCTTGCGGTCGAAGAACAGAGAGGCATAGCCCTTGAGACCGAAATGGATGTAGAAATCAATGTTGAAGCCGGCAGGAATGGCTTGCTGCGGATCAGCCCACTCTGAAATCAATACGGTCTCTGGATAATACTTATCCTTCCAGGCACGCATCTCATTCCAAAGCTTGGAAACCTCCTTCTTGTCAGGGTCGTTCTTGACAAGCGATGACGCCATATCTACACGAAAGCCATCCACACCCTTGTCAAACCAAAAAGCCATGATGTTACGTATCTCCCTGCGGACAGCCTGTGGTCCTGGAGCATCTACGCCCTGCTCCCAAGGATGATTTGGATCTGGATGAGCAAAACCATAGTTCAAGGCAGGCTGGCACTCGAAGAAATTCTTCTCATAATACTTGGCACGAGGAGCATTAGCCTCCACATATCTTCCTCGGGTACTCGACTCCGGACTTGCTTCCTGATGACGGGCTTCTATTTCTTTCTTCTCACTCTCAGGGATATCATTCATCCAGATATAATAATCACTGTAACGCTGGTTAGGATCTTTCTCGGAAGACTCCTTAAACCAGGCACACTTGGTGCTGGAATGTCCTGCCACCAGGTCGAGACAAACCTTTATGCCCCGCTTATGGGCCTCATTGACCAATGTAACCAAATCGGTATTGGTACCGAATCGAGGATCCACCTTGTAGAAATCGATGACATCATAGCCACCATCAAACCATCCCGACTCAAAGATTGGATTGAGCCAGAGGGCGTTCACCCCCAGAGACTTGATGTAATCCAACTTGGAAGTGATACCCGGCAGATCGCCAATACCATTGCCATCAGTATCCATATAGGAAGATGGATAAATCTGATAGAAAAGTGCATCACTCAACCAAGCCGGTCCCTTCTTCTGTTCTGCCTGAACAGAAAGTGTGGTTGCCGCCAATGCAGCAACCAACAGCAATTTATTCATTCTTTTCATAAGCAACATTGTTTATTCAAAAAAAACATTCTTTCATAATAACTCAAGATTCTGCATTTTATTGTGCAAGAATGCTAATTGCAAATCCGCCACCTGCAACAGAGTTCAACTTCAAGACAGACTTGCTGATCACAGTCTTCTTGGTGATGACATAAGCCTGAGGATTGGTCTTGTAGTTGGCATTTTTGCGATTGCAAATATCGTACAAAGAGTAAAAACATGTTACAAAATAAAAATTGATTTTGGAGATTTTCAAAGCTGTTTTTCTCGTATTTTGAAGCGTCTGACAAACCAATACATCCTCATAGAGCCTCTTTTACAGTCCGATAGTGCTATTATCAGAGTGTAAAAGAGGCTCTATTGTATGAGAAGAGTGGCAGTATTGGAGTGTAAAAGTGGCTCTACGGCAGAAAAAAACGGCTTTTCTGCGAGTCAGATTTCATTGCGCCTCGTCAGAAAACCGCATAACTTACTATATATAAGCACATTATCTCAAATCACTCAAAACTCAAGAATTTTGCACCAAAGATTTTGTCGTGCGTCGGGCTCATAGTATTGAGCATCAGAAATGCAAATATTGTATTCGGCAGAACTACTGAAGAGTGCGAAAACAACCTTTCCCCCGTAGAGATTCACTTCTTGGAGAACTTTGAACGTGAGCAGAAGAGATTGATTGGGGGAGAAATGAAGAAATAAGTAATGATGAAAGTAGGAGGTAAATACCTGCAATTAGTATTTACCTCCTACCCGATATTACATATTCCTGTTTACTTTACATGAATTTTCAAGGTTGTTCCTTTCACCTCCACGATGTAGACACCTGAAGCGTTCAGATATATCTTGTGTTCTGTGCCGCGATATACAGTAGATCCGGCATAGTCAGAAATCTTGATGATGTCATTATCTGCAAGACCCTCAACCTTCAGACAACGGTTTTCTACTGTCAGTTTTATAGTATATTCTATTTTTGTAGGCTTTGCCAATATTACTGAAACTTCTTTTGGCAGCGAATTTGAGTCTGTCGGATATAGTGGATAGATGCCCTTTGCACCATTCCACGCCGCCTTTTGCTCATATTTCTCAATTGACTCTTTTGGAACATAAAGTCTCGTAGTTTTATACCTTGTATCATTGTCCATTCTCAAATTCTACCTGTTTTATTTTATCGTTGATATGATTAGCGTAAGAACCTTTCTCTCGCAAAAATATAAGACAGGTGACATCTGTCAAGGATTGCAGCAATAGCAATACTTCCGATTATGCTAACGGCAATAGTGAAGACCGTATGTACCCCCCCAGAATTATCAAAATTGAATAGTGGCAATGCTAACTTGCCTCCCATTGTGAATATTGGATGAAAAAGGTATATAGGAAGTGTGTTTCTTCCGATATATCCTATAATTCCCAAGACCTTCTTGTTTTTGATACTCTGTATGAGTTTCGGAACGAAAGAAAGGAATGACAATGCTAATATTGTAACCGCTAAAAAGTTCCAATTTTTATAGTTTGGGAAACTTGCTATTGCTATGAAAGGCAGAATACTCCACAACGATGGTTTTATAATTTCATCAAGACGTTTTTCAGACAGACGCAAACAGACACCAGTGAAATAAAAAGCTGCATTCGTAGAATTAAGAACTGGAGTGTATTGTGAGACTAACATAAGAAATGTGGCAAATAAGCACAATTTGCCCATTATGCTCCATTTGCCAACCAAATTGAATGTCAAATAATATATTACCCCGCATATAGCCATTGTGTACAAGAACCAATATGGACCAATAGAGGTGACAAATATCGTATTAAGAATTATAGGTATTGTAAATTCGTTTACCCCATCTCTTACTGGTAGTAATGTTGATACAAAAGCATAACCGGTAACCATTATTATATAAGGAATGAGAATCTTCATGGTGTAAGACGCAAATTCCTTATACGTTTTTCTGATGTTTACCAAATAGCCTGTAATCAACAAAAATGCTTGCATGAAAAAGAAGTTTATAAAGTTTTTTACGTCAGGGTATAGTGTACTGAAATTCACGATGTGTATCATTACGACCATGCAGATAAGTACACATCTTTGATAATCTATATTGTTGTATTTCATCTTTCTTAGAGGGTATGATGATATATATTTCACGTTTTATTTATTAATTATCTTACCACAACGCAATCTTGCCTGCAATACCCAAATCAAGAGTGGCTGTTGCGATACCCAAAGCTTGGAATACACGACTCATTGTTGGCAATGTGATAACACTTGTACCTTTCTCCAACTTTGAAATTTGAGCACGCTGCACACCGATACGTTCACCAAGTTGTTCTTGCGTGAGGTTTTGTGCCAATCGAGCCTTGCGTATGGCTTCGCCTACAATATAGGCGTTCACATCTTCTTTGAGTTTAGTTTCCATTGCTTCACGCTCTGGTGTTCCTCTTTTGCCCCAAAGTTTATCTTTCATATTGTCTGCTGGTATCAATTTCATCTGTGCCATAATGCTATTTATTTTTATTATTAAAGTACTCTTTTCTTATTTCTTCTGCTTTGGTAATTTCCTTTAGTGGTGTCTTCTGAGTTTTCTAGACTATGCCATGTGTGGCAATTCTGTCAACACCACTTTTAGCTTGTTGATGCCCATTTTGTTTTGAATTATGGTACAAAGATAACGATTTGTTTCCAAACAACGATACAAAATTCGGTTTTTCATCAAATCAGATCTCATTTTTAACACTCTCACGACTTGATAGTATCAAAAATAAAAGGAATTATGGGCAAATATCGCTTTCCATAATTCCTTTCCATAATATTCGCATATAGATGCAAGGCAAGCCACCCCACATTGCATTGAATCTTTTTGCTTTATAAAGGGGAAGCGTTTCATTTTATTTGCTTATCTGTGGTGTATTAAACTTACCTAAACCGGTATTGTCTTTACTTGATTCTATAAGTATCTTGCCATCGTGCCTTCTTGATTTTCCTACGGAGAATGTATATGTGGCAGTCAAGCGTACCATATGCTGAAGTGGTTTCCAATCCTTGTTCTCATTATACCTAAGAATAGGTAAATTCGAAACAGTATAGTTGTTGTGTCCTGAATAATTGTATTTTGCACCTACTGACCAATTACCTATTTTATATTGTATCGTTCCAGCATATTGAAGGCTGCCACGTGACAAAAGGTCGCCGTCGTATACTTTTGTTGGTGAATTAACACTGAAGATCAAAGACAAGTTTTCAAATGATGCTGTAATATTGCCACCTATACGCCAATAATCAAAGTTGATATTTTGCGATGGAGTTTCAAGTCGTGAGATATAGTATTCAACATAGGGTGATAATTCTAACCATTTAAATGGATACCAACTCCCATAAAGGTCAAATCTCCATTCGAAATCACCTCCTATATTTTGAGGTCTGAAATAAACATTATCGCCTTCTTTTAGTATTGTGGTAGCTATCTTATTGTTAGCATATGATGGCTGTACCATGAAGACTATCTGATTTTTATTATTGGGTGAGAAATATGCAAACGACAGTTTCCCCGATGTAATCCAATAATCTTTCAATTTTGGATTGCCAGCAGATATCAGCCAGGGGTCTAAATAGGTCTCACTCTCAGTGATTTCATTTAACGAAGGAGATACATTACGCATTGTCAACGTCAACTGCACAGTTGTTCCTTTCATTTTACCCTTTCCCCACCAATCTGAATAAAGTCTTATGTAAGGAAGAACAGAGGTTTGCGATATACCCGAGGATGTCTGCTTAAATATATTCAATCCAACAGCCGGAACAAACGATATTGTATTCCATGTCCAGGTACCACCCGTATTAAGGAACTCATTGTGAGAATATGGTTTGTATTTGTTATTGAATGAAGTCTGATTAAGTTGCTTATATTCATATCTTGAACCAACACTCAATGAGCCACCCCAAAGCGGAGAGGCATAGACAGCGTTTGTAATAAATGAATACGAATCATTATCCACTCTTGAGTGTAAATTGTAGTCATAGTCATTGTTTCCTGTATTCTCCGAGAGCATAGATTGCTTCGAATCCGAATAACTATTTCCAAATGTATTGACCACATTTATGGCAAACAGACGGCCTTTCTTTAATAAATAGCGATAGTATAAATCTACAGCCACCGTATTGGAACGACTCTTCAAAAGGCTTGTACCTTCACCATTATATTGGGTGTCATCTGTCGAAATAAGGCCCGCCCTTTTTTCTTCATCTTGTAAGGGTTCAATGATAGTATATACCTTAGCATTAAACAGATGATTACCCTGATATCTTTGGTACGATGCACTGATGTTATGATATTGACCTTTATAGCGACTTGTACCCCTATATTGAGAATGTAGTTGCGGACTATAAGTGTATTCAGCAAGATTATCAATATTGCCTATGTTTCTGTAATCAATCAGATAACCCAGTTTTACTTGGTTCAGAGAATCCGCATATGTCAAGTCAATCTGGTTTGTTCCAAATCCTGTGTTTACAGCATTAGAAGTGTTGAAATAACCGGTATAAGATCTATCGTGCCTCTTCTTCACAACAATGTTGACTACAGGCCCTGCAGTCAGACTCATGTATTGAGGAGGAGCAATAGAATAAAACTCTACGTTCTTTATGTCCTCACCCTTATATCCACGTAAGTCATATGCCGTTGATGGAACGCCATTTATAAGGATAAATACATTTTGTCTGTCCCAAGAAACCAATTTTGTTTCATTTATTGCTGTTTGGAACAATTCTAAGGAAGAAACTGCATCTAAAGCATTTGTACCAAACTTTTTATTGTCGTTTGATAAATATAGTACATCGTGATCACCCTTATGAATAATCCTTTCTGCTTTAACCACAACTTCACTTAGTGTAAAAGATTTGATAGTATCTAATGATTCTTGAGCATGACCATTCAAAACAAGAAACAAGAGACTAATTATTGTTAGAACCTTTTTCATAATTTTTTTATCCGAGTTGATTATGTATTGGACTATTTTCCCACCCATAGCCCGCTGCATGTTACTTACATTCAGCTCGGCGTAGGCGTTTCTCTTGTGGTCTTAGAAGAGCACGTCTCCTATAACGACAGTCAGAGTGCTTATAATCCGGCCACAAATATAAAAAAAAATCCAAAATAAAGAAAGAATCGGCAAGAAAATTGCCATAAGGGACAGATTTTAGTGGATTTCTTGTTTTGCTACAGTTATTTCGTAAGCGTATCCGCGATGCAGCCTTGTCCATATTTTTTTATCTCTTTACCTTTGCTGCGTGAATAAAAAATCTAATATGATAGCAGCAAAACGATATGAAAGCGAATGGAATGCTTTTTGAAAGAGTTGCCACGTAATCCAAATGTCACTTTATCCTCTGTTCAAAATAAATGGCATACTAACCGCAAAGGAATGAATGAACCTGGGGATAAACGGCCTCTATAAGTTAGTGTCGCATGAGATGGATCTGCCGCCACTAAGCGGGGCTGTGTTCATCTTTTTCAGAAAGAAGCGGCAGCAGGTAAAGCTCCTGCGTTGGGATACGGATGGTTTCACATTGTATCACGCTACGAACTCATCCCCATGCGCTTCATCAAGAAGATATACCATGTGGGGACGATTTCGATGCCAAGGTTATCATACGCCTTATCAACTTCCTTTACCACAAGAACCACAAGCCTCCCGAAAACCGCATAACACACTGTGTATGAGCGTATTGTCTTCAAATGCTCAAAACTCAAGAATTTCGCACCAAAGATTTTGTTGTGCGCTGAACGAGGAGTATTGAGCATCAGAAATGCAAATATTGTATTCGGCAGAACTACTGAAGAGTGCGAAAACATGTTTAACTCCAAGTCCTAATGATTTGGGTTAAATTAATAAAAAAAAGCTTCACACTCAGTCCCTTGTGTAAAAGAATTTGTAAATAATAGTGGGACTACTGAGGATGAAGCGTCGAAAAGGTTAATATAAAGTAAGGTTAAGAAAGTGCTTTGCTTTCATTTTATTAGTTTGTTACGTTTTTTATATATACCTTTGTCCGAAATATAGAAATTTAATCTGCATTGTTAGTATGAAAAAAATCTTAAGATTATTGTTTTCCTTCACTATATTCTGTTCGTTGTTTCTCTCCGTTACGGATTCTGTGGCACAGTCAGTCGGCCAGTTTGTGGTTAAGGGCGTGGTGGCTGATGAGGCTACGAAGGAGGGTGAGCAGTATGCCACTATGAAAATCACTCCCGTGGCAGACTCTACCGCTACGGCAGCGCTTGCTGTTACGGAGCGAGACGGAGGATTCAGCATGACGTTGAAGGCAGCTGGCAGATACCGTATTATGGTGAACGCAATGGGCAAGCAGCCCGTTGTGCGTGAGTTTGCTGTTTCTGCCGGTCATCCCCAAGCCTTGCTCGATACCTTATATATAAAGGAGGCTACGAATGTGCTTGGCGGCGTGGAGATAGTGGCGCAGAAACCGCTTGTCAAGGCTGACATAGACAAGATTACGTACGACATCGAGGAAGACCCAGACTCGAAGACCAATAACGTGCTGGAGATGTTGCGCAAGGTGCCGATGGTGACCGTCGACGGTGACGAGAACATAAAGGTGAACGGTAGCGCTGGCTTCAAGGTATACGTAAACGGACGACCTAACAATATGATGTCGAAGAATCCGAAGGATGTGCTGAAGAGCATGCCGGCTTCGTCTATAAAGAAGATAGAGGTGATCACAAACCCCGGACCGAAGTATGATGCGGAGGGTGTGGGTGGCATCCTCAACATCGTAACTGTGGGCAAAGGCATTGAGGGCTATTCTGTTACGATGAATGCGGGCGGCGGCAACACGGCTGCCGATGCAGGCATGTATGCCACGGTGAAGCATGGCAAGCTGACCGTGAGCGCCAATTATTCATACGACTATTATGACTCGCGCAACCGCAAGAGCAGCAATCTGTATGAGTTTACCGGCGACCCGCATACGCCGTCTGCCTATAACCGTACGCAGACAGGCAAGAGCCGTTCGTACAATCATACGCATTCGGGAGGATTCGAGGCGAGCTACGATATCGACACACTCCGACTGGTAACGGCTTCGTTGGGAATATGGTCGAATCGTTCGCGTTCGCACAATACATACACCACCAATGCCACGTCGCCACTGACTGCCGCTCCGCTTTACGCCTACACCAACAGCGGACGTTCGGTCAGCGACTATATGTATATGGACGGAAGCATTGACTATCAGCGACTCTTCAAGCTTCCGGGGCGCATGCTGACATTATCGTATAAGCTGAACGGTGGAACGGACAATGGTGACTATAATTCGGCTTACGACGTAATGGAGGTGACCGATGACTGGCGGGCGTTTATGAACCGACTTCGTGATGAGCGCCGCGATGATGACGGACGAAGCATGGAGCATACCTTGCAGGTGGACTATACCACGCCAATAGCCAAGGCACACACGATGGAGATGGGCGTGAAGTATATCTTCCGCGACAACAGATCGAACGACGACCGATATATTCGTCCCAATGGTACGTCTGATGAATACGTGTTTGACGATGAATATTCCACGCACTACCGTCACGAGAACGACATCCTTGCCGCTTATCTTGGCTACGGACTGAAGCTCGGCAAATTGTCCGGCAGACTCGGTGTGCGTTATGAGCATACGTTCCAGAAAATAAAGTATGCGCTTGGAGTGGGGGAGAACTTTTCCACCGACTTCGACGATGTTGTGCCGTCAGTAAGTCTTGGCTATAGGCTTAACGACGCTCAGAGTCTGCGTCTTGGCTATAATATGCGCATCTACAGACCTGGTATTTGGTCGCTCAATCCTTATCTGGACCAGACCAATCCAGAGAGTCTGTCGCAGGGCAACCCTAACCTTGTGAGCGAGAAGAACCATAACGTGCAGTTCACGTATAATCTCTTCGCTTCTCGCTTCTCCACGAGTTGGACGCTGCGTTACAGCCTTACTAACAATAACATAACGAGCGTGACGACGCTTGTGGACGACCGTACGATTGGGAGCGTAAAGAATCCTACGGGCAACCTTGTCAACTACACCACATACCGTAATATAGGACGCACGCAGATGGCGTCATTGTCGGGATATCTGAGTTGGACGGTCTTTCGCAACACCCGTCTTAACCTTAACCTTTGGGGCGACTATTCTGACTATGATGACCGCCAGTCGCTGCATAACTATGGTTGGTCGGGATCGATGAACGGTGGCGTGCAGCAGACTCTGCCGAAGAACTGGAAGCTGAACCTTAACTTCGGTGGCTGGACAAGAAGCACAGGATTACAGTCGAAGAGCGACGGCAACTACTATTACAGCATGACAGCACAGAAGTCGTTCCTAAATAACCGCCTCAACTTCTACATGTACGCCAACAGTTTCTTCCAAACGGAGAAACACAGCAAGCATACCGTAACGGGCGAGAACTTCCTCAACCGCACCGACTCGTCATACAATCCCTGCCGCTTCGGACTGAGTGTAAGCTGGCGCATCGGCGAATTGTCGTCGGGCGTGAAGAAAGCGGAGCGCAGCATCGAGAATGATGACGTGAAGAGCAAGAAATAATGATTCAATTAGTAGTTATTAATTTTTAATTGTTATTTGGAGGAAAGTTAATATGATGAGAGGCTGAGTCAAATCTAAAGAATTGAAATATATGTATATTCCTCTCAATTCCTTAGTTTTGACTTTAGCCTCTTTATATATTTGTAAGGGCGCAGCCCAATTAATAATTAAAAAATAATAACTAATAATTAACAAACCCTTCTTTTGTGTCCTTCGATATGTCGCGCTTGGGCCATGGCACTACGAGCATCAGTCCGGCGAGGATGATGCAGGCGTAGATGGTCCATCCTGACATTTCCTTGATGGCGGAGAGAGTGGCCTGTATCTGCACCTTGCCCTTCGTTGACATGGCTGCCATGTTCTGCGCTTCCGTCTCGCTCTTGCCCTGATACTGCATACCGCGGGCAGTCATGTCGTAGGTCATGGCAGTCTCCGTATTGGTGCGGTCATAGTCATGGGCGTAGCGGGTGATGTAGTATTGCTGGCGGTGCTGGAACACCACCTGATAGAGAGCCGAGCCGATGCCCGGTGCTATCACCATACGCACGGTGAGCATGATGCACACCCACGTGGAGAGCAGTTTGTACGGCATACGCTGGTTGGCGTATACGGCGATGAGCGAATAGAGGAGCATCATTCCCGTGGCGCGGATTACGACCGGCCATTTCATACGTTCCAGCATACCGTCTGTCTGCACCTCGAAATACATAAACAGCGAAGCGGCACCTATGAGCAGGAAGCCGAGGGCGAAGAACCACTTGAAGTGTACACCCTTGCTATTGAGAATCAGGATGGTAACCAGTCCGATGAAGTAACCGAGCAACACCCAGTTGCCGAGTACTGCCACCTGCATCTGGTCCGTCTTCATACCCACGCCCACGAAGATGTTGACGAGCATGGAGCTGGAGTTGCATATCATCAGTCCGATGAAGAGCAGGATGCCGCCCTGAATGCTGCGCGACTTGAAAGCCTTGAGCATGAAGTAAGGCGATCGGCGCGTCTTCTCCAGATAGAAGAACAGCAGGGACGACACCACGCATATCACTGTTGCCCAACGGATGTTCGGACTGTCATACCAGTCGTACACCTTGCCGTAAACCGTCACGTAGACAAATGAGCAGCACATCAGGCAGAACACCACCACATTGCCGAACTTTGAGAACGACAGCGGGCTATGCTTCGTGGGGTAGGGATTGTAAGGCATACACACCAAGGTGATGAGCAGTGCCACGAGGATGGCGCCGAGCATGGCGTAATACACCATCTGCCAATGATAGTTGTAGGCGAACCATGCCGTTATCCACGTACCTATCTGTCCGAGAAGCATAAAGAAGAAATAGATGATGGGCTGGCTCGCCTTCTTCTCAGTGTCAAGCGCGTCCCAGCCCTTTTCGTCCATCGGCTCGTTGCCAGGCGTGACGTTTCGCGTGGCCTCAATGCCGAAGCCATACTTGATAAGCGTAAAAAGATTACACATCAGCAGCGTCTGCCTCACGAATCCCATCACGAGGCTGTTGAGAGCCAGTATGAAGAGGCTGTCCGTGTTGGCGCAGATATAGCTCTGCACAGCCAAGAGGGAGAATCCCACGAGGCTCATCATCTTCTGGCGTCGCACGCTCACCAAGGCATAGAAGAACGGTGAGAACGCTGCCATGCCTATGGACGTTACGAAGCTTATGAAGGCGATGTGTTCCGACTGGATGCCAAGCCCGCCCACCATCTCGCTACTGTTCACGGTGTAGGCACCGCTAACCGTCATGATAGGTATGAAAAGGATGACGAGGAAGGCGATGCCAAGTGGCTTTGGCACCCAGTTATAGAACGGAAAATTCTTAGGCAGGTGTTCGGGCACCGCCGTATATATTTCTGCTTGTGTCATTATTTATTAAGCTGAGCCTTTACAACTACCATCATTCCGGCAGCCAACTTCTCGTTGTCTTCCTTCGAAATTCCCTCAAACTCGATGCGTACCGGCACGCGCTGCTGAATCTTCACGAAGTTGCCGGCTGAGTTGTCTGTGGGCACGAGAGAGTATTTTGAACCCGTTGCACCAGAGATGGCTGTTATCTTGCCCTCGAACTCTTTTCCCTGGAAGGCGTCCACGGTCATGATGACCTTCTGACCCACGTATAGCTTCTCCACCTGAGTCTCCTTATAGTTGGCTATCACCCATTTCTGCGTGTCGGGCATGATGTACGTAATGGTCTGTCCGGCATTTACGAGCTGACCCTCCTCAAGGGCGCGTCTGCCGAGCTTGCCGTCGCACGGAGCCGTAACGACGCAGTAAGAGAGGTTGAGCTTGGCCATCTCAAGGGCAGCCTGAGCACGCTCTATGGCAGCTGCTGTGTTCTTCTTGCGTGTCTGCACCTCATTCACGCCAGAGTAAGCAGCCTTCTGCTGACGGCGAACGGCGTCGAGCTTCTTCTTTGTTGCGTTATATTCTGTCTCGATCTGCTCCAGTTGTATGGGAGTGGCAGCGTTGCGAGCCACCAGGTTCTTGTAGCGCTGACGGTCTTTCTCCAGCTTGGCGAGGCGAATCTCAATCTCAGCGATGGATGCCTCATACACTGTGGCTGAGGTCTGTGTGGTCTGCACCGAGGCATCAATGACGTTGGCACCAGCCATAGCGTCCTTCAGCGCTGCCTCTGCCTCCATAACGCGGATGCGATATTCGCGGTCGTCGAGCACGAGGAGCGTGTCACCCTTCTTGATGTCCTGATGCTCCTTGAAGTATATTTTCTTTATGTATCCCGATGCGCGCATATTTACGGGCGAAATGTATTGCTCCACCTGAGCGTCGTCGCTCTTCTCGTTGCTCTTATAGTCCATAAACATACAGCCAATCTTTACGATTCCCCATACGAGGATTGCCACACCGATGAGGCTTACGATTATCTGACGGATGCGCTGGCGCTTGAGCTGCTTGGCGGTTACTTCGTGCGACGACTGGTTGTTGTTGTCGTTTGCGGGGGTTGTATTTGTATTGTTATTTGTTTCCATTGTCTTGTCTGATTATATTGTTTTCGATAAAAACTCAAAACTCCTAATTTGAAAAACTCACTTCATGAGTTTTTCCAGCTGTCCCGTTAGTTTCAGCAGTGTCAGGTTCGACACCTGATAGTTGAAGTGGGCGGTGAGGTAATTGTTCTGTGCGTCGCTCATGCTCATCTCATCCTGCAGCACCTCCGTCATCGAGGCGATGCCCTCACGATAACGGTCGCTTGTCACATTATATATATCCTCCGCGAGCAGGTAGTTGTCGCGCTGCTTGCTGAAGTTACGCTGGTTGTTGGCGAGGTCGTTCACGGCGTTGGCATATTGTGTTTGCATTCCCTTCAGCGCATTCTCGTAAGAGAGCTTGGCGTTGTCGATGTCTATCTGGGCCTTTCTTATCTTCGACCGCTTCTCAAAGCCGTCAAATACGGGGATGCGCAGCGAGATGCCGATGCCGTTTGAGTTATACCAATGGTTTGACTCGCCAGACTGGAACCAGTTCTTGAATTTGTCCGTGAAGGCAGAGTAGGTGAAGTTGCCGGTAAGGGCAAGCGTCGGGAGATATCCGTCCTTCACTAATTTTTTCTGCTGTTCAGCCAATGTCTTCTGCGTCTGGAGGAGTTGCAGCTCGTACTGATTCTCGTTCAGTCCGGTAAGCGCAGCCAAGTCGATGGTCTCCACGTTGGCCTTCTCCACTACGATGTCTTGGTCAGCGGGATAGTCAATGACGTACTTCAGCATGTTATACTGCTGAGTGAGCATAGCCTTGGCATTGTCATACTGCACGCTGAGGTTCTCAAGGTTCACGTTCACGCGCTTCACGTCCACGCCCAGCGCCATGTCGTTGTCATGGAAAGCCTGCGTGATGTCGCGCAGTTCCTGCAAGCGCTTGATGTTGTCCTTGATGATGCCAATCTGCTCCTCCGTGTTCTGCGCCAGATAATACATCTTGCTTATCTGCATGATAAGGTCCTCCTTCGCCTTGGCGTAAGAGAGCGAGTTGAGCTGGTCGAGCGTCTTCGAGATGTCGAGAGCCGTCAGCGCAGTCTGACTGTAGAGCGGCATCTGTAGCTGGATGCTCGCCGACGAGTTATACTGCAGCGTCTTCGTCACGTTGTACGGCTTGCCGTAAGCCGATCCGTCCGTAACCGATACGGGAGGCGTGAAGTTGTCGTTCAGCACGGCGCCGATGTTTATCTGCGGCAGCAGTCGTGCACGGTTCTCGCTGATGTTGTGCTTGCCTTTAAGCACGTTGCCCTCGTAAGTCTTCAAGTTGAGGTTTCGTTCAATGCCCATCTGTAGGCACTGACCCAATGACAATGTTTCCTGCGCCATTGAATAATGGGCAAGAAGTGTCAGGGAAAATGTGAACAATAATCTTTTCATACCTTTATTAATATTTCGACTGCAAAGTTACGGATTAATAGTGGCGTAGGCATATTCATAAAATATCACAAGTTGTTCATATTTTCTCTTTATGGCTTTCCGCTTCTGATAAAAAGTTAGTAACTTCGCCTTGGACAAACTATATAGGTAATGAAAGACAACATTAACGGCATAAATACGCTGGAAGAGCAGATGGCCAATAATGAGGACATCTGCTGTTCGTGCGGCAATATAACTTCTTTTCCGGAAGCCTTCTTCCAAAGCTTCCACGTGGCTGACGTAGGCATCATCGTGTGTACGTCAGGACGCTTCTCGTTCTGTTGTGAGGATGTGGAGTATGAGGTGCGGAAGGGCGAGACGGCGTTTCTCTCGCGCGATGCTTACTTCTCCATCCGCAGTCACAGCGACGACTGTGCGGTGGTGATAATATTGTATCGTGTGGACTCCATTCGCGACATTCTTGGAAGTACGGTGGTGGGGATGAAGTTCGTCGAACTGCTCAATCCTTGTGCTTGCCGCGTAATGCACACGGGGCATGAGGACGAGCTGACCAAGTATTCCGAACTCTTAGCTGTCGGCAACAGTGATGCCAATGTCTTCGCCGCCAATGAGCGCCGTCTGCTGCTTCTCTCGCTGACATACCGCCTGTGCAGCATCTTCCACGAACTCTCGAAGCATGACGACAATGCTCCGACGCGCAAGCTCGAGACCTACATGCAGTTCATGCAACTCGTCGACCGTTATTACGACCGTGAGCGAGGTGTCCGCTTCTATGCCGACCGTCTGTGTCTGTCGCCGAAATATCTGACGACGTTGGTTAAGTCGGTGTCTGGCAGCACGGTGCAGCAGCTGGTGTTTAAGGCGATAACGAAGCGTGCCATCTCTCTCGTGTCCACTACGGACAAGAGCATAAAGGAGATAGCCGACATCCTCCACTTCCCCAATGCCTCTGCTTTCGGCACGTTCTTCAAGAAGCAAGTGGGGGTGTCGCCAGTGGCTTACAGGCACGGGCTGTAGATATTGTGTAACACATTTTTACGGCAATAAATTAGAATAATCAAATATTTACAAATAAATAATGTGACATAAAAGCGTATCCCCTGAAATCAGGTCTGTTGTGTAGACCCAATTTCAGGGGATATCAGCTAATCCGTCTATCTGTTAATTACCACTTTTCTTTTCCCTATAATATATACTCCTCTTGGTGTGTTTCCGTTGACACGCTGTCCTGACAAGTTGTATACGGTGTTGTCCGGTTTGTCATAACGGATGGGCGAGATGGCTGTGGCGTTGTCTATCTCGAAGCGGATGGCTCGCGAGCTTGCAGACAATCCGCTGTTCACCTGGTCTGTCACTACGCTTTGTGGGAGCCATGCTCGGTGGGCGGCGAGGTAAGAACCGGTGAACTTATAGAAGCCCAGTCCCCATGTCTTGTTGGAGAGAACGTAGCAGGGGATGTTCAGGGCAGACAGGGGAGAGTCCGTGGCGTTGCCCTCGAGGATGGTCGGCTTGCCGGAAGTCTGCGAGGTGGGGGAGAAGCTGTGGTCGCCGGCAGGTCCGTACACCACGTAACCCTTCAGACTGTCAGTCACCATGACCTGAGTGAGTGTCATGATGTAGTCGTTAACCTTGTCGTCTGCGCTCTGGCTTTTGTGTGCTGTGGCAGCATAAACCTTCACTTCCTCCGGCACACGGGCATTGAAAGGCAGACAAATGGTGCTCCATCCATACGGCTTGCCGTCCACTGTCTCGTCGCCGGTCTGATGAATGGTGAGTACGTAGGGTTCGAGTTTCTCATACCATACGCTCTTTGTGGCAGCTCCCAAGCCGCCGCGCATGTTGGCTGCACGTACACAATAATATCCCGATTCGCACTTTGAAAGGTCGTAAGAGTTGGTTGTGATGTTGTCCACGAAAGTCCACTTGCCCGTTTCCTCGTTCTGTTTAAAGACAAAGTAGCACATTGCCTTTCCTTCATCGTCCCACGTAAGGCGGTCGTCCTCTATGGAGATGTTGTCTGTCCACGTCAGGCTGTTGGCGTCCTTGTCCTCGTCAGCAGCTGAAGCTGCGTCTATCTGGCAGCACAGTTCGTCTGGCTTGAAGCCGTCGTCGCCACCGAGGACGTTGCGCACATTGTACGATGCAGCCTCTGCGTCGCTAAGCACACACTCGTCAGATCCGGCGGCAGGTGCGCAGACAGCGATGGTGCGGGCACCGAGCGACAGCTTGTTGCCAGCCGCGTTCATGCTGTTGTTTTCATGGAAGCGCACCTTTAGCCCCGTCTTCTTCTTCGTCCATCCGTACGGGCGTGGCTCAATGAGCATCCTTGTGTTGAGGAATGTGCAAGCCGGCGAGTTATTGCCCGGTCTTCCCAGCGTCCAGTTCTCGTCCTTCAGCAGTGACGGCTGGGAGGTCTCAGGCTTGATGGTGCAGTTGTTAAAGACGTAGCCCCATTCCTGAATGGTTTGTGTGGTAGGCGCTGCGATGTTGTTAGCGGCACGGTCGCGCAGAACAAGATTACATCCTTCAAACCATATATTGCCGTCGCCCATGACCATATCCACTGCTCCCGTGATGTCGCAATTCTCGAAGTAGCCACGCGAGCTGGCAGCGGGGTTGTTTGAGTTGTATGTATACTCATAGCTTCTTAGCTCCACGTTCTTCAGCACCGTTCTGTCTCCACGGTCACGGAACGCAATGGCTTGCGTGTTTAGCTTCTCCTCCTTTGCCTTCACATAGTCGAAGCGGTTGTCCAAGGTTAGCTCCTCGGCATAGAAGTCGTTGACGTCTACGTTCAAGGCTATGGTGGCTGTGCATGCGCTACCGCCGTACTTCGGCTCGTTGTAGAGGATAGTGCCCTCCTTACTCTGACCAATGAGCGACACATTAGACGAGTCTATTCTTGTCACACCGTTATTGATGGTGCCCACGCCGGCTATGTCTGATTCGGCATTGCCCGTAAGATGATGCGTTCCGTCGGGCACGAAGATGTAAAAGCGGTGACCGTCAGAATAGTTGTGTTCGTTGGCTGCGTTGATGGCTTTATTGATGTCGCCGTCACGTTCCACCACGAAATTGAAGGTGTGGCGATGATACTTCTCCTTCTCCTCCGTTATATGCAAGGTCAGCGAAAGCTCCTGCTGGTATGCAGCACCATATATGTCTGTTAATTTACCTGCTGGAACCACTATTTTCACGACTTCTCCTGCTTCCAGATCCCAATACCTAAACACCTGTTCCTTACCCGATTCGGACAGATACAACGTGCCGTTCACGTTCAGCATGGTGCTCTTCATCGTTCTGTTGAACCCTACTTTGACGACACCACTTCGTGGAACGTCGTAAATTTCGTTGGACGTGCCGGTGTATAACTTTCCTCCTACAGTAACTCCTGTAAACACGGGCGGCGTGTCCGGCGTTGTCAACTCGAACTTTACGGGATATGACTCCACTGTTATGCCGCTGCGCGTCGTCACCGTAACGTTACATTCCTTCGTGGTGATGTCAGCCTTGGTGGCAGTCACCACGCCGTCTTCGGTGGCTGTGCCCTTCACCTCCGGCATCTCTTCGTCTGCGTTTTTCCAAGGCGAGACAGCAAAGGAGAGATACCCGTTCTCCGTCATTTGCTTACGGATCTCCTCTGCGCCGAGCGTATTGCCGTCGCAGGAGATGGTCTTGATGGTGGGCTTCGTTACGTTCTGCTTCTTGTATGTCACGCTGAAACAGCGGAAGTAAGAACCGCTAACAAACTCCACCTTCAGATTAGCGGTGTCGGCTTTGCAGACAGTCTGAGGCTCCATGTTGCCTACAAGTGACAACGACTTACCCTCTATCTTCACCGTCTTGTCGCCCTTCTTGATGTTCTCCGTCAGCGTTAGCTTTGCCAGGCAACCCGCTGTGGCTGGGAATCCGATGACAGCACCGGCAGTAATCTGCATGCGCTCAGGATGTTTCTCATTCATATTCGTGAATTTTCCTTTCGTAGCGTCCATGTCAATCTTGATGTCTATGGCTTTATTGTCCCACTTCAGCTGCGTGACAAGGATGCCCTGCGCCTTTTCTATGTCGATGGTAGGCGCTCCGTCGTTGGTGGCAAAGTCCCATGTGGCTGTCACATCCTCCGTCACGTCCAGACGGTCAAACTTGTTAGGCATGAATACGGGGAACAGACGCAGGTCGTTCGCCGTGGCAATATACGTGCCGCCAATGTTATATACGGTTCCACCTTCGTCCTCCCAATGGTCCAGCGTGTTGCCCTTATAGAAGAGCGTGCGGTTGGTGGGGATTACAAAGGCGTCACCCTCCTCCACAAGTTCAGTAGCGGGAGGCGTACCCATCGCCTCCTTTCCGCCGCTATATGTGACGTAGTAAGTGGATTTCTCCTTAAAGTAAAACATGAAGTAACGATGGTCGGTGATGTTGAATTCCACCTCATAACGAGTGTAAAGGCTGTCTGCCAGTTCCTCATCCGTAGGTGCTGTCTCCTTCAGCGTAAACACCGTCTTGTTGTCGCCGGAGGCGTTGCCCCATAATCCGTCGTCGTTCTTTTCGAAGTTCGTGATCTTGTTGTCATTGAGAGAGGCGAGCAGGTCCACTGTTCCGTCATCTTTCATCTTCAGTACTGTAAGTGGCTTGCCGTTCTTGTCTTTGCTGCCAAGATAGTCAATGCGGTCAAGCTCATAACCGAATCGTCTGTTAAGAGTGAGGCGGACGCGGTCGCCTTTCTTGAAGGCATAGCCTCCATCCTCCAGTTTCTTTACCTCAAACTTGCCTGAAGTCGACTCCGTCTTTGTTATCACTCCGTGCTCCGGGTCATGAACCTCGGCGTGCAGCTCCACCATATTGGCAGGAGCTGTTCTCACCTCTATCCAATGATAGTACGAATAGTCGTCCTCACCGATGACGATAGGCACGCGCAGGTCAGGATTGTTGGTGGTGTAGGTGTAGACGTACACCTTGTCATGTCCGGCTTTCTCACGTTCCTTCAGGGTCTGTTCCTCGTCCAGCTTTGGCACTACACCGTCAAACGTGGTGGACGAAATCTTCGAGTAGGTGAGCATTGAGATGGTTGTACCCACACCTCCCGGCACCCAGAACGTCGTTCCGGGACCGAATGCGCACCATTCTTCGAGCTTCGTATTGCGTATATATCCCTTCTTGCCCGTGTCGCACCATAACGCCACGTCGCGATAATGCGACTTGTCCTCACCGTTCTCGATGACATTCACGTGCACCTTCGTGGTCCAGAAAGGCTTCTCTCCGCTACCAAAGTTAACTGGCGGGGCACATACCTTACGGCGCTGATTGGTGTTAGGATCGTCATAGTCGTGCAGTTTACGCGTAAAGTCGAAGCGCATCACCGTCACCTTTGTGCGGTTAAGCGCCGAAGCAGGATTGTCCTTAAAGACAGGAACGAGCGTCAGCGTCTGACCTTCGGAAGCGAACGTATAGCTATGTCCCGGCACGTAATGCACGGTGGTGTCGCCCTTCTCCTCCACCCAATACTGCAGCGTTGAGGCATATCCGTCCTTATCCTTGTTTCTGAAGAACGTGTAGTTGGTGGGGATGACGAAGGAGCGCACGCCTGTCTGCTTGGAAGGCGTGATGCTGTACGAGCCGTTGGTGTCGTCCGAAGCCCCGTTCACCATGCCCTCCGGTATGTGGAAGACTACGTTGCCGACGTGATTATGCGTCTGCTGGTCCTCCGCCCATGCCCCATGAAAGGCACAGAAGGAGAGAAGCAGCAGCGTCAAGGCACGCAATGTGTGGCTGGCAGATAAGATGTTCTTTACCATATATACTATATATATAATGTGTGAGATGTTTATTTTACTATAACCTTTGTTTTTCCGAATATGTAGAGTCCTGGCTGGAATCCGCTGTACGTGGCGATGCCAGGCTGTACGTCAAGGATGCGATAGAGCTGGCCTACAGCCGTCACCACGTTCATCCTTGTTCGGACCGTACTCTCCACACGGACACGCTGTCCGCCTATGGGACGTACTATGATGCCGTCGTTCTGAGCGTTGTCTTCGTCGTCCATGGCGTCAGGACTGATGGTTCCTCCCTTCAGTTCCGATATGTTTATCAGACTGCTGTAGGCAGGACTTGCCATTGTGCCAGCCGTCGTTACGGACATATACGTGCGGAACGGCATAATGGTGGACAATGCGGAAGCGTCGTCAAACGCCGTGCCGCCCTTGTTGATGCCATACACCTTGCCCTCGCTTACCTTCACGGCAGCGAAGGTTCCGCTGTGCGCATAGCCGTCCTTGACGGTCTGCATCGTCTTGGTTACAGGAACGGTAATCGTGCCGTACGAGGTGTTGCCGTTCTGAGTCTTGCCGTAAGCGTTGAAGGCAATGGTCTGTGCATCCTCCATCTTGCCCAACAGCTTGTTATAGAACGCGCTTGAGAGGTCGAACTCGTAATAGCGTTCGCCGGGGAAGCGCACTATGTAAGGCTTCTCGGCGGCAAGGCGCGGATATTCAGCGTATTCGTGCTCCTCGGCATAGTACGGGTTGGCGTCCTTATTATAGAGCCAGGAGCTGTAGTTGTCGATGAAGAACGTATTGCTGTATTCGTATTTCACGCCGTTCTCAGCATCCTTGTCCGGTCGTTGGAACACAGCCGACGGCTTACCGTTCTCATTTCCTACAGACGTAAGGCTGCGTAGCCAGTACTCGTGATGCAGCGTGTGGATGTTCTGCTTCGGGTCTGCTGTCTCCTCAGCGGATGGCGAACCGTAGAAGTGAGTTATCTCGCCGTTCAGCGAAGCCACCGCTTTGTCAGCCGTAAACGGCAGGCAGATGCCTTCCCACGCTCCGTAATAGTCTTCTGCGTACGCCATCGGCTTGCGCACATACCATGCACGGTCCGTGACGTTGAAGGCTATAGGCACGCAGAGGTCGTTGTTAAGACATTCTTCGCCCTCGCTGTTCACGTTGTCCGAGGTGCGTTCCACGAGGTGAAGGAGCGACGTTGCGTAACTGTCGTCTGCAGTCTTGACCACGTGATGGCCCTTTATGAGCGCCTCCCTTGTGGTCTCTTCATAACCGAGCGTATTCTTCACGACGTCATAAGCCTCATTGCCTGCACCGGTGTTGTCGTCGGCAGTATACACAAGGAGGTTCTGCGTAATGCCAGCACCGTCCTTTATGCGGAAGTCGCTGAAGGCAGTGGCGTTGTCGTTCACTGGCGGATAGAAGATGCCTTGCTCTGTCATGCCCATTGCTGCAGGCAGGTCGTCCTTGCAGGTGAAGTCTATAGCCGTTGTCTTACTGTCATGCACGTACGTATTCATTGAGCTGGAGCCTTGGCTGTAGGCGTTATAGTGGAATGCGTCCAGCGCCGTACTGCCATAGTAAGCCGCCGTGCGATACACGCGGTTGCTCATAAACGAGAGCTGGTGAGAGGCTATCTCGTTAGGCAGAATCTCCGGTTCCGACTGCAAGGACTGTCCCCAGAAGAGGTAGTCGTTCATCCGTTCCGTTCTTGTTGTCGTTAAACAGCGGCACGTAATGGGAAGCTCCGTCTTCTGTCACCAGACGGGGAGCGTCTGCGGGGTGCGTCTTGTCATGACGCGTCTCCACCTGCTCATAGTTGGGGATGTCGCTGAGCTTACCGATGCGCAGATAGGTTATGCCGGTGTTCTTGCCCGTGATGGCATCCGTACGACAAGCATACTGATAATCGCCGTTGGCATAATAGTCTGCCACGTATTTCAGAACGTCCTTGTCAGCCTTGTTACGTGCAAGCAGATAATATCCGTTGAGGTCGTACGCCACTCTGCCGAGACGGAAGTCGTCACGCGTATATCCCTTGTAGGCGCTGCCGTCCCAACGATACACCACCGGTGTTGAGCCGCTGCCGCTTGGAGCATACTCGAAGCAGCAATGATAGTTGGACTTTACGTTCTCGTCCGTCGTACCGGACAGTCTTCCCGAGGAAAGCCCGAGGTTATAGATGTTGCCCGTCACCTTACCGAAGAGCGCATTGTCCGATCCCACACCGTTGATGATATGTCCGTTGCCATGCAGGATGCCGGCAAACTCGGAGATGTAAACGCCGTTCTTCGGTGTTGCTGTCAAGGCGAGATTGTCTTGCAGGACAAACTGTGCATTGGCACCATAGCGCGGAGCAGGGCTTCCATTGCCGATTGAGTCGACGAAGGCGGCAAAAGCCTTCAGGTCGCTCTGGTCGGCTATGTAGATGCGAGGCTCAGCGAACGCCTTGCCCTCATCCTTGGCACGCTTTATGGCTTCGGCAAGGTGGAGGTTGATGCCAGCCTTGTGAGGATCCATGCGGTGGAAGTTGTGCACGGTCAGGCGGTCGTCTTCCTGCATGTCTATCTGCATTATGTCGTTCACGCCAGTGATGGCAACGCCAAGCTGGATGCCGTAACCGTTCATATAGTAATATGCCGGTATGTCCAGATAGTCATCCGTCTTGTCGTAATGACATCCTGTGAACAGACCGCTGCCTTTCTCGTCAGCCTGATTGAAGGTGTCGTATCCCTTAGCCGCCGCGTCCTTGATGTTCTCCTTTGTCCACGGCGTGGTGTCGGTGAAGCTCCACTTTCCTTCAGCCGTCTTCTCACGCTTGCCTATGCGCCAGTAATATCCGCTGACAGCGAACGACTGGTCGGCGTTAACCACGAGGTCGTCCTTCGTCACTCTGACCATCTCGCCCGGCAGCACACAGTTGCCCACGTTGATGTGTCCGCTTACCGTCGGACCCTGCACATACTCGATGGTGAGATAGATGGTGTAGGTGTATTCGCGCGGTACGTAGTACGCAGTAGGATTGTTCTCGTCTATGGTGATGTCAGAGATGTTGCTTACCTTCTCGTACTTCTTGTTGTTGATGTCGTACTGGAAGAGGCTGTCAATCTTGACAAACTCCTCAGTCTGTGGCTGATAGTAGGTGTTGTCAGCGTCCAGCTTGCCCGATGTTACCTCCACGTAACCGTCCGCTGTCTTCTTATACAACTTGCCCGTGTTGGCATAGATGGGCTTGTTGTTGGTGTCGCTGACATACTCTTCGTATGCAGGAGCCTTTATCACGAGCGTAGCCAAGCTCTTCTTTGATAGGTGCTTGTCGAAGTAGTCAGGCTCCACGTAGTTGGTGTTGTCCACCATATCCACTAATTTGAACGCTATCTTGGCATCCTCCTTCAGACCTGTAGGGAGCGTGTTGTTGAAGAGCGTGGTCTCGTTGCTTCCCTTTTCCCTCATCGAGAGCTGTGCGGCAAAACCTTTCGTCTCCTTGTCCTTGTCATCTTCCGTGCGTGCACCGCTGAATGAGTTGGTGGCAGCGCCACCCACATACAGGCGATAGCCGTCCGTCACCTTGTCCGAGTAATACTTACGGTCAGTCTCGTCAGTCTCCTTGCCCGTAAGGTAGTTACGATATTCGAGGTCGCTCGAGTACTCGTCCTTGTCCGCCGGGTGTCCGCTGCGCATCTTCCATGTCTGGATGCGCACCTTCTGTCCGCTCTTCAGACCCGAGAGCACAGTCAGACCGTCCTTGTTGTCGCTGTCGAACTCGAGCGGATTGTCCTTCGACGACTGGTAAGTATAGCCCGTTATGTTCACATTATAATAATAGTGGAAACCCGTGACATACCAGTAGTGCACCTTCACCGAATCCACATTCTGGGTTGAGTAATAGCCCGTCGGGAAACAGTCATCCACGATGTAGCGTCCCTCGTGATAGGGGAAGACGAAGTTGCCCGTGGTTTCGAGGAAGTCCTCCTTGTGCGAATCGCCCTCATGACGCGAGTGGTTGTTGTCGGCATACACGTAGCCGCCACCCTCGTCCTGACGGACATTTATCAGATTCATCTCCACTACGCCATAGATGGGACCGTAATGTTCTTTCTCCACCACCTTCTTATAGTCCTCGTCGTAAGTGTCCTGGCAGAGCTGAATCTTCATGGCGTAGCCCGAGGCGATGCCAATCATGTTCTTCGCCGTACCGTCGTTGCGCTTCTGGAACTCGCCCAACGGGTCGACAGCGTCCACGTTGTCCTTGTTCTTGTGATAGTCGTCGATGTATTTCTGCTTCACGTCCTGATAAGACATTCCTGCGAAAGCCTTGTCGTCCGCGTTCGTGGCAGAGGCAAGTTCTCCCTTGCGGTTGTGCCACATCTCCTTATCGAAGCTGACGTTTGACGTTACGGCACCCACATAATGGATGTTGTTGGAGAATCCCATGTAGTTGCGTGCCTTGGGGCTGTACTTGAACGTCTCGTCGTTGTCAGCCTTAGCCTTTGCCTCCAAGTTGCCGTTGCTGTCCAGACGGATGTTGTCAGCCACCATCTTTATCTCGCCCACACGAGAGATGGAGTAGGGCGTCTTGTTTATCTCGTTGACGGTATAGTCGCGTGCGCCGAGCAGCGAGAAGCAGTTGTCCTCCAGACGGATGATGTCCAGACGCTGGAACGTATTCAGAATCTTCGGATTGTCGATGGTGTGTTCGGCAAAGCCATATCCCGTCACGTCAGCGCTACGGAATCCCTGCGCATACGAGAGGTGGCCGTCTCCGAAGATGCCGCCCTCGCTGTCGTTCTCATAGAAGACGTTCTCACGGATGCCGTTAAGTCCGGCGGGAGGCGTACTGCCACCTTTATAGAAATACTTGTCCTGCAACGATATGTAGCGATACGTATATACGTCGTTAGCCACTGCCTCGTCGTTCTCGTAATGCTTATAGTAATAGCCGTAGAGGTCAGTGCCCTCGGGCAGCGTCACCGCCTTCATCTCCTGACGAGAGATGGTGATGTGTTCGCTGTCCTTGTTGTCACCGATGAGGATGAGCGTGTTGCCGCCGAAGCCAGCCGTCGAACCTCCAGGCAGACCCTTCAGTTCTTCGAGTTCTTCGTCGGTGGTGAAGGATTTGTCCGCATTATACTTGTCAGTGAACTTCAGCACCGTGGTGTTGTTGGCAAGGACTGACGATCTCTGGGCGATGGAATATCCACCGCCATACACAGCTTCGTCAATGTTGATATGCACGTTGTCCCATCCCACAGACGGTTCTTCGGGAGTGACTTTCGTGAAGTAATAGTCCTTGTCAGCTTCGGTTATCGTGTCGCGCTTGCCGTTGTCAATGGCTACGATGTCCTCGTAAGTGCCCTGCGACACCAGTTCGTCCGTAAGCAGATAGATGTTCTGCTTGATGGTGGGCGATGTCTCGGTGCCGTTGTTGTTCTTAAGAGTAAGGTTCTTCTGGTCGGTGCGTTTGAGCACGTATTTGCCGCTGACATTGTTGTTTGAGTTGACATGATAGTAGGTAGGATAGCCCACCTTCACCTGAGTGGAACCGAACACGTAGCCCGAATACGATCCTCCCGTAACGGCACGGAAGACATGGCCGTTGAGGATGTCCACGTTGGTGACGCCGATGACATTGCCCTGCTGACCGCCGCCGTATACGAAGTTGGCTGAAACGCCGCACGGCAGGAACTTGCCGCCGTCCATCTGTGGGTCAGAGCACTTCACGTCATCGCCGAAACTTATCTCGGTGTTGCCGTATACGTAGCTCTCCATGCCATAACCAGCGCCGTACACGTTGAGCGAAGAATATTCCGAATCCTTTATGAGCAGTTCGTTCGACTTCTCCAGCTTCTTCTTCTCCTTGCCAGCCAGCATGTCAGTCTGCATATTGATGGTGACGTCGCCTCTGATGGTGCCGCTCTTGAAGCAGCCGCCATACACGTTGCCGCCCACGTACGCTCCGTCTTTCTCCTTAGGCAGGAAGCGGTTGCGGATAGTGAGGTTGATGAAGGGATAGATGGAGTGTGCGATGCCGAGCAGATAACCGCCCTCATGGAACGCCTTGCCCTTATAGTCATAGTTGGCGTTGTTACATCCGCCCACTATCTTCTCCGTGATGGTCAGACCTTCGGGGAAGATGTAGTCCACCACGTTGCCTATCTTACGGTCGTTGTCAGCCGCTGTCAAAGGCATGACGTTCATGTTGCCACGGTTGCCGCCACAGCAGAATGTGCCGATGATGCAGTCCTCAAGACCCTTGCCGTCCACGCTTCCGTTCCATGTCAGGCTGCCCTGGATGTCGGTCTCTACGGGTTGGAAGTAGAGGTCGATGAGGTGTGGATAGACAAGAGGTCGCTTGCTGTTTTCCGTCGGCAGATACACGGTGCTGATGTTCATGTTGGCAGGGTCGTTGGTCCAGTCGATGGAGTCGGCAAGGTTCAGCTCCTTCGAGTGGTCGTCCACGTCGCCGTTAAGCTTCTGGAACATGTTCATGTAGTCGTTGTCCTCCGACGTGACGAACATGGCGTCGCCGTTGCAACCCATAAACACGCCACCGATGCGGACATGACTGCCGATGTTGACGCTCACGTCGCCGACCATCTCGTCCGATTCTTCCATTTGCTCATCGTCTGGAGCCAATACCTTCTGCACGGTAGCCGAATTGCCGCCGCCGTACACGTTGCCGTCAATGTGGATGGTGTCCGTGGCGGATCCGTTGATGTCGATGCTCACCCTGTTGGTAAGCGGACGCCACGAATTGATGTTCACAATCTTAACCGCATCGGTGGCTGCTCCAAGCGAAGGCATTGTGCTTCGCATCGGCACAGTATAGACCAACGGTACGGTTTCTGATTTGGGGTCGTCAGGATTGAGCGGATAATACTCGTTCACGGTCACCTTCTTGTTGCCGTTGCGGTCGTTGGCGTACAGATAATTGCCGTTGCCGGCACCATAAACGTCGCCATAGATGTGACCGCCGAATATTTGGATGTTAGTGCCCGTGCCACCGTTGTCCTTGAAGTAGCCGTCCTTGTTGAGCACCACGTTCACGTATCCCGACACGTCGTTGCCGCCGTATATGTTGCCGTGGATGTAGATGTCCGAATTGTTTAACGCCGACGTGGCGTCGGGTGTGTTGGTGCCTATGCGCACCGTGGTGGCCTTAAGCACGTCGCCCATAAATCCGCCGCCGAAGACGTCATGGCAGTCCACAGCCTTAATCTCCACGTCCGTGGAGCGCACGGAACTGTACGAGCCACCGCCGAACATACGACGGCAGAACACGCCGCCGCCACCCATGATGTGGGCGTCGCCGCAGACCTTGCCCGAATAGCCGCCCCCCATGATGTCCATAACCGAATAGCCGCTAAGGAAGTGCTTGTATTCTTCACCCTCTACGACGCCCATGCCGCTGTGGTTGCTTCCGCGACTCCCCATATCCACGTTCACGTAAGTATCGCCTACGACGATGGCACTGTCGCCATAGCCGCCGCCGAATACGCAGAAGTGGGGCGAGCCCACCTTCTCGTAAATCTCTCTCCACTCGTTGCTCTCAAAGAAGTTTTTGTCGTTTCTTCCCGATACCAGCATGGTGTAGTCATGGAGCAGACCCTTCATCATGGTGAGGTGCGTGTTGCCACCAACCTTACATGCCACGTTGCCGCCGGCGTAGATGTTATGATTGATCTTAAACTTCAGCTTCTCGTGGTCGTACTGCGGAGAGTAAGTCACGCCGTCGATGATGCTGGCAGGTTCCCATGAGCGGGTACGTGGTCGCCAGTACGAATGGATAAGGGCTTCGCCGCCGAGGATGAACACGTTGGTGTTGCCCGTTACGTCGGCTGACGTGGTGGTGAGCACGCTCTTGCCCTCCACGTCGGCGGTGCTGGAGCTGCCTAAGCCGCCTCCATAGATGCCATGTCCGATGGAACCGTAGTAGAGTGTCATGAGAGTGTTGCCGTAGACGGTGCCGTTCTGACAGCCACCGTAGATGCGCTCCATGAAAAAGGAATAGACATCCCTGTTGTTATCGTCCGCAGGATGAGCCATGTTGGCGTCGTCCGAGGGCGAGAGATACTGCTTCTTCTTGTCGTCCCAGTAAGGATAGTGTATGACGGGACGGTCAATGATGAGGCAGGTGTTGCCGTAGATGCCGCCCAATGTCTTATAGTCTGCACACTCCGAGGCGATACGTCCCTTGCCTCCTGCGAACACGCCGTCCATGATAGAGCCGCCACGGATGTTGACCAGGGTGGTGCGGTTGGAGGGATTGATGTAGTTGTCGCGTGAGAACGTGGCTGAGTCTGCCTTTTCGTAACCTACGTTAGCCACGTCGCCACCGCCATACACGCTGCCGAGCACCAACGTACGGTCAATGCGGCTCTTCGTGCCATTGTAAGTGAACATCTTGCCGTAAATATGCACTTCCGTATTCTCCACGCGAGCCATATTTGGGAAGTCGACGTAAGCACCGTTCTTCCATGCCGACTCTACGCCGGCTCCGCCTCCATAGATGTTGCCTTCGATGGTGCCAGCCTTGACGAAAACCTTGGACTTGCCCTTCACCTTACCGAAGTCGTAGGCGCTGCCGTCTTTATAGTCGCCGTAAGGAAGGGCGCCTAATCCGGCTCCGTAGATGTCATGCGCTGTGAGCTGACAGTCGGTCTCGACGTATGTGTCGCCGCTGACATAGCCGGCAAAGCCACCGCCGTTTATCTGAAGCAATGTCAGTCCGCTTGCGCCTGTCATCCATGCCAGACGGCTGGCGTGATAACGTCGGAACGTGTTAGGGTCGTCGTCGCTGCCGTCATAGCTGCCGTAATAGAGCATCTTTTCTTCCTTCGACACTTTCTTGTAGTCATCAAGCATGGAATACTCTAAATTCAGATATGTCTGAAAGTCCTTGTTCTGACAGAGATAGCGATACTTGATGCCGTCTATGGTCAGAACGCCTTTGTCGTCAACCTTTGTTCCGGGCTGTGCATAAACCTCCGTCTTGCCCACCTCTGTATTGGCGCCATATCCTGCACCGAACACTGAGAACTGCGGGCGTGAGGCATCCGAACAGCATAAGTACCAGCACATGCCTTGAAGCGAAGTGATGTCGAACAAGCTTATGGTCTTTCCCTTCGAGTCCTTAAGGTCTTCAAGGGGCGAATGATTGACGATGACCACGGCCTTGCCCGTGTTGTTGTCTCCCGTCGTGCCCACCTTGCAGGCACGGTTGCCGCCGCCGAAGATGTTATGGTGGTTGGCGAACATGCGTCTGTCCAAATCGAAGAAGAGACTCGTGTTCTTGTCGTTCCTGATTCGGTTTATTACCTCTTTGGTTGCTGTATCGGTGATGCTGTCAAGCGATTGGGCAGCAACCATTGTAAGGACGAGACGCATAAACTCTTCTTTGTTGTTGCATACGCGCTTGCTGTCAGCGTCTGCCGAGGTCCATGTGGTGATGTTGCCTTTCTGGTCTGCCTTGCGGTTCCATATCCACGTGCCGCCGTCCATCTGCACCTTCGTGTTGCCGAGGATGTTGGCGTAGGTGCCCTTGTCGTCTGTGTCCTTACGTCCGAGCACCTCGTCCGCAGGATTCTCCTTGTTGTCAATGAGTACGTCGCCATATCCGCCGCCGAAGACGCTGTTGCCGAGCATGCCGCCCTCGACGTGTACGAGCGTATTGCCGTCCACCGTGCCGTAAGCACAGCCGCCGTAGACGTTGCTCCATACGTAGGGCACGATGTTGTCCTTGTCAGTATCGTTGCCGGGCTTGCTGTCGGTGATGTGTACGAGCGTATTGCCGTTGATGCGTCCTACATTATAATAATGGTCAGCCTCTGCTTTCGTCAGACCCTTGCCACCGCCATACACTTCGCCGAAGACAGTGCCGCCGGAGATATTGACGAACGAACGATAGCCCACTGCCTTGTAGCTTATGAAGGATCCGTCGGTCTGATTGAGCGTTGTGATGCTGCGAAGCGAGTCGGTAGAGTAATATGTGGAAGGCTTGGCAGAGACATACTCGCCCACGTTGGCGTTGTCGCCACCGCCATACACATTGCCGTAAATCTTGGCATCGTCAGAGATTTCCACCTTGGTGGTGCCGATGACGCGAGCCACATTGACGAAGTGGTCGGAAGAAGGAGTCGTGGGTTTCAGACCGGCGCCACCTCCGAACACGTCGCCGTGTATGCGTGCGCCGCACAAATACACCTCCGTCTTGCCGCCAATCTGTCCCGTGGTGTTGTCCTTGGTGGAGGCTGGGTCGCCGAAGCCACCGCCGAACACACGATGGACGAAGGTCTTGCCGTCCACCGTCACCTTGGTGCTGTCAGCCACCGTACCTGCATAACCGCCTCCCAAAACGCCCCATACTGTAAAGTTAGGGATGCCCATAGAGTTGTCGAAAACCGGCAATATAGTTGTTGTGCTTCGTTCGGCGTGAGTGGCGAAAGTGCCACTTTCGGAAATCTTAGGTGGCGCCATTTGATAATTATCGTCCACCTCTGTGTCGTATTTTCCGTAGTCGCCGTCTACGTTGACGGTAACATCGGTGCTTCCGACCTTCGTCAGCTGACCGTAACCGCCGCCGAATACGCTGAAGTGAGGATTGTCGTTGTCCGTATAAGCCTTCTTCCATTCGTCTGTCGTGAGCAGATCGTAGGGAGTCGTTCCCTTCTGTACGAGAACGGTGGCTTTTCCTGCTACGTTGCAGGCAAGGTTGCCTCCGCCGTAGATGTTATGAGGATTGAGAAACTTGCCATTGGCGAAGAACTCGTCTTTCTTATACACGGCTCCCTCAATGGAAGGCTCGTCCAGGGAGTCCTTGATGTCAGAGTCCCAGACGTAGAAGAGGTTTTTGACAGAATCCCACTTGCGGTTCCATATCACATTGATTGAGAACTCGTTATTCTCATTGTGTCCGCCCTCGCCGCTCATACTGCCTTCGTCCTGCGCCAGCATCACGTTGGTGTTGCCGAGAACGTCGGCGGAGGTGATGGTGTTGCTGTTGCTGTTGCCGTTGATGTAGCCGTTGCCGCCGCCGAAAATCTGACCAGCCATGTTGCCCGCATAGATGCTGACGTAGGTGTCGGCGCTGACCTGAGCCAGATTGCCGCCACCGAAGATGTCGCCATATACGTAAGGTGCCTGTTCGGCTGATCCGATGAGGCTGACGTTGGCATTGCCTATGACCAAGCCAACCGAGTCGGGATGCTGCGTCATATTGTCGTCCGCAGCGAATGTCTGTGTGGCAGGACGACGGCGACGACCGTTGCCTCCAGCGAATACGGAGCCGCGGATGTCAGCATTGTTGCCGATGACGACGTTGGTGGCATCGCCGCCGCGGTTCTCCACCACAGCCATGTCGCCGCCACCGTATACATTATTAAAGAAGACGCCGCCCTGGATGTTGACGTCAGACTTGCCATAGACACGAGCCATGCGTGAGAGAGTCTCCACGTTAGATTTGTCAAGCTGCTTGGCGTCTGCCACGCCGTAGCCTCCGCCGAAGACATGGCAATGGAAGATGCCGCCGTTAATGGTCAGCTTCACGTTGCCGTAGGTCTTGCCCAGTTCCTTATACTTATAGTTGCCGTTGTTGATGTTGCCACCGTACGCATTAGTGGAGAAGAAATAGTCGGTGCCGCGTCCGCCAGCGAACACACCCTTCTCGCAATAAAACTCGCCGCCATTAATGGTCAGAGATGTCACGACGTCCGTTTCATTGCCGTTGCCATACACGTTGCCGCCGTACTGGCTCGGTGTGGCTGCTTTCTGGGTCCACAGACTCTTGCTCATAAAGCCGCTGCCGCCGCCGTAGATGCCGTCGATGGGAGCGGAAGCGTAACCGAACTCGCCACCATTGATGACAATTTCGGAGCGTGTGTCCGTAGGACTTACCTCGGTGAAGTCCTGGGTGTCAGCATTGTAGCAATGATAGCTTACCAGACGGTCTTTGGCTGTGGCGTACGGTCCGTAGAGCATCACGTTCTTAGAGTCGTTCCAGTAAGGAATGCGATCGTCTGGCGTGTGGGTGTCGGCAGCGTCGTCGCCATATCCGATGCCGTTCATACCGCCCGCACCAGCTCCGAAGATGCCGCAGAGGATGTTGTCATTCTTCTTGTTGTCGTCAGGCAGAATCTCGAAGGTGCCGCCGTTGATGGTGACGGTGCTGATGCCGTAGAAGGGATTGTTGACAACCACGTTGCCCGTATGTCCACGACCGGTACTGCCACCGTAAAGCTCGGTTATGATGATACGCTTGTCGGTGTATTCGTCCTTGTTGTTTTCGGATGACGAAGGGTCGAGTGTGATGTTGGCTCTTCCCATAAACGTATTGCAAGGCACGTTGTATGTCTTGTCATTGTAAGGCAGAGTCAGCTCGGTCTGAGCACCTAATGTGCCGTTGACAACACGAGCCACCTTGCCGCTTCTGATGATAATGTCGACGTCGGCATACATGGCACCCTCGTGGTTGCCGGCAAGGATGACACCGGCGTCATAGTCGTTGACGCTCAGCCTCTTTGTGCTGTCGTTCATCGTCACCATACGTTGCTCGTTGTGGAGGTTGTTCCATGTACGGTCAATGTCAATGTCGATGGTACACTTTATGGGCTGTTGGGGTGTACCCATAATGCCGTTCTGCTTGGCAGGTGCGCCGTCTTCTTCTCTTCTAACCGACTGACGACCTCCGGCACTGATACAGGAATAGAAGCCGGACTTTACGCTGATGCTGAATCCCTCCTTGCCATGAGGCATGGAAGCATTATAGGCTGCGATGCTGTCCGGATTGTTGAGCGGATAGAAGCGGCCGTCGTTGTTGATGCCGCCGAAGATGTGCAGGGCGTTGGTTACGGCGCCGTCGATGGTGCCGTAGTCGGGTGAGTTATGGCTGAATCCCGTCATGCGGATGCCCTCATCCATGAGGATGTTGTTATACTGGCAGTAGATGATTTTATAGTTGTCGCCGCCATTCATGGCGAAGGTGAGATTCTCGAAGCGGGTGTCTCCCCAGATGGGCAGACCTCTTGACGCTCCCTTTATCTCTATGCAGCCGTTATAGTCTTTGTCCCACTTGCCCGTGATGGTGGTATTGCGGAAGAGCTGGGGATTGTCGCGCTTTGCATTTGCCCAGTCATCATATGTAAGAAGGTTCTCGCCTTTATAGTTTTTAGTTAGGCAGAAACCGTTTTGGGTGTCAGTAGAAGAACTGGTGCCCATAAGGACGATTGTGTTCTCGTCCCACGAACCTTTGGCTGACAGCTTGCTGTAGGCTCCCTTCCATGTAAGCATAGGCTTGTCGGGAGTGTAGCCCCAAGAGTCGTCCGCAAGATTGTCTGTTCCTTTGGCGTATGTCTTGCCGTCAGATGTGGTAACACCGGCGGGGCAGAGATAAACCACGACCGAAACATTCACGTATTTCTCAAGCAATACCGATGAGCCGCTCTTTACCGTAACCTTACAGTAATACTTGCGTCCTTTGGAACTGTCCGTAGGGCGCGTAACGATGTTCTGCGAAGTGGGGATGGAGGTCAGGCGTTCCGTACCGTTATACCATTCGTAGGTGATGTCGAGACCAAGCTCGTCGTTGGAGAGATGTTCCTCGGAGTCGTTGGTGACGTTGACGGTGAAATCGCTCTTGCTTGTCGTAAGACTTGCCGAAAGCGTGATGGGGTTTACGATGAGAGTATTGGTGGTGGAGTTGCCGTCGGTGGCATACACCGTCTGTGCGTATGTCTGACGTTGTAGGGTGAATGGATTGAGCTTGTCGGTATTTACCTTAACCGGCTCAGCATTGCCGTGCGATACATACCAGTCGTAAACGTCCTTCATGGCATTGCCTTCTTCGTCAACGACAGTTAGCACGTCCTCCTTGCCACGCTCCATCTTCAGAGCTATGGAGCTGAATGCGAAGCTGTTGGACGTAGCAGAGTAAGCCCAAGTCTTGCGGTCGAGCTTATTGTCGTTGATGTAAGCGTTAGCTATTTCGGTAAAGGTCTTGAAGAACGTCTTGCCCGTAGTGGGGTCGATGTCGGTGGGTTCATGCTCCGTTCCGTCGTTGTAGTTGGTAGAGCCTGATACGGCATTGGCATGAGAGTAATATAATGTAGCCTTATTGGATGCTGGAAAATTCTTCTGGTACGAGCTGCCATAGAAAGCAATGACGCTTCCCTTGCTGTTGCTGCCGTTTGTTATGATGCCCGGACCATGCACATAGATGTTGGTGGGGAGAATGGTGTAAGAGTTGGTCGAGAAGCTGGTGGCACAACCAATACCGCCAGATATGGTTACCGCTTTCTTGCATGTGGCGTTCTTGTGCATATTCATGCTTACGTCGGCGGAAATGTTGAAGATGCGGTGATAACCGCCGTTGATGTAGCCCACGATACCGCCTATACGGTATACGCCGTTAGCGTCATACGCTTCCTCGTTGTCCGTAACCTTTGAGTTGCGTATGATGATGTTGCTTATCTCGGCGTTCTTGGTAAGGTCGGCGGCTACGACGCCAAGCTTTATGGTACCGCTGCCCACGGGGCGATAACCCTTCGTCTTCTCCACGCAGGCTTTCTCGATTACCAGGTTGGTGACGCAGGCGAAGCCGGCTTCGTTGGCAGCTGATCCTGCAAGACGTGAGAAGAGACCCCATGAAGCCTCCTGACCGTCAGCATTGGTCCAGCAGATGTGCATGTTGCTTATCTTATGGCCGTCGCCGTCAAACTTACCGGCAAAGAAATTAGGTGTCTTTGGATTCCATGAGCCGATAGGAGTCCACAACGCCTTGCTAAGGTCGATGTCCTTAGTAAGCTTGAAGTATTTGCCGGAGAAAGACACGCCGTTGTTGACGTCGTGTGCAAGCTTAGCTAACTGCATGTCGTTGCTGATAAGGTACGGCTTGTCCTTCGATCCGTCGCCTGACTCATAGCTCTCGGCATAGTAAGGCTTGCCGTCATACACGTTGCCATACACTTTAGGTTCGGTGTCGACCGTGGAGTCCTGCTGTGCCAACACCATCTGGGCGCTGACAAGCAGGAAGGTGAGTAAGAAGAGTAGTTTACGATATATGCAATTTGAGAAATGTAAGTTCATTTTCAAGTACTTATATTGAAGTTTTTAACTGTTTGCTATGTCCTAAATCAATCTATCAGCAGATGTCCCGTATAGGCATCCTGGTCTGCCAGCACATACAGATAGCGCGGCTGTATGAGGATGCGGATGGGGTTTATCATTGCTGTCTTGCCCGTTGTGAGGTTGCCGAAGTTTTCCTTGTTAAGGGTTATCACTGAGGTGGCGTTCTTTCGTGTCACCATCGTCTTGCCGTCCTCGGCTATCAGCTCCACGTCGTACGTCACTTTTATTTTGGGAGTGAAGTCTGCGTCGGGGATGGTGAAGAAGTCAGAGCCCCATTGCGTATAGCCCTCAGAGGTGACTATGGCAGTCTGCGTGGCATCGTCGTAAGTCTCGCTGCCGTAGCCCTTGTAAGGGATGGGCGTATCGACGAACGGTGCGCGTTGGACGTCAGACCATCCTATGTCTGAAGCGTTCCAGCTGTTAGAGGCGTCGTTCCACGTATAAGATCGTGAGATGGTGCACGAGGTGGCGAGATTGCCAGAGAGCGTTACGCTATGGATGCGGAAATGTCGGATGGCGTTCATCTTTGCGTCAAGTCTGAAGGACAGGCTGTAGCCGGTAAGGGTCTGGTCGAACTTCAGATTGATGACGCGGTCCTCATTCTCCGTGGTTATCGCTACCTTGCTGATGGGTAGAGCGCAGATGATGGGCGCTGCCTTCGTATCGAAGATTACGGGCGATGTGGCGTTCTCCATGGAGAAAGGGAAGGAGAGTGTGTAGATGCCGGAGATGGTGTTGGTCAGCGTAGCCGCTTCATAATAAGGCATGTATGCGAAGAAGCTGAACGATGAGGCGTTGGGATAATCAGCCCATCGCTTCTGTGTAGCCGTAGGCCAACTCTGCGTGGAAGCATTGTACGTGGCAGTCTCGTTGCGGAAGATAGGGTTGGCGGCGTCGTTGTCCTGATAGCCGTAAACACCCATCGTTGCAGGATGGCGTTGCGGACTGTATGCTTCGTAGGGATTGGTGCGGGTGAGAATCTTCTGCGACTGTGCCGAGAAAGTGATGTAGCCGTAGCTGTCGGCATGCTGAATGGGCATGTCGGAAGAATCGCAAGCACTGAGACTTGCGAGGGAGATAATAGCTGCTATGGAACTTAGATGCTTCATGCTTGTATTATATATATGTTTTTACCATTCCTGCGTGCCGTTGCCGTCGTTCTTGATTTCGGCACCGGGGAGCCATTGCTCCACTTGCAGGTCGGCGAAGGTAATGTTGTCGCCAACGTCAGACAACTTGAAGATGTAGGTGTATTGGCAGCCAGCCTTCCACTGCATATACTGCGCTGGAACTGTGGCTGTCACTTTCTTGCCGCTGATGTTGGCGGTTATGGTGTAAGCGCCCTGCTCGTAGGGGATGTTGGCGAGGGGCGGCACGTAATACCATTTCTGGTATAGGGTGGGGTCTTTGAGGATGTGGACAGCGTCCGACGGCTCCTCGTAGGGGACGGTGAGGAGAATCTTACCAGTGGCATCGGTTGATGCGCGCGCCATCGTGATGACGGGCTGCTGGCTCGACGGTATGCCGGTGAGGGGATAGGTGGCGTGGATGGTGCCACGGAGAGGGGTGTCTGCCTTGGATGCGTCGTCAAGGAAGCGGCTGTCGCCGAACTGTATGTTCCTCATTGTGACGCTCTTCGTGCCGTTGGGGTAGGTAAAGCGGAAGCGCACCTTGGCTATTATTGGGGCGAAGGTAAGCGTCACGCATGATCCGTAAGCGGGCGATGAGGCTGATGTGCCGTTGGAGGATGGGGTGGCAAGCCAGAGACGGCTGGCGTATGGGGACGATGTGGCGGTGGCAGCATCGGAATATTCAAAGGGAAAGGAGAGGCTGACGTTGGGGTCAGCGGTGGATGGGGCGGTGACGGTGACGTCGGAACGGAAGGGACTGTAAGCGAAGAAGCGATAGCTTGTGGCAGAATGATCCCAGTATTTTATGGTTTGCGGAATGGAGAGCATCGGGTTTTCGATGCCCACGTATTCCCAGTCGGCAGTGTTGGAGGCGGTGTTGCCCGCGCTGCCCTGAGTGAAAAGGACCTTATAGCCGTCCATCACAATCTGTGACGACGATAAGGCGGAAACGTCTGATGTGGTTTTATATCCCCAGACGCGGAACGAAGTGAAAAGTGTTTCGAGGCCGGTGTTTGTGGCACGCGTTGTGGGTGCATCCTGCCATGTACCGTTGGCACCGCCGAATGCGATTTCCACGTTTGGCTTAGGCTCTGGTGTCTCTGGTTTATCCTGTTCTGAGGAGCAGGATAAAAGGCATAAAGCCGAGATAAAAAATGACAAGATGCGGAAGTTTTGCATGTCTTTTTTCGTTGTGTTTTTAACATAGGAACCGGGCGGAGAAAATATCCCCGTCCGGTTGTCATCTTTTGAACTTCAGCCCTTCTGCCCTTTAAAGGCATGTGGAGCTTATTTACGATAGTTCAGTATATTTTTACTCTGTTGTACTTGGCGCAGCTTTTACATATACCACCTTATAGGCGTATGCAGCAGGTGTTTCAGGTTCTGTTGTTGCTGCTGTAGTCAAGTACTGGATAGCGTAGTAGCCTTCTGTAGCTGGTGTGAATGTAAACATGTTGCCTGTAACTTCACCTGTTACAGCTGTTGCACCTGTGGTACCCTTAACTTGTATTTCTGCTTCGTTGATAGCATCTGTGAACTTATAAGCAGCTACGTTACCTACAGCTGTACCGCCTGTAGTCAGAGTCTGTACATCACCGTTAGCATTTGTTACAGTAACCTTAATTGCCTTACCTGACTTATACTCAATACCATTATCAGTTACAGAACCTTCCTGATAAGTAGTGATAGATGGAGTTGAAACTGTTGTCACAGTACCCTGCATAGCATCTGTTGATCCTTTCACAACTGCATCGAAAGTGATAGGGTAGAGACCCGCTTTGGTAGGATCATCGCCTGTATAGCCATTAGTGTTCTGTGAAATCTTGAAGAGGTATGTATAGCGAGTATTTACTTCCCATTTGCTGAATGCTGCAGGGATAGCAGCTGTTGCACCAGTAACCTTGATGGTCTCGCCTGAGCCATCATCTGAAGTCAGAGTATAGTCACACTTGATGAGGATTGGGGCAGCTGTAGTAGCAGAAGGTGTAGGGATAACAGTGAAGTAACCATTAGTTGACATATCATTGTCTTTACCATAGAGTTCTGCAACTGCGGCTGTTGATTCAGTAGCCAATGCGTTATGAGGTTCGAACTTACCTGCACACCAGTTCTGGCTCTTTGTAAGATTTGTATCATCATATGTGTAGGTGTAAGAAGGAGTTGTTCCTGTCCAATTATAAGTAATGGTTCCCTTAATATTACTACCACCAACAAAGTAGTTTTTTGTACCAGAAGTAAGGATGACGTTATTGCCATCTTTTGCTTTACTACCACCTGCTTCATAGAAATTAATTTCCGTAATCGAGTATCCAGGAATTGTTTCGTAAAGACCTACACGAACCATAGCCTGCTGGCGCTTAAACGAGAATTCTACAGTGTTGTTGTAATCGGCTTTTTGTACGATTTTTGGATCCGCAATATATACAGGATATGTTGTGAGAGGTGTACCTGATTCGTTGGCATTGATATGACCAGCAAGACCTGTAATTGTGGCAGAATTAATCTTATTACCTGGTGTCAAAGTGTGGCTGAAACAAGTAATAGGTGAACCTGCAATAAAATGATATTCAGGAGCAGAGTAGTCCCAAAACTTAATGGTCTGATCCTTGGTTAATGTTATTTTACCTGTACCGAGATTTGTAGCACCATTAGCTCCTACATACTCCCATCCATCTGTATTTGATGTTGTGGTGTTTTTATTTTCAACATACCAAACAGAGTATCCGTTGAATACACTCACTAATTGTGTGTCACCCATCTTCTTCACACCATAAATTCTGAACTGTCCATCAAGCATTTGGGCTGCATTTCCAGTGTTAGATGTGGAACGAGTTATCTTACCTGCATCACCACCGAAATTAATTGCAGATGATGCATTTTGTCCGTTTCCTGAGTTCTCACCCAAGAAGTCGTCGCTTGAGCAGCTGGCGAGCGCCAATACTGAAGCGGCATAAAGAAAATACTTGTTCATAAATCTAAAAAATAATTATTTTTATTGTTATTGTTTATTAAAATCTTGAATACATATATATGTTGTTACATATCAAATTCCCATTGCTTCTCCTCGAAATCCTCCACTACGGCATCAAAGCCTGAACCACCTGATTGGTTAGGAATGGGAACTTTGTCCATGTCGAGCTCCACGGTTATGACGCCACCACGATAGAGCCGGCGTACTTGGTCGGTGACGTCGAAGACGATGGTGGAGTCCTTACCGTTATAGAACTGCATCTTCACGTCCACGTAGTGTCGGTTGTTGAGGTCTGCCTCTGCCACCTTCTCCAACGACTCAAGGTAAGAACGTGTGTCGAGCTTGTAGGGATTGAGCTTGGGCATGCCGAAGGTCAGCGCCTTGCCGCCTATCACGTCCACCGTTTCACCCTTCTTGTCCGTCACGTCCTGCTTCATTCGCATGTAGAAGTTGACGGTGATGGCGTCCGTTCCGGTCACGCCCGTATTGACATTGACGGAACGAGCCATGCCGCTGAGGTTGGCGTTGCCGTCGATGGAGGTAACCTTCCTGCCGTTGCGGTTGTTATGATGGAGAATCACTTGCACTAAATAAATATAAGTTAGGGGCTGGAGTTGTGTTTCGAGCGTACGTACCCAGCAGTTGCGCTCCTCATCAAATACGAATCCGTCCAGATTCCGGTTTATGTCGATGCCCTTTTCGTAGCTGGAGAAGAGTTCCTCCGGCTGATAGAACGAGTGGGTAAAGTGTGGTGCGTTATACGAAGACGGATTCATGGTCTGTCCTGTGTATGCCGTGACATAGTCGTACGTTGACGTCTCGTCAATGCGCACACTCTGCACGCCGTCGGGAGTGTCGATGTAGTTCCATGCAAGGATGTCCCAAAAGCCGAAGTCGTACTTGGCGTAGATGGAGTTGCCGCTGATGGTGTGCTTGTAAGGAGAGCGGTGGGTGCCGTACTGCGTGCTGCCAGTGAAATAGCGTCGCACCTCGAAGGCATGAGGCTCCGTATAGCCGATTGGACCGAACATCGAAAGGTCGGTGTCGTCCCAACCATACGTCCATTCCGCCTGCCAGTCATATTCGACGTCGTACTTGAACAGATAGTTCCATACGACCTTCAGATTGAGGTCGACGGCAGGAATCTGCATATCAATATCTTTTCCGCCTTGATGAAGATGAAGCATCGGTTCGCGCTCGCAACTTGTTGTTGCGAGACACGAAGCGACGAGGCATATAGCCATTATCCTATTAATCATCATTACCTTATTTCTTCTTAATGTTCCGTCTGTAGAGCAAGTCGTAACTAAGCGTTATCTCCAGTCGGGTGGGGCCCAACCAAGAATAACGATGCTGTCTCTTGCGGAAGTCCTTGGCATCGCCGTACCATTTATAGTAATATTGCTCTGTGTCCGTGTCGGGGTTGATAGGGCACTTCCATTGATAGGGATCGTAGAGCGTGTGGAGATATCCAGCCTGCAAGCCGAACTCCAGTCGCCAATGTTCGGAACGTCCCAACGGCATCACATATCCTATGCCCATTCCGGCGCCCCAACCTTCGCCTTCCCATCCGCGCTTCTCTCCGAAGCATATATTATATAGGTAGGCGTGCGCGTAAAGGCTGAAGTAGAGTCCCTTGAAAGCAGCTCCTTGTCCCAACGGACGCTCATGGATGTCGCCGCTTCGCAGATAATAGCGGGTGTGGAGCTGATAGTTGCGTAGCTGAAAGTACTTGTGGTCGTCGTAGTGCTGCCACCACGGACCATCAAAACTCGCTCCGTACGTGAAGTGACCGTGAAGCGGATAATACTCTATCGCCACATTGGGGATGGGGCAGAAGCGGTCATAACCGGGCATGTAAGCGAAGTCGAGGAGCAGATTGGTCTTAACGCTCAATAGCTCGCGGCGTGGCAGAACCGTATAGTCGCTGTAAGGGAAAACGGGAATGTTAAGTTGCACGTTGTTCGGGACTGTTGTCGGCATCATTGCCAAAGGCTGCGATGTCAGACCGTTGTCGTCCAGACCAAGAAGCTGTCGCTTGTCTATCGCCATTATTCGCACGGCACGCAATACGGGGTAATACTCCTTGAGCACGTAGCGCCATAGCTTGCCGCCGTCATATCGCTTCATCGCCTCTTTAAGGCGAGCGCTGTTGTCGTCATAACGGTTTATGAGCGAGTCTACCTCATGAAATCTCTTATCTTTATTGATGCGCATCAGCGTTTGAAGGAGCGCATAGTCCTCAGGCACGACATCATAGCGTATGCGGTCCTTGCTGATGCCGTAGCTGCCGAGCAGTCGGTCCACAGAGGCACGACGTCCCTTCGCCAGACGACAGTTGTTGTCGTATGGACCTTCAGGTGATGCCGTGGCACGTCCAAGCACAATGCCTCTATCGCCCAACGCTTCAAGTTGAGGAATAAGGACTTCGGTAATCCACTTCCTGTCTTGATCGCTGATGTTCATTCTGTTTACAATAAATTGGATGGGACGCGAATTTCGGACAAAGGTGCTGTCAGTGGTCTTAACCTGAGCAACCGTGTCCATAGCGAAGCATGAAATCATTGTAATTATCACTATAAGATATTTCACTTACCGTAAAAACGTTTGTAATCCTGACTTGATTTATGTTAATTCGTTGAAGGATAATACATAATCCCAACATATTCTGACTGTAAAATTATAAAAAATGCAATAATTACAATGCAATTGCATGTAGTTTTTTAAAAGCAACGTTGTTATATTATGTTAATGGCTTAAGTGCGATATATCATAAAAAAACTCCTTAAAAGGACAAAAACATTAACAGTTTTAATGCTTTTGCCTTTCAAGGAGTCACTTGTTTGTGTTTTTTTTATTATAAGAATAGCGTGTTACATTCTTATTTAAGGCGGAAGATATTCAGCGAGTTAGCCGGAATCTCCACTACGCCGCCATCAGAAGAAGTGGTAACAAACGTCTCGGTGGGGTGGACGTTTGTGGGGTTGTCGATGGTGTTTTCTTCCTGACCGTTCTTGGCTGTGAGGCGGATTAGCTTGGCGCCCTTGATGGTCTTGCCCTGTAGACAGATTTCTGCTGTGGTGTTCTCACTGCTGGTGTTGGCAACCTTCAGAATAACCTCGCCGGTATTTTCGTCAAGAGTGGCTGTGGAGAATACGCCGGGCAGCGTGTTGGCGCGGAGCTTTGTGGCGAATATCTGCTTGCCGTCAAGACTTGCGTAGACGCTGTCGCCAACCACCTTCAGCTCGATGTCGTACCAGCGACCCGTCTCAATGGTTCCTGAGACAGTGGCAGCCTGACCCTTTGCGCCGCCGACAATCTGCTCGATGCCGTGCTGCGTGTTGTTCCATCCGCCAAGGTTGAGCCAGCAGTAGTTCTTGTCGTCCACATAATTAAAGATAAGCATGAAGCCCTCGTTGCCTGAGTCCTTGCGTGCTCTTACCTTATATATATAGCCGTCAGCAGTAATCTCACCGGGGTTGAGACGTATGCAGCTCTCGCCATTTGACGTCTGCTTGATGATGCCACCGTCAACCTTCCAGTCGCCGTTAATGTCTGTGGGAAGTTCCTGCAGAGTCATAGGCAGAGCCTTGCCCTCAGCATCTGTGTAGCCCTTGTCTTCGAAGGAAGCCTGCGTAGCCCATGTGCCCATACCCACGCGGCATACAGCCGGCTTGACCTGAGTCTCGCCATAGCTGTAGGGATTGTCCTGCTTTACGTTGAGCACACGGGTGCCCACGTTGTTAGCCATGAGGTTCTGAACGTAGTAAGACGGTGTGCCGAACACACGGTCAGACGTAAACTGAATCATGTCAGGTGCCCACATACGGTCGTTGAGGTTGGCGAAGATAGGAGCGTATGATGCCATCGTAACGATGTCGCTGTTGTTCTCGATGCCCATCATATAGACAGCCTCGCCGAGAGCGGCATCAAGAGATCCCATATTGCCGAAGCCCTGTGTAACGGCATACTCACCGACGTAAATCTCAGATCCCTTACGGTCGTAACCGTCGTACTTGCGGAAGTTCTCGGCAAACCAAGCCGGATTGCGATAGTAATGCTCGTCGAGCAGTTCCACGCTCTCGTTGCTGTCCCATGTGGGATTATCATCACCCCATGCCACTACGTTGCCGATGAGGTGCATGTTGGGATATTTGGCGAGGACAGCATCCTTAAACTTCTTGAAGCGCTCATAGTAATGGTCGCTCTGAAGGGCAGGGTCGGGCTGGTTGTTCTCATTGCCAATCTCGAGATACTCGATGTTGTAAGGCTTTGGATGACCGTTCTTAGCACGCAGCGCTCCGTACTTGCTTGTGACAGGACCATTGGCATACTCCAAAGCGTTCATACATTCGTCAATCCAAGGCTGGATGCTGTCCACGGGAGTCATGCCACCGTGCCACAGTCCAACGTTCACCACGTAGAGCGGTTTGGCGTTAAGGTCCTCGGCAAGCTGCAGGTATTCGTCAAATCCCATGCCGTCGCTTGTGCGATAACGCCAGTTGACGTTCTTATGTCCCGGACGTTCTTCGATGGGACCGATGGTCTTCTCCCAATGGAAAGCGTTCTCAGGCGACTCCTGTCCTTCCACGTAGCAACCGCCGGGGAAACGTACGAACTTGGGACGTATGTTATAGAGAAGCTGTGCAAGGTCGGGGCGCAGACCGTTCTCGCGATTCATGAAGGTAGGCGGGAAGAGGCTGACAACGTCCAGCGTGATGGTGCCCTTGCCGTCGAAGACCAGCTCGAACTGAGCTTTAGGGTCGTTGGCGTTGGCTGTAAGAGAGGCAGCGAATTTGCTCCACTTCTTTCCCATCTTAGTGTCCACGGCAGTCTCTGCATACACACTCTTGCCATCGGCGCTGACGAGGCGAGCCTTAATGCTGCCCTTGTAGCTTCCTTTAGCCCAAAGAGACAACTTGTAAGTTCTGCCCTGCACGGCATTGATGCCCCAGAAACCCTCGTTGACGAGAGAGGCAGTGGCGTTCTTACGCGCAGCAACGTTTATCTGAAGAGCCTTTCCCTGAGCGTTGTTGAGCAGAGCCTTGCTGACGAGTTGCGTAGAGATGGTTGCTCCGTCTGCAGCCTTTGTGCGCCATGTGGGAGTGGTGTTGTCGCTGTCCTCGAACGAACGATTGCTGATAAGTTCAGCGTAGAGGCCGCCGTCCGCAGCATGATTGATGTCCTCGAAGAAGATGCCGTAGAGATTAGGTGACACCCTAACGCCGGGATTGGCTACATCAACGTTTATCTTCACTTGGGCGTTTGCTGTCAAAGCGGAGGCAAGCAACGCCGAGAGGAGAATGTTATTTGGCTTCATTTTTTTTCTTTTATCTTTTGTTGTTTGTGGAATGGTTGAGTGTTAAAGAGTTGGCCAGCCGTCGGCAGTCCAACTGATTTTCTTCTGTATGAGTAGTGGAGCGCCGTTCTTCTGCATGCTGTAGCCGTGGCAGACAAACCAGTCGCCGTCTGCAAACGAGTAAGCTGCGCAGTGTCCTGCTGCCTCAAACTCACGCTTGTCGCCTTCAAGGAAGATGTTGCCGCCACCTTCACGCATGTCCTTGCCGTTGCGGTCGAGGTAAGGACCTGCCACTTTCTTGCTTCTTCCCACTGCCACACGGTAGTTGCTCTTTGCGCCGCGGCAGCAGTAGTCCCAGCTTACGAACAGATAATAATATCCGTCGTGCTGCATTATGAAGGGAGCCTCGATGGCATTGGTGCCGGCAAACTCTGATGTAGGATTAGGTTCGGCAGTGGTGTCGCCCACGGCATGACGTCTTGCTATGGTAACGGGCTTGGCGCCACGCTTTACGTGTAAGGAGCGGTCGAGCTGTATGAGCTGGATGCCGTCCCAGAACGATCCCCACGTCATCCAAGCGTTGCCCTTCTTGTCAACGATGAAGTTAGGGTCGATGGCGTTCCAGTTGTCGCGGTCTCCCTTAGAAGCCACGATGCAACCCTCGTCCTTCCATCCGTCTGCATTGGCGAGCGACGTATTGCTGAGCAATCCTATAGCTGACGTATTCTTGCCGAATGTGGAGCAAGAGTAAGCCATATACCACTTGCCGCGATACTTGATGACGTCGGGAGCCCAAATGTGAGTCTCAAATCCCGGAACGCTGTCGCGGGTCCATGCCGGTATCTTGCCTTCGGGCAGTAAGCCTTCAGGTTTGATGGTCCAGTGGCGGCAGTCCGAGGATGTCATCTGTGTGATGCCGTGCCCGGTGCAGTAAAGATAATACTGACCGTCCTCGAAAGCCATCACGGGGTCGTGCACCATTGGCGTATCGACAGCGAGAGGAGCCGTCTGGGCGCTTGCCTGAGCCGTATTAAAGAATGGGGCAGTGGCAAGAACCACTGCTCCATAGATGTATTTCTTGAGATTCATATTTAATAGAGTATCTCTTATGAATGTTTTTACTTATTAACGAACTTGCGTCCGTTCACAATTACGATGCCCTTGTATGAGCTGTCCACCTGCTGACCGTTCAGGTTATACCACTTGCCGTTGCCCTCAGCCTTCTTGGTGATGACGTACGGAGAGTTGATGCCAGTGGCTAAGCTTGATCCGTCGATGTACGAACCTTCGTTAACGAAGAACAATACCACCTTGTCCTCAGGCTGTGTAAGCTTCATGCTGAACGAATAGTTGTAGACCTTCTTTGTGGTAGTGGTGATGGTGGATGTCATCTTCACCACATTGCCGTTGAACTCTACATTCATATCCACTAACGAACCGTCCATATCTTCAAGGAATGTGTCCCAGTTGTAGTCGCTCTGGAGGGTAAACTCAACGTTGGATGAGTTGTCATTAGTATTGCCACCAGCAACTGTGAACCATCCGTAGTTGTCGTTGCGGAGTACGAAGTGTTCGCCATATCCCTCAGCACCGCGCTCAGTGTTGGCAGCCACAAGGCACCAGTTGTTCCAGTTTGCCACCTTGTTGCTGTAGTTATAGAATTTCAGTTCAGCCTTGCCGCCCTTCTTGAGAGTGTAATAGTCCTTCGAGAAGTTGATCCACCAGGCTGCTGAGGTGTTCTTCTCCATCGACTCGGGGAAGTAAACGGCAGCGTCCTTCTCTGCTTCTGCCTCTACTACGATGGTGTAGTCCTTAGTGTAGACGTAATCGTCCTTTGAGACTATCATTGTCATCGTTACTTCACCCTGACCCTTTACCTTTCCGTCGCTTGTGAGGATGCTCTCGTCGCTCGACTTCCATGAGATGTTAGTGCCGAGCTTACCCTCTGTGGGCAGAACCGGAGTCTCTTCCAAAACAGTGCCGTCGTCGAACGGAAGGTTAATCTTGTTGGCTGTGTACTTGATGGCAGCCTTAGCGTCAGCCTTCACAGCCCAAACCTCCTGCTGCTTTGTATAGCTCTTCTGACCCAATGTGGTGGAACCGCTTGAAGAAGAGAGAGCAGCGATGGCGATGGCGGGGATATTGGTATAGTCGATGGTCTGGCGAACCAGTACGCCGCGATAAACCACGTCGTCAATGGTAAGAGCGATATAGTCAGTACCTGCTGTGCGCTCCCATGTGCCGTTCTCGGCGCCGCTGATGGTGCCGTCGGCATTGAGGCGGATGTTGACGGGAGTCTCGTATGCCTTGGCTTCCGTGTTCTGACCATATTCATGGCGGAGGAACTGATAGTCGCCGGCTATCTCGGTGTCTGCGATGGAAGCCTTTGTGGCGATGTCGTTGTTGGTGATTGTCTCGCCGTCAAACTCGAACGGAGCAGCCATTATCCAACCCTCATCGTTGAGGAAGAGCTGATGAACGCGAACCTCATGACCTTCGCCCTTGTTGGTGAAGCGTGAGTGATAGACCACGAACGAGCGTCCTTCCTTGTCTGTGAAAGCTGAATTGTGACCCTGTGCAATCTCTGCACCCGACATCGGATCCCACTTATAGCCTCCGAAGAGCAGTACGCCGCGGTTGTCGACTGCAGTGGCGCTGTAGTTCATAAGGTAGCGGTTGAAGACGGCTGATGTGCCGTTGCAGTCAACGTAAGGTCCTTCGGGATTGTCCGAACGGAACACGCGCATCTGATAGCCGCCGGTGCTGACGAGTCCGCCGTAGCTCATGAAGAGGAAATAATGTGAACCAATCTTCTCTACGTAGCTTGCCTCGCCCGAAACATAATAGCCGCCGGCTATCTTCTTGCCGAAGTAGGGGTCGCTTGTGGTGTTGGCGCTGGCAGCAGCGGATGTAGCTGCTTTGCCATTAACTTCGTAAGGATATGTGTAAGTGTAGTCGCGCAGACCGTTGTTCTTGTCGAGGCGCAGCAGGAAGATGCCACCCGACCATGATCCGTAGCTCATCCACAGATTGTCCTGATCGTCGTAGAATACGCACGGGTCGATGCAGTTAGGCCAGAACGATCCCCACTTGTCGCCTACATTATATCGCTCGGGCAGGGAGGTTTCGCCAGTGGCAATGGTGAAGTCGGTGTTCTTCCAGTCGTCGGCAGCCGCATATCCATTGTGTGCATACTTGCCCAAAAAGCCGGAGAATACCACCGGACCCTGATATTTCCACGGACCTTCTACGTTGTCGCTTGTGAAGCAGACGATGCTCGAAGCCCAGTTGTCACCGTTGAGGCTCATATACATACACCACTTCTTCATCGTCTTGTTGTAGATGACGTCGGGTGCCCACTGCATACCCTTCACTGTATTGCCTTTCTTCTGCCATCCGTGAGCGTCGAAGTTGCCGAACGTAACGGTCTTGCCCGCATGGTCCTTGACGGATGTCACGGCGTGTGTAGCATAAGCGTCAGAGTAGTTGACGAGCGTGCCACTCAGATTGCAGAAGAGGCTGTTGGTGGCAGTGGCGTTTTCCTCGCCAGCCTTAAATACTGTCCACTCCTGATAGTTCTCAGCGGCAGTGGTCTTGCCTCTGCCAAGGTGAGATCCATATATATATAATGTAGGGGATGCGGGATTTGTGATGTTGTCAATGACGATGGAAGGGTCATGACAAACCACGCGCTTGCCGTACTGACGAGCGCTGTAAGCTCCCTGCAAGTCAGCGTCGGTGACGGTGGTCTGCGCTGCGGAAGAGAGAGCGGAGAATGCGAATATGGGAAGTAATAGATTTTTCATAGGACTATTTTTAAATTGAGAGTTGAGAGTTGAACTTCCAACTCTCAACTCTCAACTGATTTTACTTATGTCTTCTTGCCTTGGCAGCTGAACCGAATACGAGGTGGCTGCCGTCCACTGTGAACGAAACGTAGAGGTCGCTCGGGTCTATGGTGTTGATGCCGAGGTAAGACTGGTAGGTCTCTGTGCCGTCATTGCCGGTAACAATGGCCTGGATGTCAGCTGTGCCGTTGTTGCAGTTTGTGACGTAAAGCTTAACCTTGGCGCCGTTCATTGTGGCGAGCCAGCCAGCCCAGTCGGCATAAGCCTCAAGCTGTGTGCCAATAGCCTTGCAAGCTGCGTAGCCATTGCCCCAGCCGTAGTTGTCGGCACGTACAACTCCATATTCGGGAGCTGTCTTGGCTGCATCGCGGAGAATAACCACGTAGTTGTTCCAGTTGCCTGCACCAGATGTGTAGTTGGTGAAGTTGAACTCGCGTGTTGCACCAGCCGGAACCTTGATGTCGTCTGTGAATACTGACCAGAATGCGTCAGAGCAGTTGGCTGCACCGAGAGAGGTTGGCTCCGGAGTGGCAGCAGTAACCTTCGACTCGTTCACCTTGACTGTCACCTCAGCAGTCTTGCCGCCGTTGGCAGTGATTACCACCTTGTGCTCGCCAGCCTTTGCAGGAACAGTTGAGAAGGTGAGCTTCGAGTTGTCGAGCACCTCTGTGCGTCCGTCCTGATAAGTTCCCTTCACTTCCAAGCCTGTAGCATCGAATGCCAGTGAGCGCTCCACACCGAGGATGGCGCTTGAGTTATAGAAGTAGTAGTTGGTGTGCTTCGGCTTGCTTGTCACCTCTATCTTCACAGGAGTGTCCACCACCTTGAAGGCTGCGCTTGCATTGATGGTCTTGTCTGCCTGCTTGTTGAGGAGAGTCTTGTTGAGCGTAGCAACGATATACTTGTCGCCGAGAGTATTGAAGTCGGGCACTACCATGAACGTAAGGTCGCTTGCAGAAATCTCTTTGACTGTTCCGCCGTCGTATGTAACCTTAGCCTTGATCTGTGATGTGAAATCAGAAAGCTCAGTGCCGAGGTTTACCTCTGCCGGAACATCGGTAAGTTCCATAGAGACAGGCTGCTGGTCAACAGCGTCAGTCACGTCCATCTCATTCTTATCGAAGACGTAGTAGCATCCGTCAACGGTGAAGTCGAGGTAAAGGTCAGCCGACTCAACGGGGATGCCTGTATACTTCTGCTGCGAAACCATACCTTCTGTTCCTACTACGTCAGCCACAACGTCGCAGGTGTTGTCGCCATAGTTGGTTACTGTGACCGTAACCTTTGCGCCGTTCATCTGAGCAAGCCAGCTTGCCCAGTCGCCTGAAGCTGTGTTGCTGTGAGTGCAGGATGCGTAGCTGTCGCCCCATCCATAGTCGTCCGAGCGGAGGCAGCAATACTCTGTCTTGTCAGCCTTGCGGAGCACCACTACGTAGTTGTTGTAGTTGCTTGCAAGTGAAGAGTAGTTGGTGAAGGTGGTGGAGTAGACCTTGTTGCTCTCAATCTTGATGTCCTGATCGAGGTGAGCCTCCCACCATGCTGATGAGCAGTCTGTATTTCCGAGTGTTGTCGGCGAAATCTTTGCAGCCTGGCCTTTGTTGGCGTTAGCGATGGAGTCAGCGCGTTCTGTAAGCCAGTCAGGACCGTTAACGTTGAATATGTCGCTGCCCTCGCATCCGGTCAGTGCTGTCATCGCCAAAGCGGCGGCGCAGAATACGGATGCCAATTTGCTTATATGTTTCATAATAGTATTTGCTAATATTTAATAATGTTGTTTTTACTTGCTGAGTCTTGTAACCGGATGAACCGTCCAACCCTTCTCCTTGAAGTAGGTGGTGTTGTCTGACGAGTTGTTGGCTGAGTTGCCTACGAGGTTCGGGTTGTTGTTAATAAGGTTCTGCGAGATGGGCAGGAACTCATGTCCGGGAACGAAGTAGTCAACCGGGCTGATTACCTTGTCGTCGCTACCATACTCAGAGTATGAAACCGGATCAGTGGGCAGGAAGTTGATGCCGAGACGCACAACGCTGTGCTCCTTCAACTGCTGCAGACGGTCAGCGTCATAGAAGAATCCCCAACGGATAAGGTCGAAACCGCGACCGAACTCGCAACCGAACTCCTTCGGACGCTCCACGTTGGCAATCTGCTCGAAGAGCTTGTCCTTCGTGTCGAAGTCGGCAAGCTTGAGCTTGGCGAGGTTAGCACGCTGGCGCACCTCGTTAATCCAGTCGATGGCCTGCTGTGTAGGTCCGTTCACCTCGTTCTCGCACTCGGCAGCGCGGAGCAGAACGTCAGAATAACGCATCATGCGGAGGTTGATGCCGCAGTGCAGACCGGTGGTAACAGTGCTATATAAGTTGGTGCGGATGTTGGTCCACTTTGCGATAGGAATGCCACCGTTGAGGTTGTTGGTGACGAGAGTGTCCTGCGGAGTAAGCTTCTGTGTGTAAGCCACGTTGCCGTTCTCGAAGCCTTCCCAGTCCTTCTCGTATGTGCAGAGAGTCCAGTAAAGACGCGGATCAAGCTTGCCGGCTGTTGTGCGCTCGCTCTTGAAGAGCTGATAGAGCCAAGGCGAAGCTGAGAGGTCAGCCCAACCGCCGAAGCGTCCCGGGCAGAGGTTCGACTCTATGGCGTGACCCTGTGTGGCGTTCGGAGAAGTGTTCACCGGTGTCCACTCGTCGTCGGTGCCCTGTGTGCCGTAGTCGAGATACTGCACCTCGAAGAGGCTCTCGGCATTGTTCTCGTATGCAGCACCCTCGCGGAAGTTGTCGCCGTAGTTGGCCATGAGCGAGTACTTGCCATACTTCTTGTTGATGATGTCCTTCAGCACAGCGAGAGCGTCGCTATACTTGTGGCGCTGCATAAGAGCACGGGCGTAATAGCCGGCAGCGGCACCGCTTGTGGCGCGACCCTTTGCCCACTCGCCGCCCTCTTCGCGTGAGGGGAGCAGCGTGATGGCTTCCTTGAGGTCAGCCTCCACCTGGTCGAGCACCTCGTCGTATGAGTTGTTCTTGCCGTACAGACCGTCCAGCGTTGAATAGGTGTCGTAGTCGGTGATGAGCGGCACGTTCTGGTAATAGCCGGCGAGGTTATAGTAAGAGAAGGCGCGGAGGAACAGAGCCTGACCCTTGATGCGCTTCATGCTCTCAGAGAGGGCTGCGTCGTCGTTGCCGGTGCGTGAGAGGATGAAGTTGCAGACATTGATGGTGTAGTAAGCCTCACGCCAGGGCCATTCTGTTATCTCGTTGGTGATAGGAGCGTTGAAGTTGTCGAACTCGAGGTACCATACCTGAGAAGCGTTCCATACCTCGTCGCCGCGAGTCATGTCGATGGTGTATCCCACACGACCCGTAGAGCCTTCAATGCGTATGTGGTTGTAAGCAGCGATGACACACTCCTCGAGGTCGTCGGAGGTGAACTTGTCCGTGGTCTGCTGGTTGGGGTTGGTAAGCTCCAACTTGTCCTCACAAGAAGTCAGCGACATGGCGCTCAGACCGAGGAATGCTGCAAGTGCATAATTATATAGTTTCATAATTGGATTTACGTTTAATCGGTTATTGTTTTTTTGTTAGAATGTGAAGTGCAGACCTGCCATGAAGCTGCGTGCGCTTGGGAACGAGCAGAAGTTGTAGCCCGGTGTGAATGTGCCGCCAGCGTAGTCGACGTTATATCCCTTATAGCCTGTGAAGGTGTAGAGATTCTGAGCCGAAACATATACGCGTACGCCGCTTACCAAGCCTCTGAACCACTGGTCAGGGAAGTTGTATCCCAGTTCCACGTTGGCAATCTTCCAGTATGCTGCGTTCTGGATCTTGCGTGAGCTGAAGAGGTCGTTCCAAGCGAGAGTGGCCTTGTTGGCTGCGTATGTGCGTGGTACGTTAGAAAGGTATGTAGAACCGTCCTCAGAGAAGCGGTTGGCGTCAGCCATAGCCACGTCCTTGTTGCCCCAGCCATAGCAAGAGTTGAGGCTGTTATAGATGTCGTCGCTTACATGATAGTTGAGCACGCCGTATGTAGAGATGCTCAGGTCGAAGCTCTTATACTCCATGTGAGCGCTAAGTCCGAAGTTCACCTTTGGCAGACCGCTGCCGAGAACTGTCTGGTCGTAAGCGTCGATAACGCCGTCAGGCTCGCCGTTAGGACCAGAGATGTCCTTGTAGAGGCAGTCGCCGATGTTGGCACCCTGCTGTGTGGCGTGATTGTCGAGGTCGCTCTGTGTGCGTGCGATGCCTTCGTAAACCCAACCGTAGAACTGACCGATCTCCTGACCTACGTATGTGGCATAAGCGCCGGTGATGTACGACTTGGTGCCGAAGCCGAGTGACGTAACCTTGTTCTTCAGTGTGCTGAGGTTGGCAGAAACGTCATACTTGAACGGATGGTCGTGGTTGCGGTATGTGGCAGAGAACTCGAAACCGCTGTTGTCCATAGAGGCAGCGTTCATCGTAACGGTAGCGTTTGCCACACCGGTCTGTGTAGGAACCGGAACTCCGTAGAGAAGGTCCTCAGAACGGTTCTTATACCACTCTGCTGTAAACTCGAAGCGGTTGTTGAACATGGCGAGGTCGATACCGATGTTGGTTGACTTCTTCTTCTCCCAAGCGATGTTCTTGTTTACGAACTCAGAAACGGCAGAACCCGTAACGACGTTGTTGCCGAAGCTGTAGGTCATGTTGTTACGCTTCATTGTCGCCATGTACATATACTCGCCGATGTTCTCATTACCGAGCACACCATAGCTGGCGCGAATCTTAGCCATGTTGACAATCTTCTTGCTGATGGGGAAGAACTTCTCCTTGTCCAGACGCCAACCTACTGACACTGAAGGGAATGTGCCCCAACGGATGTCCTTGGTAAGACGTGAGCTACCATCGCGACGGATAACTGCTGAGAGCAAGTACTTCTCGTCATAGTTGTATGTCAAGCGGCCGATGTAAGAGGCGAGCGCGTGGCGATATTCGTAAGACTCTGAGTAAGTGTTGGCTGCGTTCTGGAGCTGGAGGTAGTAAGGTTCTGTGAACTTGATGCCCCAGCCGGTGAGCAGGTTGGTGTTCTCTTCCTCGTATGTCAGGCCGCCGAGAAGGTTGATGTTGTGCTTGCCGAAGTGACCGTCATATACGAGAGTGTTCTCGATGAGGGCGTCAGAATAGTTGCGTGAGCCCTTTGTGAGGCGCTCGTTGGCCTTGTCAAGGTAAACACGGTTAGACTGAATCCATGCCGGAATCCATGTCTTGTCCTTAGCCTCTGTCTTGCTGTAAGAGAGGTTGATGTTGTAGTGAAGGCCGTGGTTCTTGAGCTTCAGACCCACCATCTTGAACAGATCGACGTCAGCAGAAGCTGTGCCTACGAAGCGGTCAACGATGGTGTTGCGCTGCAGCATGTTGTTGACGAGCAACGGGTTGGAAGCCGAGATGTCGCCGTGTACGTTGTCATAGTAAACGCCGTAGCCGTAAGCGTCGTAGCGATAGTTGTTGGCTGCACCAACCTTGTCGTCGAGCACCCATGTTGACGGGTCGTAAGCCTTGATGGTAGGCTGCATGAGCAGAGTGCCGCGGAGCACGTTGGTGACGTCGCCGTAAAGACCCTGGACATACTCGCCGGCGTTGGAGAGGCCCATGTTGTCCTGATTGGAGTGAGAGTAAACCATGCTTGTGCGGAACTTGATGAACTTTGTTTCCATCGTGTTGTTCACGCGGGCTGTGTAGCGCTCGTAGTTAGGACCTGCACCCTCAAGCGTGCCCTTCTGATTGAAGTAGTCGAGCGATACATTATATGTGCTCTTTGCGCTGCCGCCGCTGAGAGCCACGTTGTGGTTCTGACGGATGCCGGTCTTGAACACCTCGCTGAACCAGTCTGTATTGGTGTTGTCCTGGAAGTGATAACGTCCGTCTTCGCCCATCTTATAACCTCCGGGAAGCGTTGTGCCAGAGTTGGCGCAAGCCTGACCGATGTAATTGCTGTACTGGTCAGCGTTCATAACGTCATAAACGTCGCCGGGGATGACGTCAGCTCCGAAGTAGCCAGAATAGTTGACCTTCAGAGGCTGGTCCTTCTTGCCGTTCTTCGTTGTGATGATAACCACACCGTTGGCAGCACGCGAACCGTAGATGGCACCTGCCGAAGCATCCTTAAGAATCTGGATGGTCTCGATGTCGTTAGGCGAGAAGTCGCGGATGGTGGTACCCATAGGCACACCGTCGACTACATAAAGAGGAGCTGTGCTGCCGAACGAACCGATACCGCGGATGCGTACTGACGGGTCGGCACCAGGCTGACCGTCCGATGTAATCTGAACGCCCGCAACCTTACCCTCAAGCATTGTTGAGATGTTAGAGTTAGAGACTTTCTTCATCTCCTCAGCGTTAACGATGGCAACAGAACCAGTGAGGTCAGCCTTCTTCTGTGTACCGTAACCTACTACAACAACCTGATTGAGGACGTTGTTGTCAGGTGTGAGCTGTATCTTCTCTATAATAGCGCGTCCACGTACTGCCACTTCGCTGGTCTTATAGCCCAGATAGCTGACAATAAGCGTAGCGTTTGATTCGACATCCAACGAGAATTTTCCGTCTATGTCGGTGACTGCGCCAGTCTTCGAATTCTTAGCCTTGATGGAAGCACCCATAAGCGGAGCGCCAGTCTCGTCGACAACCTGACCCTGCACCTTGATGGTGGGGGCTTGTGCTATGGCTGCATTGGCTGTGACCGGGGCAACAACTGTTGCACCGCCAACTGCGCCGAGGCATAGCATCATTGAGAATACTTCTTTCCTCATTGTTTCTGATTTTAGGTTTTTAATTATTATTTAGTTGTAATTTTTTATTTCTCTTAGGTTTGAGATCGCCATTAGCTTTTAGCTTTAGGTTAAAGGTGATAACGAACGACTGCCTTACATGTATTGGTAACATGAATGATTTGTGCACCCGTGAAATTTTCAGTGGCAAAATTACACTTATTCGCTATTGCATGGGTGGACAAACGCTATAAAAAAGGTGGACAAACGCTGTAAATGTGCTGTTTTTACCTTATTTGCGCTTTTATCCACCAGCTGTGTACCTACACGGTGAATTTGACATAAATCATGTAGGTGGACAAGTTATATTAAGGGGTGGATAAGAAAATGGTAATGAAAGGGTGCAGAAAACGTTCACTTTTACTCGTGTTTTCTTAAAGAGCCACTTTAGCAATCTTATAGAGCCTCTCTTACATTCTAAAAGAGCCACTATTACACTCTAAAAGAGGCTCTTTTATAATGCAAGAGAGGCTCTTTTAGAGTGTAATAGTGGCTCTATTGGAAATTAACAGTTGATAACACATCTTTCTGCTCCTTATTCTCGGTACGAAGAAGGAGCCACACCATACTGTTTGGAGAAGCAGCGTGTGAAGTATTTGGGGTCGTTAAAGCCTACGCGGTATGCTATCTCCGTGATGTTGCGGTTGGCTACATTGTCTTTCAGCATGCGCTTGGCGATGTCCAGACGGTAATTGCGGATGAACTGTGAGGTGGGCAGTCCGGTCTCAGCATTGAGCTTCTTGCTGAGCACGGCGCGGTTGATGCCGATGGCGTCAGCCAGCTCCTGCGCTCCGAACTTAGAGTTGCTGTAGTTTCGTTCCATTGTCTCCATCACCACTTCCATGAACGGGCGCTCGTTAGCTACGGTCTCTTGGCGGTCAGCTTCGATGGTCTTCTGCTGGCTCTCCTTGTAGCGACGCTGGTTTTCCAGAATCTGCTTGATGCGCGTCTGCAGTTGTCCCGGCTCGTCACTCTCCTTGAGTGCATCCTCGATGGGTTGGTAGAGCGACTTCACTTCACGCTCGCGCATCTTCTCCATGCGGCGCTTAAAGACGTAGCGAACGGCTACGCCTATACATATTAATATAATAAGCATGAACCACCAGCTCTTATAGAAGTAAGGCGTGACGCTTACGTCTATGGATATGGTCTGCTCGTTCTCGGCTCCGATGTTAGGCGAATATCTCACCTCAAACTTGTAGTCGCCGGCGGGTAGGGTGGAGTAGCGCACGCTGTGCTGACCCGGCTGCAGCTTCACCCATTCCTTTTCGTATCCCTTCATGCGGTAGCTGTAGACACCTTGGTTCTCTCCCGTATAGTTGAGAGCCGAGAAGCTGATACTGAACGAACGGTCGCTCTCGTGCAGCTTTATCTTTTTGGCAGTCGTTATGTTCTCCTTCAGATGATTGCTTCCGGCGAACACGGTCTGGTTGTTGACGCTCAGTTCGGTGAAGCGCAGGTTGAATTTGTCGTTGTAAGTGTTGCTGACGCCGTTGACAACCATCAATCCGCTCTCTGTTCCGAGATATATGGTGCCCTTCTTGTTGCGTATGGCTCCATTATAAAAGAACTGTGAGCTGATCAGTCCGTCTTCCTCCGTGTAGTTGTTGAACTGGCGTGTCTTAGGATTGAAGACCGAAAGACCGTGGCTTGTGGTTATCCACAGCTGTCCATGATTGTCCTCCACGATGCCCGTAACGGTGTTGTTGGCAAGTCCGTCAGCTGTGGTGAAGGTCTCGATGTGCGGCTTTCCGTCCTTGCCACACGTCTGGCAGTACATGCCGTAGCCGTTGCTGCCCATCCATATCTTTCCGTCGCGCGTCTGACAGAACGCCAGAATCTTGTCGATGATGCGGCTTTCAGGGCGGTCGAGCTTGTAAGGCTGATGCTTTGCGGTGAAGAAACGCTTGCCATTGCAGCGCGATTTCAGATTGACGCTAACCATTCCGCGTATGCTGCCCACCATGAGTGTGCCGTCACGGGTGACCAACGAACCTACACAACCCTTTATGTCGCGGCATCCGGGGAACGGATCTTCCAGGCGTTGCTTGCGCAGATCATAGAAGAACAGACCCTCGTTGGCACCTATCCACATTCCTTCATTAATGCGGTCGTAAGCCAATACACCTATAAAGGTAAGCAGCGGCTGGTGTTCGCCGTCCACGTTCAGACGCTGTATGTTGTTGGGTTGCTTGGCGTTAGCTGTTGCCACGCCGCCTCCCCACGTGCCAATCCATAGGTTGCCTTTTGCGTCCGTCGTAATAGCGGACACCGAATTGTGAGGCAGGGCTGAATTGTCGGTGCGGTAATGCACGAACCCTTTGGAGCCTGGACGCATACAGCAGAGTCCGCCTTCCATCACGCCCACCCACAGCGTGCCGTCCGATGAGGCATACATAGAGTTGACGGCGTTGCGTGAAAGCGATGTCGGATCGTTGGGATTGTTGGCGTAATTTGTGATAAGCAGTTGGCGTGGCGTGAGTTTTACGATGCCACCCGTTTCGGTTCCTACCCATACCTGACCGTTATTCACGAAGAGCGAGTTGACAAAGTTGCTGCTAAGGGGATGAATAGGGCTGGTGCAGTTCCAGTGCTCAACGAATCCTTCGCGGTCGTCGATGATGTCCACGCCGCATAATGTGCCGACGAGCAGACGGTTCTCAGGCGCTACGGCAAGGCTTGTCACCACCTCATGCTGCAGCGTGTGGCGTGCGTCGTAAGTGTGAAACTCGCGTCCGTCGCTACATAACAGTCCGTTGTTGGTGGCAAGCCATATCTTATTGTTATACCTTATTATACTGGCAGCATAATTGTTACCCATCGGGGCGAACATGTGTGTGAGGTCCTTGGCTATGAGCTTTCCATTCTTCTCCATGTATTCGCTGACGCGTCCGTTAATGCACACCACCACGGATCCGCGCTTATATACGTCGCACATTCCGAATTCGGGCACACTGTTGGGGGAAGGGGCTGACTGAACCGACATTACACGGCCCTTCTTGTCGAAGGCTATGCGGATGATTCGGGACGTACTGGCTATCCATATACATCCCTTCGCGTCGCAATATGTGCGGACGCAAGTGTCGTCCCACACGTTTTCCATCTGTTTCTCCACTTCTTTGTCAACGCATTCGGGAATGACTGGGCACATTGTCTCAAGGCTAAGCACCTGCGGACCTTCCTCAAAAGCTATCCAAAGACGGCGAAAACGGTCCTCACATACATTGCGTGTGCTGTTGCTGCGCAGGGCGATGGGCGAAGCCGTATAGCCGAGGCTCGTCATCTGATAACCGTCATAGCGCACCAGTCCACCGCCATGAGTGCTTATCCATACGAAACCGTATGAATCCTTGAAGATGTCATCAGCGTAGTTATTGGGCATACCGGTTGCCATATTGAGGTAACTCGCCAAATATTTGCCCGCTTCACGGCTTTGGGCAAAGCCAAGAAGCGACGTTATCAGCATAGCAATCAGCAGTATTATATGTCTCATTTATGTAGTTTTTAGGTTTGGGTGTAGGTTTTACAATCTTTTGCAAAGGTAACAAAAAAATATGGATAAAGTAGGTAATATATGATGAAATTCGTAATTTTGCAGTAAATACACAAAGCATAGTGGAATAAGAATGAAAACAATAATCACATAAACATACAAAGATACGTATATGACACGAAACAAGATTGTCTACATTGCTATTGTGGCGTTGCTCGGAGCGTCGCTTCTGCTCGGTTTTGCTGAGGAAGTGTTCCATTTGGATTTGGGCAGCGCTTCATGGGCAGCACATTGGGCAACGTCGCCCGTGGCTTTGGCATTGGGCTTCGCCTTCGCCCTTATCTTCGGCAAGACCTTCCCCGACTTCAACAAGGTGATGTCGAAGAAGCTCCTTCAGTATTCTGTCATCGGACTTGGCTTCGGAATGAACGTCAATGCGGCGTTAGCATCCGGAAGCGAGGGAATGATGTTCACCATTGTGAGTGTATTCGGCACGTTGGCTCTTGGTTGGCTGTTCGGCAGAAAGCTTCTTAAGGTGGACTCGCAGACAAGTTATCTGCTCAGTTCGGGTACTGCCATCTGTGGCGGTTCGGCAATAGCCGCCGTCGGTCCCATCATACGTGCCAAGGCGGAGAGCATGTCTGTGGCGCTCGGCGTGGTGTTCGTGCTCAACGGCATTGCTCTCTTCGTATTCCCATACATCGGCGACTTCCTTGGCATGACGATGAAGCAGTTCGGTATGTGGGCGGCAATAGCCATCCACGACACTTCTTCTGTAGTAGGAGCAGGTGCGGCTTACGACCAGATGCATCCTGAACTGGTGGCATCGCAGGGTGTCAGCGCCTTGGAAGTGGCAACCACCGTCAAGCTGACGCGTGCCTTGTGGATAGTCATCCTGGCGCTCGTCACTCCCTTCTTCTTCCGTCAGTCATTGGCAGCGGAGAGCGGCAAGCAGAAGCCGTGGTATTCATGTGTCCCACGATTCATCATCTGGTTTATCGTAGCCATCCTCTTCAACACCTACATTCTCAGCAATGCCTCGCTCCTTGGTGACAGCGTAGCCGGCGTAGGCGGAGCATTCAGTGGAGCTGTCAACAAGCTTGCCAAGCACCTCATCACCCTCTCGCTCTTCTTCATCGGAGCTTCGCTCACCCGCGAAACCCTGCGCAGCGTAGGTGCACGCCCACTCGTCCAAGGCATTATGCTATGGATAAGCATCAGCTTGCTGAGCTTAGCGTATATTGAATTTGGAATTATGAATTAGGAGTTACGAATAACTCCTAATTCATAATTCTTTAGAACGGGAACAGCAGCGGCAATACTCCTATCATTACGATTCCCATTATTATCTGTAACGGCAATCCCACCTTTACATAGTCCATAAACGTGTAGCCGCCTGCCTGCATAACCAGAGCGTTTGGCGGCGTAGAGAACGGTGAGGCGAAGCACATGCTTGCTCCCAAGGTCACGGCGAACAGCATGGGGTAGGGGCTTACGCCGATGGCAGCTGCCGAAGTGAGAGCAATGGGCGACATAAGTACAGCCGTAGCAGTGTTGCTGATAAACATTGTGAGGAACGATGTGGTGAAGTAAATGCCGGCGAGAAGAGCGTAAGGACTTGCCTGACCGAGATTATCGGCGAGCAAACTTGCCACGAGAGCCGATGCTCCCGTCTTCTCCAATGCCACCGACATAGGCAGCATGGCGGCTATGAGCACGATGCTCTCCCAGTTGATGGTCTTGTAAGCAGCCTCCACGGAGCGGATACATCCACTTATGACCATCAGTAGTCCGGCTATCATCACGGCTGTGACGGGCGCCACGGGGATGAAGTCGAACACCATCATCGCTATCATGGCGAGCATGATGACACCGGCAAGCGGAGCCTTATAGTCGAGCGTCACACGCGAAGCCTGCTCCAATGGCTGACCAATGACCACGATGCCTTCAGCCACATCAGCGATGCGCTGTATGTTATTCCATTTTCCCTGAATCAGAAGGATGTCGCCCTGACGGAATTCCATGTCCGCAAGATTGTCGTTGACGTAGCTGTCGCCACGTCTTACACCCAGCACGTTAACATTATAGAGTCGGCGCAGACCGGCATCCTTCAGCGTCTTGCCGCACAGACGAGAATTGTGCATCAGCACTATCTCGGCTATACCTATATCATAGAACGCTATTTCTTCTGTGGCTTTCTTCAGTCCCATGTCAGAAGCAAGGTTTTCCGCCTGCTTGCAGTCGCCGCTCACATATACGATGTCGCCGTCCGTAAGCTTCGTGTCAGGTCCAGCAAGACGCTGCTCCACCTCCTTCATCAGCGACGAATGGCCTTTCTTTATGCGTCTTACCTCCAGCACGGTCAGCCCGTAACGGTGGTGAATGTCCATTTCGGCAAGGGTCTTTCCGTTGGCAAGCGAGTCGGCTCCGACGGTGAAGACGGCGAGATTGTCCGTAAGACGATACTCTTCCATGAGATCGTCCAATGACTTGCCGCGTGCCGGACGGTTCTCCCCGTCGTGATTCTTGCTGCCGTTAAGGAAGCGCTTGCTGAGAGGCAGCAGCACGATGATGCCCACCACGATGCAGACAATGCCTACAGGGAGGAAGCTGAAGAAGCGAAGCGGCTCGAAGCCGTTCTCTGTCAGCGCATCTTGGATGACAAGGTTGGGAGGCGTACCTATCAGAGTGAGCATGCCACCCATACTGCTGGCGAACGCCAAAGGCATAAGCAGGCGGCTTGCTCTTATCTTGGCTTTCTGTGCCAGACTCACCACGATGGGCATCATGAGAGCCACGGTGCCGGTGTTGCTTACGAAGGCGCCGATGACAGCCGTCACCACCATAAGCAGCAGAAACAGTCCTAACTCGTTGTCGCCAGCCAATGTCATCAGCTTGCCCGACGCTTTCTTTGCCAGTCCGGTCTGCACGATGGCACCGCCCACGACGAACAGTCCCACCATCATTATCACCACTGAGTTGGAGAATCCCGAGAGAGCCTCCTGCGGAGTGAGTATTCCGGAGAGCAAAAGGGCGACGAGGGCACACAAGGCGACGAGGTCGGAACGAACTTTGCCCATGGCGAAGAATACTGCCGATAGGGCGAGGATAATGAGTGTTGTTATCATATACTGTTGTATATAGTCTGTTTTAGACTATTCGTGGTTTAGATAACTACTCCCGTTCCGCTGCATGTAACCATCAGCATTGATCCTGACTGACCTACAGTCTCATAGTCAAGGTCAATGCCCACAACGGCGTTGCATCCCATCTCGCTGGCTCTGTCCATCATTTCCTGCATGGCTGTGTCCTTGGCTTCGCGGAGCACCTTCTCGTACGATCCGCTTCTGCCGCCGAAGAAGTCGCGTATGCCAGCGCAGAAGTCCTTTATGAAGTTGGCACCGATAATGGTTTCTCCGGTAACAATGCCCTTATACTCTTTAATTGTGTGACCCTCAATGGTCGGTGTTGTTGATAAAATCATAATTGTATTATTTAATTTGGTTCACTTATATAGACGTGCAAGAAGTATGCAATGTTGCATTGGAAGTGGCGTTTTTTCGATATGTTAACGAAAAAACAACCATATTGACACTACTTTAGATACTTTGTGCCTCTTTTCAATGTATTTTAATCAAAATATGTCGTTTGTGGTTATCAAAGTACGATTATGTATATTGACTGAACTTGCGAAAGCTCAATATATTGAAAAAATATTTGTATAATATGTACTAAATGTTGGAGAAAATGTTCACTTTTTACCAGTAAAAGTATTAACTTTGCAGCTGTGTAATTCTCAATATTATTATGAGCACAATCATTAATTATCTTGACAAAGCGGACGCAAGCACGACAGTGGCACTCAACTTCGACGGAGGCAGCATAATGGACTGTATGTCAGAGGTGTTCTCTTCACGCCTGTTGTGGGTGCTGATAGCCTTGGTGTTCCTTTATTTTCTCTTTAAGGCGGATGCAAAGAACAGACAGCGCCTGCTGATAATCCTGGCTGTAGCTCTGACCGTGACGCTCTGCGACCAGCTGACGTCCCACGTCATGAAGCCCTACTTCGCACGTCTTCGTCCGTCGCATACGCCGGGCGTGGAGAATCTGCTCCATTACGTCAACGGATATCGAGGCGGTCAGTACGGCTTCTGCTCCAGTCATGCGTCCAACTCGTTCGGCGTGGCAACCTTCATAACGCTGATGACGCGACGAATGAGGATAGGCTTTTCGTTCTTCGCACTCTCGCTTTGCGTGGCATACTCGCGCATCTATCTCGGCGTACATTACTTCGGCGATGTGTTCGTAGGCACAGCCATCGGCATTGCCATCGGTTTCCTCGTCTTCTATATGCTCCCGAAAAACTGCCGTCAGATATGGCTCTCAAGACGTGTTGCCCAGAAACGCTGCGCAGACATGGAGCGTCTGACCTCCAAAGGCAGTCGTCTCCGTCTCCCCGTCTTTCTCCGCTCGGTTTTCTTCCGTACAGCCAAGCGCCGTTACATTAATATGTAGGAATATTAAATGATATACAAAACAAGGGTGTGCATTCTTTTCTTGTTCAAGGAAGAATGCACACCCTAATTGTTTTAATTCAAAACTGAAAAATTCAAAATGCGCCTTGGCGCACAATTCGTAATTCAAAACTCCTAACTCCTAATTCGGACGGCTTGCCGCTCGTTCTCCCCATAGCGTCTGATAGTCACGCTTGGCGGCTGGGGCTGTCCATTCTGTCGGCACAAATTGCCAGTTGTTGTGGGTCTTAGGAGTGATGGGCGAATGCTTGCGCACGTACTTTATTATGTAGTCGCGCAAGGTGTGGTCGCCTCGCCATGTGATGCGGCTCTCGAGCTGCGCCTTGTCAATTCCTGCACCCTTGGTGAGCAGTCCGCCACCACCTGCGGCACGATAGCTGTTTACAGCCACGCGATATGTGCGGGTCTCGTCAAACGGAGTGCCGTCCGCCATGCTCTTTATGACAATGCGCTCTCCGTTAGGCTTCGTTACGTCCACGTCGTAGATGATGCCGGCAGCGGTGTCGAGGTTGTAGAAAGGCTTCTTCAGTCCGAAGAACTTGTCGCGTGACGCGTCGCGATTGTTCATACATATAAGATGGTCGTCGGGTGATGTCATTGTTGTCACCCATCCGTCATAGCTCTTCTCAAGATACTGGTGAATCTCCTTGCCCGTCAGCGTCATTACGCATAGATCGTTCTCGTAGCTGTAGAGCTTATACATGTCAGCCAAAGTTGCCGGACCGCTCTTCACGGTTACGTCAAACGACAGCGGACTGGCAAACGAAATGTCTGCGCCACTTGTGCTTAGCATCACGTCATGCACGAAGTCTACGAGTGTGCTCGGACCGAAATAGCAGTCGCGTGACGTCATAGACGTCGTGAACGAGCCGACTTCCGTACCCACGTATTTCTTCACTTCGTCTATCTGACTTTCGAAGGCGTCCATGTATTTCTGGTTGACAGGGCGCTTGCCCATGTCCACGATGTTCACTTTCAGCTTTTTGTTACGTCCCTTCTTGCTCACCTCAAGCTCCGCGTCGGCAACGTACATGGCGTTGTTGGCTGGATTGACGATGACGGTTACGGATCCGTCCGCGCTCTTCACCTCCTCGTAATGAGCGGAGTGGTCGTGTCCGTAGAATATCACGTCGAAGCCGGGCACCTGGCGTGCGATGTCGTGTGTGGCGTCGTTTAGCGAACCGTTGGTGAGGCTGCGGTCGTTGATGCCGGTGTGGAACAGTCCCACGATGACGTCAGGACGTTCCTTCTTCTTCACCACCTCCATCCATTTGCGTGCTGACGATACGGCGTCCTCAAAGCGGAGTCCGCTCCACAGTTCCTCCGATAACCATGAAGGCACACCCGGCGTAATCAGTCCTATTACGGCTATCTTGATGCCGTTGCGCTTGAAGACGGTGTAAGGCTTGAGGTAGGGTAGACCGGTGGCAGTGCTGACGATGTTGGCGCCAAGCATAGGGCACTTCAGTTCCTTCACCCACTTGTCGTAAACGTCATGTCCTGTCTCCACGTCGTGGTTGCCCATAGTCTGCACGTCGTAGCGCATGAAGTTGCTCACCGATGCCGCGATGTTTTCAGCATCGGTCTTCTCATAATTATAATATGTGACGACGGGCTGTCCCTGCAGCACGTCGCCGGCGTCCATCAGCAACAGACGGTCACCGTAGATGGTGCGGAGCGAGTCGACGTAAGACGACACACGTGCGAGCGAGCCGTTTGCAGGCTGCTGATTGATGAAGTCGTACGGGAAGAATCGTCCGTGCACGTCGGTCGTCTCTATCATTCTTATCTTTACAGTCTTGTCCGTTTTGCTTCCTGCATAGGAGGCGGCGGATAAGGCGAAAGCCATAAACATGGTCGCCAATGCCTTGGTATGATTTGTTTTCATCATATAAATTGTTAGTTTTTAGACTTTCAAAGTTACGGCTTTTGCGCTATATCCACAAATAATAAGTATGGTTTGTTCGCTTTTAGATGTTTTTAGTTACCTTTGTGGAGATAATAAAAGCAAAATAGTTATAATAAGCGAAAGGATATGAACAGATTGTTCTTTATAGGTGTTCTCGTTGCGTCAGCCATTACTGCCAACGCACAAGACAATGGACAGAAAGATTCGCTCACCATGGAATCCATGATGCACAATCTTCCTGAAGTGATGGTGAAGGGATCGCGCCCCATTGTCAAGGCAGAGCGTGGCATGCTGTCGTACAATATGCCGCTGCTGTTGAAGCAACTGCCTGCCGACAACGCTTACGAGGCATTGATACGCATACCCGGTGTCAGCGATGCCACAGGCAGCATATCCTTCTCTGGCAATGAAGTGACGCTGATTGTCAACGGACAAGCCACCACATTGACACAGGAGCAACTGGCTGAGCGTCTGAAGGCAATGCCAGCCGCACAGTTGTCAAAAGCCGAGGTTATGCTTTCAGCCCCTGCTCGCTATCATGTGCGTGGCATGGCTATCAACATCGTCACGAAAGACTACGCCGGTAACAATCAGCTTTCGGGACAAATCATTGGTGGCATGCGGCAAAACAAATACGCCAATGAGTTTGGTAATTTATATCTTTCCTTGCAAAGAGACAAGTTTGGACTTGACGCACAATATAAATATGTAAACGGCAATTCCTACGGCGAGTCTTCACGCATAGCCAATCATCCACTTGGCAACAATCGTATACACTATAATGATGAAACCGGGCAGAAGTCGTTTGGTATTACGCACGACTACCGACTGGGAATGAATTATGCCTTTAGCACGAATCATCGTCTCGACGTAGCCTATACGGGACAATGGGACAAGACAAGTTCAAACAGCCATACGACCGGATCGAGCATCAGCGGAATGCATCGTGACAGTCATGAATATCTGCACAATGTGGATGTTAACTACGCGCTTCCTTTCGGACTAACCCTTAGCGGTTCGTACACTTACTATCGCACGCCTCAGCAACAAGCCCTCGATGGTACGATAACTACGGAAAACAAAAATGAAACTGAACGCAACCTGACAAGCGGCAGTGAGCAGACCATCAACAAATGGATGTTCACAGCCGACCAAACTCATTCTTTGGCAAATGATTGGGGATTGTCGTATGGTGTGAAAGGGCAATTCACAAGCAACAAGAGTTATCAGACCACAATAGATAAGGATGGAACCATCCTGCCTGATGGAACAAGCAGCGTGGACAATAACGAGCGGATATGGAATATATATGCCGGTTTCAGTAAGCAGATAAACAAGGCCCTTAGTCTTGAAGCATCCGTTGCTGCCGAGCAATATCACTCTCCGATATGGGATAAATGGCGCGTATATCCTACGCTCAATGCTTTGTGGAACGTCAACGACAACCATCTGCTCAACCTCTCGTTCAGTTCCGATTCTGAGTACCCGAGTTATTGGTCCACTATGAGCAATGTGTTCTACTCGTCCACATACACCGAGATACATGGCAATCCCGATTTGAAGCCCTGCTCTTATTATAATCTCAACCTGATGTGGCAGATAAAGCGACGTTATACGCTCATGGCTTTTGCAAATCTGAAGCCCGACTATTTCGTGCAGTTGCCATATCAGACCACAGACCGTATGGCTGTGATAATGAAGGAAATCAACTTCGACTATTCCAATAGTTATGGACTACAAGCATCTGCCATATTCAGTGCGGGCAAATGGCTCAACGGCAATGTGTTTGCAGTAGGAACATACAAGCACGACAAGAGCCGTAATTTCTTCGACTTGCCATTCGATCGCAAGAAGCTGTCTGTCATACTTGGCGGCACGGCATCCGTAAAACTATGCAGCACGCAGGACTTGCGTCTCATTCTTAATCCGTTCTATCAGACTAAGGCCATACAAGGCGTCTACGACATAAGTCCTATCTTTAGTATGAATGCCAAACTGCAATGGTCGTCGCATGACGGGAAATGGGGCGTGCGTCTCAATGGCAGCAACATCTTCAACAACCGATTCAATACCCGCTCCGTGCAAGGCAACCAAGACTACCGTATGAAGATAAACTACAACTGGTCATCCTTCACCTTCGCAGTTATCTATAAGTTTGGTGGCTACAAGGAGAAGACAGTAAAGGAGGTGGATACCTCACGCATGGGACACTAAAAGATAAGAAGACAGCGTTTCTTGCGTTTATTCAGATATTTTTTGTATATTCGCATCGTAATAGAAAACAACCCAAGAGTATGGCAAGAAAACTATATCCTTTAGGCATACAGACATTCTCGGAAATCCGCATGAATGACAATCTTTATATAGACAAGACTGCCTATATATATCGTATGGCGAATTCTGACGGCAAATTCATCTTCTTGAGTCGCCCGCGCAGATTCGGCAAGTCGCTTCTTGTCTCCACCTTGCAGAGCTATTTTGAGGGTCGCAAGGAACTCTTCAAGGGTTTGGCTATAGATAAGTTGGAAAATGATTGGACGGAATATCCCGTGCTTCATTTCGACCTTTCTGGTGGCAAGCATCAGGAAGAAGACCAGCTGAATAGATACCTTGACTATATTCTTAAAGAAAACGAACGCAGGTTCGGCATAGAGTGTGACGCTGTGGATGCCAATGTGCGCCTTGCAAATCTTATTTCTTCCGTCTATAATAAGACCGGCAAGCAGGTGGTTGTGCTTATTGACGAGTATGACGCTCCGTTGCTGGATGTGGTTCATCAGGACGAACGGCTTGAAAGCTTGCGATATCTTATGCGCAACTTCTACAGTCCGTTGAAGCAGTGTGAGCCGATGTTGCGCTTCGTGTTCCTGACGGGTATCACAAAATTCTCGCAACTCAGCATCTTCAGCGAGCTGAACAACATCACCAATATCAGCATGGACGAAGCCTATGCCGGCATTTGCGGCATCACCAAAGAGGAATTGCTTACGCAGATGTCTGACGACATTGACCGTCTTGCCGAAAAAATGTCCGTCACCAGAGAGGAAGCTATACTGCAGCTTACAGACAATTACGACGGCTATCATTTCACATATCCGTCGCCCGACATATTCAATCCTTACAGTCTGCTGAATTGTTTCTCAAAAGAGAAAATCGGGGCTTATTGGTTTGGGTCGGGCACACCGACATTCTTGATAGAAATGATGCGCAAGTTTAAGGTTCTCCCCTCAAGCATCGGCAATATCTACGCCAAGCTGTCGTCGTTCGATGCCCCCACGGAGAACATGACGTCCATTATACCATTGCTATACCAGAGCGGATACGTTACGATAAAGGACTATGACAATGAGCTGAAACTCTACAAACTAGACATACCAAATAAGGAAATAAGCATCGGACTGTATGAAAGTCTGTTGCCGAATTATGTTACAACGGAGATAGTATGAGGGTCATTATCAGCAGATGCTCTACATCATCTTCGCCCTTCTGACAGACTATCGCATCCTTGTGGAGCAGCGCACGGCAAAGGGGCGCACCGACATCACTCTCGAAACCCATGACCATGTGTTCATCATGGAACTGAAGTTTGACAAGTCAGCAAATGAGGTACTTGAGCAAATAGAGGCAAAGCGTTATGCTGACGCATTCACTCTGAGTGGCAAGAAAGTGGTGAAAGTAGGAATCGCTTTCAGTGTGAAGGACGAACGGAACATTACGGAATGGATAATCAGATAGAAAGAATATCGGTCAAGCAAAGAGCTGTCATCTTTGCTTGACCGATTTTTTATTTTATGGAATCCCAATGAAGATGTATTCCTTACATTCTGTTCTTCTGGCTTTCTCCTGCACCCGTTCCCTTATACTTGCTTCTCGTAGTATTGAATTTATAGCGGACAGTCAGTGATATTTTGCTTGTTGAGAACTCATCAAAGATTGTTTCCTTCAGTTTGCCGTACTTGCCTATTATGTGACTGTCGTTCGTGCCAAACACGTCGTTGACATAAAGCTGGAAAGTCAGGCAGTCCTTCAGAAAGCCCTTGTATATAGACAGGTCGGTGTTGAACATCGGCTTGTAGATGTAATGGTTTTCCTCGTATCCCTTTGTGATGTAAGTCATCATAACGGAGAACATCGCCCATTTCGTATCAAAGGTGTTGTTGAATCGGAACATCGCCACCGGCTTGTTCAGATAGCGTCCGTCTCTTGTCTCCAACTCGAACCATTGCTTCTCGACCATTGCTGACAACATAGGATGCCAGATGCCGAAAGTGGGCTGCAGGTTGAGCGTAGAAGTCACATTATTGTACGATTTGCCGTTTATCATTCTCATCAATCCGATGGTGGTATTGTCCTTATACATCTCCACCGTCTGATAAATTGGATCGGATACATGTTCATAAGTCAGGTTGAACGTAAGCCATTTGTAGGCAAGGTCGTAACTTGTATTTCTTGAAATCTCTGAGACAAGAAACGGGTTACCGGTCTCGTATGTATAGTGATTGCTATACTGCACGCCGCTTCTTAATACCCAGTAGTTAGGTCGGTTGATGTCGGCTGCATAGCTCAGCTGCATCTGTACATTGCCGATTGGCATCGAAAGGCTGAGAGACGGAAACCACTCGCCATAAGTCTTGCTTTGCTCCGCCATATACTTACCATTGTCATAATATTTGAAGTCCACATTCTCGTATCTCAAACCCGCTTCCATATTCAACTTGCCAAAGTCACGACTGTAGGTAACGAACGCAGAGGACATGCCCTCCTTTATGCGGTCTCTTACATTGTCGGCAAGAGTATTTGGTATGATGGCGTAGTTGGTGTTACGATTGGTGAACGAATACTCGCCACCTACAGATAGGTCGCCACCTAAGAGCGGATAAGAGAGCACTATTTTTGAAGCTATCAGGCGGTTGTACTTAGAAGTGGTACTGTTTACAAGTTGGTTTTGCATATCCGAGTTCACTTCCTGATAATGCTCATCTATATTGTTTTTATTGTTTCCTTTCGACCAAAACCAGTCGGTATTGAAGTCAATACCCAATTTACCTACCTTACCTACATAATATATATTACTTGACAAGTTGCTATTCTGCCCAAACTCCGATCTGATAGAAGTGTTGGTCTCAGTCAGATCTTCATCTCTCAGTACAGATCCTTCCGTCTTTCCGTCTGTTATTAGCTTTGGATTGCGCAAGAAACTAAAGCTTGCTCCCAACGAATTGTTGTTGTCAAACTGATAACTGGCATTCAAGCGAGAACTAAAAGTCTCGGTTTTGTTCTTCCAACGTGTTCTGTCCTGTTGGTTCCATGTCTTGTCGAGATAGGTCATCTGCTGCAAGTCCTTCTCGTCCGGCGACGATTGTTTTGAGCCATAGGCGTAGGCGCCAAGCTCCAATCCGTTCTTACGGTAATACATATTCAGCCTACCATATCCTCCAATGTTATTTTTCTCGTCGTACGATCCTTCTGTTGTAGCGTCAAATCCAAATCCATCGCCTTGTATCTTCTTTGTCGTGATACGTATAACAGCCTTAGTGCTTGCAGCATAACGAGCACCAGGGTTGGATATTACCTCTACCGACTTGATGTTGTCAGAACTCAAACGGTCGAGTTCGCTTCTGTCTCTCATCTGTCGTCCGTTGATATAGATGATAGGCTCGCCACGTCCAAACACCTTGATGTTGCCATTCTGTGCAGATACGTTAGGTATGCGGTCGAGCAGGTGCTCCATAGTTCCTGCCTTTTCAAGTACAGATCCGGCAACGGTTGTTGTCATTCCTCCATTCTTAAGGATGGTCTTAGGCAGAGACGACTTCACCACCACTTCTCCCAACATCTTGCTGTCTGCCATCATCTTTATCACACCGGCATTCTCTCCCGCACAATCCTTCCATACTGTCTTGTATCCAACAGACGTAACCTTGATTATTCCATTGTTGCAAGGCGAATCGATGGCAAAATGTCCATCCTCACCGCTCACCACACCTTTCACAAAAGTCGAATCCTGCCTGTTCAGAAGCACAACATTGGCAAATGCCAATGGTTGTCCCTTCTCATCCACAATCTTTCCCTTGATATCCTGTGCCATCATCGGTGATATAGCCGAGAAGCATAGAAACGTTATAAGCATTTTCTTATTCATAGTTTCTATATTCTATTTTCTGATATGACATGGCGAAGATACAAATTAAATCAGAGATACTCACTCCTTTCGGAGGAATATTTTCAATCATGGAGCAATTTAACTCCACATTGTCATCTGTAATCGACTCGACCCTCGGTCTAAAGTGTAGATCGTTCGGTTATCTGTACAGCGAAATTATCCGTTCTCTCATGAGTATCTACTATCCAAAGAGTTGACGTAAAGAGGTTCGGACTCAATACAACAAGTCGCATAAAAGCGTTTATCTATACCTGTAATAATGCTTACGCAGATGTATTCCAGACTGATTTTGGATAACGCCTACAACTTATGGGTATGATACAGCGCATTGTCTCAAGTCGCATTGTGGGGTAAGGGGGTATTCTAACATACTTACACGAATTTTAATTTCATTATTACCTTCATTATTCCGACTGCAAAAGTATGAGAAAATGCTGATGTATCAGATACCAGAAAACCGCCAAAAACCACCAAAATGATAAGTCATTCTCATTCATACGCACCATTCTTATAGTCCTCTTGGAATTTTCTGCATGTCTTGCCCGTCTGCTGCTTGAAGAAACGCATCAGGTGGGATGGTTCGGCGAAACTGAAAGCATAGGCTATCTCACTTATAGACTTACTGGTGAACAGAAGTTCGTTTTTGATTTCTGCCAACAGTCGCTGTTTCAGCAGATAGGTAGCCGACACTCCATACTGCGCCATCACGCTATGGTTGAGGGTGATACGGCTAATCTTGAGCAGCGAGGCATAGTCGTGCACACGCTGCAACTTCCGGATGTGGGCTTCCATCAATTCCACAAACTGAAAGGCATAATAATTCTTAGGAGCAGCCAGAGGCAATTGATGCTCACGAACATAATGGCGATTCATAATTGCCAGCAGATAATAGAGCACGCTGACGATGATGTTGTAGCTGTCGGCTTGAGGATGCCGAAGTTCTGTCTGTATTTTCTTGAGCAGCCGCTGAAATTCTTCGCATTCATTTCCCGAACACATCAAAAAGGGCGGTGTTTCGGTCTGCTGGCAGTATTGCAGACGATAGACAAAGAACTTGTCGGCAATAAACGTTCGCATAAAATCCTCGCGGAATATCAGAAATTCGTAGTCGAGAGCCGCCTCATCGATGTGCCACTCCTGCTGCTGGTGAGGCTTCACGATGAGCACCATGCCGTCTTTCAGGGTTATCTTCCTGTAGTCTATCAGCACATAGCCATTAGCTTTCTTGATGAAAAATATTTCGAAGAAGTCGGTCTTGAACACTTCATGCTCCGTGAGCACCCAAGGGCACTCGCCTCCATAAGCTGTGTTGATGTAGAAATCTACGCCGCAATCCGTCTTGCTGAACGGCACTTCTACCAGACGTTGTCTTTGCTTTGTCATAATCTTAATATGCTTTTTTATGCAAAGGTGCATTTTTTTAGCTGATTTATCAAAATGGCACAACCGGATAATGAAATGGTATAAATAAATTTAACATCTAAGGCTACTTTTGCACCATAGTTCGAAATAAAAACATTAAGATTATGAAAATTCAACAGATCAGAAATGCCACCATCATTATCGAATATGCGGGAAAGCGATTCCTTGTTGACCCAATGCTCGGCGAGAAAGGGTCGTTTGCTCCTTTTCCGTTCTCTCACCATCAGGAGTTGCGCAACCCGCTCCACGACCTACCTATGAAGGCAGAAGAAATTGTCAACAACATAGACTGCGTATTACTTACCCATCTGCACCTTGACCACATAGACAATACCGCCTACGAGCTACTGAACAAGAAGATTCACATCTTTGTGCAAGACGAGCAAGACAGGAAGACTGTAATGAGTCATGGCTTTACCAACGTGGAAATCATTGGCGAAGACTCACGTTTCGGCGACATCCGCCTAACAAAGACAGAAAGCCATCACGGCCACTGGTGGATGCTCCCATTAGCAGGTCACACCTGCGGCTATGTGCTGCGTCATGAGGCAGAACCAGTCTGCTATCTGGCAGGTGACACCATCTGGTACAGCGGCGTACGCAGAAATATAGACCGCTGGCACCCGCAGGTTATTATTGTGAACGCAGGCGGAAACAAATTCTATATAGGCGGACATGTCATCATGCACATTCCTGATGTTATGAAGGCCATGGACTATGCCCCTTGGGCAACCTTCGTGGCAACCCATCTTGAAGGTGTCAACCACAATCAAGTCAGCCGTGCTGCCATTAGAGAAGAAGTCTTGAAGTGCGGCAGGAAAGACCGCATTCATACTCCCGAAGATGGAGAGATTATAGAACTGTAGTTCCACGATGGACAGATAGCTTCAATGAGTCCTTTCGGTGTGCCTGTGCTCCGAAAGTTCGCAAAATCGTCACACGTTTATACTTGCCGCTTTGGAATAGAAGCACTTATGTCTCATTACCTGGATAAAGACTTCAAGGCAGAGTATCTTGAAATTCCTGCATCAGTAAGGAGCGAAGAGTATTACGTAAAAATGATGATAGCCTGGTTCTTCGCCACAGCCCTTGCCAAGCAATGGGACCTGGCGATTCCCTACATCGGATGCACAACAAGACTATCCAGAAGTCCATTGAGAGCTACAGAATCACGCCCGAGCAGAAAGAATATCTGTTGACATTGAAGGTGTGAAAAATGAAAAATAAAAAACAGAATTTAGTTAAAACACATTAAAGCAAAATCCGTAAGCATCTGACATAGCCAATACTAACCTTTAGGTAACTGAGGCAACAATAAGTGCCTTCTTGTATAATCCGCTGAATGTCATTAACTTTGCAGAGCAAATTTGCAAAAACAAAACAACAAAGACAACAGTAAATTATGAAGAATTATGCAATCAAGAACCTAAATGGTTGGCAGAACGTAGAAGGCAAGATATTCCTTGGTAAGGAACTCGGAATGACCGGTGCAGAAGCATCGTTACAGCGTATTGCTGCTGGCGAAGACGCCCCCTTCCTTCATTCGCACAAGACCCACGAAGAGCTTTATGTAATAATCTCGGGCAAAGGCGAGTATGAAGTGGACGGCGAGAAGACAGCCGTAAGCGAAGGCACCATCATCCGTGTATCTCCAGCAGGCGTACGTGCATTGCGCAACACCTCAGACAAAGACATGGTGATGATGTGCATTCAGTACGAGTCGAAGCCTATCACAGACTTTATGGAAGATGCCAACATCATCCCCTTAGACAAATAATGAACGAAAAAAAAGAACAGAGCAAAAGAGACATAAGAGACGCATTGTTCATCGACTGCCCTATCCGCAATGTCCTTGCGCGTGTAGGCGACAAATGGTCGCTCCTTGTGCTGTACAACCTACAGCACAAGGAGCCTATGCGTTTTAAGGAACTGCAACGTCAGATGCCCGACATCTCGCAGAAGTCGCTCACGCAGACGCTCCGCACCCTCAAGGAAGACGGTTTCATAAGCCGTGAAGTCTTCCCTGAAATCCCCCCACGTGTTGAATACAGCCTAACACCACGCGCCCTCTCCTTCCTGCCACTCGTGGAAAACATAATAAACTGGGCAAAGGAGAACATGGAAGAGATAATGGCAGACAGAGCGAAGAACAAACAATGCTACCCTAACGAATCGCCAAAGCCCAAGGTATCGCCTTGATTTCCGAGAATCAAGGCGTATTCTTTGCTTTGGCAAAGATTACACAAAAATAAAGAAGATAAAGTTAATCCCAAATTCTAATGACCGATATTCCTTTTGTAATTCTCTACATGTCTTGCATCATATGTTAAATCTGATAAATCTTGTTAAACGAATCCTATCTTACCTCTCATGTTTATACCTTTGCACGCAAATTTAATAATCTAAAGGATAACATTTTTTTAATAAAAAGAGAATTAAAATGAGAGAAGAGACAGAAAAATCGGTAGCCTTCAATCATCATCGGGTTGGCTTCCTGGGACTACTCGTCACATTAGGCATCGTGTTTGGCGACATCGGAACATCACCCCTATATGTGATGAAGGCCATCCTCCATACAGGCGAAACCATCAACGAGAGCACCATACTGGGCGCATTATCCTGCATCATCTGGACACTCACCCTACAGACCACCATCAAATACGTATGCGTGGCTCTGCGAGCCGACAACAATGGCGAAGGAGGCATTCTCGCCCTTTACGCCCTGCTGCGCCGACTCAAGAGCAAGTGGATTTACATATTGGCTATTATCGGCGCAAGCACCTTGTTGGCTGACGGAATCATCACCCCTGCCATTACGGTTACCACAGCCATCGAAGGACTCGAAAGCATCAGTCCTGATCTGCCGGTCATCCCAATCACACTTGCCATCATCACCATCATCTTCTTCGTGCAACGGTTTGGCACAGAGAGCATAGGCAAGTCGTTTGGAGTGTTCATGCTGCTATGGTTTCTGCTGCTGGGCGTGACGGGAGCAGTCAGCATCACATCTTACCCTCTGATACTCAAAGCCTTCAATCCCTACTACGCTATTGCTCTGCTGGTACAATCACCTGAATGGTTCTTGATTCTGGGCGCCGTATTTCTCTGTACCACCGGTGCTGAGGCTCTCTACTCCGACTTGGGACATTGTGGCAGGAAGAACATTACTATAAGCTGGGCCTTTGTAAAGACCATGCTCATTCTTAACTATCTGGGACAGGGAGCATGGGTGCTGAACAATGTTCCGACAGCAATGTCCGTGAATCCATTCTTTTCCATCATGCCGCAGAGCATGCTGTTCTTCGCCATCATCATGGCAACGGGTGCGGCAATCGTGGCAAGCCAGGCACTTATCAGCGGCACCTTCTCCATATTGAGCGAAGCCATGAACCTGCACTTCTGGCCGCGTATGCGAATCAAGCATCCTACCCATGTAAAGGGACAGCTCTATATCCCGATGATCAACTTTGCCATGTACATCGGCGTGGTTCTCATCATCCTGCTCTTTCGCGACTCCTCACACATGGAGGCAGCCTACGGACTCGCCATCACCATCACCATGCTGATGACCACCCTTCTGCTCGGTTTCTACCTGCACAGCAAGGGCGTGTCGCGAGTCCTCACGATATTGTTTATGGGCGCATACTGCACCATCGAGGCAATCTTCCTGGCAGCCAACCTTTCAAAGTTTCTCGCTGGAGGATGGTGTACGATGCTCATTGGCGGAATCCTGTTCCTGATGATGTATGTATGGGTTCGGGCCATGAAGATACGACGCCATTATGTCTGCACCAAACCGCTGGATGACTATTATCAGATTATCTCCGACATCAAAGCCGACGAGAGCATCCCCAAGTACGCCTCCAATCTTGTCTATGTAAACCATGCCGACAAGGAAGGCGCCGTAGACGACAAACTGCTCTATTCCATCATCAACAAGCAGCCCAAGCGTGCCGATCATTACTGGTTTATCAATATGGAGTTTGTAGATACTCCAGACACGCTCGAGTACAGCTGCGAGCCCCTGATTCCCAACACCCTCTACAGCATTACGATGCACATAGGTTTCCGCATAGAACCACGTGTGAGTCTTTATCTGCGACAAGTGGTGGAAGACCTTGTGGCAAGCAAGAAGGTAGATTTAAGAAGCACCTATCCTTCGCTTCGTAAGAACGGAATACCTGGCGATTTCCGGTTCATCATCATTCATCGTGTATATTATCCGGAGAGTTCCGCCAACCGTCAGCAGAACCTGTTGATGACTTTCTACGCTCTTATCAGCAAGATAGGCATCGACGAGCCTAAGGCATTGGGCCTCGATACTTCTATGGTGGTGGTAGAACGTGTTCCGCTCATCATCAAGCAACGCAACAGAAACATCAGGCGCATCACGCAAATTGCAGAAGAAAAGTAAGTCCTGCCACAAAATCTTCTCATTGCTGTTGCTCCCTCGTCTCTTTTCGTGTAAGCATCGTAAAGTTGATGTTTGGGAAGACAATATTTGCATTTCTGATGCTCAATACTATGAGTTCGGCGCACGACAAAATCTTTGGTGCGAAATTCTTGAGTTTTGGGCACTTGGAGCTATGTTGTTAATACATAGTTAGTTATATGGTTTTCTAAGGAAATATTATGAAATCAGACTCGCAAATGAGCCGTTTTTTTCTGCTATAGAGCCACTTTTACACTCCAATACTGCCACTGTTATAATACAATAAAGCCTCTTTTGCACTCTAATAGTGGCACTATCAGAGTGCAAAAGAGGCTTTATCGTTAACTGTTGATGCTGTTTGCACAACAGAACACCGTAAAAACAGCAAACCTGAACTCTATAATCAATTTTTATTTTGTAACGGATTTTTACTCTTTGTACGATATTTGCATGGCGGACATGGCGGACGGCGGTGCCGTTTGTATAATCTTTGTTAAAAGAGCAGTCTCCTGCGTACAGATTATACATAATATAGTTATATTTGTCTAACTAAGTAATTGTTTCCCTATAACTAAAAATAAGGTGTAATGATAACATTCTTTATCTCTCTTGCTGCCCTTGTTGTGGGCTATCTTGTATATGGCAGCTTCGTGGAACGCGTATTCTCGCCCGATGACCGTCCCACGCCAGCCGTGGCAAAGGCCGACGGCATGGACTATGTCGCCATGCCCTACTGGAAAGTGTTCATGATACAGTTTCTCAACATCGCCGGCACAGGTCCCATCTTTGGTGCCATCATGGGTGCCAAGTTTGGTCCGGCTGCGTATTTGTGGATTGTCTTCGGCTGCATTTTCGCCGGAGCCGTTCACGACTATTTCACTGGCATGCTCTCCATGCGCAATGGTGGCTGCGACCTGCCCGAGCTTGTGCGGAAGTATCTCGGCGGTGGCGCGTCGAAGGTGTTGTTGGCGTTCGCCGTATTCCTGCTTGTCATGCTCGGTACTGTGTTTGTCTACTCTCCGGCCGAGATTCTGCATGGCATATGGGGCTCCACTACGCTGTGGATAGTGCTCATCTTTGCCTACTACGTCGTGGCCACCATGTTGCCTATTGACAAGATAATCGGCAAGGTGTATCCTCTCTTCTCCTTCTCGCTGCTGTTCATGGCAGTGGCGCTCGTGGCGGTGCTTGTGGTGCGCATGCCGCAGCTGCCGGAGTTGTGGGACGGTCTTGGCAACATGGGGAAGGCAGCCAGCCCTTCTACCTTCACCGACAGCATCTTCCCTTGTCTCTTCATCACCATCGCCTGCGGAGCCATCAGCGGTTTCCACGCCACGCAGAGTCCGCTCATGGCGCGTTGTCTGCGGTCAGAGCGCAAGGGCCGCCCGATATTCTACGGTGCGATGATAACCGAGGGACTTGTGGCTCTCGTATGGGCCACCGTGTCGATGTGGTTTTTCTATGATGCTCCGCAGCCTGGCTACGAGCAGATAGCCGGCGCCGCCGACAAGGGTTTTCTTACCTCCGCCCCGATGGTGGTAAATCTCGTGTGCAAGGACTGGCTCGGCCTGCTTGGCGGCGTGCTCGCCATGCTCGGTGTCGTGGCTGCCCCGATAACGAGTGGAGATACGGCGTTCCGCTCCGCTCGTCTGATCATTGCCCAGGCGTTGAGGCTCAATCAGTGTCCTAAGAAGAACCGCCTCTATATCTGTGTGCCTCTCTTCGCCGCATCCTTTGCCATGCTCGTTTGGCAGATGGAAAATCCCGACGGCTTCAACACCATCTGGCAGTACTTCGGCTGGGCCAACCAGACGCTCTCCGTTTTCGCCCTCTGGACCATCACCGTCTATCTCGTGCGCGAGAATAAGCCGTACGTCATCACACTCATTCCGGCTCTGTTCATGACCACCGTATGCACCACTTTTCTCATGGTGTCGAATACGGCCTTCGGACTGCCGTACAGTGTGGGCTACGCCGTGGGCGGCATGGCATTATGCATAGCCATAGTTTGGTTTGCTGTGTGGAAGAAGAACGTGTCAAAGAAGCATATTTAGCGACATGAAGAATAAGAGAGTGTGTCAAAAGTAAAGAATTTCTTACTTTTGACACACCCTCTTTTTTATTCTTTAAAACAAATGGGGAACGTGCTGATAACGAAAAAGGCGGTAAACGAATGCTCGTTTACCGCCTTTTAGT